>Ga0123338_10003783_pt1 | contig 13461 bp, 14 predicted proteins | sample grotaG_FD_89793 | JGI IMG/M metagenome (GOLD analysis project Ga0123338, IMG submission 89793) | Glacier valley bacterial and archeal communities from Borup Fiord, Nunavut, Canada, to study Microbial Dark Matter (Phase II) -... | ecosystem: Environmental > Aquatic > Freshwater > Ice > Glacier ... | reverse complement strand
CGGGCCGAGGCGTGCGTTATGGCTGACCCCTGGCGCTGGGCGAAAGCGATCGCCTACCGGGCCGCGCAGCTAGGGATTCGCTGATCAAGTCCACGGCATCGTAGTTGCGTGCGTTGATGCATCAACGCGATGACGAAGGGGTGATCGATGAAGCAGATCACGCCAGGTCAATACGCAGGTGAAGTCCGAGACCCAGAGTTGGTTCGGCCGGTCGGCACGGAACTGCCGGTTGACTCGGTCCAGTGGGCACAGCGCCTTGCCGTCGCTGATCGTCGTGCGCACGACCTTGCTCCGCCTCACTTCTTGCAGCCCGCGTTTGCGCATCAATCGTTCCACCGTGCAGCGCGCCACCGGTTGGCCTTCACGGCCGAGTTGTCGCCAGACCTTGTCGGCCCCATAGACCTGCATGTTGGCTTTCCAGACGCGCTCGATCTCGGGCGCCGGTGCCTCGTCGCGTTGAACATGTGCACAGCGCCGCTCGGGGTGGCGCCGAAGGGCTGCGTGCCTTCGATATCCCGACGGGGCGATCTGCAGAACTCTGCAGATCGGCTCAACCTCGTGGGTGTCGCGGTGCTTGTCGACGAAGTCCCTCAGGACTTGAACCGGCGGTGGGGCTCCGCCTGTGCGAAAAACGTGCTGGCCCAGCTTGAGGATCTCGTTGGCTCGACGCAGCTCTTTGACCTCGCGCTCCAGTTCCTTTACGCGTTGCGCCTCGGACCCTGTACCGAAGTAGGTAGCTCTCGCCTCACAAATGCGTTGTCTGTGATGCCCAGGGCCGATCGCCCCAGTCCCTGCGCAAACTTGCGAATGCTTGTCGGCGCCCGCCTGAGCGCGTGGTTTCACCAAATCACAGGGGCGGTCGATGGCCCGCTTCGCCACCCCGAAACGACGGGCCGGGCCCGGTCGTTCAACGCGCGGGATCATGCCCCCAGTTCATCAGCGAATAGCGCCACCTCGTTTCGCTGACGTCGCCATGCGGGCGCTGCGCAAGGTGACGGTGCAGGTAGCCGACGACTTTCTTCATATGAGCAAGATCGTCAGCGTCAAGATCCGCCTTCTTTTTGCCGAGAATTTTGATGATGTGCCGACCTGAACGGTGGCCGACCGACTCGCCACCTTCGCCTTCTTTAAAGCCGACCTTCTTCGAATCGGCGCTATCAAGCCAGTGCTCGATCTTCGCCGCCGTCATGTTCACGACTTCGTGGAAGGCCCGGACCGTGGCGGCATCGCCATCGTCGTCGCTGCGTTGATCACTCATCGTGTCGCCTTAGTGTTGTTCGAATGTCGTGTGCGGTAACTGTAGTGACATGTGCATCCGTCGAAGTGCCTGCCATCGGAGACACCGTCCATTCCACTGCTTCAAAGTCGCAGGCAAGCGACTTTGGCGGCAATCGACGGTCTTCCCTGCCCACTCTCCGTCGGACTAAAACGCGGGGCTGGTGGCGTACGAGTCACAGCCGCGGGCACTACAAAAGTGGTTTGCCATGAGTGAACGCCATCGAGCGCAAGGCGAAGCCGCGAATTCGGTCGATGGCATCTACGTTTTGCGTCGGCAATGAGCCTCGCGACTTATTTCTTCATTGCGCCACTGGCCATGCCATCGGGCTGCATCGCGCTGTCGCTGCTTTTCATGCTGTCCTTCTTCATCATGTCGGCGCACATGGTGTCTTTCTTCATCATGCTGTTGTCCTTTTTCATACCGTCTTTTTTAGCCATGGCCATGTGATCTTTGCATTGCTGCATGGTCATGGTGTCGCCTTTCTTCATGTCGTCCATGGCGAGGGCGCTGCCGGCGCTCAGAACCAGACAAGCGGACATCAAAGCAGTGGTGAAAGTTTTCATAGTGAATCCTTGAGGAGAGATAGGGTCAGGGGGATGAGGAGCTCGTAGGACGTGGGCCAAAGCCGGCGCGGCCTTCTTGTGCCTCCGGCATGTACAAGCCGGTCAGATCGACCACGGTTTGCTACGACCGTGAAGTACGGCAAACAACGAGCCCGGTCCCAGCCAAGCTCGCTGAGACAAGCCCCCTGCTAACCGAATGCCCGACCCACGATCGGGCAACCTCGCCAATGCAATGGTCGCGGCGCCGCGACTTCCGGAACGCAATGTCGAACCCGAACGCCGTCTCGCTGGCCCTACTGTCAGGCGGCCGGCGTGCTGGCCTGGATCGCCAAGCCAGCGAGCGCTGCGCCTGTTCCGCGATCGATCGTGCCGTACGGACTCGGGGCGATCGACGGCACCGCTCTCGGCTTCACCGACGGCGCTGCGCTGCCGGGTGGCGCCTGGATGTTCAGCGCGGTCGCCGAGGCAACGGACGACGGCTATGCCGATGGCGGGTGCAGAGGCTCCGTGATCGGCTTCGTCGGCGCCGACGACGTCCTTGGCCGCAGGCACCGGCTCGCCGGCGATCTGAAGGTCGAAGGGCTCGGCGCGTTCGTCCAAAACGGCCGGCTCGCCTTGCTCGCCGTGACCGACGCCGACGACCCGGCAACACCGTCGCGCCTTCTGGGCGCCGATTTTGCTTTCAGCGCCGAGCTGGTGGGCGCCAAGACCGCCTGAAAATCAGGCCCATCATCGGCGCCGCCGAGGTGCCGGTGGGGTCACCACGTTCGCTCAGTGATCCACGGGTCGGACGACCCGCGGCGACCCGTGCGCCGGCTCAGGCGCGGCGTCGGCCGGCGCGGCGTCGCGTCACGACGCTCAGCAGGCCGAGGCCGGCGACGATCATCGCGTACGTCTCCGGCTCTGGAATCGCCGCCACCGGGGGGTCGATCCCGGCGCCGGCGATGTTGGTCGTCACGACGTGGTTGACGCTGCGATAGAGAACGCCGTTGAAGGTCACATCGGCGAGCGCCGGCGCGGGCCCGAACTGCGGCAGCGGCACGCTGTTGAAGCCGAAGAGCGCCGTCGACAGGAAGCTGCCGTTCGGCTGCAAGCCATTCGGAACCTCGGAGTACGTCGTCGTGCCGACGACGTTGGTCGGGTTGACGGCGTTCGGTGTCGTGAAGAAGCTGCCGCCGAAGACCTGGTTGGCCGGCTGCGTCGAGTAGATGCCCGACCACAGGCTGTAGTTCAGCCAGCCTGCGACCTGGTTGACGTGCTGGACGATGAGCGCGCCACTCGCGTCGTCGGCGCCGAGGACGATGCCGCCGCCCGCGCCGGCGAGCAGGCTTGCCTCGTTGCTCGAGAAGTTGCGCTCGTCGACGTTGCCGTTGCCGCGCCAGGACAAACCGTCCATGATGATGTTGCGGTGCGTCGCTGCGAACGTGACGAGCGCCGACTGGTCGCCGGCGTTGAAGGCCAGCGCCGGGTTGACTGGGCTGCCGGTGTTGCCGAGCGAGCCGTCGTTCCAGATGTAGACGCCGACCGTGTTGGCGGTGATGCGGCTGGAGATCTGCCCCGGAGCGAGCGTGCCGTTGATGACGTTGAAGCCCGCCCCCGTCAAAGCAGTGCTCAGGCTGCTCGTGCCGCTGCCCGTGAGGATGACGATGTCGGCGGCGTTCGCCGCTCCGAGCGCGGACGCCAGCAAAGCCGCAACGACCAGGCGCACGTGCTGAAAAGGGTATTGATTCATCGAAATCCCTAAATTGATGCGCGAATCTAATGCCGACGCGGGCCGCGCGGACCCCCCGGTCAAGGGGTCGGTTGTGATTGCTCAGCGCGCTCCGGCAGCCTCCAGCATCGCCACCATCTCGCGGTAGCCCCGATCGCGGGCGAGCTGCAGCGCGGTCTTCCCGTCGCGGTCGACGAGTCGCGTGTTCGCTCCCGCCTTGAGAAGGGCTGCCACCGTCGACTGGTGGCGCATGCCGCCGTTGCCGAGGACGACGGCTTCGATCAGCGCCGTCCAACGCAGGTTGTTGACGTGGTCGAGCGGCGCGCCGGCCGCGACCAGCTGGCGCACGACGCCGTCGTGGCCGAGGTGGGCCGCGGCGATCAGCGCCGTGCCGTCGTAGCGGCTGGTCACCAGGCGCGCGCTCGCGCCGGCCGCGAGCAGGGTGTGCAGCGTCTCCTCGTCATCGGCGACGGCGGCGATGGTCACCGCGTCGTAGCGATCGTCGTCGAGGGCGCCGGTATCGACGCCGGCGCGGATCAGTGCAGATATCGCTTCGCGGCGACGCTCGAACGCAGCGACATGGAGCGGCGTCCGGCCGTGGCCGTCGCGGCGGTCGAGGGCGGCCTTCGGGGCGCCCGCGGCGAGGCGATCGATCGCCGCTACGTCGTTGCGCGCCGCCGCTGCGTGCAGGCCGCGGTAGGCTGAAAGCTCGCCTGCAGACGGCGCGATCTGCGCTCGCGCGAACTCGCTCGATCCAGAAAGCAGGGCGATGAACAGGGCGACGATCACCTGTACGGCTGAATGCGATGTCAGGCTCGAGCGCACTCGACATTGTCGGGGACGAGCCGATGCTCCCGGTCGTGCTGTTTGCCACGGAACGCCGGGGTAATGCGCGCGACGCCACGCCAGAATTGATGCATGTCGCTCGACTGCGAATTGGCGTACATGTACGCGCGGTGGATGCGTCGCTGCCCTGAGCTTCGCAAACCAAGTGTGATGCTGAGGAGCCAGAGATGAACAACATGCTTTTTCGCAGTGCGATGCTTTCGTTCGTGCTTGTCCACGTGGCGCTTCCGGAGGCCGCCATCGGGGCACCGAAGTGTGACTCGCTCCTGACCAAAGCCCAGGTCAAGGAGCGAGGCGCACGACTCAAGGGGTTGTTGGAGAAAAAACTATATGCCGCGCTTGACGACGAACTCCAGGCCAGACAGTCGAAGATAGAACGCGGCGAAGATTCGGACGAATTGCTGCGATTGGACTTCGACGCCGCATTCGACAGCGACCCGGCCATGGAGCCTTTGTTGTCCGAGTGGGTCAGCCTGCGCCGACGCTCGTATCCGGCCCACGTTGCTCGCGCTTATCACTACGTCAATTCCGGCTATGCGAAACGGGGCAGCGGCTTCTCCGACGACACCTCGGAGGAACAATTCGATGCCATGAAGCAACAGTTCGGCAAGGCACGTGCGGACCTGAACGAAGCTGCGCGACTGAGCGAGAAGCCGACAATCGCCAACGCGAAAGAGTTCTTTGTCGCTCGCTCGCGCGCCTATGACGCCGGCACGGCCAGCGAGATCCTGGCAGAGGCCAACAAGAAATTTCCCACAAGCCTCGCGATCAAGGTCGCGGCTGCTTCGGCACTGAATCCGAAATGGGGCGGGAGCTTCGACGAACTCGATCGATTGTTCTCGTTCGCTCAAACGGCGCGAATGTCGGCGGATGACCTGGCCGTACTGAAGTATCGAATCGAATTGGAGAAGGGAGACTACTACGAGGTCGTGACGCGGCAAATGGCAAACGCAGCGACTCACTACCGCCTCGCGGGTGAGGCGTGCGAATCAGCCAATGCCTGGGTAAACGCCATGCGCGTCAGCTACGCGATCGAAGACTGGGCCAATGTCATCGTCGCAGCAAGTCGCTCGCTCAATCTCGACCCTACCGATGGGTACTCTTTCCAGAGACGTGGATGGGCCTACGAGAAGACCAAGCGCATGGACCAGGCGGTGAAGGACTACGAAACCGCAGCCGGCATCGGGATTCCGTGGGCGCAAAACAAGCTGGGCTGGATTCTCTGGCAGGGAACCGACGCGCCCAAGGACTTGGCGAGAGCTAGAAAGCTGTTCGAACTTGCGGCTGCATCCGGAGATTCGAATGCGCCCGTCAACTTAAAAGCATTGAACGCCGCGATCGGAAAGAACTAGCGCGTGACGCGGCTCAGGATGCGAGGACTGGAATATCGGCGATGCGCTGCTTCCACTGTGCCGGACCGGTCTCGTGCACCGACGTCCCGCTCGAGTCGACCGCCACCGTCACCGGCATGTCCTTGACGTCGAACTCGTAGATCGCTTCCATGCCGAGATCGGCGAAGCCGACGACCTTCGACTGCTTGATCGCCTTCGAGACCAGGTAGGCGGCGCCGCCCACGCCCATCAGGTAGGCGCTCCTGTGCTTCCTGATCGCCTCGATCGCTGCGGGCCCGCGCTCGGCCTTGCCGATCATCGCGATCAGGCCGGTCTCGGCCAGCATCATCTCGGTGAACTTGTCCATGCGCGTCGCCGTTGTCGGGCCGGCCGGGCCGACGACCTCGTCGCGCACCGGATCGACCGGACCGACGTAGTAGATGACGCGGTCGGTGAAGTCCACCGGCAGCGTCTCGCCCTTCGCGAGCATGTCCTGGATCCGCTTGTGCGCGGCGTCGCGGCCGGTGAGCATCTTGCCGGAGAGCAGGAGCCGCTCGCCCGGCTTCCAGGCCGCGACCTGCTCCTTCGTGAGCGTGTCGAGATTGACCTGCGTCGACTTGTTGTAGTCGGGCGCCCAGTGCACGTCGGGCCAGAGATCGAGGCTCGGCGGCTCGAGGTAGGCCGGGCCGGAGCCGTCGAGCACGAAGTGCGCGTGGCGCGTCGCGGCGCAGTTCGGGATCATCGCGACCGGCTTGCTCGCAGCATGCGTCGGCGCCATCGCAATCTTGACGTCGAGCACGGTCGAGAGGCCGCCCAGACCCTGAGCGCCGATGCCGAGCGCGTTGACCTTGTCGAACAGCTCGATGCGCAGCGCCTCGGTCTTGTTCTGCGGCCCGCGCTTCTTCAGATCGAACATGTCGATGTCTTCCATCAGGCTCGTCTTGGCCAGCAGCATTGCCTTCTCGGCCGTGCCACCGATGCCGATGCCGAGCATGCCCGGCGGGCACCAGCCGGCGCCCATCGTCGGCATTGTCTTCAGCACCCAGTCGACCAGGCTGTCGCTCGGATTCATCATCACGAACTTCGACTTGTTCTCGCTGCCGCCGCCCTTGGCCGCGACCATGACGTCGATCGTGTTGCCGGGCACGAGAGTCATGTGGACGACCGCCGGCGTGTTGTCCCTGGTGTTCTTGCGCTCGAAGTGCGGGTCGCCGACGATCGACGCGCGCAGCGGGTTGTCGGGATCGAGGTAGCCCTTCCTCACGCCGTCGTTGACGGCATCCTCGACGCTGCCCGGGAAGTCGGGGAAGCGCACGTCCATGCCGATCTTCAGGAAGACGTTGACGATGCCCGTGTCCTGGCAGATCGGACGCCGGCCCTCGGCGCACATCTTCGAGTTGGTGAGGATCTGTGCGATCGCGTCCTTCGCCGCCGGGCCCTGCTCGAGCTCGTAGGCGCGGGCGAGGTGGGCGATGTAGTCGGCCGGGTGATAGAAGCTGATGTACTGCAGCGCCGCGGCGATGCTTTCGACAAAGTCGGCGTGGCGGATCGTGGTCATGGGAAGGCTCGGGTACGCTCTAAGCCTTCGAGTTTACGAAACCGGCGTCGCCGGGCCGCACCGTGCTGCCACGACTGAAGACCTTCATCGAGTCGGAGTCGGCGGGCGGCATCGCCCTGGCGCTGACCGCGCTCGTGGCAATCGTCGTCGCCAACTCGCCGCTCGCGGCGAGCTACCGCGAGCTCGTGTCGCTGCGCGGCGAGTTGCGCATCGCCGATCCGTGGCTGGTGCTTTCGAAGCCGCTCTCGGTCTGGGTCAACGACCTCTGGATGGCGGTCTTCTTCTTCCTCGTCGGCCTCGAGATCAAGCGTGAGATGCTCGTCGGCGAGCTCTCCTCGCTGCGTCAGGCGACGCTGCCTGCGGCGGCGGCCGTCGGCGGGATGATCGTGCCGGCGCTGATCTACGTCGCGCTCAACCACGGTGACGCGGTGGCGGTCCGTGGCTGGGCGATCCCGATGGCCACCGACATCGCCTTCGCGCTCGGCGTCGTCGCCGTGCTCGGCGCGCGCGTGCCGGCATCGCTCAAGGTCTTCCTCACAGCGGTCGCGATCATCGACGACCTCGGCGCGATCGCGGTGATCGGCCTTTTCTACACCGATCAGCTGTCGCTGCCGATGCTCGCCGCGGCAGGCGCGGGCATCGTCGTGCTGTTCGCGCTCAACCGCGCACGGGTGATGTCGATCGGGCCGTACGCGATCGTCGGCCTCTTCGTCTGGGTCTGCGTGCTGAAGTCGGGCGTGCACGCGACTCTCGCCGGCGTCGTGACCGCGCTCGCGATCCCGATCGCCGACGGCAAGGGCGGGTCGCCGCTCGAGACCGCCGAGCACGCGCTCCATCCGTGGGTCGCGTTTCTGATCCTGCCGACCTTCGCCTTCGTCAACGCCGGCGTGAGCCTCGCGGGCGTCGCCGCCAAGGCGATGCTGCACGGCGTGCCGCTCGGCATTGCCGCGGGCTTGGTCGCGGGCAAGGCGATCGGCGTCTTCAGCGCGTCGTGGCTGCTCGTGCGCTTCGCCGGCGCGCGATTGCCCGAGGGGGCGAGCTGGCGCCAGTTCTTCGCCGTCGCGGTGCTCTGCGGAATCGGCTTCACGATGAGCCTGTTCATCGGCGGTCTCGCGTTCGAGGGCCAGGACGCGGCCTACGACATCCAGGTCAAGCTCGGCGTCATCGCCGGCTCGCTGATCTCCGCCGTGCTCGGCGTCGCGCTGCTGCTGGTCGGGGCGAGCCCTACACCCCGTCCCCGGGCGGATGACGACGGCGTGCCCCCGCCTCCGTCGTATTGAGCAGCCGGTCGGTGTAGGCGATCGCGATCGCCGAGAGCAGGAAGGCGACGTGGATGATCGTCTGCCACATCATCACCTGGACCGGCGTGTTCTCGGCATTGATGAAGGTCTTCAGCAGGTGGATCGAGCTGATGCCGATGATCGCCGTGCCGAGCTTGACCTTGAGCACCGACGCGTTGACGTGCGAGAGCCACTCGGGCTCGTCGCGGTGGCCCTCGAGGCCCATCCGGCTCACGAAGGTCTCGTAGCCACCGACGATGACCATGATCAGCAGGTTCGAGATCATGACGACGTCGATCAGGCCGAGCACGGCCAGCATGATCACGGTCTCGGTGAGCTTCAGGCTGCCGCTCGCGGCGATCGCGGCCGACGGCTCGTAGCCGATGCCGCTGATCAGCGCCGAGAGCGCCGCGCTGCTGCCCATCGCCGCCTGGATCAGGTGGACCAGCTCGACCCAGAAGTGATAGACGTAGACGCACTGCGCGAGGATCAGCCCCAGGTAGAGCGGCAGCTGCAGCCACCGGCTCATGAAGATGAAGTTCGGCAGGGGCCGCAATTGCGGCGATGAAGCGGGCTGCGGAGTGGGAGCTTGGGCCATCGGGTCCTTCGATTTGCGGGCCCTCAAATTCTAGAGGGCGGACATGAGGTAAAAGGCTCGATACGACGATCGCAGGAGACATCGAATGAGCACGCCGACGCATCTCTATCCACCCCCCGACAGCGCAGTGAAAAACGCGTGGGTGTCCGGCATGGACGCCTACTTGAAGCTCTGCGACGAAGCCGAGCGCGACCACGAAGGCTACTGGGCGCGCCTGGCGCGCGAGTTCCTGAGCTGGAAGACGCCGTTTCGCACGGTGCTCGACGCCGACAACGCGCCGTTCTTCAAATGGTTCGAGGACGGCACGCTCAACGCCTCGTACAACTGCCTCGACCGCAACGTCGAGGCCGGCCTCGGCGCCAAGACCGCGATCATCTTCGAGGCCGACGACGGCGCGGTGACGAAGGTCACCTACGCCGACCTGCTTGAGCGCACGTGCCGGCTCGCCAACGCGATGAAGGCGCGAGGCATCGTCAAGGGCGACCGCGTCGTCATCTACATGCCGATGTCGATCGAGGGCGTCGTCGCGATGCAGGCCTGCGCGCGCATCGGCGCGATCCACTCGGTGGTCTTCGGCGGCTTTTCCGCGACCAGCCTGCGCGACCGCATCGCCGACACGGGCGCGGTACTCGTGATCACCGCCGACGAGCAGCTGCGCGGCGGCAAGGCGCTGCCGCTGAAGGCGATCGTCGACGAAGCGCTCGCGGGCCCGGGCCACGCCGTGCGCGACGTCTTCGTCTACCGCCGCACCGGCGGCGCCGTGCAGTTCGAGGCACCGCGCGACAAGTGGCTGCACGAGGTGATGGACAAGGAACCCGTGAGCTGCGAGCCCGAGTGGGTCGGCGCCGAGCATCCGCTTTTCCTTCTCTACACCTCCGGTTCGACCGGCAAGCCCAAGGGCGTGCAGCACTCGACCGGCGGCTACCTGCTCCACGCCGCGCTGACGACGAAGTGGACCTTCGACCTCAAGCCCGACGACGTCTTCTGGTGCACGGCAGACATCGGCTGGGTCACCGGCCACACCTACATCACGTACGGGCCGCTCGCGCTCGGCGGCACCGAGATCGTGTTCGAAGGCATCCCCACGTATCCCGACGCCGGCCGCTTCTGGCAGACGATCCAGAAGCACAAGGTCTCGATCTTCTACACCGCGCCGACTGCAATCCGCGCCCTCATCAAGACGGCGGAGAGCAACGACAAGGTCCACCCGAAGAGCTACGACCTGACGAGCCTGCGCATCCTCGGCTCGGTCGGCGAGCCGATCAATCCCGCGGCATGGGAGTGGTATTACAAGAACGTCGGCGGCGGCCGCTGCCCGATCGTCGACACCTTCTGGCAGACCGAGACCGGCGGCCACATGATCACGCCGCTGCCGGGCGCGACCCCGCTCGTGCCGGGCTCGTGCACACTGCCGTTCCCGGGCATCGCCGCAGCGGTCGTCGACGAGCAGGGCCACGACGTGCCGAACGGCACCGGCGGCATCCTGGTCGTCAAGAAGCCGTGGCCGAGCATGATCCGCACGATCTGGGGCGATCCGGAGCGCTACGCGAAGAGCTACTACCCCGAGGAGTTCAAGGGCGAGTACTACCTTGCGGGCGACGGCGCGATCCGCGACGCGACGACCGGCTACTTCACGATCACCGGCCGCATCGACGACGTGCTCAACGTCAGCGGCCACCGCATGGGGACGATGGAGATCGAGTCGGCGCTGGTCTCGTGCACGGCGCTCGTCGCCGAGGCCGCTGTCGTCGGCCGGCCCGACGAGACGACGGGCGAGGCGATCTGCGCCTTCGTCGTGCTCAAGCGGCCGCGGCCGACCGGCGAGGAAGCGAAGAAGATCGCCAACGAGCTGCGCAACTGGGTCGCCAAGGAGATCGGGCCGATCGCCAAGCCCAAGGACATCCGCTTCGGCGACAACCTGCCGAAGACGCGCAGCGGCAAGATCATGCGGCGCCTGCTGCGCTCGGTCGCCAACGGCGATGCGATCACGCAGGACACGTCGACGCTCGAGAACCCGGCGATCCTGGAGCAACTCGCGGAGAAGAACTGACGCGCCAGCGGCGCGTCATCCGGAGCGGAGCGAAGGATCTCTGACGATGACCACCCCCGTTTTCCATCACGTGACCGGCGCGCCCGACGCGGTTGCGCCGTTCAGCCACGCGGTCGAGGCCGATGGCTGGGTGTTCCTGACGGGGCAGATGCCGTTCACCGGCACGTCGGTCGACGAGCCGTACCCCAAGGGAATCGAGGCGCAGACGCACGCGGTGATCCGCAACCTCGACACGGTGCTCAAGGGCATCGGCCTGTCGTTGGCGAACGTGCTGTCGGCGCGCGTCTTTCTCACGCGCTTCGAGGAAGATTTCGCGCCGATGAACGTGGTCTACGCGAGCTACTTTCCCGAAGGCAGGCGGCCGGCGCGCACCTGCGTCGGCGTCACCGCGTTGGCCAAGGGCGCGCTCGTCGAAATCGATTTCGTCGCGCGTCGGTAGGCCGGAGCGCGCGTGCCCGAAGCCGACGATCTTCGCGCCGCAGCGCGGCGTCTCGTCGACGGCGCGAGCCGCGTCGTCGTCCTCACCGGCGCCGGCATCTCGACCGAGTCCGGCATCCCCGATTTCCGCGGGCCGAAGGGCGTGTGGACGAAGAACCCGGCGGCCGAGAAGCAGTCGACGATCCAGCACTACCTCGCCGACCCGGACGTGCGCCGCGCCGCCTGGCGTTCTCGGCTCGATTCGCCCGCGTGGACGGCCGAGCCGAACGCAGGCCACCGCGCCGTCGTCGCGCTCGAGCGACGCGGCAAGCTGCACGCGCTCGTCACGCAGAACATCGACGAGCTGCACCAGCGCGCGGGCTCGGCGCCCGACAAGATCGTCGAAGTGCACGGCAGCATGCGCCGCGTGATGTGCTGGCAGTGCGGCCGGGGCGCGCCGATGAGCGAGGCGCTGGCACGCGTGCGCGCCGGCGAGGACGATCCGCATTGCCTGGCCTGCGGCGGCATCCTGAAAAGCGACACGATCTCGTTCGGCCAGTCGCTCGTGCCCGAGGTGATCGACCGCGCGATGACCGTCGCCGCCGAGGCCGACCTGCTGATCGCCGTCGGCACGACGCTGCAGGTGATGCCGGTCGCTGGCATGGTGCCAGTCGCGGCGCAGGCCGGCGCGCGGGTCGTCATCGTCAACGACCAGCCGACCGCGATGGATGCCCTGGCCACGGTCGTCATCCGCGAGCCGATCGGCGCGGTGCTCGCCGAAATCTGCGGAGGCGTCGTCACGGGCTCCGGCGGCGCGCGCGCCGAGCAGGTCCTCCACAGCGTGCACAGCGACGTCGTCGACCGCTGCGTCGACTTCTTCCGCCGCGCCGACGGCAGCTTCGGCTACCGCGAGTTCAGGCGCGACCCCGAAGACCAGAGCCGCTGGTCGCTGACCGCGGCATACGACCTCGGTGTCCATGCGGTCTACCAGCAGGCGCTGGCGGCCGCCCTCGGCCACGTCCCCTGGCTCGCGGCTGCCGTGGCGCGCTCCGCTCCGTTCGTTCCCTGACCCGACCGGCGGGCCGACCTGCTCGCGTTCGGCGAGTCGGATCGGCCCGGGGGTTGCGGCGGCGCCGGCTCGGGTTTCGTGCCGGCGTTGCGCAACGCGGTCGCGCTCGGCGACGGCACCGAGTCGGCCGCCGACTGGGTCGGCGACGAGCACGATACCGACCTCGCGTTGCTGCGCATGAGCTCGGCGACACGCTCGACGCTCGTGCCGACGAGCCTCGGCAGCTCGGCCGACGTCAAGCGCGGCGAGGGCGTCGGCGTCAACACGGCGATCATCCGCGGCGCGCAGTCGACGGCCAGGCACACGGCGTGCGCATCGTCTCGGTCGATCCGCAAAGCCCGGCGGTGCACGGTGGATTGCGCGAAGGCGATATCGTCGTCGATATCGAGAGTCGCGATCGGCTTGGGGTTTGCACCAGACGCTCGGCGAGGCCCTGATCCAGAAGGACTGCTCGATCAAGTTCCTGCGGGGCCATGCCTCGCCGCAGGTGATGTTCTCGACCGTTCGACCGACGCAGCGACAGGGCTGACGCGAAGGAGATCTCATGTCACGTTGTCGTCGCCTGCTCGCCGGCCTAGCCGCGCTCACGATCCTGGCCAGCTGCACCTTCGCCGTTGGCAACACCGCTGCGCCCGCGTGCGACCGCAACGGCGACCAGGAACAGCGGATGGCCTGCGGCGGCCGCTAGGCAGGACACGTCGTCCCGCTGCCGCCCGAGCAGCCGATGGCGCCGATGACCTTGCCGCCTTCGATCAGCGG
>Ga0123338_10003782_pt1 | contig 13463 bp, 13 predicted proteins | sample grotaG_FD_89793 | JGI IMG/M metagenome (GOLD analysis project Ga0123338, IMG submission 89793) | Glacier valley bacterial and archeal communities from Borup Fiord, Nunavut, Canada, to study Microbial Dark Matter (Phase II) -... | ecosystem: Environmental > Aquatic > Freshwater > Ice > Glacier ... | reverse complement strand
TTCGTAGGGAGACACTGTCCGGGTGGCGGTCTCGCGCGGTAGCGGATGCGGCGCATACTGGACAAAGGCGTCAAGCAACTGCTGCACGCCAAATGTATTGATGGCGCTGCCAAAGAAAACCGGCGTTTGACGTCCTGCCAGGTACGCAGACATATCAAATGGCTGGGCCGCCCCCTCCAACAACGCTATGTCGTTTCTCAGCTCTTCTACCTGGCTTCCGAGTAGTTCATCGAGGCGTGGATCGTCCAGGCCATTAACCGTTACGATTTCACCGGTACCGTTATCAGCGTCTGCATCGAAAAAAGTCAGCTCTTTGGTATACAGATGATAGGTGCCCCGGAATCGTTTCCCCATTCCGATCGGCCAGGTAATCGGAGCGGTCTGTATATGGAGGTTTTTTTCAATGTCATCCAGAAGATCGAACGGCTCCTGTCCCTCACGGTCCAGCTTGTTCATGAAGGTCATGATCGGAGTGTGGCGCAGACGGCAGACCTCCAGCAGCTTCCTGGTCTGGCTCTCAACACCCTTTACGGAGTCGATCACCATTAATACCGAGTCTACGGCGGTCAATACGCGATAGGTATCTTCCGAGAAGTCATTGTGGCCGGGGGTGTCCAGCAGATTTATTTCGCACTCGTCGTAGGTAAACTTCATAACCGATGAGGTAACAGAGATGCCGCGCTGTTTTTCCAGATCCATCCAGTCGGATGTTGCATGACGGGCGCTCTTTCGGGCTCGAACCTCGCCGGCCTGCTGGATGGCACCGCCGAAAAGGAGCAGTTTCTCTGTGATGGTAGTTTTGCCGGCGTCGGGGTGACTGATTATGGCAAAGGTGCGGCGTTTCTCGACTTCTATCTGGTTGAACAGTTCCACGGGGTGCAACTCCTTGTAGCAATCTAAAAGGCGGGACAATCCCGCTTGGAATCAATACAGCTTGTTTATTCGATTATGACCGGAACACCAGCCGGTCAAGACACCACCTGCCACCACCGGCAATCATCAGATAGAGAGCCATGCCCAGCAGGGCGATATTGTACTCGATGCCGTGTCCGCGACCGGCAACGCAGCTCATGTTAAGAAAGAAACCGTGAGCCCAGTGAATTTTATAGATGGCCACCAGCATGACGGCTGATATGCCTGCCGCTGAGAGACGGGTCAAAAAGCCGGTCAGAATGCCGAAACCGCCGCCGAATTCAGCTATAATCGCCAAAAGTGTAAAGATGGGTGGAAACCCCATCTTCCCTTCAAAGGAATTAAAGGTTCCCGTCAATCCCTGGCCTCCGAAAAGCCCCAATAACTTCTGAGAGCCGTGAGCCATAAAGATCAACCCGAGCGGAATACGGAGCATCAAGGGAGCAATCAAATCCGTCGCGTCAAAACTTCCCTTAGCCATGTGTGACCTCCCCGATCTCCCAATGAAACAGTCTGTTGCTACCTGTCAACAATTTAGCGTAATCGTTTTGCAACGCACATGACATCGTATGGATTGCCTCTAAAATCAAGCAGATAGGTATAATTCATCCCGGCAGCCGTACACGCATCAATCTTTGTTTTCAGCTCCTGTTCACTCACTTTGGTACAGCCTACCAGCATAGTGAGCAAAAGGAAGAGTGCTATTTTCATCTATTTCCCTCAAACGTACGGTTAATTCAAGCGTTGTTAGATAGTCATCGGACAATAACGTGAAAACAGTATTTTCCGACGGGGGGCTGGATGATGGGAGACAACCGGGATACCGCGCATTTCTGAAATAACAAGTCACGGTGAAGCAATCGGACATGACTACGCCAAAGGCGTGTACTGTTTAAGAAGAGTTGCCATCGGCTTCAACAGACTTGTATTCACTTTAATTGGTGGGCGGCACGGGATTCGAACCCGCGACCCCAGGCTTCGGAGGCCTGTACTCTATCCAGCTGAGCTAACCGCCCTTAAAGCAAACTACAAAAATATTCATAGAACGAAGATGATTACACTATTTAGCGTATCAACTCAAGTCAATAATCTGTCTTTTTATTGTTTGCTCTGTTATGATGCCACACAAGTTTGTGCTGTTTACTTCCGATTTTAATGTCAATTCCCAGCGTTCGTACTGTGAACTAAAGGCGCTCAGATAATGCCAGTAAAAATGAGAGTCATCGGATTGACTGGCGGAATTGCCACCGGCAAAAGTGCTGTAGCCCTCTTTTTTACAGAGCATGGCGTACCGGTAATCGATGCCGACCAACTCGCCCGCGAGGCGGTACGACCAGGCAGCCCTGCGCTGGAGCAGATCATTTCGCTCTTCGGACGCGAGGTAGTGACGCATAACGGCGAGCTCGACCGCAAACACTTGGGTACGCTGATCTTTGCAGACCCCGGAAAACGCCGCCAGCTTGAAGGCATCCTTCATCCTGAAATACAAAAACTGGCTGAAGAGCGCATCGCTCTGGCTGCTGCAGCCGGACATCAGCGGTTGATCTATATGGCGCCGCTCCTGATTGAAGCGGGTGCGACCGGCCGAGTTGATGACATCTGGGTTGTAACGGTTCGCCCCGACATTCAGCTGGAACGGCTTATGTTGCGTGACGACATGAGCCGCGAACAGGCCCAGCGCATGATCGACAGCCAGATGACGCTCTCTGAAAAAGAGCGTTACGGAAGCGTTATAATCGACAACAGTGGAACTAAAGCAGAGACGCAAAAAGTTTTGGAAACGATTTGGGCGAAAGAGATGGGGAGTAGTAATGAGTAAATCGAATCATATTTTACGGCCGGGAGTACACTTGGCAAAACAACCTGTAAAAGTAATCTCTCAAGGGACAGAATCACCTGCAATCCAAAAAGCAGAGATCGCGATATCTCCTGCAAGACAACACGACCAGATGCTAAACTGCTTTGCGGCGGTGCCTCGCGGTGCCGAAGAGCTTGCTGCCGCAGAACTTGGGTTTCTCGGAATCAACGGTGCGAAACCGGGTAAAGGGGGGGTGGCATTCCGAACCGACCGGGCCGGGCTTTACCGTGCTAATCTCTGGCTCCGGACGGCCAGTCGCGTGCTTGTCCAGTTGGCACTGTTCCCCTGTGCGAGCCCGGCTGAACTGTATGCCGGCGTACATGCGATATCATGGCAGGAGCTGATTACCCCCGACATGACCCTGGCGGTGGATTGCTCCCTGCGAGATTCGGCCCTGACACATTCCGGTTTTGTGGCACTCAAGACCAAGGACGCCGTCGTTGACCGCATTCGCGAATCATGCGGCAGCCGCCCGAATGTCGACACGACCTTACCGGATGTACGCATCAACGTCCATCTTCACAAAAATGTCTGCACGATAAGCCTGGACAGCTCCGGCGACTCCCTTGATCGCCGCGGTTACCGGCTGGAGCGGAATGAAGCGCCCCTGCGTGAGACGCTCGCTGCCGCCGTTGTCGCCCTGACCGGCTGGGACGGTTCCATCCCACTGGCAGATCCGATGTGCGGCTCCGGCACCATTCCGGTTGAGGCAGCGCTGATGGCAGCGCATATTCCGCCCGGCTTGCATCGTCAGTTCGGTTTTCAGCGTTGGCTGGACTTCGACAGCGAGCTCTGGAACGGAATATGCGCGGCAGCCGAAGCTGGCATCCGCAGGTTGCCGGTCGGCTTGGTAACCGGATACGACCTTGACAACAGGGCTCTTTTGCTGGCGGGAAGGAATGCGGCCAAGGCGGGGCTGGAAGGGCAGATCCACTTTTTTCACGCCGCGCTGCAGGAATTCCGGCCGGAGGGGGACAAAGGCGTTGTAATCCTCAACCCCCCTTACGGCAAAAGAATGGGAGAAGATGACGATCTGCGGGAGTTGTACTGCCAAATAGGTGATGTCATGAAGAAATTTTGTCGTGGTTGGACCGGATACGTCCTGACCGGCAATCTTGAGCTGGCTAAATATATCGGGCTTAAGGCATCAAGGCGCTACGTCCTGTTTAACGGCGCGATTGAATGCAGGCTTCTGAAATATGATTTGTACTAAAGCGCATTACCACGAGGAATATAATATGTGACGATTAGATGGGATCCGGGACATATGGGTAAGGCTCAGGAAAAAATGGCCGAGGCGATCCGCAAGATCGATTTGATGATCGAGGTGCTTGATGCCCGCCTCCCCTCACCCAGCGCCAATCACCAACTGGAGGAGATGCGCCGCAACAAGCCATGCATCAAGGTACTAAACAAAAACGACCTCGCCGATCCAGCAGTCACAAAGGCCTGGGTGCGCCATTTTGAAATGGAGTCTGGTGTCTTCGCCATGCCGCTTTCTGCCAGAGTGCATGCTGACGCAAAGCAACTGATCAAGCTCTGCCAGAAAACGGTGCCGCATCGTGGCCGACCCGGATGGCCTTTGCGAGTGATGGTGTTCGGAATTCCCAACACCGGAAAATCTACGCTGATTAACACCCTGGCAGGGAAATGCATAGCCAAGGTCGGCGACAAACCGGCGATAACTACCTGCGGCCAGCAGATCGACCTCAGGAACGGCATTGTGCTGTCGGATACACCCGGCATCCTCTGGCCTGACATGAACGATCAGGCCGTGGGATATAGATTGGCAACCAGCGGCGCTATCGGGGCAAGCGCCCTCGACTATACCTGTGTCGGACTTTTTGCAGCCGAGTACATGATGGGGAGGTATCCGGAGTTATTGAAGGAACGATACAAGCTATCCGAGCTGCCTGAAACGCCGACCGACATGCTCGAATCGATCGGGCGGCGCCTCGGCTGCCTGATGGCCGGCGGAGAAATAGACGTTCACAGGGCTGCGGAGGCCTTTTTGAGGGAGCTGCGTGGGGGGAAAATAGGGCGCATCAGCCTTGAAGAGCCGATACAGGCTGCCGATATCGCTTCTTCTGACGCAGAGGCCGACGTGAACGAGCCTGCCTGAATTATCTCTTGAGCTTGTGACAGAACAGACAGCGGTTCTTGGGGGGGTGATTCGGTGGAAACTGCACCCCCTTTTCTTTGTGACAAGGCTCACAAAAAACTTCGGCACCTTTTTTATCCGGCTTGAAGAATGCTCTTTTGAAGAGTGAAGCGTCAGGTGCGGGGGCGTTTCGAAATGCGGTATCGTAAGCTATTTTATGCATCTCATTGTTGGGCACCGTAGTAGTTTTCTCTTTTCCTGTAATACCGATAAAGATCCCCAGCACCACAACTACCACGGCTATAAACATCCAATCGCGTTTATCGATTTTCATATAAATAATTCCTTTAGACTGTAGAAGTTGACTTCTGCACGGCTCCGGCAGGAGTCAACATCAATGACACCATTATCCTCTTTACAGGATATGCATCAGTCAGACTTTATAAGTGAAAAATAGATGGCCACAACGCCAATTACCAGACCACCGCCAATAAATGGCACCATTGATGACATGGATAGGTCGTCACCTTGTGCCGGCATGGCATAACGCATGATCACGGCAATACAGATCAGGGAAAAAAGGCTGAGCAGGACCGCTTTTGAGCGCCTGACAACGCCGAAAAAGAAGATGGCGGCAATCAGAATGAGTACTGCAGGGTGGGAAAATACCTGTTTGATGCTCAAATGCTGCAGAGTTTCAATCAGATTGGATGTTTCAAAAGGACGAAGCGTTTCGGTAGCTTTTTCGACCAACTGTTTTTTGTCCATTGTATGTCCCTAAAAGCCACCTGAATTGGTCAAGGATAGTAAAATAGATCGCCGGCTTAGGCAAGAGATAAATAAGCCCGCCTTTGCAGCGGGCTCAGCATTTGCTAACTTATAAAATCCATCACCTTATCGAGAAATCCTTTTTTCATCGGGTGAACGTCCTCACCACTGATCTTTGCGAATTCTTCCAACAGTTCTTTCTGCTTTTTGTTGAGGTTTGTTGGGGTTTCGATCCGGATAACGACTAACTGGTCGCCACGGCCATACCCCTGCAGTGAAGGGATCCCCTTCCCCTTCAGACGATATATTTTTCCTGACTGGGTTCCATCAGGTATTTTCATTTCAACCTTGCCGTCGAGAGTCGGGACCTCAAGCTCACACCCGAGCGAAGCCTGAATGAAACTGATCGGAATTTCGCAGATGACGTTATTCTCCTCACGCTGAAAGATCGCATGTTCCATGACGCTGATCGCGACGTACAGATCGCCGTTGGGGCCGCCCTTGCCCTGTCCCCCTTCACCGGTTACCTTGAGCCTCGAACCGGTCTCGACTCCTCCAGGTATCTTGACCGAGAGTGTTTTGGTCTCTTTTATGCTGCCCTTACCGCGACAGTCGGGACAGGGATTATCCACCACCTTCCCTTCGCCGTTACACTGGCTGCAGGTTTTGCTGACGCTGAAAAAGCCCTGCTGATAGCGTACCTGTCCGGCTCCGCGACAGGTTGGACAGACCTTGGGGTCGGTGCCCGGCTTTGAGCCGCTGCCATTGCAGGAGGCACACCGTTTCGCAAAAGGGACTTCGATCTTTTTTTCAACGCCGAAGGCCGCCTCTTCAAAGCGGATCTCCATGTTATAGAGCAGATCGTCCCCTCGCCTTCCCTGAGTTCGCCCTCGACCAGCGCCGGCGCCACCGAAGATGTCACCGAAGATATCACCAAAAATATCGCCAAACGGGGTTCCTGCGCCAAAACCGCCGAACCCGCCACCCGAAAAACCGCCCGCGCCGGAAACTGCGGCATGGCCATACTGATCATATTGGGCACGCTTCTGGGGGTCTGAAAGCACCTCATACGCCTCTGAGGCTTCCTTGAAATTCTCTTCGGAAACCTTGTCTCCCGGGTTCTTGTCAGGATGGAACTGAACCGCCACCTTACGGAAGGCTTTTTTTATCTCTGTTTCAGAGGCATTGCGATGAACCCCAAGCACCTCGTAATAATCCCGTTTTTCGCCGTTTGCCACAATAGATTCCTTTATAACTTAAAATGCGTGTAGGGGCGGGTTTGAAACCCGCCCCTACGATGCTGAACCGGTAAAGTCCCCGGGGACTACTTCTTCTCGTCCTTAACCTCTTCAAAATCGGCATCGACGACCTTGTCGTCTTTCGGTTTGGCGGCACCGCCCTGTTCTGCTCCGGCGGCTGCTTCTCCTTCTGCCCCTTCTTTCTTGGCATACATCGCTTCTGCAAGCTTATGGGAAGCCTGAGCCAGTTCTTCGGTGGCTTTTTTAATGGCTTCGGCGTCTTCGCCTTCCATCAGCTTTTTAAGTTCGGCGAGTTTATTTTCGATGCTCCCTTTTTCAACAGCATCGATCTTGTCACCATATTCGCGAAGTGATTTTTCGGTGGTGTAAACCATGCTGTCGGCGTGGTTACGGGCTTCGATCGCTTCACGCTTTTTCTTGTCCTCATCGGCATGAGCCTCGGCGTCACGCACCATCTTGTCGATCTCTTCCTTGGATAGCCCGGAAGATGCTGTGATGCTGATCGATTGTTCCTTGCCGGTGCCAAGATCCTTGGCCGAAACGTGCACGATACCGTTGGCATCGATGTCGAACGTTACCTCGATCTGTGGCAGTCCGCGGGGTGCCGTCGGAATACCGGAAAGTTCAAAGTTGCCGAGTGTTTTGTTGTCGCGCGCCATTTCACGTTCGCCCTGCAGAACGTGGATTGAAACTGCCGGCTGGTTGTCGGCTGCAGTTGAAAAGACCTGGCTCTTGCGGCAGGGAATGGTGGTATTTTTATCAATCAGCTTGGTCATGACGCTCCCCAGCGTCTCGATGCCAAGAGAAAGCGGCGTGACATCCAGCAGCAGTACGTCCTTGACGTCGCCTCTCAGAACGCCACCCTGAATACCAGCGCCGACGGCGACGACCTCATCCGGATTAACGCCCTTGTTCGGCACTTTGCCGAAAATATCTTCGACCTTCTTCTGAACGGCGGGCATGCGGGTCATACCGCCCACCAGAATGACTTCATCGATCTGGCTGGCGGTCAGCCCGGAATCTTTCAGGGCGGTACGGCAGGGACCCTCAAGCTTTGCAATCAGTTCGGCGCAGATTGACTCCAGCTTGGCACGCGTGAGCTTCAGCGTCAGATGTTTCGGTCCGGAGGCGTCGGCGGTTATGAACGGGAGGTTGATATCGGTTTCAACCGAACTGGAAAGTTCGCATTTGGCCTTTTCTGCCGCCTCTTTAAGACGCTGGAGAGCCATCTTGTCGCCGCGCAGATCGATGCCCTGGTCTTTCTTGAATTCATCGGCGATCCAGTCGATAATCAGCTGGTCGAAATCTTCTCCGCCCAGAAATGTATCGCCGTTGGTTGATTTAACCTCGAATACACCGTCGCCAAGTTCCAGAATGGAAACATCGAATGTTCCGCCGCCAAGGTCGAATACGGCAATTTTCTCGTCCTTTTTCTTGTCCAGACCGTAAGCCAGAGCGGCTGCGGTCGGCTCGTTAATGATGCGCAATACGTTCAGACCGGCGATCTTGCCGGCATCCTTGGTCGCCTGGCGCTGGGAGTCGTCGAAGTAGGCGGGCACGGTGATAACCGCATCGGTGACGGTGGTGCCGAGATAGTCCTCGGCGGTCTTTTTCATTTTCTGCAGGATCATCGCCGAAACTTCCGCCGGTGAGTAGCGCTTGTCGCGTACTTCCACCCAGGCATCGCCGTTGTCGGCTTTGATAATTTTAAACGGCGAAATAGCGATATCTTTTCTAACCGCATCCGAATCGAACTTGCGTCCGATCAGGCGTTTGATGGCGTAGAGGGTGTTCTCCGGATTGGTGACCGCCTGGCGTTTGGCCTGCTGACCGACCAACCTCTCGCCGCTGTCTGAAATGGCGACCATTGAAGGCGTTGTGCGTCCCCCTTCGGAGTTGGCGATAACGACCGGCTCCCCACCCTCCATGATTGAAACACAAGAGTTGGTTGTTCCGAGGTCGATTCCGATTACTTTACTCATGACGTGTAGTCCTCCTTTTTGGATACTGTATGTACAGGATATTCATCGCGTGTATAAAAAACAAGGTCTCGAAAAAATTATTTTAGCGGTGTCGCCACGGTCACCATGGATGGACGCAGCAAACGTTCTTTAAGCATGTACCCTTTCTGGAACTCTTCCACGACCGTATTCGGTTCGTGCTGATCGGTCGGGACCTGTGCCATCGCCTGATGGTAGGCCGAATCAAAAGGGGCCCCTACAGCTTCAATCGGGGTGACGTTAAACTTCTTGAGTGTCGTCAGCAGCATCGCATGCGTCATGCGAATCCCCTCAACAACGGCTCCCATGCCATCCTCGGAGGCGTGCGCAAGTGCCCGCTCCAGATTATCGATGATCGGCAGTATCTCTTCGAGGAGCGATTTATTGCCGTAGTTCAGCAACTCTTCCTTTTCGCGCCCTACCCGCTTGCGGTAGTTTTCCAGATCGGCCCGCTCGCGCAGAAAGCGATCCCAGTTTTCACGGGCTTCTTTTTCCTTGGCCGCCAGCTGTTCCTCAAGAGACATGCCAGCTTCAGGAGCTTGAGTTTCAGAAGCGTTTTCCTCCTCGGTAACGATTTCAGGCGGTGAAATTTCTACGATATCTTTTGGTTCCATGCTGTGGTGTCCTTTTGCTGATTTCATATGGTGGTGTCCTTTTACTGAATTTAAAATTGCAATCAGACTTCACTTAACAGTTGGCTGATCATCCGGGCGGTGTAATCCACGATCGGGATCACGCTTGAATATCCCATGCGGGTCGGGCCGATTACCCCCAACATTCCGACCGTGTTGCTGCTGGTGACGAAACGGGAGGTAATCAGACTGACCCCGGCTGACTGACTGAGCGACGTTTCAGACCCTATATAAATCTGCACGCCATCTGCCGTCATACAGCGCGACAGGAGCTGAACGAGCAGCCCCTTCTGTTCAAATGCCTGATAGATTTCCTTCATCCGGCCGGCATCACAGAATTCTGGCTGGTCAAGGATTCGGGCCTGCCCCTCAACGAAAATTTCGTCCCCTTCCGCCCTTACCGCCTGTTCGCTGATCTTCAGGGCGCGGGACAGGAGCTGATCATACTGCACCTTTTCGGAGGTCATCTCCTCCAGAATCAGTTCGCGAACCTGAGTGATCGTCAAACCCTGCATCCTGTCATTCAGATAGTTGCCCATCCTGACGAGTTCCTCAGATTCATAGTCATCTTCAGTCTCAATCAGGCGGTTCTGCACCGCCCCTTTGTTGGAGACCAGTACCGCCAGAATTTTGCGTTGACCAATACGGATAAATTCTATATGGCGAAACACGTCCGCGGTAAAGCTGGGAGCGACCACAATCCCCATATAATTCGAGAGCTGTGACAGCTGCCGACTGGTCTCTTTCAGAATCCCGGACAGACCTATACCGGCCTGTCGGCAGTGGCTGAAAATCTGGCGTTTTTCATCACGGGTGACTTGCCGCAGGGCAACCAGAGAATCGACATAAAAACGGTAGGCTTTTTCTGTCGGGATCCTGCCGGCCGAGGTGTGCGGCGATGTCAGGAGACCCATCTCTTCCAGGTTGGCCATGACATTGCGGACCGTTGCCGATGAAAGCGTCAGGGCATGACGACGGGCGACAGCACTGCTGCCGACCGGTTCGGCCGTCGCAATGTAATCCTCAATAATCGCTTCCAGTATCTGCCTACTACGGGGAGAAAGGTCCATATCCATGTCATGACCCCGAAAAAAAACAGCACTCATCACTGGCGAGTGCTAACGCTTTCAAGGTAATAAGCGACCCAGTTTTTGTCAAGGAGATTTCAGGAGATTAATTGAATCATACATGGTTGCGCAGCATCAGCTGTGATGGATGGGGCGCAAGATACACCTGCCCCTTCAGGTACTGTTGATCGTATTTGCTGATATAGTGGCGGAGCAGGGTCATCGGCACGATCAGTGGCAGTAAATGGTCGTGGTACTGGCCGATAACCTCCAGCAGCTCTACCTTTTCATCGGGAGAAAGCTGCTGTTTGAAATAACCCATGATATGCTGCAGCACATTGGTGTTCTTTTTCACGGTAGCATGGAGGGCAAGCCCTTTCATGAAGAGCTCCTCGTAGCGTTGCAGAAGATCGCCCGGCTCCATCTCTGAAGCGTGCGCAACCAGGGCCCCCATCTCACGATAGATCTGCGGACTGTGGGCCATCAGCAGCAGTTTATTGCCGGTGTGAAACTCTACCAGACGGCCGACCGTCGTCTTTACTGCCAGAAAATCCTTCCAGCGGCGATAACTGAACACCCGCTCGATGAAATTTTCACGGATGTCCGGATCATTCAGGCGCCCTTCCTCCTCCATCGGCAGTAGCGTAAAGCGGCGAGCCATCGCCGCCGCAAAAAGGCCTCTCCCGCTCTTCGTCGCCTGACCATTGTTATAAACCTTGACCCGGAACAGCCCCGAACTGGGAGAATCCTTCTTGAAAATAAAGCCGCAGAGATCATCGTGCTCCAATTCCCTTACCTTAACTGAACAATAAGTCAGCATCTGCTCTGTTTTGTCGATACGTGTCTGGCGGGTCATCAGGCGCGGGGAGAGCGGGTCCCCCTCAAGCCGCATCGCCTCCCGGGGAATTGGAAGTCCGCATTCCACTTCAGGGCATACCGGCACGAAGCTGAAATAAGTTCCCAAGGTATCGGTGATATACCGGTCATGTTTATGGCCGCCGTCGTAACGGACATGCTCCCCCAGCAGGCAGGCACTGACGCCGATTGTTATCGGTAGCGTCATACGGGTTGTCCACAATATCTGGCGAACACAAAATCAGCTACCGTGTGAGCAATCCCACCCGGTGTGACTCGGTCGTTATTGAACAGCAGGTGATACAGTAGCGGATCATGGTCATTCTGATCGAGAAAATCTTTGGTGAAATGATCGCGTAACTTCTGATTCCGGTGCATAAGATTTTCAGCTTTCTCCGTTTCAATATTTAAACGGCGGGCAAGCGTGGCGGTTTTGAAAGCCTCGGAACCATATATTCTGAAGTGGCAGGAGCATTCGATGTGCCGTGTAATAATGGCTCCTCCCAACTCCGAGATAATGACATTACCCTGCTCTGCCAGCGCAACTACGTGGCGGGAAAGCAGCCTGAAGTAATCCTGTTGGCTCTTCCAGCGGGGCGAGAATGTTGCGAGAACTTCGTTCAGGATACTGTCGTTTTCTCCCAGAGTCTGCAGAATCTCCTCAGAAATGTTATGGCGCATGGCTACCTCTTCCAGAACAGCCCTGTCTATCAGCACCCATTCGTCACCCGTTCTCTGCATCATTAATTCACGCAGCCGTTCCGCGACAGGATACCCTTCGCAGCCATATTCACGCGAGAGGGTGATGCAAGGACGAGCTTTCGGTTTTCTGTGCTGCCGTTCCGCTTTTTCTTTCTGTCTGCGGTTGTACTCCTCCAGAGAGCCGATTCTCAGGTCAACCGATGGAATCAACAAGTTTTCCGGCATGGCAACCTCCTTTTTTCAGCGACGTGCATACCTGCTGCCTTTGTAATCAGCTCCTGCAGTGGGAAAATAACCGACCAGGCGTACAATATTGATTCAAAGAGTAGCATAATCTGTTATAAATACAACGGTGGAGCAACAATCCAACCCCGTAGGACAAGAGGTGCCCATTGCTCCGTTTCGGCCTCTGCTGCCTGTTTAAAAATGAAGCTGTTTCATTCCGTACGACCACAGCCAAGACACTGTCGCCCCTTTCCCGCGACCGTCAACTGCTCAAGCTGTCCGAAATCTGTCTGCACAACGCCCGCAACGTGCAACTGGCGTTGGAAACGGTGCAACGGCTCGGCATCAACGCGTTCCGGATCATGTCACCGCTCTTCCCCCGCATGACCCACCCGGAGGCGGGATACTCTCTGGACCATCTGCCGGACAGCGAAGGAATTAGAAATACCTTGGAAACCTGCAGGCTTTTTGCGCTGCATCAGCAGATCAGGCTCAGCTTTCACCCCGATCAATTCGTAGTGCTTTCATCCCCTCATCCGGCGGTAGTCACAAATTCCATTCAGGAGTTGGAGTATCAGGCCCGGTTGGCGGAGGCGGTCGGCGCAGATGTAATCAATATTCACGCCGGCGGGGTGTATGGTGACAAGCGGGCGGCTCTAAAACGCTTCGCAGAGGTGTATGATCGTTTGCCTGAATCGGTACGCATCCGGCTGACTCTCGAAAACGACGATGTCAGCTATACGCCGGACGATTTGCTGCCGCTCTGCGAACAGCGCGCAATCCCGATGGTCTACGATGTTCATCACCACCGTTGCAACCCTGACGGTCTGACGGTTGAAGAGGTAACCGAACGGGCGGGGGCGATATGGAAAGTGGTCGGGCGTGAACAGCACTGTCATATATCGTCTCCCAGAGCAGGCTGGTTGAGCGGCACCCCCAAGCCGCACTCCGACTACATCGATCCGGGTGATGTTCCTCGCTCCTGGCTGGGGCGGGAGATGACTCTGGACATAGAAGCTAAGGCAAAGGAGTTGGCGGTTGTCCGCTTAATGGAGGAACTGCGGGGGTTAAATTCCAACCAATG
>Ga0123338_10003777_pt1 | contig 13476 bp, 10 predicted proteins | sample grotaG_FD_89793 | JGI IMG/M metagenome (GOLD analysis project Ga0123338, IMG submission 89793) | Glacier valley bacterial and archeal communities from Borup Fiord, Nunavut, Canada, to study Microbial Dark Matter (Phase II) -... | ecosystem: Environmental > Aquatic > Freshwater > Ice > Glacier ... | reverse complement strand
GGCGTCAACTGCATCCGTTTTTCTTCCACATGGGGCCAGTCGCGTTGTGCATGACCAGTGTGTTGTTGGTTGGACTGATGGCGGTCCTCTATCTCAGTCAGGTGGGGCAGGCGGTTTCATCGAACCAGCAACTGCAAACGATACAGACGCAGCAAGACGCGTTACAGCGACAAGACCAGGACCTTACAAACACCATTGCGCAAGAGCAATCGCCCGCTTACATCGCGGACAAAGCAAAGAAGCTGGGCCTTATTCCGTCAGACCCGAAGAACGTGCAGGTCATCACTGTAAAGAACCTGCTGCCAATGCAAAATAACGATCTGAGTATACAACCATAAATGTAAGGGTGGGAGGCTGTAATGTCTCCCTTGTAGAGAGAAATACAGCGTATTAGGCTAGGTAAGGAGGCTAGAAATGAACATAGAGTTACAACGCGCACGAAGACGTCAGATGATTGTCTTTGTGCTTGTGTGTACCGGCATGTTGCTCCTGCTTGGTCGTCTCTACTACTGGCAGATTTTGAGTGGCCCACGTCTCGCGCGCTTGGCGACAGATGAACACACGCACAACCTGCCATTGAAGGCGGCGCGTGGCCTGATCTTTGACGCGCAGGGCCATCTTTTGGCGACAAATGTTTTGCGCGATGATGTGTACACGCAACCGCGCCAGTTCCGGATAGATTTCGAGCATGACGAGAATGCTCGCGGCAAGTGGGTCGCGATGGTGCATACGCTGCATCAGGTTTTGCCCTACATCTCAGAGGACAACCTGATCAACGCCTATGACTCGGATGCATGGACCTTGCGCGTGAATCGGCAACCCATCGAGCCAGAGCAGAGTCAGCAGTTGCAGGCACTCTCGGCGCATCTACCCGACGTGTTCTTGCAGGCTAACCCTGTACGCTCCTATCCGGGGGGCGATCTCGCGGCACAGGTGTTGGGCTATGTGGACACAACCGCGACGGGCCAATACGGTATCGAGGGAAAATATAACACGAAACTCGCCGGCAAGGATGGCAGCATCACGGCTGAAACCGACCTCAACGGCAACCCGTTGACGGTGGGGGCCAGCTCTGGACAAGCACCCGTACCGGGGGCAAACATCAGCTTGACGGTTGATAGCACCATGCAGTATATCGTACAAACCGCACTGGTCGAGACTATCAAGAAGTTGCAGGCACAAAGTGGCTCCGTTGTCGTACTCAACGCGCGAACCGGCGCGGTTGTCGCGATGGCGGGCGCGCCAAGCTTTGACCCAAATCACTACGCGGACGCGGCATCACAGCGCGGGTGTATCAACACCGTCTCGGTATACTTCAATCCGACGCTGTTCTGTACCTACGAGCCAGGGTCAACCATGAAGGTGGTGACGATGGCGGCGGGTCTCGATCAAGGCTTAATTACGCCAAATACCGCGCTGGTTGACAACGGTACAATCTACTTTCATGACGCCGATCCGGTATCAAACTGGCAATACAAAAAATATGGCACTGAGACAATGACCGAGGTATTGGAGCATTCCGCCAACGTGGGGACTGCGTATGTGGCCCATGATATCCTGGGGCCGAGCCGCTACTATCCCTATGTGCAACGCTTTGGTTTTGGACAAAAATATAATATTGGTGGCCCCGAAGCGGTTGGCACATATATGACCGACAAATCTAATCCGAAGCTCTGGTCTGTAACAGATTTGACCCGTCAGGCGTTTGGACAAAGCATCTCGACCTCACCATTCCAGATGGCGATGGTTTATCAAGCGATTGCGAACGGGGGCGTGATGATGCAACCATATCTTGTGCAGTCAATCAATGAGAACGGGCATATTACAACGACCCACACACAGGTGCGCCAGCGTGTGGTCAGCGCGAATACCGCGAAGCTGCTTGCAGGTATGCTGGTGAGTGCCGCGGATTTCAACAAACAGGCAACATTTCCAGGCTATAGCGTCGCCGTGAAAACGGGTACGGCGACGACACAGGGGCTAGATGCCGATCAGACCGAGGCATCAATGGCTGGCTTTCTACCAGCATCGAACCCGCAGTATGTCATCCTGGTCAAGATAGACCGTCCATCCTCGACTATCGCGGGCGGCACGGCGATCTTTGGCGGCACGGCTGCCGCACCGTTATGGAAATCTATCGCGGAACAACTGATGTGGCACTACAATGTTCCATCAGACATGCCGGTGGGCGCGTGATAGTTGAAGATATATAAAGAAGGTTTCTTATGCATGAAGAGAAAGATACCGCGTTTGCACAAATGGAACTGAGTAGCGCATGGCTGGAACTGCTTGGTCAACACCGCAACACCGTTGGGTTGAGTGATGAAATAGTCGGCGCGATACCAGCACTCGCCAGCGACCCCTGGAGTTCGCTTTTACGCGGCGGTGGCGTCGAAACAGTTGATCTACAAAAAGTTCACTTACCTATGAACGCGCAAGACGTGGAACAGATACTGCAACTGATGCAAGAACAATCGGTCCAACATCCTGAACAGTAGGTTTCGCTACTACAGAGAACTATACTAGAAAAAATGTTCTATGTCAAGTCTTTTAAAGACTATTTTTATAAAATGACGATTATAAGAAATAGGAACCAACGTATGTTACGTGATAAGCCAAAAAATAGCGAGAAGGCCGCGGAAGAGAAGCCGATCAGAGGGGCGAAACGCAACGACCAGTCACCTCCGGTCTGGCGTTCGCCTGCGCTGGACTCGGCTAGGCAGGGACGCGTCAAACGCCAGGAAGAGCAAGCGGCCACTGCGAAGAGCGCTATACGTACACCTCGCAACGCGAACCGCGTCAGTTTTGCGGCGGAGGATACGCTGGTACGACCTAGTGGTGTCGCGGGTAAAAAACTCCCACGACAGCCCCAGAAATTCTCGAAGGTCGGCACAGTTAAAGATGCAAACGTCGTGGGAAGCTGGCGCGAGCGCATGGCGGAGGTCGCAGACCAACCAGAGGTGCAAGAGAGAGGCACGGCCAAATCCGCTAAACCTAAAGCTATCAGCACAAATGAGCAGAAAAAACTCACAGAGCTAGAGATGCGTCTCCCACGTGTCGCTGGTAAGATGGACTCGTTGCTGCTGATCGTTGTGCTTGCGCTAGTCTGTATTGGACTGGTGATGGTGTATAGTGCCAGCGCGTTTATTGGCGCGCGGTACAACAATAATGCATCGTACTTTTTCCAGCGTCAACTTATCTGGGCGTTGCTCGGCGTCGTGGTGTTGTTTGTGACGATGCGAATAGACTATCGCTTCTGGCGGCGCGTCTCGTTAATTGGGATGATAATCACCTTCCCGATGCTGGTGTTCGTGCTGAAATTCGGTACAAGCGCCTATGGTGCGTCGCGTTGGATTGGCTTTGGCACGTTTTTCTCGTTTCAACCAAGCGAGCTGATCAAACTTGTACTCGCGCTTTATATCGCTGACTGGCTGGCACGTAAGGGCAGCCAGGTTAGCACATTTTTATACGGCTTGGCTCCTTTTATTATTCTGGTCGGTATCATTCTCGGTCTGGTTCTGCTTGAAAATGATATGGGGACAGCGATTATTATCGCTGGTCTGACAACGGTAATGTTCTTCTCGGCTGGTGCGAATATATTACAGTTCTTGTTGGCAATGGGGTGTGGGGGGCTTATCTTCGCAACGCAGGCATTCAAAGGCTACCGCCTGTTACGCATAACCGGATTTATGAATCCGTTTAAGGACACAACGGGGCTGAACCTGCAACTCTATCAATCACTGTTGGCGCTTGGGTCGGGTGGCTGGCTCGGTGTGGGATTGGGCGCGAGTCGTCAGAAGACGGGCTATTTGCCATTGCCGCAAATCGACTCGATCTTCGCTATCATCGGCGAAGAGCTAGGCTTTATCGGCTGCGCCGTTATCGTTATCTTGTTCTTGTTTCTTGCATTTCGTGGCTTTCGCCTGGCGCGACGAACGCAAGATATGTATGGTTCTCTGCTCGCAACGGGCATTACAACGTGGCTGGTGCTACAGGCGATGATCAATATTGGGTCAACAACGGGTTCTATTCCTTATACAGGCGTTCCCTTACCGTTTATTAGCTATGGCGGTTCTTCCTTTATTATCGCGATGGCGGCGGTTGGGGTGTTGCTGAATATCTCACGCTATACACAGGAGCCAGAAACTTCTGCGTTGAAGCACACGGTTTCTATGACGATTAAAAAACAACATACAGAGCAGGCACAATAATGCGTGCCACTATAGGATTTTTATGCGTGTTCTTATCTCCGGCGGCGGCACTGGAGGGCATGTTTACCCAGCCCTCGCGGTGGCGATGCAGCTACAACAACAGTATAATGCAGACATTCTCTATCTCGGCAGCGATGATGGCTTAGAGACACGCCTCGTCCCCGCGGCGGGTTTGCGTTTCAAAACAATTAAAGCGGGCAAGCTCCAGCGTTACCTGTCATGGCGTACCGTGACAGGGGTGGCCCGTATTCCCGTTGGCATGACGCAGGCCGTTGGGATTGTGCGCGACTTTCGGCCTGACGTTGCCTTTACCAGTGGGGGCTACGTCGCGGTTCCGGCGGGGCTGGCGGCCCGACTCAACAACGTCCCGCTCGTGATGCATCAACAGGACGTGCCACCTAATCTCTCGAACCGCCTACTCACGCCGCTCGCAACCCGCATCTCGGTGGCGTTCGCCGACTCGTTGCGCTACTTTCCGGCACAAAAAACGTTCCAGCTCGGCAATCCAATTCGACAGGTCATTCTGGATGTACGGTCAGTCTCACCAGAACAGGCCCGTGTAGAACTGGGACTCGCACCCGACCTTCCGCTCGTCCTGGTAACAGGCGGCAGTCAGGGGGCGCGCCATCTCAATCAAGTGGTCTGCCGCGCCCTGCCAGAGCTGTTACAACACTGTCAGGTACTACAGATTAGTGGTAGCAACCTCTTTGCTGAGACCAACGAACTTTCAACGCAAACCCTGAACGGGGTCGCTGATGAGCTACGCCAACGCTATCGCCTAGTGGCATACATGGATGTGGAGATGCCCTTAGCGTTGCAGGCCGCCGCCATCGTCCTGTGTCGCTCCGGCGCGTCCGTGTTGAGCGAACTCGCGGTCCTGGGCAAACCCAGTATTCTGGTTCCCTTGCCACCCGCGATTGGCGCATCACCGCAAGAGGCGAACGCAAAAATGTTTGAGCGCGCACAGGCTGCTGAAGTAATCTTGAACGATTTGTTGAAACCTGAAGTAATGATTGAACGTATAAAATTTATACTATCAACGCCTGCTTGCTTGGCAACGATGGCGAGTGCCGCGCACACGTTGGCGAAGCCGAACGCGACACAGGAGATTGTTGAGACCATTGTCACCCTTGCCAAGAACACCGTAGTGAAGCCGTCCACCACACATGAGGTTATCAGCATATGAGCCGTTTACATTTCATGGGTATCGGTGGACAAGGTATCTCGGCTGTCGCGCAAATGGCGATGCAGGCGGGCGAGGTTGTCACGGGTTGCGATCAAGCGGCGTCGGCGACGACCCGCGCCCTGGAGAAGGTCGGCATCCCCATTCAGATTGGACATAGCGCGGAACATTTGCACGATGTGGACGCATTGGTGATCAGTCCAGCGGTGACCGCGCTCAACGTGAACAACCCAGAGTTGCGCGCGGCGCAGACGCAGGGGCTACGGGTCTTCACTTGGCAAGAGTTGTTGGGCAATCTCTTCCGTGAAAAACTCTTGCTCTCCGTATGCGGGGTTCATGGCAAGGGCACGACAACCGCCCTGCTGTCGCTGATGCTGACGGACGCCGGCTTCGACCCAACATGCGAGATTGGAGCCGTTGTGCCGCGCTTCGGAACAAATTATCGCATCGGCAAGAGCGAGTACGGCGTGAATGAGGCCGACGAGTTCAATCACAACTTCTGGCATTATCACCCACGTGTGGTGGTTGTGAAGGCACTGGAGTTTGAGCATCCAGAGTTTTTCGCCGACTACGAAGCGTTTCTTGCGGCTTTTGAACACTTTATACGCGGTATGGATACGCAGTCCAATTGGCCCGTGCCGCCAACACTGATCGTGAATAGCGATAGTCGCGGCTGTCAGGACCTGTTGGCACGTCTCCATGATTGGACGGGACGAACCGTTACCTATTCGGTCACGGGTGTACGCGCGACCTTCGAGGCATACGACGTGCGGCTGGATGGCGAGACGAGTTTTAAGGTGAGAAGTAACGGCGTCGATCTGGTGGAGCGACCTATACATGTACAGCTACCGGGGGTGCACAATGTCGAGAACGCACTGGCGGCACTGGTCGCGGCACGAACGGTGGGGGCCGAGTTACCGACGCTTGTCAAGACAATCGAGGGCTTCGGCGGTATCCGACGCCGCTTCGAGATACGGCAGCAGGGGCCGCTCCTGGTGAATGGACAGACGCTCGATGTGATGCTTATCGACGACTACGCGCATCATCCAACCGCGATTGCCGCCACATTGGAGGCGACGCGCCAACGCTATCCAGGGCGGCGTGTCGTCGCGGTCTATCAACCGCACATGTATAGTCGCACGAAAACCTTTTTTGAGCAATTCTTACATGCGTTCGACGCGGCTGACGTGGCGATTATCACCGATATCTTTCCCGCGCGTGAACGCGACACGGGCATCATCCACTCGCGTGATCTCGTCAACGCGATGGCGAAGACTGAACACTTCGCGCAGGATGGGGCAACGGTGTCGCATGGTGGGAGCGTACAAGCAACGACGGAGCTGGTGCAAACGATCCTGCACACCGGTGACATTGTATTGATAATGGGGGCAGGTGATATCTACACCGTCACCGAGCGTTTGTTGGCGAACCGTACAGAGTCTACCGTGAGAGCCTAGAGGGAACAGTATGACGTTTGAGATTGAGACAGCATACATCGAGCTTCGCGCCCTGCTGGGCGAGCGGGTTCGCCGTGATGAGCCACTCGCGCGCCATTGTACCTTTGGCGTTGGCGGCCTTGCGGACATATGGGTCTCGCTCACGACGCGGGCGGACCTGTTGGGGGTGGTGACGCTCTGTATGGCGCGACGGTGGCCGCTTCTGATCACGGGCAACGGGACAAACGTCCTCTACGCTGACGCGGGAGTACGCGGCGTGGTCGCGCGAGTAGCCCTGAATAGCTATAGCATTGAAGAACAGGGCAATGATAGTGCTTTATTAGTAGCAGGCGCGGGCGTCAGTTGGCCCCGCCTCTTGAATGAGCTGACACCGCTTGGTTGGGGCGGGCTGGAATTTGGGCCGGGGATTCCGGGGACGCTCGGCGGTGGTGTGATCAGTAACGCGGGGGCGCACGGTGGTGATCTGGGTGAGGTGCTGGCGTGGGTCGAGGTGTTGGACGCGACAGTAGCGGATGAAGAGGCCCCACGAGTTGTGCGGTATGAGCATGATGAGCTTGGTTTGCGGTATCGGCACAGCCGTTTTCGTGCCGCGCGCCGTGTGCAATTCGACGAGCAGGGCTATCCGATAGCGGCCCCACGTAGGCCGATTGAGCCAGCCGAGATTATCGTACAACTGGGGGTACGGTTGCATCATGCGGAGCCACAAATGCTTCGTGCAACCATTGATGAGCATAAACAGCATCGTAAGAGGACGCAACCGCCGCAGCAAAGCGCGGGTTCCGTTTTCAAAAATCCAGAGGGAGATCATGCAGGTCGTCTGATCGAGGCGGTGGGGATGCGGGGGTTGACTTACGGTGGGGCGCAGATTTCTGAGCGTCACGCCAACTTTATTGTCAACGTAGGAGGTGCGAGTGCGGCGGATATCGCGGCACTAATCAGGGCGGCTCATACTCGCGTACGCGAACAGTTCGGTGTAGATATGGAATTAGAGGTTGAATTGCGTGGCGAATGGAAGAAGGTGACGACATGACGGAGAAGAAACCATTACGAGAGCAGAGGGCGAACCATTCCTATGGGCAACCGCCCGCTACAAAGCGTCAGCATGGGGGCAACGCGGAACACATACGAAGACAGGAGCCAGCACTGGAACCTGTGAAGCTACAGCGTGTCGTCACCACACCAGAGGCTGATCCCTCGATGGCGTGGAATACCTTTGCACAGCGTCAGGAGCAACAGCGGCGTTCGCGTTCGCTCCCACAAAAGAGCTACGTTGGAGGGCCTGTCGCGGCCCGCACCTACGCACAGACGGGGGTACGTGCGTCGAGCGGGCGAATGCGAGCGATCCAACGTTCGCAACAGGCGGAACTATCGCCTATCCCAACGCGAAGTGGTCGCCGTGAGTTCCGCAAGGGCTTCCTGTGGCGGCTGTTGAGCCTCTTTGCGGTTGCGATAGTTGTGGTGTTGGCGATAAATTTCGCCTTCACCAACAACGCCTTTCGCATTGAGCAGGTCAACGTTGTGGGAACGCGCAACAACGTACTTGTTCAGAACATCCAGCGTATGGGAATGCAGGGACAGAATATCTTTCTGGTCAACGTCGGGGGTCTAACGGCGCATGTCAACGCTTATCCGGTGGTCGCTTCGTCGAGCATCAGTAAGGACTGGCCCAATCGCCTCACCGTCACGGTGGTCGAGCGCGTACCCGCCCTGCTCTGGCAGACAGCGCGTGGCACGTACAGCGTAGACAATCAAGGCGTGGTTATTGCGCCAATAAGCGAAACGGCGGGAGCCGCTCGTCTAATGACAGTAGTAGATACACGCAACGGTGGCAAGGGGCAGATGTTGAGTCCTGGTATGCACCTGAGCCAGGCCGAAATCGACTTCGCAGTTGATGTGTTCAATCATCTACCCAACGTCGCGGGCATCGCAACCTTCAAGTTGCGGTATGATGCTACACTAGCAGGAGGAACGTATGTTGTTGAAAGCTCTAACGGTTGGCTTGCTTACCTGGGAAGCGCGCACGACGTAAACCCGCTTGATAACAGGCTCACAGAACTACAACAAATCGTCTCGTTGGCCCAACAGCAGCAGCTCGCGCTTGCCACTATTGACCTGCGGTACGGATTGCATCCGATATATACACTCAAGAGTTAAACATGTACGGGATGGGACGTGTGTCCCTATTGAGAGAGCGGTGCGGGCAAAGGTCTCGCACGACCATTGTAGTGCGTCTCACAACTGAACCGCCCAAAGGAGCGTCAAGGTGCAAGAGAGGGTGATCGTCGGCATCGACGTTGGAACAACAAAAATCTGTGTCCTGGTTGGCGAGTTGGACCGCGACGGGAAACTGAACATTGTTGGCGTTGGAACCTGTCCTTCACAGGGTTTGCGTCGAGGCGTGGTGGTGAACATTGAAGAGACCGTCACTTCCATTGCTGCTGCGTTAGACCGCGCCGAACGGCTATCGGGGAAAAAGCTTGTCACCGCGTATGTCGGGATTGCGGGGAGCCACATCGAGTCTGAGAACAGCAAGGGCTTTGTCGCAATCTCGCCAAGCCATCGTGACATTATTCAGAACGATATCAGTCGTGCCATAGAAGTTGCGCGTGCCATTCCGTTGACCGCGAACCGCGAGGTGATCCATGTGATTCCTCGTGGCTACGTGGTTGATGGGCAAGAGGGCATCAAAAATCCTATTGGGATGTCGGGCTTCCGCCTTGAAGTGGAGACGCACATCATCACAGGGTCGGTATCCTCCATTCGCAACCTCATTACCTGTGTTCACAAGGCGCAAGTGGAGATTGAAGACCTCGTGTTGGAGCCGCTTGCCTCTAGCGAAGCTGTGCTGGAGGATGGCGAAACCGACCTGGGCGTCGCCCTCATTGATATAGGTGGGGGTACTACCGATATCGCCATTTTCTCCGATGGTGCTATCTGGCACACCGTTGTGCTTCCCATCGGGGGCAACCTCATCACCAGCGACATTGCTATCGGGCTGCGCTTGCCCTTTGCTGTCGCGGAAGAATTGAAGATCACCTACGGGCATTGCGACCCGGCGACCATTGCCGACGACGATATGATCGACCTCGCGCAATTCATGCCGGACTGTAACGACCTGGTTCCACGCAAGCTCCTGGCTGAAATCATTCAGGCGCGCGTCGAGGAACTCTTCAATATGGTGCATGAGGAATTGAAGAAATCTGGCTATGATGGGCTACTGCCCGCCGGTCTGGTGATTACGGGTGGCACGGCTGAACTACCCGGAATCCTCGAACTAGCGGGGCAAACGCTCGATCTACCGGCGCGGGTTGGCTCTCCATTAGGGCTGCTCGGACTGGCGGACTCGATCAGTAGACCCGCGTATGCCACTGCGGTTGGTCTGCTCTTGTGGGGCCTGCGCCACACCTCGCTCTATATAGACGAGGAAGAACCAGAAGAGGAAGGGTCAACAAACGATATGATGTCTCGCCTGGGCCGATGGCTGCGAGCATTTCTTCCGTAAAGACACGTCTCACCATATGGGCGCGCTAGCCGCGTCCGAAAGGGGCCATACATATGTTACCAATGGGAAATCATCAATTGGAAGGCTTCGCGCAAATACGCGTGATTGGCGTCGGCGGCGGTGGCAGCAATGCAGTTAACCGCATGATTCAGGCTAACATGACGGGTATTGAGTTCATCGCCATCAATACCGACGCCCAGGCCTTACTACTGAACGAGGCTCCACGACACATTCGCATCGGCGACAAACTCACGCGTGGCCTCGGAGCGGGCGGCAACCCCAGTGTTGGCGGCAAGGCGGCGGAGGAGAACGCGGAAGAGATTTACGAAGCCCTTAAAGGCTCGGATATGGTATTCATCACCGCCGGTATGGGTGGTGGAACGGGCACGGGCGCAAGTCCAATCGTCGCCCAGATTGCGCGTGAACTCGGCGCACTTACTGTCGGCGTCGTCACCAAGCCGTTCGCCTTTGAAGGCAAGAAACGCCTGCTCTCGGCTGAGGAGGGTATTGCCAACCTGAAACAGCATGTCGATACGCTCATCACCGTTCCCAATGACCGTCTGTTGCAGGTTGCAGACAAGCGTACCCCGCTCTCGGAGGCGTTCCGACTCGCCGATGATGTGTTGCGGCAAGGTATTCAAGGTATCAGCGACCTGATTACCGTTCCCGGCTTGATTAACCTGGACTTCGCGGACGTGAAAACCATCATGTCGGCGGCGGGTTCGGCGTTGATGGCGATAGGCGAGGCGAGCGGCGACAACCGCGCCACTGACGCCGCCCAGATCGCTATCGCGAGTCCCCTGCTGGATATCGACATTAGCGGGGCGCGTGGTGTACTGTTCAACATCACAGGTGGTATGGACTTGACCCTGTTCGAGGTCAACGAAGCCGCCGACGTGATCTATCACGCGGCACATCCAGAGGCGAACATCATCTTTGGCGCGGTGCAAGACCCGAACTTCGACGGGAAGGTCAAGATCACCGTGATCGCGACGGGCTTCGATACCGTGACGGGCAACGCACGTCCCCAAATTGCGACGCCACAGTACACGCAGTCGTCGCGTCCAGAGTATGACCGCAGCAAAATCTATCAGGCATCGCAGGCAGCAACAAACAATGGGAACAACGGCAACCAGTCCCAGCGTTCGCAGCAGGCGCAGGGCTACGGTGCATTGCCTGTTACGCCACCACCGACGAACGTCGCCAATCATCCAACGGGGCCGTTGTCACCGGAGCGACAGGCGCAGCAGCAACGGGCACAGTACTCTGGACAGATGCCGGTTGATACGGGCCGTCAGCAAGCCGTACGACCTCAAACACCATCGCAGAACAATAGTGGCAACACGGGTCGGCAACGGGCCGTGACGCCGCCCCCAGCGATGCAGAGTGACATGAGCAACACGGGTCGGCAACGGGCCGTTATGCCACCGATGCCGATGCGCGACGCCATGCCGTTGGCTTCGGACGATCTGCAAGACATCGACGATGATGATTTTGAGTTGGACGATGCTGCGCTCGATACCGACGCGGCCGGTGACGCGATGCATCCGCATGATCGCTTGCCCGTGCCAGAGCCGGAGGCGCAACCATCGCAACGGCCACCGACAACGCAGCAGCAGCGTCCCGTCCGTCGCCTTGATCGTGGCGGTGATGCCCCACGCGGTGGGCGTAACGCGCCATCTGGTGATGTGATTGATATCCCCGCGTTCCTACGAAAGCGCTAAGTGTGCGCAAACAAACAAGCAGGGAGACCGCAATGGTCTCCCTGCTTGTTTGTTTGCGACTGGTCAAATAGACAAAGAGTCTAAATCTTGTTGCGAGTTCTACCGAGGTTCCCAGGGATATCCTCGTTGAGGCCGATGTGGTTGACAACAACCTTGACACCCGTGATACCAATAAGTTCACGCTCAAGCATAAACTTCATCGCACTATTTGGTACATCGCCGTAGAGATGGAGAATATAATTCTCAACCAGTAGCGCGATGTTGCTGGAGCCGGCGAGCTTGCCCTTCTCGCGCAAGTCGTCGAGACGGGTGTTTGCAACACGCAAGATAGAGTCTTCGGCGACAATAAAGTTGAGGACGTTGATGACTTTGGGGAGTTCCCACATCGCCGCCTCTACCGCGTCACGCTGTGCCTCTAACTCGACCTTGCCATAGAGTGCCAGCACTATACCCTCACCCTTGATGTCGTCGATTTCGACGCGTACCGGATGAGTGCTATAGGCGGTGCTGCTAATGGTGACAACGCTCTCAACGACGCCCCGCGCCATGTCGAGGATTGCTTCTGGCTTCGTTGTCATGTAACGAAGGGCGAGATTGGCTCGTTCGTCGCTCGCGCCGCCCATTGGGTCTTCCAATGCCCAACCGAGAATACCGATCAGGACGAGGGGCGCACCAACAACAGTAAGCCAGGGGTTCTCTGGAAAAAATAGCAAGCCCATTACCGTAATCAAAATTGCGCCACTCAAAACGAGCGGCCACAAGCTGGGATTAGGTAGGTGGATGTGATGCTCCTCCTCCGCATGTTCTTCGTTGTTGACCGCAAGGGATGTATTGACCTCTTCCGCAGTAAGATTGGCGCGTTGAAGAGAAGTATCCATAAGTTCTCCTCCGAGAATGGTAGACAATTTTTGCATGAACACTCAATAATATTAGTATAGTCCGTGTTACCAATCATAGCAAAATTCCGGCTTTAATGCAAGCGGTTACACGTTTGAGGTAGACAACTTACCGTTACACATTCAGCGTTGAGTCCCATTCGCGGAGAGCCAGAAACGCCTCTTGTTCTGTTTGAGCCAAGAAAATTTTCGTGATGATATCATCCAGTAAAGAGGCTGAAACAATTTGTGATACTTGCTCTTTTGCTAGCGATGTTAAAGCAGGAAAACCTGTTTTTACTAAAATCAATACAGTATCTCGTTTAGACTCTAAACGTCCCCGTTCGATGCCTTTTTCGATGCCTTCTTTACGTCCCTCAAGAAGTATTTCTTGGTAAATTGGTGTTTCGCGTAAGATATCGTGCATTTCTCGAAACCTCCCGATAAGCCACTCTAGGTCGAGCGGGTTTTTGTTATTGGTCAAAACAAGCGAAGCCAATGTATAGGCGATAAGTTCTAAATCG
>Ga0123338_10003773_pt1 | contig 13485 bp, 7 predicted proteins | sample grotaG_FD_89793 | JGI IMG/M metagenome (GOLD analysis project Ga0123338, IMG submission 89793) | Glacier valley bacterial and archeal communities from Borup Fiord, Nunavut, Canada, to study Microbial Dark Matter (Phase II) -... | ecosystem: Environmental > Aquatic > Freshwater > Ice > Glacier ... | reverse complement strand
TGTCCTGTTGAGCGCAGCGAAACATCTCACTATGCTCACCCTTTAGATTCATCGCCACACTCAGGGTGACCCATTTTAGGACTGAATCCGACTTCGCCAACAAAGTCCTCTCGGGCCTCGCCGCGTCTTGAGCAGAACGGCACCTTCCGGGCCTGCTCGTTCCAAAGTCTACGTTACCGCGAGAAACACTACCTTTTTTCGCTCCGCTTCTTGAGCAGAACGGCACCTATCGGGCCTCGCCGCCTACCGGGCCTGCTCGCTCACCTGAGAAACCTGAAACAGACCAGGTATCTATGGGAAAGGCTATAGGTGCCGTCTTCGCCAAGACGCCCGGTAGGTGCGGCGAGACCCGTGAGGTGCCGTTTTCGCCAAGCGGTCAAGCGTCCTCATGGGCGCTGTTCTGACCAAGAAGACGCCGCTCTGTCCAAGACGGGCTGTATTTGGGCCAAGACAGGCGCGCTGCCGAGCACGTAACGGAATCCATCAGATTCCGTTACGTGCTCTCAATCAATTGCTCGAGAGGGCTTTTTTCTGTGCCTCGGCCAGAGCCACTTTCACCGGAACCCGGCCCTTGGTGACCTTCTCGATGGCTTCCTCGAGATAGGTGCGCCAGGTGCTGTATCCCTCGAGCTTGGGCCGCGCAAAGCTTTCATCCAGTTGTTCAAAAGCTGTTTTGCGTTGTGGGTCACTGCGGTAATAATCCTGAAGCAGCGGCAGAGTAGCGCGGCGCGGCGATAGATAGCCTGTTCCCTGCGCCCACGCCTCGAGATTTTTGGGTTCCATCAAGTACTTCCAGAAGACCACCGAACCCGCCTGCTGCTCCTTGCTGGCCCCTTTGAGCACCACCAGTTGACCGCCGCCCAGCGGAACCGCACACTTTTTGTCGCAGGGCATGGGGGCCACGCCCAGCTTGAAGGCCACCGAATACTGCTCAATGTCTTTCATATTGGCGATGCTGGCCACTGCCATGAACGCTTTGGTCCGTACAAAATCGAGCACCGCAAACTGCGCTTCGCCCAGACTACGCGGAATGGCGGCTCCGTTTTGCGACATCCGGAAAAGCATCTCGAGCGCGCCTTCCACCTCCTTGCTCTCGAAGTTGGGTTTACCGTCACTCGTAACCACGCTGCCGCCTCTCGAGGCCACCATCGCCTCAAACTGCCAGCTATCGGCCACCGCGATAAAGCCCTTGGACCCCCGGTTGGAGAGCTGCTTGGCAACGGCCTCGAACTCGGTCCAGGTCTTGGGAGGTTTGAGATTTTTGGCGGCCAGCGCTGTGGCGTTGTAGTAAAGCACTGGCGTGGAGGTGTTCCAGGGCAGGCCGTAGCGCTTCCCCTCGAAGGAGCCATAGTTCCACACCGCCGGATAAAAATCCTTGACCAGTGCCGGGTCGAGGGAATTCTCAAAGCTCTCGAGGTTGGCGAGTGCGCCCTCTCCGGCCAGCTTAGGAAAAAAGCTGTTCTCGGTGCCGAACAGTTGTGGCCCACTGCCCGCACGCAGCGCAGCGATGAGGCGCACCTCGGCTTCGCGGTAATTGCCCACCAGTTTGGGCAAAATACGGTAGTCCTTTTGCGAAGCGTTGAAAGCGACAATCTGCTTCTCGAGCACACTTTGAGACCCAGCTAAGCTGTACCAAAACTCGATGTCAACAGGGGCGGCCAGAGCGGCGCTCGAGCACAAGAAAGCCAGGGTAAGGGTGGGTTTGAGCATAGATAAAAGTCTCCCGGAAAGGCATTTTAAGCCGTCCGAGTCAGACTAGAGTTTGCAGGGTGATTGGGGATGAGAGCGCTTTGCTCGAGGGCTGGAGCACGGAGCGCCTCCGGCGGGTTTTTGGTAGTTGGTTCTTGGTTGGTTCGTACTCGAACACCAAAAGCAAACCGACCAAGAACCAATGACCAAGAACCCGCGACGAGGCCCGAGAGGTGCCGTTTTCGCCAAGACAGCCGGAGGCGCAAAACTCACCACTCAGTGCCCACTCGAGAGAAGCGCCACCGCAAGTCCGGCCCACAGGCTCGAGAGCAAGATGACCAACCTCCAGCCCCAAGCGTGGTGAGCAGGTGGAGAAGCGGGCGCTTCAGACGCCACCGCTCGAGCATTCTTTTTGTCTTCATTTCGGTTGGGACTATCTTCATCTCGAGGTTTGAGCATTTGATTCTGATTGTCACCTTTCTCAAAGCTGACTGCCAGTTGAGTTTAATGAGTAGAATTAGAAAATAAGCTAAATTTTATCGAGATAGTGTTCATTATTGCACTTGTACACTGACACCGGGCTTAGTAGCCGGAAGCCAATGTCGCGCCTGAATTGCGCTCCCTCGAAACCGATACTTTCCACACCTGCATAAGCCCGCTCGAGCGCTTCTTTTAAGGTCGGTGCGGTGGCCTGAACCGCCAGCACCCGGCCTCCACTCGAGACCAGTTGTTCACCTTTTAGCGCCGTCGAACAGTGAAACACCGTCACTTCGGGCGGTAAGGACGCGGGTATCTCGAGTGGAATTCCCGGTGTAGAACCCGCTGGATACCCCTTCGAGGCCATCACCACCACCGCGCTCGCCTCAGAACTAAAGCGCACCATCTCCGACTCGAGCCTCCCCTCGGAGCAGGCCATCAAAATCTCGAGCAGGTCGCTCTCGAGCAATGGCAGCAGGCACTCGGCCTCGGGGTCTCCGAAGCGGGCGTTGATTTCGACCACCCGTACGCCCGCTGGGGTCAGCATCAGGCCAGGGTAAAGCATCCCTTTGAACGGGGTTCCCTCGAGCGCCATACCGCGCATAATTGGCTCGACAATGTTGGCTCTAACCTCCTCGAGTTGGGCCGGGGTCAGCGGGAAGGGAGCAATCACGCCCATGCCCCCAGTCATGGGACCCACATCGCCCTCAAAGATGGTCTTGTGGTCCTGTGACATCGGCAGCAGCACCGCCCGCTCGCCATCGCAAAAAGCCAGACATGACACTTCCAGGCCGGTCATGAATTCTTCGATGACCACCTCGCCCTCACCGCTCTCCCGAGCTTGTGGGTCAAAGATGGCCTCGAGCGCGGCCTGTGCAGCCTCGAGCGTGTGGGCCACGGTTACGCCCTTGCCCAGCGCCAGACCCGAATCCTTGACCACGATGGGCGCGCCCTGCTTGCCAACGTACTCGAGCGCCGCCTCCAAATCATCAAAGCTCTGGTGTCTCGCGGTAGGAATCTGATGACGCACCATGAACTCTTTGGCAAACGATTTAGACCACTCGAGCCGAGCCGCCGCCCGTGTAGGGCCAAAGATGGGCAAGCCACGCGCCTCGAACTCGTCCACGATGCCACTCTCGAGGGCGTTGTCTGGCCCCACCACCGTGAAATCCACGCCCTGCGTTTGCGCCAGGTCAGCCCAGGCAGTAGGGTGAGCGTCACAGGGCAGCACCTCGGCCACCCCCGCAATCCCCGCGTTGCCCGGTGTACACACAATTTTACTCACTCGAGCGGACTTCTCGAGCGCCACACAGAGCGCGTGTTCACGCCCGCCACTGCCGATGACCAGAATGTTCATGAGAAATAATTATAGAGTGTTCGGTGACGCTTCCCCCGAAAATACTGCTCTATGCACCCTCCCCGGCGCGAACAAAATTACAACCCCTTAAGGTAAATTAAGATACTATTGTAGAGCATTTAGCGCACAGCTCGAGAAATCCGGCACGGATTGTAAGACTTTGGTGACACTCGAGGGGTTAACCTTTGGACTGTTCTTAGATTACTATCATTCCATACATGATATTTGGGTTCGGCCACCTTACGGCAAGATTGCAGCGAGGCAGACACAGGGTTTCTGTAAAGGGTTCACCGAAGGGAGGACGAGATGGCGGTAACGAGGGTGCTGATAGCTCGGGTGGAGAACACCCTCATTGCGCTCGAGGGAAGTGCAACCAAACAGGTCACGGCGCTCGAGCGGATTACGCCGATTCCGCGTTCGCCCCGGACCCTGCTGGGTCTGATTTCGGTGGGCGGCGAGGTGATGCCGCTCATCGACCTGGGTGCAGCGCTCGAGCTTACCCCCGAGGGCTTTTCTCCCCCTTACGCGGTGGTGGTGGAACACGGCGGTGAGCGCTGGGCGTTGGCTTTGGAAGAAGTGGTGGGGTTCGTGCTGACCTCGAGTGAACCTACCCGCGCCAGCGCGCAGCTTCCGGGTTCGCTGGCCCTGCACACTCAGAGCGTGCTCGAGTACGAGGGCCATTCGGTTTGCATGCTGAGCCTGAAGCTGCTCGAGAACCTGCAACTCACCAGCGTTTAAGCCAGCGTTCAAGGATGGGCACCCTGCCTAACCTGCCGGAGAATATCATGACTCAGACCGACCCTCACTCTCTCCCCCCTGCCCGCTCGAACACCCCTCTGCAACATCCATTTTCAAAGCGAACACCTATCCTCTCAGCACAGGTTTCACCACACAAGTCTCACGGCGCCAGTTTCACAGCAAGCAGCACCAGTTTCACAGCAAACAGCAAAAGGAGGGGTGGATGACTACGGTTGAACCCGCAAGAGTGAAGGTTAAAACCTCGAGTGTCTCCAGCAATTCTGAGCAGAGCCGGGGCAACCTGTTCAGTCGCCTGGGAGTAGGGGCTAAAATCGGCCTGATTCCCCTGGCCATGACCTTGCCGATTGGCGTGCTGCTGGCACTTTACGTGACCACCCAGAACCAGAGTCTGGCGTTTTCCAACAAGGAGCGCGTCGGGGTGCAGTTTTTGACCCCGATCAGGGACACCCTGCGGGAGCTTCAGGCACACCGCAGCTCGAGCAGTGCGGTGCTTCAGGGCAACAAAAGTTTTGCCTCGGTGCAGGCGTCCATGTCCAGCGCCACCGACACCGCGCTCAGACAGCTCGCGGCGGTCTCGGCGCGGCTCAAGGGACAGGTGGACATCGGCGCTCAGTTGACCGAGATTCAGAGCGAGTGGGACACCCTCAAGGGCCAGACCAGCGCGGACATCCTCAGCGCCCCAGCCAGCGTAGAAGCCCACAACCGCATTGCCAGCCTGCTGCTCAGCGCCATTGACACGGTGGCCAACAAGTCCAACCTGATTCTGGACCCCAACCTGGACAGTTACTACGTCATGAACGTGGCGGTCAACACCCTGCCTGACCTGCTCGAGCAGCTCAGTCTGGCCCAAACTCAGGCCACTTCCATAGCTACCGTGGGACAAATCAACGAAACCGAGCGGGCCAAGCTGAGCCTGGTGCTGGGTCAGGGTCAAACCCGGCTCGAGGACCTGCAAAGCAACTTTACTTTTGCTATCAGCGGAAACCCCAGCCTGAAGGGTGAACTCGAGGCCCTCGGCAAAACGGTGCAGACCCAGAGCGAAGCCCTACTGAGCTTATACAGCGACCGGGTACTAAACTCGGTGAACCTGACCATCGGGGCCAAGCAGGTCTATGACCAGGGAACCAACACTTTGGCGGCGCTCTACAACAGCTACGACCGGAACCTCAAAACGCTGGACCGTCTGCTCCAGGCTCGAGTGGGGCAGCTCGAGCAGGCCCGCAACCTCTCGCTGCTGGCCATTTTGATTGTGCTGCTCTTGGTAGCCCTGCTGATTGCCGTTATCGTGCGCTCGATTACCCGGCCTGTAGGTCAGCTCGTGAGGGTGGTGGAGCGCGTAGGACAGGGCGACCTCAGCCAGAAAGCCAGTCTGATTACCGGCGACGAAATCGGGGTGCTGGCCCGTCAGGTCAACGGCTCGATTGACCTGCTGCGCGAAACGAACCGCCGCAACGCCGAAGAAGCCACGCGCAACAAGACGCTGCAAACCAACATCGGTGCCTTTCTGAGCGTGACCATGGACATCTCGGACGGCGACCTCACCCAGCGCGGCATTGTGACCGACGACGTGCTGGGCAACGTGGTGGACTCCATCAACGCCATGACCGAGGAACTGGGCTTCACGCTCAAAGACGTGAAAAAAACCGCCGACTCGGTGAACTTAAGCTCCGGCCAGATGACCCGCACCACCGAGGACATCGCGCAGAGCGCCCAAGCCACCGTGCTCGAGGTGGGACGGGTGAATTTGAGCGTCGAGGACATCTCGAGCCTGATTCGTCAAACGGCGGTCAGCGCCGAGGAGGCCGCGCAACTGGCGGCCCAGACTTTGAGCGCCTCCGAAGCAGGCAGTAAAGCGGTGCAAGATACCCTGAACAACATGGCCCAGATTCGGGAGCAGGTCTCGAGCGTGTCTGGACGCATGACCTCGCTCGAGGCCCGCAGCGCGGACATCACCGGGGTGGCCGAAACCCTGAACACCATCGCTTCACAAATCAACCTGCTTTCACTGCACGCCGCGCTCGAGGCCGCTGGAGCCGGTGAGGCCGGAATTCGCTTCGGCACGGTGGCCAGTGAGGTGCGCGAACTGGCCGACAGCTCCGCCGAGGCCGCCCGTCAGGTGGCCTCACTGGTGCGTGCGGTGCAGGCCGAGGTGCTCTTGGTGGCTCAATCGGTGCTCTCGAGCCGCACCCAGGTGGACGCCGGATACGAGGTCGCCACCCAGACCGGTGAGCGACTGCGCGACATCTCTAAATTAGCCCTTAACAGTGCAAGGTTAGCCCAGAGCATCTCGCTGGCGACCCAGGAACAGGTGAAAGGCGCGGCTCAGGTACAGGCCGTAGCCCAGTCCATCGCTGGAATCGCTCGAGAATCGAACGTGAGCGTGGTGCGCGGTCAGGCCGCCGCCGAACAGCTCAAAGCGCTGGCCGGACAGCTCGAGCAGAACCTGGCCCGCTTTATACTGCCGAACTAAGTGGTGAGTAATGAGCAAGCGTAGTGTGCGGGGCTAGAAATTGAGGTTATTCCCTCGAGCGTCATTTTCTCCCCTGCCCCCCTGCTCCCCCGCCCCCCATCCAACCATCCAACCCTCCAACCCTCCAACCCTCCCAAAAAGGACCCCAAAAATGCCTCGAGTGATGATTATTGACGACAGCACCGCCGAACTCAAGATGATGGAAAGCATTCTGATTTCCAAGTCTTACGCCGTGACCCCGGTGCTCAACGGCGAGGGAGCCGAGGAGCAGATTGCCACCAACCGCCCAGACATCATCTTGCTCGACGTGGTGATGCCGGGACGCAACGGCTACGAGATTCTGCGGGCGCTCAAGCGCAACCCGACGAGTAAAGACATTCCGGTCATCATGGTCAGCTCCAAGGGCGAGGACACCGACATCGCCTGGGGCAAGCGTCAGGGCGCGGTGGACTACGTGACCAAGCCCTACACCGCCGAAACCGTGCTCAGCACCCTCAAAAAGTACGTTTAATTTCGTGCTCGAGCCAATAGCCCCCAGTTTTCCCGAATCAAATTCATAAGGAGCCACGATGACCACTGCCGACCCCTCCCCGCGCCCGGTGCGCGACCCCTCGAGCACCCAGTCCATGCCCAAGTCCGCGAGTGGGGGCCTGTTGGGTAATCTACAAATCGGGACTAAATTAGCCCTCAACACAGCGCTGCTGCTTGTTCCACTGGGCGTGGTGGTGGGGCTAGTGGTCAGCCAGCAGAACCAAGACATCCGCTTTGCCCAGACCGAGCGCGGAGGAGTCACTTACCTAGTTCCCCTGAGTAACCTGCTGCAAAATGTACAGAAGCATCGCGGGGCCTCGAGCGGTCTTCTGGGCGGAAACGCCAGCTTTAAACAAACGGTTACGGACTCGGCAGCGGCGGCAAGTACCGCCCTGACCCAGCTCGAGGCCGTGTCCAAGTCGGGCGACAACTTTGCGCTCAGCGCCGACATCGCTAAACTTCGCAGCGACTGGGAAGCGCTCAAGGGCGATGTGGACAAGGGCAACATCACCGCCGCCCAGAGCTTTACCCTGCACACCAGCTTGATAAGTGAGGGCGTGCTGGGAATCATCAGCAAGGTGGGCAACCGCTCCAACCTGATTCTGGACCCTTCGCTCGACAGCTACTACACCATGAACCCACTCATCAATATCCTACCCAATCTGGCCGAGCAGATTGGACAGGCGCGCGGGACCACCGTTCGCATCGCCGGGGCCAAGAAGTTGACAAGTGAAGACAATGTGAACCTGCAACTGCTGCTCAGACAGGCCAGCACGCGTCTGGAAGACTTACAGCGCAACTTCGGATTTGCGGGCGACGCGAACCCTGCGGTGAAAGCCCAGCTCGAGGCCGCGTCCAAGCAGGCCGAGTTGGACGTCAACGGCTTGATTAGCTTGTACAACACCCAAGTCTTTCAGAGCGGCGGCATCAAAAGCTCGGCCCAGTCGCTCTTCGCGGCAGCCACCGGGCCGCTCGACAACCTGTTCAAACTCTACAATCAAACCAGTGGCGTGCTCGACAAGCTGCTTCAGGACCGCGTAAGCAGCTTGCAGCGCAACCAGCTTCTGACCCTGGCCTTCGTGCTGGCCGCGATTCTATTAGCCCTCTTGGTGGTAGCACTCATCGCCCGCTCGATTACCCGTCCGGTACGGCAACTGGTGAACGTGGTGGGCCGGGTGGGTCGCGGCGACCTCAGCCAGCAAGCCACGGTATCCACCAACGACGAAATCGGAACCCTGGCCCGTCAGGTGAACTCTTCGATTGACCTGCTGCGCGAAACTGGACGCCGCAACGTCGAGGAACTCGAGCGCTCCAAGCAACTGCAAAGCAACATCGGCGAGTTCCTGGGCGTGACCATGGACATCTCAGGCGGCGACCTGACCAAACGCGGCAAAGTGACCGAGGACGTGCTGGGCAACGTGGTGGACTCTATCAACGTGATGGCCGAGGAGCTGGGGTACACCCTCAAAGACGTGCGAAGCGTGGCCAAGCAGGTCGGCAACGGCTCGAGCAGCGTGCTCACCAGCACCCAGAGCATCACCTCGAGCGCCGAGAACACCGCGTTGGCCACGGCCCAGGTGGCCCAGGACGTGCGCGACGTAAGCCAGAGCATCTCCCGCATGGCCAGTGACGCCACTGAAGCGTCTGAGGCGGCTCAGGAAGCGCTCGAGGCGGCTTCGCTGGGACAGCAGGCGGTGGATTCTACGCTCACCGGGATGCAGTCCATCCGGCGCGAGGTGCAGAGCATCTCCAAGCGCATCAAGTCGCTGGGAGACCGCAGCCTCGAGATTTCGGAAATCGTGGACACCATCTCGCGCATCTCGGCCCAGACCAACCTTCTGGCACTCAACGCCGCTATCGAGGCGTCGGGAGCAGGCGCGGCAGGCAGCCGATTTGCGGTGGTGGCCGACGAGGTTCGCAAACTGGCCGAAAGCTCGTCGCAGGCCACCGGGCGCATCGCCGGACTGATTAAAACCGTGCAGAACGAAGTGACCGAGGTGGTCGCCAGCGTAGAGGACGGAACCCGCGAGGTGGAGGAAGGCTACCGGGTGGCCTCGGTGGCCGGAGAGCGCCTCAGGGAACTCTCGACCATCGCCCAGATTTCGGCGCGTTTTGCACAGCAAATCTCGAGCGGGGCAACCGAACAGGTGGCGGGCGTGGCCCGCGTGGGTGAAGCGGTAGGCCGCATCGCGCAGGCCACCGAACTGGCCAAAATCAGCGTGCTCGAGGGTAAGAGCGAAGCCGAGAAACTGCAAACCCTGGCAGGTCAGCTCAACGAAAACCTGGCGCGCTTCCAGTTGCCGGCATAATGATGGGAGGGTTGGAGGCGGACAGGCCCGATAGGTGCCGCTCTGTCCAAGACGGTGAAAAGAGCGCCTACGGCTGTCTTGAGCAAAACGGCACCCCGTGGGGCCTGCTCGCGGGTATTTAGTAGTTGGTTTTTGGTCGGTTTGATTTAGGACGCTCGAGTGCAACCCAACCAAAAACCAAGAACCAACAACCCGCGAGCAGGCCCGCTAGGTGCCGTTCTGCTCAAGACGCCGGAGGCGCAAAACTTACCACTCCCGATTCCCCACTCCCCACTCCCCAACCCCCAGAACACCCCAACCCCTTCAGGAGACCTCGAGATGACGCAGACCGTGAACCAAACCCAACCCAGCGACCTCTTGGGCGCTTATCTCGAGGATTCCTGGGACGCGCTGGTCCATTTCGATGGGGCGCGGTCTCAGCTTCTCGAGGCGCTCGAGCCTGACGCCATTGAGGACTTGCGAATACTGAGCCACCGGATGCGCGGCACGAGTGCGGTGTACGGCTTTCCCCAACTGGCCAAACTGTGCGAACTGTGCGAAAAGGTGTGTGAAGCCGGACCTCACCTGACTCTGGAGGAACAAGAGGATTTCCTGCACTTCCTCGAGCAGTTCAGCGTCGTGGCGCGGGCCGGGGTGGACCGCATCGCGCACGGACACGGCGAGGGCGACATCGGCCTCGACTTTTCCGGTCTGGGCGGCTCCAAATCGCTCGAGGGCTTGCTGCAAAAGCGTCCCGGTGCCTTCAAACGCACCACCACCCACATCCCAGAAGTCTTGGACAGCGGTGAGTCGCTCACCGGGCGTCTACGCCGTTTTCACGCTCAGAACCTCGAGACCTGGGAATACTTTGCGCCCGAGGCTCAGGAACTGCTCGAGGGCCTGCGGAACACGCTCGAGACCACTGGAGCCGTGCTCGAGGGCGAGGGCCTGCAAACCCTGTTTCGCGGCACCCACACGCTCAAGGGGTCGGCCTACATGGTCGGCTTCGAGGAGATGGGGTTGCTGTCACACCGCCTAGAAGACCTGATGTCGGCGGTGCGCGACGAGGAGCGGCCTTACACCCTCGAGATTGGCGAGGCGCTTTCCTTGGGGGTCAGCGCGCTTCAGGACATGCTCGACGCCGCTGAGGGTCGCAAAACCGATTTGGAAGAGGCCCTGAGCAGCACCCTGGAGAGCCTGACCCGCTTGCTGCCCGAGGAGAGATTGGTCGAGTTGCAGACCCTACTCGGTGGGTCGCAAACTCCAGAGCAAGTTCCTGGAGAACGCGGCGCGGCGCTGGCCCGCGAACTCGAGAGTTTTTTCGAGGCCAACCTCGAGTTCTGGGGCGACTACTCCAGCGCCCAGCGCGAACGTATCGAGGAACTGCGCGAACTGCTGATTCGGGGTGAAACGCCCGACATCAACGCCTTGCTACGCTCCACGCACGGCCTCAAGAGCGAGGCGCGGGCGCTCGAGGTGCCGGGAATGCAGGATTTGTCCTCGCAGCTCGAGGAACTCTTCGCGCGGGTCCGCGACGACGAACTCGCGCTCGACGCCCCGATGATGTTAGCTGCCGACGCAGTTCTGGACGCACTCGAGCGTATGTTGCTGGACGCCGAGGGTTCGTTTAGTTCGCTCGACCTCGAGCACAGCGTGCTGTACGCCGAGGACAGGCTATACGGCTTCCTGGGCGAGCGCACCCGTGGTGAAATCGGCCCCGATCTAAGCGCGGTGCGGCCCGCTCAGCGCACCATCCGGGTAAATCTGGAGAAGCTCGACCGCCTGATGAACCTGGTGGGCGAGATGGTGGGCCTGCGGGCGCGCTTCGTGGGTCAGGTGAGCAGCCTGGAAGCGGTGGGCAATTTGCTCGAAATCAGCCGCAACCGCATGAACCGCACCGTGAGCGAGTTCGAGACCAAGTACCTCAACCCGCGTCTGGCCGCGATTACCCCCGCCAAACCTAATAGCACCACCACCACGCTGGCCAAACTGGGCAGCACCCTGAACACCACCCAGGAGCTGTTCAACGAACTCGAGTTCGACACCTACAGCGACCTGAACATTCTGGCCCGCAGCGTGCTCGAGATGGGCGACGACCTCTCGGAAGTGACTGGACAGCTCAGCGGTCAGCTCAGTGAGCTGCGCCAGGAAACCGAGAATTTACAGCGCCTATCGCGCTCACTGCGCGACGAGGTGACCAGCGCGCGCATGGTGCCGCTCAGCACCCTGTTCTCGAGGCTCTCCAGGCTGGTGCGCTCCGGCGAGGGCGGCAAGCTGTTTCGGCTCGAGACCTCCGGCGAAACCGTGGAAGTGGACAACTTCATTCAGGAAGAGCTGCTCGACCCACTGCTGCACCTGATTAAAAATGCGGCCTACCACGGCATCGAAACCGGAGAAGAGCGTTCAAAGCACGGCAAATCGCCCGAGGGCCGCATCTACTTGCGGGCCAGAGTGGAAGGCGGGAGCGTGCTGCTCGAGGTCGAAGACGACGGACGGGGCTTGCAACTCGACGCCATTCGCCGCAGTGCGCTCGAGAAACGGATGCGCTCGCTCGAGGCGCTCGAGGAACTCTCCGACGAGGACGCCATTCAGCTCATCTTCGAGCCGGGGCTGTCCACCGCGCGCGAGGTCAGTACCGAGGCCGGACGCGGGGTGGGCATGGACGCGGTAGCCGCCGGGGTGCGCCGCCTGAACGGCGAAATCAGCGTCTCGAGCGAGACCGGTCTGGGAACACTCTTCACCCTCCGCCTTCCGCTGACCCTGGTCGTCACCGAGGCGCTGATTGTGGAGGCCGGAGGACAAACCTTTGCACTTCCGGCCATCAGCGTGCGCCAGTTGCGCTTCGTGAGTGGGGCCGATGTAGTGACGCTCGAGGGGGTGCCGCACTTCTCCTACGGCGGCAGTCCGATTCGTTTGCTCTCTCTCTCCACCCTGCTCGGTCTGAGTGCCGAGCCACTCGAGCAGATGCCCACCGTGATTCTAGACCTCACCGGGGAACAGGTCGGCATTTCGGTGGACGCCTTCGTGGGCTTAGAAGAAATCGTGCAAAAACCGCTGTCCAAATCGCTGGGCAGCATTTCGCACCTGGCCGGGGCCACCGTGGCCTCGAGCGGCGAGGTCATCGCGCTGCTCGACCCGGTGGGCACCGTGCGCCTGTCGAGCAGTGGGCGCAGCAGTGGTGAGCGCAAGGTCAAAAGCGTGCTTCCTGCCGCACAAATTCGCCGCCTGATGCTGGTGGACGACTCGGTTTCGGTGCGTAGAATCGTGGCCAAGATGATGACCCGCGCCGGCTTCGAAGTGGTCACGGCAGTCGATGGTCAGGACGCGCTCGAGCAACTGCGCCGCGACCAGAATTTCTACGCGGTGCTCTCCGACCTCGAGATGCCGCGCATGAACGGCTACGAACTCATCGAGTCACTCAAGGCCCGCGAGGAAACCCGCAGCCTGCCCATCATTGTGATGACCACCCGCGCCGGAGAGAAACACCGCGATTTAGCCTTCCGCCTGGGAGCGAGTGAATACTTCTCCAAGCCCATCGAGGAAGCGCGCCTGCTGGGCTTCCTGGCCCGCCTCGAGCCGCTGGTTCTGGCGTCCTGAGCTACCCTCGAGCCAGGCCGCTCGAGTCTTATCGGGATTAGTGTACGAAAGCACGGCTTTCCCGCAAGCTACGCGGACAAGCCGTGTTTTTCATAGACGCTCAAGGAAGGGGAACCGTTATGATCGGATTAGAAAACTAAACAGGGGCGAAATTTTACCTCGAGTGGACCTTACCACTCTATCCAGGCCCCACCGCCTCAGCGACCCGACAACCCACCGAGACCCTAGAGCGCTCGAGAACACCACAACAGGGGTGGAGCATTGATGAAAACGGTCTATAAAGTGATGCTGGTGATGACGCCCTCGAGTGGGCGCAC
>Ga0123338_10003772_pt1 | contig 13486 bp, 14 predicted proteins | sample grotaG_FD_89793 | JGI IMG/M metagenome (GOLD analysis project Ga0123338, IMG submission 89793) | Glacier valley bacterial and archeal communities from Borup Fiord, Nunavut, Canada, to study Microbial Dark Matter (Phase II) -... | ecosystem: Environmental > Aquatic > Freshwater > Ice > Glacier ... | reverse complement strand
TAACGTTCAGATCATTTTCAACCGATACGACCCCACTAACGCTGGCGGCAACTTCTCCCGCCTTTTTGACACTCTGCTGCGAATCAACAAAACCGCTTAGCTGGACTACACCTTTGTATGTCTTGACGTTGATCTGGAACACTTTCAGCACCGGGTCGTCAAAGATAGCTCCTTTTACCTTGGTTGTTATTACCGAATCATCCACATACTGGCCGGTACTCTCTTTTTTCTGCGTGGCTGCGCACCCAGTGAATACGGTAATGAGCCCGATGCAGATCAACAACTTTACAATGCGCTGCAATTTTTCCATGATGTGATCTCCTCTCTCGTTTGTAAGTGTATGTCGCTCGGCTATCTTCATTGGTGAAGACCCGCAGCGATCCATTACCACTCGCGGAGTACTTGACTTTGCCAAGGTTTACTAACTCATCGAGTGAAAATCTTATTCAGCACAGTTACGGAACACTTTAATTATAATTTATATTACAGCATAGTGTGTGCCAATGGATAACATGCTGAATTGACAGGGTTAATGCTGACTTATACATGTCATGGCAAGTGTATGTGTAAACATTAACGTCATATGTGTAAAAAAAACTTACGGTGTTTCCGGCGCGGTCTAAAAGACAACTCACCATTGCCCGGCCAATGATTCAGCCAAATGGGAATGTGAACGGGGCGCCGATGGATGCGGAAGAAGTTATGGAAAAATTACGTAAAATTCAACAGACGGCTACTTCAGATTGCTTGCGAGTAAAAATGCGGGACGAGAAAAATGCGGGACAGATTTATTTAACTGAAACAAGGTGGTCTGAGGAATACTGGTTCAATAAGCAGCGCACAACTTTTGGGTGTGCTTATAACTCTGCTATATCACTGCAGTGATATTTTAGCCTCTTAAGCGCATAAAATACCTGTAAATATCACTGCGGTGATATTTATGTTGAATTAGGGTATGTTTTTAGATATTGTAGCACTGCAATAGTATTATAGAGTGTGAGCTCAACAATGGAGCGGAGTATGCGAAGAGTAATAATGCGATTTCCTGTCCCGGAAGCCCAGCCACTGCTTGATGCGGAGACACTCGGTCTCTTTGTGCGGGCAAGTCGCACCAGTACGGGTATGGGAATCCATGAGGCAGCCGCTTTCTGTGGTGTGGCTGTAGGCACCATGCAGAAGATAGAGAAAGCCAGCGGCGATGTTAAGTTGAGTTCAATTCTGACCGTCTGTAAGATGCTTGGAATATCACTTACTATAGGCGTCAAGGCGAACTCATGACAGAAAACCTCCTGACCTACCTGGATGGCGTCTATCTCGGAAAGATTGTTCTCGACGCATCATCTGATGCTTATGCTCTGGAATATGACGAAACCTGGATTGCGGGGGGCGGGTTTCCGATATCTCCATACGTGAAGTTTCAAAACTCTCCTGATGATTCTGTCAGGCGTTTTCTTGCCAACCTCCTCCCTGAAGGGAGGTGGCTTGAGCAATTGTCGTTATCAGCGCAAATTTCCAAGTCAAACACCTTTGGGTTGATCACCGCGATCGGATCAGAAACAACCGGGGCACTCACCTTCCGTATCGGGAACGAGGCAAGCACGACTAATTTCCGGCCAATTGAGAGACAGGAGCTGGAGGAAAGAATTCGGGAGCGTAATGATACGCCGATTAGTCTCTGGGACGGCAGACAACGGCTTTCAACGGCAGGAGTGCAGGATAAATTGCCGATATTGATCATGCCGGATGGCTCTTTTGGCTTTGGCGAAGGAGACCTCGCCTCGACCCACATTCTAAAATTCGATACCAGGCAAAACATACATCTTGTACTCAATGAATTTATCTGTATGACGCTTGCTCGTCTGGCCGGGTTACCTGTGGCCAACGTCACGTTTGAGAGGATAGGTGAACCGGTCCTGGTGGTGGAGCGATTTGACAGAAAGTGGAGTGGTGATAGGTTGATTAAGCGTCTGCATCTGATCGACGGGTGCCAGATGCTGGATTTGCTGCCAACATACAAATATGAGCGGCCGTTTGGCAAAACTGGATATGCTGCTGGTTTGAGGAGTGGCGCATCGTTGCAAATGTTGTTTAGTTCTGCCAAGTCATGCAGAGTTCCTGCGCTGACGATCAGGGACATGTTGAGCTGGACATTGTTTCAATTGTTGATCGGCAACAGTGATGCTCATGCGAAAAATATTTCCTTTTTCGTTGGAAAAGAAGGAATTGGCCTTGCGCCGGCATACGATCTGGTCTGTCTCGACGTCTGCGGAGATCAGTATGATCGGGATATTGCGATGGCAATCGGCGACGTCTTTAATCCAGACGATATCGAGGCATGGCAGCTGGCCAAGATGTGTTTTGAGTGCAAGTTGCCACAACGTCAGACAGCACGGCTGCTCGACTCGCTTTGTAACAACATGCTTCGCTCGCTGACGGAAATCTCTCTGCCGGAACTTCTTACGCCTGCTGAAGATGAATTTGCGCGGAATATAATTCAGGTAATTACAGGCAAGGTCCATAGATATCAGGGATATGCGAAGCAGTTGCCGGGATTAAAGCTATAGAAAAAAGGGAAGTGAGCGTCTCATTCTGCAATTCGACTGTATATCAGGAGCATCAATGACTCTCTACGAATTTACCGTCAAGACCATCGATGGGCAGACCGAGACAATGGAGAGCTACCGCGGCCAGGTTTTGCTGATCGTTAACGTCGCCAGCAAGTGCGGTTTTACCGGCCAATATGCGGGACTGGAAGCGCTCTATCGAAGTTATCAGCACAAGGGCTTTGCTGTTCTCGGCTTTCCCTGCGACCAGTTCGCCCATCAGGAACCGGGCAGCGAGGCGGAGATACAAAGCTTCTGCTCTCTCACCTATGATGTCACCTTTCCCCTCTTTGCCAAGATAGAGGTCAACGGCAGTGGAGCGCATCCACTCTACAAATACCTCAAGAAGGCACAGCCGGGACTCTTTGGCAGCGAGGCGATCAAGTGGAATTTTACCAAGTTTCTCGTTAACCGTGAAGGGGCGGTGCTTAAGCGCTATGCACCGACCGACACGCCGGAAAAGATTGAGGGTGATCTGAGAGGGCTGATCGAGTTGTCAGCCGGTGATAGATGAGAGGTGCGTTTGAATATAGCAACCATGGCTGTCCCGTGGAAGTTCAATTTGCGCAGCATAGGATCACAAAAAAGTGAACGCCCAGAACAGTGAAACTTTATCCTTGGCAAAAAGTGCGGTGGCGTCATTGATGCGCCGCTATCGTCATGGTGCTTATCGCGCCATCAGAGATCCTGAAGGTGCTGTTAGCTTGTGGGCAATTGATGGCAGCCCCAATGCACCCTTTTCAATATCATTTGTGGAGAAGGGGCGAGTATATAACAACATTGACGACGTACCGCATGTTTTCCTGATATCTTTTATTGAATACGTTCGAAAAACAGTGCGGTGATTCTTGAAAAATAGGGTGAATGGGGATATTTCCCATTTATTAAGTTGTTTCAAGCCCTCGAAAGAGCCATCCTTGCCCCAGGCGAAAGCCTCAAGGTAGAGCTGGCATAACTAAGCGCAGCACCGGCCGGGAAAAAAACGCCGCCGGTATACTCTTGGCTGTTAACGCGGTCCGACCATAGGAGGCCATCATGCCCGGTATATTTCGCTTTTTGCTCTGCCTTACCTGTCTTGCCAGCATAGCACTGCCGGCAGTTGCAGCCACGCCTGACGAGCAAAACTGTACCCAGGCAATCGCGTTAGCCCAGAAGACCTTGGAGGAGATGCAGGTCAAGACGGTACGTGACAAAGAGGGATTGCAGGAACTAAAGGAAAAACAGGACAAACTGATTACGGAGAATCGCCGCAAGGGCGTCAGCGAGTGCCAGATCTGGGGACTTGTGATGGGGAATGCTTTTACCCAGTAACCATCAAAAGGGTTTGGCGGTTACAAGCGAAGATCATAATGTTGCATTTATCTCATGGAAATCAGGAGAAAGGGTGAGCCGCCTGCCGAGTCTAAGCACCGGTCATAAGCCGCCGCTGTTCTCCCAAGCCGCCGATCAAATAAATATAAACAATAAACGAGGACATTATGTACCCAGAATCGGATGAATCAAGCGACTACCTGGTTTCCGACGCAATTGTTGACTGGCAGACTCCGGCTGTGCGGCAGAAGGCTCTGGAGCTGACACAGTCACTATCGGATGAAGTTGCCAAGGCCCGGTGCTTGTACGAATGGGTGAGAGATTCCATTACCCACACGAATGATGCCGACCTCGACGTTGTGACCTGCACGGCGAGCGAAGTACTCCATCACGGTACCGGAATCTGTTTTGCGAAGAGCCACCTCCTGGCTGCCTTGCTCCGGGCGATTAATATCCCTGCCGGTTTCTGCTACCAGGTTTTGCGCCTGGACCCTGCTGCCGATGATGAAATGGTTTTACACGGTTTTAATGCGGTCTACCTTGCCACCATCGGCAAATGGATTCGGGTTGATGCGCGGGGCAACACCAACGGGATCAACGCCCAGTTCAGCATCAAGAAAGAGCAGTTGGCCTTTGCCATGGACCCTTCGGCTGATGAATTCATCTACGAAACTATCTTTGCGGCGCCGGTGGACAGTGTGGTCAGCAGACTGAAGATGTACAAGAGCAGAAGCGAATTGTGGCTCGATTTACCGCAATCCCTGTAATTGCTGAGGCCGGATGTGTCTACTGTTCGGAGACGACACCGATGCTGAAGGTTGAGTTTGATGCGCGTTGGCGGGTATGATGTGAAAGAAGCGCAGTGATTTATTGAAAGAGCATACAGGCGCAACAAGCATACTATGACAATGCAAAACGATCAGAAATGGCGCCTCATCGTGACCCCAGCGCTTTCCGGAGCAGAGAACATGGCGGTCGATGAGGCGCTGCTGCGTTCATTCGATCCCGCAACATCTCTGCCGATCCTGCGCCTGTACGGCTGGAATCCGCCGGCGCTGTCGCTGGGGCGCTTCCAGAAAGCCGCCGAAGTGCTCGATCTGCAACGCTGCCGGGCCGACGGCGTGGCGGTCGTACGGCGAGTGACCGGCGGCGGCGTGATCTACCATGCCGACGAGCTGACCTATTCGCTGGTCTGCGCGCCGGAACAGATTCCCCCGGCAACATCCATCAAGGATTCCTTTCGCGTACTGACCGGGTTTCTGCTCGCCTTCTACCGCGGTCTGGGACTTGATGCCGCCTATGCTGCCGATGTCGTGCCTGAGGGGACCCGCCTGGGTGAGCGCACCGCATTCTGTTTTGCCGGCAAGGAGAGTTTCGATATCATTGCCAATGGACTCAAGATCGGCGGTAATGCCCAGCGCCGGCTAAAAGGTATCATCTTTCAGCACGGTTCGATCCCGCTGCACAATCGTGCCGCCACCGGATTGTCGTACATGCGCGATCAGGCTCCCGAGCATGCCGAGGGTACGCTCAGTCTTGTCGAGTGCGGAGTTCATGCAGATGTGAAATGTCTCGAAGAGAGTCTTGCCGCTGCATTCGGCAGCTACTTTGGTGTCGAACTCCGGAGCGATTCGTTGTCTGCTCCGGAGCAGGCTGATATGGAACGGTTGCTGTTGAACAAATATTCTACGGAACAGTGGAACCTGGAAGGGGTAGGGGAGTGAATATTCAGCGTAAACCTGAGTGGCTGCGGAAAAAAGTAAATCCGGGCGATCAGAGCGAGATGCGGCAACTGTTGGGCGAATTGCGTCTTAACACGGTCTGCCAGCAGGCGCTTTGCCCCAATATTTCGGAATGTTTTTCCTGCGGACAGGCCACCTTTCTGATCCTGGGAAAGAATTGCACCCGCCTCTGCTCCTTCTGCAACGTGGATAAAACTGTGCCGCTGCCGGTGGATAGCGATGAACCGTTGCGGGTGGCTGAGGCGGTTGCCCGCCTGAAACTCTCCCATGTGGTGGTTACGAGCCCGACCCGGGATGATCTGCCCGATGGCGGGGCGAGCCTGTACGCCGCCACGGTGCTGGCTATCCGCGCTTCCTCTCCGGCTACACGGATCGAACTGTTGATCCCCGATTTTCAGGGGGATGTGCCGAGTCTGGAAGCGGTTGTGGCGTCACGCCCGGATATCATTGCCCACAACGTCGAGACCGTCCCGCGGCTGTACCAGATCCGGAGCGGCGCCGATTATCGTCGTTCATTGGAGGTGCTGCGAGCCAGCACCGAAATGGCGCCGGATATCCGCACCAAATCAGGCATCATGCTGGGGATGGGCGAGTTGGAGGCCGAGGTTCTGCAGGTGTTAAGCGATCTGCGCGGCGTGAGGTGCGCCTATCTCAGCATCGGCCAGTACCTGTCGCCAAGTCGCCGCCACTACCCGGTGCAGGAGTATGCCACCCCGGAGCTGTTCGAATCGCTGCGCCAGCAGGCACTGGAGATGGGGTTCAGCCACGTGGAGAGCGGCCCTTATGTGCGTAGTTCGTACCATGCGGGTAAGTATGCATGAATGGAAAACTAATTTAACAAGGAAGTGCACCCATGCAGGAGCTGAAGAAGTTTTTCTCAACTGAAGACAAGTTTGCCCGTCACGCCGGTATCGAACTGGTCGATATGGGGCCGGGGTGGGCAAAGGCCAGCATGAAGATCGAGCCGTTTCACTTCAACGGCGCCAGGACTGTTCATGGCGGCGCCATATTTACCCTGGCCGATTTCGCCTTTGCCGTCGCCTCAAATTCTCACGGCACCATGGCGATGGGGATCAACACCAGTGTCAACTTTGTCAAAGCCGCCCTGAATGGAACGTTGTATGCGGAAGCGAAGGAACAGTCGCTTAATCCCAAGTTGGCCTCGTACTCGGTCATGATTACTGATGATGCCGGCGATGTCGTGGCGATTTTTCAGGGGATGGTGTATCGCAAGAAGGAGCCGATTATTCCGGCAAACAAGTGACAAAGCGATGCTGAATAGATATTGAAACGGCAGTTGAACCGCCGAACACGCAGATTAACTGCCTTTTTCAGTGTTTTCTTTTAATATTTCTAGCCGCTTCCGCAGGATATAGGCCGCCCGGTCTTTGACCGACAGCGCCTCAAGCAGTTTCAGTTCAATCCCCGCTTCCGGTGTACTCCACCCGTCGATCCGGACAGCATCCTCCCGGCCGGTCATCGGCAGCCCACCCGCGGCAAAATATCGTCATCCATGATAAGTTTGTTAATGGGAAAACGAGATTTCCCTTAACATCCCAGACTCGATCATCGGGCTTGTTTTTACTCCCTCACGCCGTCCAATTTTCAATCTATTCATGTCACCAGAAAAAAGTGGTTTAGTAAAATGTACAAAACTACTTGAACACGTAAAAGTGCGTTTAAGGCATACCTTCAATGCTAACTATCCAATATAAAAGATCAATTTTCTTGAGCGACAGGCTGACTATGGAAATACACCTCTTTGGCCCCTCAGAGAGACTTTTCCGTACACATTAAAAAATAAATCCTCATCCCAGACAAGCCAAGATGCTGAACTAAAAGAATAAATATAAAAATAATTTCTAATATAAATTAATAAATAAGAAAATAAAACCCCGGCTGTATACATTTTGTGTTGACATGATTTTAAAACACCATATTATAGCAGCGCATAAAGGCATTCGGTTGACGTTGATTTTGCCATCCGGTTGACGCAAAATATATCATCTGTTTGAACATAATCTCTTGTGATATCAACCAATAACGCGTTTTATTTCGGAGACCTGCTTTCGCAGGTTATTTTTTGATTTCGTGTTGGGGCCAGGCTGGCTCCCGCGATTACTTTTCAAAAGGAGTTAACAACATGGGACATGGACCCGCAGTAAAACTAGGTAGGGACGACGCGTCCGCCTACAAGACCAAGCTGGGAGTAAAGATGTTTGTCGTTTATACCATCGTTTACTTTACTTTCATCCTCATCAATGCCACCAACCCCAAAGCGATGGAGACGGTTGTGATGGGTCAAACCGCCGCTGTTGTCTGGGGCTTTGGTCTGATCGGTCTGGCGCTGATTCAAGCCGTCATCTACAACCACCTCTGCAATAAAGCAGAGGCTGCTATGAATAAGGGAGAATAACCACATGATATACGCACAATCTCCTCTGGCGATCGGTCTCTTCATCGCTTTTGTCTCTTTCGTTCTCGGCCTCTCTTTCTACCTCGGCCGCAAAAAAAGTTCTGCTGCCAGCTACTATGCCGCCGGTGGCAATGTTCACTGGTTCACCAACGGCATCGCTTTTGCTGGTGACTACCTCTCCGCCGCTTCTTTCCTCGGTATCTGCGGCATGATCGCAACCGCCGGCTACGATGGCTGGATGTACTCCATCGGCTACCTCGCCGGCTGGGTCGTCGCCCTCTTCCTGGTGGCGGAGCCGATGAAGCGCCTCGGCAAATACACCTTTACCGATGCCCTCGACTCTAAATTCAACTCCAAGTCGATTCAGCTGACGGCTGCTATATCAACCTTGCTGGTTTCGGTTTTCTATCTTATTCCGCAGATGGTTGGTGCCGGAGTTCTCGTCCAGCCCCTCCTCGGACTGCCGCACTGGGTCGGCGTCGTCATCGTCGGTGTTGTTGTTACCATTATCGTCGCCACTGCAGGAATGGCCTCAACTACCTACGTGCAGTTCTTTAAAGGTGCTCTCCTCCTGATCATGTCGACCGTTGTCGTCGTTATGGTCCTCTTCCGCGGTCTCTCAACCACACCAGTGAATAACGGCGTTGCGTATCATGACTTCAAGCCGTTGACAGCAACAGAGTCCATGGTGATCAGTGATCCGAACTACAGCGTCGTTGCCGGTCTCGACTCCGCCTTCGGCAAAGCCGGCTTTGTGAAGCTTGCCAAGGACAGCAAAGAGACAATCTGGAAGTTTGACAAAACTGATGCCGGTTACACCCTCGAACAGACCCTTTACGTAACCACCAAAGAAGACGGCACCAAGCTCTATAACGGTGCGGACAAAGAGGCTGGCGAATTCTTCCCGGTTGGCCACATCAAAGAACTGCGCATGAATGGCAAAGAAGTCCTGACTACCGGTGCAGTCGGCCCTCTCGCCTATCTCTCCGCCATCAAGGATTCGACCATCGTCCTCTGGGGCAAAAAGTACGTTGTCGACGGCCTCGAAAAGGTCGAAGTATTCTACCAGAAGCCGACTCCCGGCACCCGTGTTCTTCGCCCAGGCCTGAAGTTCAAGGTCGACAACGCTACCAAGACCGAGACATTCAACTTCGTATCCTTGATGCTCGCTCTCTTCTGCGGTACTGCAGCTCTGCCACATATCCTCATTCGTTACTATACGGTTCCGAGTCAGGCTGCGGCGCGTAAATCGACGATTGTTGCCATCGCTGCTATCGGCTTCTTCTACGTCCTCACGCTCTTCCTCGGGATTGGCGCCATGACCACCGGTGTTATCAACCTCACCGACAACAACATGTCTGCACCGCTCTTGGCCCTCTCCTTCGGGGTTGTCCTCTTCGCGGTTATCTCCTCCCTGGCTTTCGCGACCGTTCTCGGTACCGTTTCGGGACTTATCGTTGCCGCCTCAGGAGCTGTTGCCCATGACCTTATGGACAACTTCCTTGGCATCAAAATGACCGAAGACCAGAAAGTCCGCGCCGGTAAGATCTCTGCTGTTGTCGTCGGCTGTATCGCCATCTACCTCGGGATAATCTTCGAGGGGATGAACGTCTCCTTCCTCGTCGGCTGGGCCTTTGCTGTCGCCGCTTCTGCTAACCTGCCGGCCATCCTCATGCTCCTCTTCTGGAGCAAGACGACCGCCAAAGGGATATCAGCATCGATCACTGTCGGCATTGTTAGCTCCCTTGGCTTGATCCTCATCTCCCCGGACATGTATGCTGTTTACGGCCTACTCCCCAAGGATGCTCCGATCAGCTTCAACAGCCCGGCTGCCATTTCGATCCCGTTGTCGATTCTCGCTCTGGTCATCGTTTCGTTGATGACCCAGAAAGACGTCAACCGCGGCCACGCCGTAGAGGAAGCTTAATTAAACTTGCTTTCAACGCATTGCTCTGAAATACTCTGGGCCGCCTATGGGCGGCCCACTTTTTTTACAAGGATCTAAAGAATGAAACGTTTTCGTGTTACTTTGCTGGTTGTCTGTCTCGTCCTCGGTTGGCTCGGATTCAACGACCTCGCCCTCTATTTCCGCAACCCGACTCCGCAGAGCATCAGCATAGATGCCCTGGTCCAACAGGGAGCCCCGCGGGAATGGCTCAAGGTCGAAGGTGGCTATCGCGACCTGCTGCAGGCGATCAACATGAGCGGCACTGTGGATGTCACATCATTTCTGGTCCCATTAAAACGCTCGGAAAAAGATGACAATCTGCAGATCTGGTTTGAATCCCGTGATCCGAAAGTTCTTGACGCGCTCAAGACCTATTACTTTGATTTGGATACGGACGCGGATCGCGCCAAGTTTATCGAGGAAAACAAGCAACTCTTTATGGGGCGCTACGACCTGAGCGGGATGGCGGTCAGCAGCCTGGTTGCCGACTCGAACCGGGGTAAACTTAAAGAACTTCTGACCAAGATGAATATTCCGGTTTCAGAGAATGCCATCTTCATCAGTGAAGGGAAAGTACCTTCAAACCTTCGTGGCTTCTTCTTTGTGGCAATGGCCCTGCTCGGCCTGGGGAAGCTTCTGTACGACATCATCAAGAAACCGCGGAAGGAAGTCTCCAGCCTGGATTAAAGTTTGCGCCTCAACCTGGGACGACATCGAGACGGAAGCGGTGATTGATAAAGGCCTCGAAGGACTTCACCACCTCCAAAGTTACATGAAGACGCCCCTGCTCGACGCGATTTAGGACAGCAGGGGCGATGTAGTTGGATAGTTCTCCCCCCCTGGCGATCGCCTCCATCTGTCCTTGCAGTCGCAACTGACAGAGCATGTTGAAACTGGCCTGCAAATCCTCCAGTTGCTCGTGGCTCAGCACCCCCTTCTCCCGCAACTGCACCATCTTCTCCGCTGTTCCCCCTCCGACCAGACCGGCTGCAAGGCCCAGGGCTCTGATCCCTTCAGTGATAGCAAAGAGGCCGGCGGTCTTGAGATCGATCTCGCCGCGGTGATCCCCCCCCTTCTCAACCTTGAACCCGCCAAAAAAACCGAGAGGAAGGGCAAACTTCCCTGCCTGAACCGCTAACTGCATTAAAAAGAGGGTTTCATGCTGCACCCGCTCGGCGATATGGGACTTGATCGCCTGCTCCAACGCCGGGTCACCGGCAAGTGTGCGGAGATCACAGAACATACAGAAGCGGAGAATGTTATCGCCGTTCGGCTCCGAGATCCAGCCATCAACCACCTCCATCCACTCCGTCAGACTGCGCCGCCAAAAGCTGTTCTTTGCCATGATGCCACCGGGACATTCGGGGACGCCGATCTCGACAAGTCCTTCTGTCAGCGCCTCCGAGAAGCTTGCAAGCATCGCCAAATCGTCAGTTGAGAGGTCGTCGGCGTAGATCATGGCGTTATCCTGATCAGTCTTGAGGGTCTGCTCGCAGCGCCCCTCGCTCCCCATAACGACAAAGGCGAACCCTGCGGGCAGCCGCGGAAAACGTTCGCTGCGCAGCAGGGCGATGAGTCGCTGCACAATCTGGTCATTCAAATGGGAGATCAGGCGCATCAGATCGTGGGTCGGCACCCCGACCTTATGCAGAGAGAGGGTAAGAGCATCGATGCCGTGATGGATCACCTTGAGATCGGCAATGCTCCGGGCCGATTCCAGCTGCCGCACCAACTGCTGCGGCGAGACGCTCTGTGCCCGGATAAGGTCCGATTCAGTGAGCATGCCGCAGAGCCGGCCATCGGCAGCGACGACGCCGAGGCGATGAACCCCGTGCCGGGTCATCTGGTAGACGGCTTCAAAGAGAAAGTCATCCTCCTGTACCACGATCAGAGGTGCACTCATGATCGCTTCAGCCCGCAGGGTGGAGGGATCGCCGCCAATTGCCACCACCTTGTTGCGCAGATCGCGGTCGGTGAAGATCCCGACCGGCACTCCCCCTTGACAGACGACAACGCTTGATATCCCGCGTTCGGCCATGGCCGCCGCCTCTTCCTGAACTACGTCATCAAACGAACAGAGAATCAGCTCTTTACGGCAGAAATCACGCACCGGTCGGGCATAGACATGCTCTTCGATCATCATGACAGACTCCTCTGTTTCAAGTAGGTTCAAGTCGGCTCTGCAAGGCGCTAACTGCGAAATAGCATTCCTAAACTTATATTCTACCATTTAATTCATTGTTAGCACGTCCCGGTTGAGTCGACGCGTGGAGGAGCTGAAAACGGGGCCGAGGTTGGTAGAACAGAAGGTTATAATTGGCGATGATGGTAGTAATACTGTGACGTTTTTTCAGGGGAGGCTGTGTTGAAGGAGGTGCTGATTGTTAGTGGCAAAATGAAGGTGAATAGGTCTTCAAACGGAAGTTGAACCGCCGAACACGCCGATTACCCGCCTTTTTCAGTGTTTTCTTTTAACATCTCCACCCGCTTTTGCAGGATAAAGGCCGCCCGGTTTTTGACCGCCATCGACTCCAGGCTCTCCTGAGCAATGCCCAGTTCCCGCGTACTCATCGCGGCAATCCGGACAACATCCTCCCAGCCACTCATCGGCAGCCCACACGCCTTGTCGGCGGCGGCAATCAGCGGCAGAATTTCGACAATACCCGCCTTGAATGCCTGTTCGGCCATCTTTAGTTTTGATGAATCGCGCAACTCATGCCACTTATTCGCCTTGCCATGCAGGCTGCTGACCCAGGCGAGCGCCTTGCGGTGCTCCGTCGACAGGCGTAGGCGGTTACAGAACTCCACCGCTATGCTGAAGCCGGCATTGTCATGGCCGTGGTGTTTGGGATAAAGCGCCGGGTCGGTGGCCAGCTTGCCGAGATCGTGGAAAAGGGCGCAGAAGCGGGCCAGCGGATCAAGGCTGTTTGCTGCGGTCCGCTGCAGCACCTGGATTGAGTGGGTAAGCAGATCGCCCTCAGGGTGGTGCTGAAGCGGTCCGGCGGGGATCAGCGCCATGCGGAATATTTCAGGGAGAAATTCGGCACCTACTCCGAACTCGATCATCAGTTGAAAGAAACGTTCCGGTGTCTTCAGTGGCAGGGCTTTCAGCATCTCGGCGCTGAAGCGCTCGGTCGGCATGGCTGCCAATGCGGCTGACCACTCCCCTGCACGGATCAGCGCCGCCGTCTCTGCTGCCATACGCCAGCCGTCTGCCTCGAAGCGGAAGGCGCGAAAGATCCGCAGTGGATCGTCGGCGAAGGAGCTGGCACTGCACGCCCGAAGTACCCCCTCCTTCACATCATATTTGCCGCCCAGGGGGTCGATCACCCCGCCGGACAGATCCATCGCCATGGCGTTGACGGAGAAGTCGCGCTGGAGAAGATCCTCCTCCAGGGCATCACAGTTGTCGATACGGGTAACTTCAATTTTGCCGAATTCGGGGTGATATTTGAAGTAAATCTTG
>Ga0123338_10003771_pt1 | contig 13487 bp, 11 predicted proteins | sample grotaG_FD_89793 | JGI IMG/M metagenome (GOLD analysis project Ga0123338, IMG submission 89793) | Glacier valley bacterial and archeal communities from Borup Fiord, Nunavut, Canada, to study Microbial Dark Matter (Phase II) -... | ecosystem: Environmental > Aquatic > Freshwater > Ice > Glacier ... | reverse complement strand
TTTTGAAATAGGCATTAAAGTATTACATAATTAATTTGAAAATAATAAAAAGAAGCAAAATATGAATAAAAGAAAGCAAGAATGAGAAGGTGTAAGCCTGAAATTACGGCGGGCGTGTGGTGGGTATGTATGCAGATAGCTTGCGGAATTTCTTGACTTTTTTGGTTACTTTTTGCGTAAAGGCAAAAAGTGACAAATCATAAGAACAAAAAAGTTGTTTTCGTTATATAAAACGGCAAATTACCATTATAAATTAAACGCCTATTTCAATTACCAAAATATTAAAGACTTTGTACCACTTATCTCTATAACAAATCAGAGCTTTCCTAAAAAAGGTTACTTTTTTTAAAAACCCAGATAAAGTCATAACAATTACTTTATCATCTTTTCAAAATGCTCGTCTTGTAATACTTATCGAACAAAAAATCTCCTGACCTTCTCAGGATTTTGACTTTAGACGAGTCATAGTTAATATCCTATTTCTTACTTTTTGGCAAAGGGTTTAATAGAAGCAGATTTCTGTTTTATAAATCTTGCTCAAATCAAATTTTTTATAAAAATGATAACGATAAAAAAATATCCTCGCACACCTCATATACAAGGTTCCAAATTTCAACATGGTGATGAAGACCTTGAAAATATTCCTTTTGATGAAATAAAAGGAAAGTTTTTAGTCATTGAAGAAAAAATGGATGGAGCTAATTCAGGAATAAGTTTTTCTGATAATGGAGAATTATTACTGCAAAGCCGCGGTCATTATTTAACAGGAGGTTATCGTGAAAGGCATTTTGATCTTTTTAAAACCTGGGCTCATACCTATTCACCACAAATGTGGGAAGTAATTAAAGATGAATTTATAATCTATGGTGAATGGATGTTTGCCAAACATACCGTTTATTATACCCATTTAGAACATTATTTTTTGGAATTTGATATTTATGATAAGGCAAATGATTGTTTTTTGAGTACTAAAATGCGAAATAAACTTTTAGAAAAGATGCCATTTATAAAATCAGTAAAGATTTTGTATGAAGGGATTTTGAATAGTAAAGAACAACTCAAGTCATTTATGACTCAATCTTATTTTATTAATAACAATCATTTGGATTGCCTGAAAGAAGATACAGAAAAACTAAAATTAAATTTTCAAACTGTACTGAAAGAAACGAATAAAAGTAATATTATGGAAGGTTTATATATAAAACAGGAATCTGACAACACAGTTGATCAACGATTTAAATATGTAAGAAGCGATTTTTTAAATTCAATAATGGATTCAGAAACGCACTGGCTGGATAGACCTATAATCCCGAATAGATTGGCAAAGGACATAAATTTATTTAATTAAAATTTTTACAGGTTAATAAAATGCATATTTCTTACGAAAAAATTGAAGAGAATTTTTCAAATAGTGGATTAACTAAAGAAGACTATAAATTATTTAAAAAAGTAGATTGGGTAGTAACTGAAAAAATTCATGGTGCTAATTTTTGTATTATAATTAACAAGTGTGAATTTCAATATGCCAAACGAAAAGAAATAATTGAGCCAGATGATGAATTTTTTGGATATAAAGCTGCCATTGAAAAAATAAAATATCAATTTACTGATATTGATAGACTCATAAAAAAAGATTTTAAAAATGTTGAAACTACATTTATTTATGGAGAATTATTTGGAGGAGGCTATCCACATCCGGAAGTAGAACCTGATTCAACAGTTCATTTGATTCAAACGGGTGTTTATTACTCACCTAAAATTGAATTTTGCATTTTTGATATTGGAATAAAGGAAACAAATGGAGAAAGAAAATACCTTGATTATAAACTGCTTGAACGGTTATGCAATCATACTAGTTTGCTTTATGCCAAGCCTTTGTATAAAGGTAATTATGAAAATGCTTTACAGATAAATATTCGGTATGAGAGTAAAATACCTTTCTATTTTAATTTACCAAAGTTGCCATTTTCAAATTTGGCAGAAGGCGTGGTTGTTAAACCTTTTGAAGAAATACAATTTAGTAATCCTTCTTTTAGACCTATTTTAAAAATTAAAATTGAGGAATTTTCTGAAATTCAATTCCATCAGTCTGAACAATGGTCTTCTTTTGAGCCAAAAGGAAAACTTACTTTACTAACTAGAGATATTTTAAGCATAGTTAATAAAAACAGATTAATGAATGCCGTTTCTAAAATTGGTAAAATTAAAACAGGAGATAGAAAACAAATACAACAATTGGAGCAATACTTAGCAGAGGATATAAAAACTGAAATTGAAAAAAAATTTCTAAAATCATTCTACAAATTAAATATTGGTGAAAGGGAACAGATTAACAGAATCCTTAAAAGTGCAATAGAAGAATTAATTAAAGATTTTTTAAAAAACTAAAATGATACAAATTATAAAAGCGCTTTCAGAATTTGAAATCGTAATTAAATATAAGGAACTCTTCATTAAAATGAAGGAAACACCGCAAGACCCGATCCATCATCAGGAAGGCGATGTTTATACGCATACTGAAATGGTTTTGAACCAATTAATTTCTTTGCAAGACTTTAAAAATCTTAATGAATACGAACAAAAAATATTAATTTATACAACCATTTTTCATGATGTATGTAAGCCCGATACTTTTGAAATAAATTCAGACGGAAGAATTTCAAATCCAAGGCATGCCTTAAAAGGTGCAAATGTAGTGAGGCAAATACTTGATCAGGAAAATGAATCTTTTGATTTTATATCAAAGGTTTATAATATGGTTCGTTTTCATGGTTATCCTTTGCGAGTGATGGAAAGAGAAAACCCATTAAGTGATATAATTAAAACGAGTTTAATATCTGATAATAAATTACTTTATATTTTTGCAAAAGCAGATTTATTAGGTAGGATTTGTAATGACCATGATGAACTGTTCATCAATCTTGAATTATATAAGGAGCTGTGTTTGGAAAAAAATATTTTTGGTGAGGCCAAGAAATTTAAATCTTCTTACGATAGGTTTTACTATTGTAATATTGATGATAGCTATCCTGATACAGAGATTTTTGAAGATTATAAACTTGATATTTTTATGATGTGCGGCTTGCCAGCATCAGGTAAAGATGGTTTTCTGAAAAAAAATCTTAAAAATATTCCTCAAATTCACTTAGATGCTATCAGGGAAGAGCTAGATATAAAACCAACTGAAGATCAAGGAAAAATTATTCAGTTGAGCAGGGAAAGAAGTAAAGAATTTTGCAGAAAACAACAATCTTTTATCTGGAACGCTACTAATATTACTGCTCAGGTTAGATCAACATTAATTAATATTTGGCTGCCATACAAACCCAAAATTCATATCATTTACATTCATAAAAATATAAATAAAATTTTGGAAGATAATGCCAAACGAGAAGAAATGTCTGTTTTGCCTTCTAAGAAAATTAATGATATGTTTAGAAGATTAGAATTACCCGATCTTAACACTTGCCATGAATTGGTTGTGGTGGAGAATTAAAAAGGTGATTTTTTTGTAATTTCATTTTATATTTTTTATTGTGTCAGGTGTTTTTCTCCTGACACTTTATCAAGTTTTAATAATCGTAAAAAAGAATTTAACCTGCAGTTTGGATTTTCTATATTCTAAATTATTTCTCCTTCTACTTCTCCGTGTCTAAGACACTATTACTCATTTTTAATCCTTAGAAATATTCTAAGGATAGAGGGGGATGTCAGATATTTTTCGCTGACACTTTATCAAGTTTTAAATTATGAATTATTTTGGTTTGAAAATTTAGATTTTAAATATAATTTTGTAACCATTGTGTAAGGTTAATCAACATGGTTATGAATGAATATTTATCATTGTCAGAAGCTTCAGAACTAATTGGTAAGAGTAAAGAAACACTTAGACGCTGGGATAAAGAAGGTAAGTTGTTGGCAGTTCGCGAGCCAATTAGTAACTACCGAGTTTATAGAAAAGATGAGTTTCAAACTTTATTTTCTGATTTTTTAAGCCAAGACTTTCAGGAAACGGTTTCCAATTTTGAAAAACCGGAGAATGAATATCAGGTTCTTGAATTGTTTGCGGGTGCTGGAGGTTTAGCTGTTGGAATGGAAAAAGCAGGTTTGAATTGTATCGCTTTAAATGAAATTGATAAATGGGCTTGTCAAACTTTAAGAAAAAATCGTCCTAATTGGAATGTATTGGAAGGTGATGTTAAATCATTTGACTTTTCTGAATACAATAACAAAGTAGATGTTGTAACAGGTGGTTTCCCATGTCAAGCTTTTAGTTATGCAGGCAAAAAATTAGGTTTGGCTGATGCTAGAGGAACACTTTTCTATGAGTATGCAAGAGTGATAAAAGAAGTAAATCCTCCAATTTGCATTGGTGAAAATGTTCGTGGTTTGTTGAGCCACGAAAATGGAAAAACTCTACAAGGTATGATCTCAATTTTAGATGAGATCGGATATAATGTAGTTCCTGTTCAGGTACTAAAAGCAGTCAATTTTAAAGTTCCACAAAAAAGAGAACGTTTAATTTTAGTTGGAATTAGAAAGGATATTAATTTGAAATATGAATATCCCAAAAAATATAAAAAGATATATACTCTAAAAGATGCTTTAAAAAAAAGTGACTTATTTGAAAGCAATGTACCAATATCCGAAGGTGCAAAATATCCCAAAAGTAAGGTTGAAGTCTTAGACTTAGTACCTCCCAAAGGTTATTGGCGTGACTTGCCTTTAGATATTCAAAAACAATTTATGGGAGGAAGTTTTTATCTTGGAGGAGGCAAAACCGGAATCGCACGTAGAATAGGTTGGGATGAGCCTTGTCTCACCTTAACTTGTAGTCCTGCACAAAAGCAAACGGAACGTTGCCATCCAGAAGAAACACGTCCTTTTACTGTTCGTGAATATGCAAGAATTCAAACATTTCCTGATGATTGGAAATTTGAAGGATCTATTGCTCAACAATATAAGCAGATTGGGAATGCAGTTCCTGTGAATCTTGGTAGGGAGGTTGGTTACTCAATTATAAAATTTCTAAATCAATACTACAGCTTATCAAAGCCTAAAAAGTAGCTATAATTCTCAAATGTTATTTGATCTAAAATACTTCTCTTAGAAATTGAGGTTTCTAATTTAATTTCGTCAATTGCAGAATTCTTTTTGGTTTCATTAATACTTAAATATTCATTTATTGCTTTTGGCAATGCTTTATATAATTGTAAAAGTGCATTCTCCTCACCAGAAATCAAGTAGTAAAATTGATCACCAGAAATCTTAAATACCCTGCTGTGGGTATATTCCTTACCATTAATTTCACCTTGCCATAGTTCTTTAAAACTACCTTTAGCTAAAATTTGAACCCAATAACAATTTGCTTTTTTATATGTATCGGCATAATTTTTTAGTTTTTGAAACAAGCTTTCTGCTGAACTACTGTTCAAGGTATTATGTTTGTTTTTGATATCAGCAAATAAACTATCATCTTTTGCCTTAATGTCAAAACCACTTAATTTTCCAACTTCGTAGCCACTAATTCCTCCTAAAATCTGTTCATGAAAAATGCCTATCGAATTGTTAATAGATTTATCTATTTGACGTAAAATTTCTGATTGAATAAGGCTTTCTTCTTCAATATCGTTAAATGTAGAATCAAAAGTTAACTTGATTGTATCAACTTTATTAGAATAAAAATTCTTTTTTGTGATATTATTTTTAGATCTTAGATAGGCCTTGTGGAGATTGCCAATGCATTTTAATAAGTGGTCGTCAGATATAAAATTTACATACTTATTTTCCATTAAGATATACGCGTTAATAATTTTTGCTAAAATAGTAAATTTAATTTTACACAAAAAAAATTACTCTCTCAAGGGGCTCTGCAATTTCTGGCAAAGCCTTCTCTTGCACTTAATTATTTCCTTTTGTACTTCAACGGATTGCAAATCCTTTTTTATCTGTCGTTCGACATGCGCTTCTCTAACATGGCGAACAGCATGGTGCAACAAGGCATCCGGGGCATTGTGTATGGCAGAAACGTGATCCAGCAAACCCACCCCAAAGCCATCGTCGAAGCATTGATGAAAATTGTACACAGCACCTTTTAATCGTTCTTCGTTCTTTCGTTCTTCGAACGCCGCATCGAAGCACGAAAGAACGAAGAACGATCAGTTGTTGAGGCCTATTGTCACTTCATCTGTTTTAGCTACATCTGGCTGGTAGTTGAGCGCGTTCTGTTTGGCAAGGAGAGGTTTTAATCCAAACAGAAAGCGGGTAACGTTCCAGTGTTTTATGAGTCCTTCAAACAAAATCCAGCAAGAGGCAAAGGTAAGCACCACAATGAGTGCAAACTTAGGCGCCACGCCCCAGGCCAGGTTTATCAGCGGATAGGCAATGCAGATGATAACGGTCTGGTGCAATATATAAAACGGATATACCGCCTGATTGGCATACTGAAGGGCTGGAGAATTGAAACTCAGGTAACGCTTGGCAAAGCCCAGCAGGGTGAGCAGCCAGAACCACCGGTTGAATGATTTAATAAGCCGGTAAACCACTAGGTCGGTGCCGGTCAGGTCTTTCCAGCCAATCCAGTAAAAAGCATACAACACCGTAACCGTAAGCAGGCCTAGACCCAGCGACCACTTCCGTTGATTTTCGACTGCCTGCCAGCACGCGTTTTGGGTACAGAGCAAAAATCCGATCAGAAAAAAGCCTCCGTAAATGCCGTGGTTGTACCAGTCCTGAATCAGATTATTTTTTGGTTCCCAGGCATCCTTGAGGGATATTTCAATAACAAACTGAAACAAAGCCAGGCCATACAGTAAAACAGGAACGGTGAACAGGCGGCCGATGCGGGTCGTAACTTTTTTTCCTGATTCGCTCCGCAGCCAGAGCAGCAGCGGCAGAAAAACCAGCGAATACACAAAAATATAGCATATGTACCACAGGTGATGCCAACTGAAACTGCCTTCCGGAAAAGGTACCATGTTCAGCACGTCCGGATAAAATTCGGCATACGAATAGGTGCTGCCTTTGTAAAGGCGTTCAAAGTAAATTTGCGGCGGGATGATGACAAACATGCCAAAAACCAGCGGGAAGAACAAACGCTTGGTGCGTTCCCACATAAAAGGGCCGGTAGGAAGTTTTTCAAGAATAAAAAAAGTGGCCGCCCCCGAAATAATAAAAAGCAGGCTCATCCGCCATTGGCTGGCAAACATCATGGGCCATTCAAGGGCCTTGCTGATCATGTTGTTTTTGATGTGCCATTCCCACTCGACAAAAAACATACCGGTGTGGTAAAAGATGAGCAGGGCAAAGGCCAGTACCCGCAGCCAGTCCAGGTCGTAGCGGCGTGTAGAAAGGGTAAGTTGGGGTGTGTTCATGAGAAAAGTTTTTATATGTGAAGTGATTCCACAAAAATCATTTCTTAAAACCATCTTTACGACAGCGCCGGTAAGGCAGGGGTTCGGATGGGTAGGCCAGAACGCCGTCAGGCAGTGGCCAGGCCTTTCCGGAACTCAGAAGGGGTGAGGCCGGTAAATTTTTTAAAAGCGGTGTTAAATACAGATTTTGAATTAAATCCTGACTCAAACGCCAGTTCTTCAATTTTCAGGTGGGCCGAGGCCGGATCCTGAAGCCTGATTTTCATTTCCTCCACCCGGTATTCATTCACAAAATCAAAAAAATTTTTCCCGGCCTGTTCGTTGAGCAATTGTGAGAGGTGATGGGATGACATGCGTACCTGCTCGGCCAGTTCGGGCATGGTCAGGCTGCCGTTGAGAAAAAGTTTCTGGGATTGCATTACCTGCCTCAGTTTTGTGAGCGAGGCCAGAGCCTTTTCTTCATCCAGAGCCGATTTCTCATACTTCTTCTTTTCTGCCTCCATCCGGCTCACCGACAGTAGCTCGGAGTGGGTGATTACATAGAAACTCATCACATAAAACATCAAGGCCGTAGCAGTAGCCATGTAAATGTCGCCTGTGTCGCCTTCGGAAGAAAAAGAAAATACCACAGCCAGCCCCACCATAACACTAAATGCAAGCAACATACGGCTCAGCAGGCGCACAGGCCTAACGGCGCTGTTGAGCAAAGTTTTGCCCTCCCGGCGGGTGAATTGAGAAATAAGCCAAAAACTCAGCATAAGATAAACCAGCAGAAAAGGGTAAACCAGTGCATCCATCCATACGCCGCCAAAATGATTTCCAGGAAACCACCATATTGGCTTTACCACCGCCATGTTATAAGGTATATGGTGATAGGCCTCAGCCACATCCTGAAGTTTGAAATCGTTGCTTTGCAGCAGGTAGGGCAGCCTGAGTATAAAATAGACACAGGCCGGAATGAAGTGCATCCATTTTTTTCTCAGTTTAACATCAGCTTTAATCAGGGAATGTGTATAGAAAAGCAGCAGCGGCCCGATCAAAAACTCGAGGGGCTCGGTGAGGTTGATCAGGAAGGGAAAATAAATTATATAACCCGTATAACAGGCAAAGATTTCAGAGAAGACCAGGGCGATAATCAGCAGCAACCCGCCCAGCAGCCGGTTCGAGGCGACCTGGCCCCTGCGGGTAAACAGAAACACTAACGAGAGTAAAAACCCCTGTACAATGCCCAAGAAATTAATTAAAGCCAGCAGGTCAATCGAAAATTTTGGCATAACTTCATTAAACTTTTTATCAAATTGCTTGAAAAAATAAACACTTGACCCATGCTATTTGCAATATCCGTTGTAAATTCTACAAGTTGTATTAAACCTGGCTGCACCTTTTATAGCGTAAACAGACCGCACTGCTCCCTCCTGTAATTTTAGCTCAAAACACGCCGCCTGCCTTATTTTGTATGACCATTTGTAGCAACTCGTCTGTTTGGGCGCTGCCCAGCCCTCAGGCCGAGTAACTTTTATGCGACTGGTACATACACCACCTATTATGCGTAAGCTAGTACAATGTTCCAAGCATTTATTATTAACCATACTTTTGAACGGTTAATTAGAAAAAATATTACATTTTAGCTAAAAATATCGCGAATGCCTCTGCTTATTAGCATAAATCTTTAACCTCCTTCGGAAGACTCATATCTTTGAAGCATCATAAAAAAGTACTATTTTGTATCAAACACCTTTAAGCAGGGCAATAAATTGGAACACTAAACACCATTTGGATGTAGCGTTTAAGGAATTCCCCTGTTTAATTTTTTGCCCTTTAAAACTGGACAGTACCTAAGGATATGTTTATTACAACCTAATCCAGTATCAAATATGAGAAAAGTTTTGAGACAAAAATGGTGGAATGTTTCACTTAACCCTTTTTTTTATGGAAAACAACATTAGGTTTTGTGTAGGCATTGATGTGGACAAATCCTCTTTCAAGGCCAGTTTGAATGTGAGTGAAAACAATTTGGTGAAGGTAAAGGCTTCAAGGACATTTAACAATGGAGAACAGCGCTTTGTCGCCTTGCTTGACTGGTTGGCAAAGGACATCAAAAACGATGAGTTGTCGGTTTGTTTGGTAATGGAAGCTACAGGGGTTTACCATGAGCACCTGGCTTATTTTCTTTATCACCAAGGTAAGCAAGTTCATATCGTTCTTCCTACCAAAGCCAAAAGATACCTGCAAAGCTTGGGCTATAGGAGCAAGAACGATAAAATAGACGCACAGGGTTTGGCCGTGATGGGTCTTCAGCAGACCTTGAAAGTCTGGAAACCCTGCTCCACGCAAATTTATACCCTACGCTCCCTGACCCGCCAGTTGGAAGCCTTGCAAAATAGCAGGACTAGCAGGACTGTTTTTAACAATGAGCTAGAGGAGGTCACTTACTCAGCTTTTTCATCGGAAATTGTCACCAAAAGTTTGAAGTCCCTGATAGGCTCGGTTGAGGAGCAAATCAAGCTTGCCAAAGAAGAGATAGAAAAAATAATAATGGATGACCCTTCCTTTGATTTAACAAATATAAAAATATTTATATAAAATAATTTGCTTTTTATGACAGTACCTTAAACCAGTGCAGTATTTATCCTAAATCTGCCTTATAAATTTCACTCTTAATGCCTGTCATTTTTATAAAAATCTATTTCATTTTGCAAATCTTTTTCGCGCCTTCCCATTTCTTCCTGGGTTGTTCTTAACTCTTCCATATTTCGACGCATCTCTTTTTCTTGGGCTCTCATTTGTTCCTCAATTAACTGCGACTCCTCATTTAATTTTCTATTTTGATTATTTATTTTAATATTTTTAAAGAAAGACGCCACTATTTCGCCAACCTTTTCAATAAATGTAACCTTATAAGAAGGTATAATAGTAAATAAAGCAATTTCAATAATCCCTAGTACTTCTTCATCCAGCTTTAAAGGTGTAATTAAAAGGCATTTTGGCGATGCTTCACCAAGCCCCGATTTTATTTTAGTAAAATCAGCAGGTATATCTGTTAAAAAAATCGTTTCTTTCTCTAAATATGCTTGCCCAATAAGGCCTTCCTGAATTTCTATAGTATTGGAAATAAATTTTTTCCTTCCCCAGGCATAGCATGATATCATGTTTAATTTCCCATCTTCTTCAATATATAGTGCGCCTTGATTGGCATAAACGTATTTTATAAGCTCTGATAATAATTTATCGGCAAGCGTTGCTTCATTATGAACATTTTTACGAATTATATCGGCAAATAATGCAAGACCCTCTGATGACCAGTTTCTTTCCTCTTCCTCTTTTTTTACTTTCATAAGGTTATTCCTCATGTTAATAAGGGAAATTCCTAAAATATCTTTTTCCGATTTTACAGTAAATTCAGTTTGAAATTTTCCTTTGCCTATTTCATCGGCGAAGTAAGCTTTATCTTTAAAATTAGTAGCGGCTTTATCCAAAGCATTGGCAATTTTTCCAATTTCGTCTTGTGTTTTTAAATCATTCGGAATTTGTATTATCTCTCCCATAGATTGCCTATCCATAATTTCGATTAATTTATATAATTTACTAGTAATGGAAATTTGTATCATTTTATAAATTATAAAGCTAAAAACTGCTATAAGCGATAAGATAACAATATATAAAGGTATTTGCCCGATAGAAAAAAAAGAAAAGATACTGAATTTTGTTTTAGGTATAAATGTAAAGGCCTTCCATTTTCTGCCTTTATACGTGTATGCGCCCTTAGCGGTAGCCGATCTAATTATATAATTGTCAGGTTCAATTTTACTTCCTGCCAAATTGAGGTCAGATTGTGAGGTAATGTCGTAATTTATTTTATATTTATCTGAAATCCAGTCAGGGTTTTCAGCATCAATAATTTCTCCGGTATTTCTGGTAATAACAATAAATGAATTGGGATTATTTTTATGAAGGTCATATTCATCGGCTTTGCGAATGTTTTGGGTTATTTCCTGCCAATTTGTATAATTATACCAAACGCCTATAATATTTCCCATTTTATCTCTTACAGGAGCAGCAAAACCTACACCCAAGCCCTTTGAATTATATATTCTTCCAACATCGTCATTTATCTGAAATTTTGAAAACCATGCACCTCCCAACGAATCGGAATAAAATAGGCATGCCTTAAACCATTCCTCCCCCGCAACGCTTTTGTTGTATAAAACTTTTGAGTTAATAGTATTTCCAAATTTATCCTTAGTGTTAATGGCTACCACATTCCCTTTTACATCGCAAAGCATCGCAATGTCATAGAGTACATAATACGTAACCATGGTGTTTATATATTCCTGGAGTTCTGTTTTAGCAACCGAATCTCCTTTGAGTGCATTTTTTGCTAATATATTATAAGAAAATGCCTGTACATCACCAAAACGTTCATAGAAATTACGTTCTATCTTATCAAGTACATTTTGTGATGCAAGCGAAGCAATGACCGATTTTGTTTCATTTTCATTACTGGAAACCCTGTAAGTAAGGTAAGAGAATAATAAAATTATCAAAAATAGACAAATAGAAATTGCAACGATGCCGATTCTAAGAAATATGCTGTTATTAAAATTAAATTTCAAAATAATTAATTGTTTAATTATTTTTACAAGTTAATTATTATTTTGTAAAAATAATTTATTGCAATAAAAAGTTAAATTGTATTATTCTCCCATGTAAGGCAGAATAATATAATAATATTATTAATGTTTATCAAGATTAATATTTTAAATAAACAGATCTTAAAATTTCACAAGCAAAATTATTGAGATATTTATTTGTCAAAAGTTTAAAAATCACTACTTTGTCCGTTCAAATCTTTTAAATTTTACGATTATGGTAGAAACGCTTAACATTCAGTTGCAAGCTACTGAAAGCCCACGTTACCAAACTTTTGATTTTTCTAACATTACTTTTGGAAAAGTCTGTGCAGATCACATGTTTATTGCTGACTATGATAATGGCCAATGGCAAAATGCAAAAATAGTCCCTTACGGAAAAATTTCTTTCGAACCATCAATTGCTGCCCTGCATTACGGTCAATCTATTTTTGAAGGAATGAAAGCGTATTCAAATGAAAATGGTGGCGTCAATATTTTTCGTCCAATTGAAAACTTTAAACGTTTTAATGTTTCAGCTGAAAGAATGTGCATGCCACAAATTCCCGAAGAAATATTTATGGGAGGTTTATCTCAATTAATTGATTTAGATAGAAATTGGGTGCCTAAAAAACATGGAGATTCCTTATATATTCGCCCTTTTATGTTTGCGACAGATGAATTTTTAGGTGTAAGGCCTTCAAATTCTTATAGATTTATGATTATTACTGCTCCTGCGGGTGCTTATTATACTGAACCTGTTCGTGTAAAAGTAGAAATGCATTATACAAGGTCAGCAGAAGGTGGAACTGGTTTTGCAAAATGTGCAGGAAATTATGCAGGTGCATTATACCCATCTTTATTGGCTCAAAAACAAGGATATCATCAATTATTATGGACTGACGCCAAAGAACATAAATATTTTGAAGAGTCGGGCACTATGAATGCCATGTTTATCATTGACAATGTACTCGTTACACCTTCAACATCAGATAGTATTTTAAAGGGTATAACAAGAGACAGTGTAATTCAATTAGCAAAGGATTGGGGGATGCAAGTGGAAGAAAGAAAGGTATCTGTTGAAGAAGTGATGAAGGCCATTGAAAAAGGCACACTTAACGAAGCATTTGGTGTAGGTACTGCTGCAACCATTGCCCCTATAGCAACTATTCAATATGAGGGCATTGATTATGAATTACCAGAAAGCAGATCTTTCGCTCCAAAAATTTTACAAGCATTGAATAATATTAAATTTGGGCTTACAACTGACACACATGGTTGGAATTTCAATATATAAATAAGCATTTCTGTTACACAAAAAAAGACTATCCGAATTCGGATAGTCTTTTTTTGTAAATTAAAAATCTTGTATAAAACAATCGATATTTTTAAAATATCGATTTCATATTGAAATGACCTCCTGACATGACAATTAATGTATTGACATTAATTGCTTTAATATTATCTTTTATTGTAGTAATCATAA
>Ga0123338_10003769_pt1 | contig 13494 bp, 13 predicted proteins | sample grotaG_FD_89793 | JGI IMG/M metagenome (GOLD analysis project Ga0123338, IMG submission 89793) | Glacier valley bacterial and archeal communities from Borup Fiord, Nunavut, Canada, to study Microbial Dark Matter (Phase II) -... | ecosystem: Environmental > Aquatic > Freshwater > Ice > Glacier ... | reverse complement strand
GGAAGGTGCGCGCAGTGGCCAAGGGGGTGCGCCGTACCCGCTCGCGCTTCGGGGCCCGGCTCGAGCCGTTCATGGTCGTGGACCTGCAGTGTCACGAGGGTCGCAACCTCGACACGGTCACCCAGGTGGAGACCCTCGCGCCGTACGGCGACGCCATCTGTCGCGACTACACCGCCTACACCGCGGCGACCGTGATGGTCGAGACGGCAGACCGGCTGACCGAGGAGCACGAGCCGGCACCTCAGCAGCACCTGCTGCTCGTCGGCGCACTCCGCTCGCTGACCGGCGGCGAGCACGATCCCACCCTCGTCCTCGACGCCTACCTGCTGCGTTCGCTCGCCGTGGCCGGATGGGCGCCGAGCTTCCACGACTGCGCCAGGTGCGGTGCGCCGGGGCCCCACCGCAGCTTCAACGTCGCCGCGGGAGGGACCGTCTGCACGGTGTGCCGTCCCCCGGGTTCGGCCGCCCCGTCGGACGAGACGATGCGCCTGCTCGCCTCGCTGCTCAGTGGTGACTGGGGCACGGCCGACTCCTCGCCGCTGCGCAGCCGCCGCGAGGGCAGCGGGCTCGTCGCCGCCTTCCTCCAGTGGCACCTGGAGCGCGGCGTGCGCTCGCTGCGGCACGTCGACCGTGACGGCCCGGTGCCCGTGGTGCGTGCCGCCCCGACCCTCGGGGTCGTCGACCTCGGGGTCGTCGACCTCAGCCGGGTGCAGCCGCCGCTCGAGCACCACCCCGCCCTCGACCAGCACCTCGCCGAGGCCGCCAGGGAGCCCGTGTGACCCGCGCCTACGCCCGCCCGTTCCCTCACCCGAGCGGGGCGACCCCGCCGGTGCTCCCGCCGGAGCTGGTCCCTGGCCACGTGGCGATGATCATGGACGGCAACGGCCGCTGGGCCAACGCTCGCGGGTTGCCGCGCACCAAGGGACACGAGGCGGGGGAGGCGTCCCTGCTCGACGTCGTCGCCGGTGCCATCGACATCGGGGTCACGCACCTGTCGGCCTACGCGTTCTCGACCGAGAACTGGCGCCGTTCGCCCGACGAGGTCCGCTTCCTGATGGGCTTCAACCGCGACGTCATCCGTCGCCGCCGAGACCAGCTGCACGAGTGGGGGGTGCGCATGCACTGGGTCGGACGGACCCCGCGGCTGTGGCGCTCGGTCGTCAGGGAGCTCGACGTCGCCCAGGAGCTCACCAAGGACAACACGGGCCTGACCCTCTACTTCTGCGTCAACTACGGCGGTCGGGCCGAGATCGCCGACGCCGTCGTGCGCATAGCGGAAGAGGTGAAGGCCGGTCGGCTCAAGCCGTCGTCCATCGACGAGAAGACCATCCGGCGTCACCTCGACGTGCCGTCGATGCCGGACGTCGACCTCTTCGTGCGCTCCTCCGGCGAGCAGCGCACCTCCAACTTCCTTGTCTGGCAGTCGGTCTACGCCGAGATGGTGTTCCAGGACACGTTGTGGCCCGACTACGACCGCCGGCACCTGTGGCAGGCCATCGAGACGTATGCAGCCCGCGACCGCCGCTACGGCGGGGCGGTGGACACGCCCACGCCCTGAACCGCTGTTGACGGATCGACTCGAAGACCGGAGCTGTGCGAGGCCATCGGGGGTCGAGTCGTCATACGGTGGGCGCATGGCCACGCGCACCGGCACGAGAATCAGCCCCGAGCAGGACACCTGGGACGTCGTCGTCATCGGGGGTGGCCCCGCCGGGGAGAACGCCGCCGACTACGCGATCCGCGGCACCTCCCGCACCGCCGTCATCATCGAGTCGGAGCTGGTCGGAGGTGAGTGCTCCTACTGGGCGTGCATGCCCAGCAAGGCGCTCCTCCGATCGGTCGAGGTCGCCCGAGTCGCCACCGGGTTGCCGGGCCTCTCAGGGCGAGTCAGCGCGCGTGGCCTCGACGTCGAGGCCGTCCTGGCCCGGCGCGACTCCTTCACCTCTCACCTCGACGACGCGGGCCAGGTGAAGTGGGCCAAGGGGGCCGGGATCGACGTCCTGCGGGGACGGGCGCGGCTGCGGGGGACACGAACCGTCGAGGTCGAGGGCGGGGGAGCGACCCGGACGATCCACGCCCGTGAGGCTGTCGTCGTCGCCACCGGCACCACGGCCGCCGTCCCCCCGGTACCTGGGCTGGCCGAGGCCCTGCCCTGGACGTCGCGCGACGTGACCAACCTGCACGAGGTGCCCCGTCGGGTCGCAGTCATCGGCGGCGGGGTGGTGGCCTGCGAGGCGGCGACCTGGCTGCTGGGTCTGGGGGCCGAGGAGCTCACCATCGTCGAGCCGGCTGAGCGGCTCCTCGGGCGGGCCGAGCCGTTTGCTGGTGAGCTCGTGCAGGCGGGGCTTCGGGCGCGCGGCGCGAAGGTGCTGACGGGCCGGTCGGTCACCGCCGTCACCAGGCGTGAGCCGACGGACCGCGGCGTCGGGCACATCGCCGGCGGCAGCGTCACCCTCGAGCTCGGACGTCGCCGTCTGGTCGTCGACGAGGTCGTCGTCGCCACCGGCCGGGTCCCGGCCACGGCCGACCTCGGCTTCGAGAGCCTGGGCATCGCCGACGCTGTCGCGGCCAACCGCGGCTACGTCCCGGTCAACGACCATCTCGAGGTGGATGGGGTGCCCGGGCACTGGCTGTACGCGGTGGGCGACGCCAACGGCCGGGCCCTCCTGACCCACATGGGCAAGTACCAGGGGCGTATCGCCGGCGCCGTCATCGCGGCCCGGGCCCGGGGAATCAGGATCGCGGGCAAGGAGTACCGCGACCTCGCGAGCGGACGGGTCGTGCCGTCGGTCACCTTCACCGCTCCTGAGGTGGCGAGTGTGGGGCTGACGGAGGCCGCGGCGACCGCGGCGGGCATCGATGTCGAGACCGTCGACTACGACATGGCCTCGGTGGCCGGCTCCGCGCTGCTGCGCGACGACTACGTCGGGCGAGCCAAGCTCGTGATCGACCGGTCGCGTGACGTCCTGGTGGGCGCGACCTTCGTCGGCGACGGCAGTGCCGAGCTGCTCCACTCCGCCACGGTGGCCATCATCGGCTCGGTGACGCTGGTCGACCTCTGGCACGCCGTGCCGAGCTATCCCACCGTGAGCGAGGTCTGGCTGCGTCTGTTGGAGACGCGTCGGGCCGGCTGACCCCCGGGCTCGTCCGACCACGCGGGCCGTCTCGCCCCGCCCTCACCGGTGTCGGGGGACAGACCCACCCGCGGCGGGGCGACATACCCGAGCTGCAGGCGCGTGCCGACGCCTGCCGTGTCCATCAGGGCCCGCGCCCGACGCTGCACCGTGCCAACCAGAGCCCGAGCTGGAGCCGGTGGGCCGAGGCAAGGAAACAGTCGCCATCACGATGGCACCCGGTCCACGGCGGCGGAGCAGCCGGCGCAGGTGCCGACGATCTCGAGGGTGTGCTCCACCTCGCGGAAGCCGTGCTCCGCGCTCACCGCCTCGGCCCAGCGCTCGACGGCGGGGCCCTCCACCTCCACGGTGCGCCCACAGTGGCGACAGACCAGGTGGTGGTGGTGGCCGGTGCTGCAGCTGCGGTAGACGGCCTCGCCGTCGCCGGTACGCAGGACGTCGACGTCGCCGTCGGTGGCCAGCCCCTGGAGAGCGCGGTAGACCGTCGCGAGCCCGATCGTGTGGCCGGAAGCCCGCAGCCGGGCGTGCAGGTCCTGGGCCGAGGTGAACTCGCCGCCTCCTCGCAGGGCATCAGCGACCAGGGACTGCTGGCGGGTGGGACGGCGCGCCGTCCGGGCACTCACGGCCGGCCCTTCCGCCCCTGCCGACCCAGGGGGGCGGGATCGAGGTGGCGACCGCCCTCGTGCTCGTCCTGGTGCGCCCGCTGGTCGTGCTCGTCGTAGTGCTCCTCGTGGGGGGCGTGCCGGTGCCCGTCGTGGAGGTAGTCGACGTGGTCTCCGTGGGCCACCGCAGGATGCCCGCAGTCCACTCCGTGCTCGTGGGGGTGGCGGCTCACCGACGCGTGCACCCGGGAGCGCACCCGGCCACGCAGGGTCACGCCCACAGCCACGAGCAGGAAGAGGCCGATGGCGAGCAGCACGATCGTGCCGCCCGAGGGGGTGTCGGCCTCGTAGGAGACGACGACTCCGCCCACGGCCGCCACCAGGCCGATGAGCGAGGCCCACCGCATGGCGCTCGCGAAGCTGCGGGCGAACAGCTGGGCAGCGGCGTTGGGCACGATCATGAGCGCGCTGATGAGCAGGAGCCCCACGATGCGCATCGAGACGACTACCGTGACGGCCGTGAGCACGCCGACCGCGATGTTGAGCGGCAGCACCGGCATCCCGCTGGCCCGGGCATACTCCTCGTCGTTGGCGACGGCGAACAGCCGCGGCCGCAGGAGCCACGTGCCCAGCAGGACGACCAGGGCGAGCGCCGCGAAGACCCACAGGTCGTCGGGTCGCACGGTCGTGATCGCCCCGAAGAGGTAGGCCGTGAGGTTGGCCGGGGTGCCTCCCGGCGCCTTCGCGATGATGACGACACCGAGGGCGATGCCGCCGTAGAAGATGAGGGCCAGGGCGACGTCGCCGCTGGTTCGCCCCCCGGCACGGATGAGCTCGACGACGACAGCGGCCGCGACCGCCAGGACCAGGGCGGCCCACACCGGCGACGTGTTGGTCAACAGGCCGATAGCCACGCCTGCCAGCGCGACGTGGCCCATCCCGTCGCCGATGAGCGACAGCCGGCGCTGGATGAGGAAGATGCCCACGAGCGGGGCGACCAGACCCACCAGCACGGCGGCCACGAGGGCCCGCTGCATGAAGTCGTAGGAGAGCAGGTCAAGCACGGCGCTCCTCCCGATGGTTGCGGTGGGCTGGAGGGTCGAGGGGTCCGGACGTCGGCAGGCCGGGCCGGTGGCCCCGGGCCCCGAGCTCGTCGTCGTGGTGGTGCGTGTGATGTTCGTGCAGCAGCTCGCCGGCGTGGGCGGTGAACTCGTCGATCGGGCCCTGCCACGTGATGCGGCCGAGGTCGACGACGACGACGCGCGTGACGACGTGGCGGAAGGCCTCCAACTCGTGCGTGACGACGATCATCGTCACGCCGCGCGCGGCGAGCCGGGCGAGCACGTCGGCGAGCACGTGCTGGTTGGCGGCGTCGACCCCGGCGGTGGGCTCGTCCATGACGAGCACCTCGGGCTCGGAGGCCAGCGCCCGGGCGATGAGCACCCGTCGCTGCTGGCCGCCGGACAGGGTGGAGACGTCGGTCAGGGCCCGGTCGGCGAGCCCGACGAGGTCGAGGGAGCGGTCGATGACGACCCGGTCCTCGCGCGAGCTGCGTCCCAGCCATCCCTGGTGGCCAAGACGTCCGGTCGCGACGATCTCGCGGGCCGTGGCCCGCACCGAGGTCGAGAGGGTGTGCCGCTGGGGCACGTAGCCCACCCGGGTGTGCTCGCGGAAGGAGCGGCGGGGAACTCCGAAGAGCTCGACCTCGCCGCTGAGCTGGTCGATCAGGCCGAGGATGCCGCGCACGAGCGTCGACTTGCCCGAGCCGTTGGCGCCGAGGACGGCCACGACCTCGCCGCGCTCGACCTGGAGGAAGGCGTCCGAGACGACCGCGCGGTCGCCGTACCCGAAGGACGCGTCGCGCAGCGCGAGGACCGGGACGTCCGTGCCGTCGGGCGCCGGGGCGGAGGCGGGCGGGACGGGGGTCACGAGCATCCTTGGCCGGCCCGGAGGGCGGCGAGGTCGGCGCGCATGACCTCAGGGTAGGTGCGACCCTTCGACGCTGACGTGATGCCCTCGATCGGGTCGAGCGTGGCGACCGTGGCGCCGGTAGTGCGGGCGATGGTGTCGGCGAACTTGGGCTCGACCAGGGTCTCGGCGTAGATGGTGGTGACGCCGTGCGACCGCACGAATTCGCTTATCCGGGCCAGGGCCGAGCCCGAGGGCTCGACGTCGGGGTCGAGCCCGGTGATGGGCACCTGGGTGAAGCCGTAGCGCTGGGCGAGGTAGCCGAAGGCGGCGTGGCTCGTGACGAGGTCGGTGCGGGCGCAGGACGCCGTACCGGCCTTGAACGCCGTGTCGAGCTGGGTCAGCGCGGTGACGAACCGGGAGGTCCCCGCGGCGTAGTCGGCCGCATGCGTCGGGTCGACCTGCGCCAGCCGGGCCCCGATCTGTCTGCCGACGGCCTCGAAGCGCTCCGGGTCGAGCCAGAAGTGGGGGTCCTTGGCGCCGGCCGCCACTGGCGCGTTGCCCTCCGCGGGAGCCGCCAGGGTGAGGTCGGCGGCGGGAGACAGGTCGAGGGCGCGACCCGAGCCCTCCTGCGCGATGGCCTCGTCGACCGCGGGCTGGAACCCCGCGGCATACGTGATGAGGTCGGCGCGGGAGACCGTGGCCACGTCCTGGGGTGACAGCTCGATGTCGTGCGGCTCGGCGCCCGGCTTGGTCAGGCTGGTGACGCTCACGTGGCTGCCGCCGATCTGCTCGACGGCGTACTGCACGGGGTAGAAGGAGGCGACCACCTTGACGGTGCCGCCCGACCCACCCGATGCCCCGGTCGCCGTCGAGCACCCGGTCACGGTGGCGGCCAGCAGGAGTGTGGCGACGGCCAGGAGGGCGCAGGTGCGAGGGGAGCTCATGAGCCCATCCTGACAAAGATGAGAATGATTGTCAAAATCACTCTCAGAGGTGCCTCGGCTATCCCCGTGGGAACGCCTGCACGGTCGTCAGGGCCACAGTGATAGCGAGCACGGCCAGCCGCAGCAGCCGCTCGGGCATGGTGCAGCGCGGCCACGTAGACCACACGAGGAGACCGACGAAGACGACGACCACCGCGGTGGCGACCCACCCCACGTGGGGGACGAAGAAGCCGGCGACGAGCAGCACCGCCACGACGAGCGCCACGACGACACGCGGCGTCCGGTTGAGTCGCTCGAGGAGGGGATGGGTTCGGTGCTCGACGCGGGAGCGGAAGGACAGGCTCACGATGCCAAGGGTACGGCGCCTCGAGGTGCCGGGCGTGCGGCCCACGGGTGGCGAAACCCGGTGGCCGCGGCAGATAGCCTTGCCCGCATGGCCAAGGAGACCAGCACCGTCGACACCGTCGTCAGCCTCTGCAAGCGCCGGGGGTTCGTCTTCCCCTGCGGTGAGATCTACGGCGGGACGCGGTCGGCCTGGGACTACGGCCCCCTCGGCGTCGAGCTGAAGGACAACATCAAGCGCCAGTGGTGGAAGTCGATGGTCACCTCACGCGACGACGTGGTCGGCCTCGACTCCTCGATCATCCTGCCGCGCGAGACCTGGGTGGCCTCGGGCCACGTCGCGACCTTCAGCGACCCGCTCGTCGAGTGCCTCTCGTGCCACAAGCGCTTCCGGGCCGACCACCTGCAGGAGGCCGAGGCCGAGAAGCGGGCCAAGAAGGGCGCCGACCACCAGCCGGTCGACCCCGACGACATCGCCCTGACCGAGCTGGTCTGCCACAACTGCGGCAGCCGCGGCCAGTGGACCGAGCCCAAGCAGTTCTCCGGCCTGCTCAAGACCTACCTCGGCGTCGTCGAGGACGAGGCCGGGCTGCACTACCTGCGCCCCGAGACAGCCCAGGGCATCTTCCTCAACTTCCTCAACGTCATGCAGAGCTCGCGGCGGAAGCCGCCGTTCGGCATCGCGCAGATCGGCAAGTCGTTCCGCAACGAGATCACCCCGGGCAACTTCATCTTCCGCACCCGTGAGTTCGAGCAGATGGAGATGGAGTTCTTCGTCAAGCCGGGGGAGGACGAGGTCTGGCACCAAAAGTGGATCGACGCCCGCGTCGCGTGGTACACCGACCTCGGCATCGACCCCGACAACCTGCGCGTCTTCGAGCACCCGACCGAGAAGCTGTCGCACTACTCGAAGCGCACCGTCGACATCGAGTACCGCTTCGACTTCGCCGGGTCGGAGTGGGGCGAGCTCGAGGGCATCGCCAACCGCACCGACTTCGACCTCAGGACGCACAGCGAGCACTCCGGCACCGACCTGGTGTACTTCGACCAGGCCAGCGGTGAGAAGTACACCCCCTACGTCATCGAGCCGGCGGCGGGTCTCTCGCGCTCGCTGATGACCTTCCTCGTCGACGCCTACGCCGAGGACGAGGCCCCCAACACCAAGGGCGGGGTCGACAAGCGCGTCAGCCTCCGTCTCGACCCCCGACTGGCCCCGATCAAGGCGGCGGTGCTCCCCCTGTCGCGCAACGCCGACCTCTCTCCCAAGGCCCGCGACCTCGCCGCGACCCTGCGCAAGCACTGGAACGTCGACTTCGACGACGCCGGCGCCATCGGCAAGCGCTACCGCCGCCAGGACGAGGTCGGCACGCCCTTCTGCATCACCGTCGACTTCGACACCCTCGACGACCAGGCGGTGACGATCCGCGAACGCGACTCCATGGCGCAGGAGCGGGTATCCCTCGACCAGGTCGAGGGATACCTCGCCGCGCGCCTCGTCGGCTGCTGACCCCCGACGTCGCCTTGTTGCGCACTGACAAACCTCACGGGTGGGTCGTGACGACCAGCGCAGGTGGTGGGACCCCGGTCGCGCAACGGTAGGGGCATGACAACAGCTGCCCTTCGTACGACGACCCGTCACCCCAGGCCCCAGCCGGCCGGGGCCCCGGTCCCGGCCATCGAGATCACCGGCCTGCACAAGTCCTTCGGCTCGGTCGAGGCCGTGCGTGGCCTCGACCTCGTGGTCGAGCAGGGCGAGATCGTGGCCTTCCTCGGCCCCAACGGTGCGGGCAAGACGACCACCATCGACATGTTGCTGGGCCTGTCGAAGCCCACCAGCGGCAGCGTGAAGGTGCTGGGCCGCACCCCCCGCGAGGCGGTGGCGCACGGCCTCGTCGCCGCGGTCATGCAGACCGCGGGCCTGCTCAAGGACATCAGCGTGCGTGAGACGCTCGAGCTGGTCGGGTCGCTCTTCACCCACACGACAACCGTCGACGGCGTCCTGGAGCGGGCGGGTATCACCGAGATCGCGGGCCGACGCGTCGACAAGTGCTCCGGCGGCCAGCAACAACGCCTGCGTTTCGCCATGGCCCTGCTGTGCGACCCCGACGTGCTCGTGCTCGACGAGCCGACGACGGGCATGGACGTCGAGGGGCGACGAGACTTCTGGGCAGCCATCCGCGAGGACGCGGGCCGTGGCCGCACCGTGGTCTTCGCGACGCACTACCTCGAGGAGGCCGACGCCTACGCCGACCGGATCGTGCTCGTGCGGCAGGGCGAGATCGTCGCCGACGGCACCGCGTCACAGATCAAGGCGATGGCCGCCGGGCGCACCGTACGCGCCACCCTGCCCGGTGCGAGCGCCGAGTCGCTTGCCGGGCTGCCCGGCGCCGACGGCATCGAGATCCGCGGGGACACGGTGCTCGTGCACAGCACCGACACCGACGCTGTCGCCCGCTACCTGCTCACCCACACGGACGCGCACGACCTCGAGATCGCCGCTCGCGGCATGGAGGACGCCTTCATCGCCCTCACCTCGAGCCACCTCACCCCCAGCCACCTCACCGCCGGCCACCTCACCAGCAGCCACCTCACGCCCGGAAAGGCCTCGTCATGAGCACCGCCTCCACCACCGCCCCCGCCCTCGGCCCCGCTGTCGGGGCAGAGCGCGACGTACTGCGACTCGGGGGCTTCAACTCCACGCTGCTCGGCATCGAGCTGAAGCGGCTGCTGCGCAACCGGCGCACGATGATCTTCACCATCGTCATGCCGGCCGCGTTCTTCCTCATCTTCGGAGTGGGGCAGGACTACGGCACCCAGAGCGCGGGCCGTGGCAACGTCATCGCCTTCGTCATGGTCTCGATGGCCCTCTACGGCGCGATGATCGCGACGACGGGTGCCGGGGCGATGGTCGCCACCGAGCGGGCCCAGGGGTGGAGCCGCCAGCTGCGGCTCACCCCGTTGTCGCCCGTGGCCTACGTCGTCGTCAAGGTCGCCGTCGCGCTGCTCATGGGCCTCATCGCGATCGTCGTCGTGTACGCCGTCGGGCTGAGCACGGGTGCGAGGGTCGACAACCCGGGCATCGTCGTCACGACCGCGCTCGTCGCCTGGGGCGGCTCACTCGTCTTCGCCGCGTTCGGGCTCTTCATGGGCTACCTGCTGCCCAGCGAGAACGTCATGCAGGTCCTCGGCCCGGTCCTGGCGATCCTCGCCTTCGGCGGCGGGGTCTTCATCCCTCTCACCGAGGGCAGCGGCTTCGAGGTGTTCGCCCGCTTCACTCCCATGTACGGCGTCGCCAAGCTCGCCCGCCTGCCCCTCACCGGGGGCGACCTGCAGTGGTGGTGGCTGCTCAACACCGCCGTCTGGCTGCTCCTGTTCGCCGGTGGTGCGGTGCTGCTGATGAGCCGCGACACCGACCGGGTCTGAGCGTGGTCGGGCCGGTGAGCGAGCCGCGGGTCGGCCGTGGTGGATCCGTCGCGGATAGGGTCGAATCATGAGGCTGTCCGTGCCCTCGTCCCAGGCTGGCGGTGACGCGCCCGCGCCCGCCCCGAGTCCCCGCGACCAGGGCGTGCGCTTCGGCGGGAGGTTCCGGGCCTGGGCGCTCGTCGGCGCCGTCGTCTGGACGGTCTTCCTCGTGCCCGTCGCCCGTGACGCCTGGGCTCTCGGCGGCCTGCGCGCTGCCCTCTCCCTCGCCTCCTTGTACGTCTTCGTGGCCGCCTACCTCGTCACGCTGGTGTGGCGTCAGGGCCGTCGGGTGGCGCCGCGAGGGTCGAGGTCGACCGACCCGGGCACGGTTCCGGCCTACACGGGTCTGGCCCTGGGCGCAGGGGTCGTCACGCTGCTGGTGCACCCGGGCGGGATCGCGTGCTTCGTCTATGTCGCGGTCGCCGGGATCTTCCTCTTCCCGCAGTGGGTGGCCCTCATCCAGTCGGCCGCGCTGGCCCTGGGCACCGAGGCCCTCGCGCGGCTGGTCCCCGGATGGTCTGACGCCCGGGGCATCGGGCTGTCGGTCTTCCTCGCCTCCTTCGCGGTCTGGGGCATCGCCCAGGCGATCGGGCGCAGCATGGACCTCGTCGCCGCCCAGGAGGAGAACGCCCAGCTCATGGTCGGGCAGGAACGCACCCGGATGGCGCGCGACCTGCACGACATCCTCGGCCACTCCCTCACCGTGATCACCGTGAAGGCGGAGCTGGCCGGGCGGATGCTCGACGCCGGCGGTGAGGCCCGCGTCGCCCGCGCCCGGGCCGAGCTGAACGACGTGGAACGACTCTCGCGCGACGCCCTCGCCGACGTGCGTCGCACGGTCGAGGGCTACCGCGACCTCACGCTGCCGGGCGAGATCGCGCGTGCCCGGGTGGCCCTCGAGGCCGCCGAGATCGACGCGACCCTGCCCGGCACGGCCGAGGAGGTGCCCTCGCAGTGGCGCGAGCTCTTCGCGTGGACGGTGCGTGAGGGCGTGACCAACGTCGTGCGGCACAGCGGCGCGAGGCACTGCACGGTCTCGCTCGCAGCCGACCACGTGAGTGTCGCCGACGACGGACGCGGCTGCCCGGGCCACTCGGGCGAGGTCGGCAACGGGCTCGTCGGCCTGCGCGAGCGGGCGGCGGCGTCGGGTGCCCGGGTCGTGACGCAGTCCCGGACGGACGGCGGTTTCGTGCTCACCGTCCACGCCCCGGGGCCGCCGCCGGCCACCGAGCCGGCCGCCGTCGAGGGGCGGCGTCGTCCGGCGTCCGGCCGGTCGCCTCAGGTGGTCTCGTGACCATCCGCCTGCTGCTGGCCGACGACCAGGCCCTCGTGCGTGGTGCCCTGGCCACCCTGCTCGGCCTCGAGTCCGACCTTGAGGTTGTGGCCGAGGTCGGCCGGGGTGACCAGGTCGTCGACGCGGCGACCGAGCATCGCCCCGACGTGGCGCTGCTCGACGTCGAGATGCCCGGCCTCGACGGCATCGAGGCCACCCGGGCCCTGCACGCGGCGCTGCCCGGGGTGCGTGTGCTCATCGTGACCACCTTCGGCCGGCCGGGTTTCCTGCGGCGGGCGCTGCAGGCGGGAGCGTCGGGGTTCGTGGTCAAGGACACGCCGGCGCGTCAGCTCGCCGACGCCGTGCGGCGGGTGCACTCGGGGCTGCGGGTGGTCGACCCGGTGCTGGCCGCCGACAGCCTGGCCGTGGGGGAGTCGCCCCTCACCCCCCGCGAGACGGAAGTGCTACGCGCCGCCCGCGGCGGGGGCAGCGTGGCCGACATCGCTGGCGCGGTCTTCCTGTCCGAGGGGACGGTGCGCAACCACCTCTCCGCGGCGATCGGCAAGACGGAGGCCCGCAACCGGGGAGACGCCGTGCGGATCGCCGACGAGAACGGCTGGCTCTGACCTCCCCGCCCCGGCCACGGGTCGTCCTCGTGCACGGCAGCCGGCTGTCGCACACGCAGTGGGCGCCGCAGGAGGCGATCCTGCGACGCGCCCACCTCGACCTCGTGCTGCCCGACCTGCCCGGTCACGGCGCCCGGGCGCAGGAGCCGTTCACCCTGGAGCGCGCTGTCGGAGCGATTGCCGAGGCGGTCGAGCGGGGCGACCCTGCCGCACCGGTCGTCCTCGTCGGCCACTCGCTCGGCGGCTATGCCGCGATGACGTATGCCGCGACGTTCCCCCGCCGTCTCGACGGCCTCCTGCTGATCGGCAGCGGTGCGGTGCCCGTGGGACCTGGGGCGGCGGCATACCGGCTCGTGGCGCGGGTCACCGACGCGGCGGGGGCCGAGCGGATGACCCGGGTCAACGACCGGGTGCTGCGCCGGCTCTACGGCGAGGGGGTCGACGACGTCATCGCGGGGGGCTACTACTTCGCGGTCACCGGGACGGCCTGGCAGGAGGTCATGGACCGCTGCCGGCCGGCGATGCTTCGTGCCGTGACCTGCCCGGTGGTGGTCGCCGGGGGAGCCTTCGACCAGCTGAGCATCGACGCCGCCCGCTTCGCCAGGGCGGCCCGCGACGGGCGGGTCGTGTGGATCCCCCGGGCCGGGCACCTGGCTGGTCTCGACCGACCCGAGCCGGTCGCCCGCCTCATCGAGGAGGTGGCCGCCGACGCCGCGCGTCGTGCGACCATGGAACGGCCATGACCGCGATCCTCACCTCTCCCGTGACCCCTCCCGTGCCGTCTTCCGCGACGTCTGTCGGCGGTCCGTCGCCGACCCGGGCGCAGCTGCCCCCGTTGAGGATCGGGCGCCACGTCCTCGGGTCGCCCGTCGTGCTCGCGCCCATGGCCGGCATCACCAACCGTGCCTTCCGCCGCTTGTGCCGTGAGTACGGCAGCGAGGGGTCCGCTGCCGGCGGCGCCAGTGGGGCGACCTGCCTCTACGTCAGCGAGATGATCACCACCCGCGCGCTCGTCCAGCGGGGGGCCGAGACGATGCGGCTGATCGAGCACGACCCGCAGGAGGACCCGCGCTCGATCCAGCTCTACAGCGTCGACCCGGCGACGGCCCGCGCGGCCGCGCGGATCCTCGTCTCCGAGGACCGCGCCGACCACATCGACCTCAACTTCGGCTGCCCCGTGCCCAAGGTCACCCGCAAGGG
>Ga0123338_10003768_pt1 | contig 13494 bp, 15 predicted proteins | sample grotaG_FD_89793 | JGI IMG/M metagenome (GOLD analysis project Ga0123338, IMG submission 89793) | Glacier valley bacterial and archeal communities from Borup Fiord, Nunavut, Canada, to study Microbial Dark Matter (Phase II) -... | ecosystem: Environmental > Aquatic > Freshwater > Ice > Glacier ... | reverse complement strand
ATCAGGGTCGGCACGTTGAATCTTTCGAGATCTTTTGTGAAGTCCGTCTCGGAAAAGGCCTTGATGCAATCTATGACGCCTTTGAAGCCGGCCTGCATCCCCTGTAACCAGAACGAGTCCCGCAGACCTTGCGAAACCGTGGCTTTTGGCCTGTTGGCGCCATAGAACGGCGTGGCTAGATCCTTGAAGAACTGAGAGCGGTCGGCGAGGACGCCGGCACGGATCTCATCGAATACCTTCATCGGCAGGCCGGCGGGATTGGCGTCCGTCTTCAGCATCAGCGGCGTCACCGAACCGATCAGCACGGCTTTGGCGACCCGTTTCGTGCCGTGGCGGCCAATATAACGGGCGACTTCGCCGCCCCCCGTGGAGTGCCCGACATGGATCGCGTTCTTCAGGTCGAGCGCTTCGACGAGCGCCGCCACGTCGTCGGCGTAGGTGTCCATGTCGTTGCCATCCCACGACTGGCCCGATCGCCCATGGCCGCGGCGGTCATGGGCAATGCAGCGATAGCCGTTGGAGGCCAGGAACAGCATCTGGTCTTCCCAGGCGTCCGCGCTCAGCGGCCAGCCATGGCTGAAGAGCACGGGCTGTCCTCTGCCCCACTCCTTGTAGTAGATTTCTGTGCCGTCTTTGGTAGTTATCCTGCTCATGGGTGGATTTCCTCCGTTGTCTGAGATTTGTAATTGGCCATGGTCGCGCCCCATCCCGGAAACTCCCCGTCTGGAGCATTTATACCTTGAGGCTGCAGTTTGAAAGAGCCTTGCAGACCCCTCTGCGGCAGCTTACGCTTCACCATGAGCAGCAATGATTTTATATGTCGGTGAACTGCATGGCGATCTGGTCGGCATCAATACGCACAACCTTGCACTCTAATTCCACTGGCAATAAGAGAATCGTTTTCAAATGTATAATATCCCCCTTCTGAAGGGTCTCGGGGACAGGGCCGCTCGTGCGGACCAATGCTCCAGTAGGTGAAATGTTCTCAAGTGTACAGGAGACTTTTTCAGTCTTACCGTCCACCGTACCCATGGAGATAAATACGATTCTATCGTCAGTTCTTTGTTTGTCCATATCGATACCACCTTTTTAATGCATCTGTTTAGCTGCTTGAAATCTGTTTCAAAGACCTTTGTCTGGAAAGTGTTTTCCGGTCCTTCCAGCTCGATCCTCTCCTCCCGCAGGGATCGCGCATTTCATCTACGCCGACCATTACCCATCCGTCCGATCGGCGAAAGGCCAATAAAGCATTTTTCCGCAATAATTCATCAAGATCCTCGGAACTGACGGAGTTGGGTGAAGCATTTGAAAATATTGCCGGAACTTTCATCGGTTTGACTCCTTTCCCGGAAGGCGTTCAATTGTCTCTCCGAACCTGAATTTTGCTTTTATGCCACTATAGCGATCTTCCCTATTCCACCACCTCAAGTATCCCTTTCATCCCCTTTTCCCGGTGGCTCTCGAAAAACAACAACTTTTTGCTGCAGGAGAATTGGTATATGCCCGTCTTGGTGGGTATAAACGTGACAACCTTCGGCTCGGTCCCAAGCGGCAGATCGAGATTGATTCCAGCCTCAGGCGCCTTGATCACAAAATTGTGGGGGACGACCCCGGATTCTTTCCTGAGCTTCAACTCCACCGGCACATTCACCTTGACGATGATCCGGTCGGGCTTGAAAAAGTAGCTTCCACCCACAATTTCCACCCGCTGCACCCCGTCACTGTCAATCACGGCAGTGATGATCTTTTCCTCTCCCCAAGCCTGCAGCGCAATAAAGATACTGACAAGGGTCATAACAAAGAGTGATACAAGTTTTTTCATCTCAGCTACCTCCTTTTTTGCCGGGAACGGCACACTAAAGCCCGAGCTGTTTCATGGCCTCGCGGATCAAACTGCACGTATGGAACAGATTTCCCACTGGCCCTCCGCGCTCCACGGAACCGTCGGTTATGCCAATGTTCGCACGGACTTTTCCCGATCCCATTGGCGGGTCTTTGCCGCAGCAATAAATGCGTCTTTGTCACTGCAATCCACGACGCCCGCGTCTTGTCCGACATTCGCTGCTTTCAAAAGCGCCTTACCCCCTTTGTCGACGGCGATCGCCTTCAGATGGCCGAAAGCATCGCGCACAAAATCGATCGCGGCTCCTTCCATCGACAGTTTCTTTGCGCCTTCGTCAGAGAGGACCACGGCGACCGCATCGAACAGCACGGAAGGGGTACCGGCCAGTTGTCCGTCTGCCGCCAGCAGCGAGCCGTCGGCAAGTTTCGCGCCCCCCACTTTGGGGGCGACGATCTTCACGCTGGCACCCGCACCGATCGCGCCCTTTTTAATCTTTTCGATGGCCGCGCCGTCGGAACCGTCCGCAATCAGGATGCCGATCGCACGCCCCTCCAGCGTATCTTTCATCTTGCCGATGATCTGCAATGCGGGTGAAGGCTTCATCTCCCGCACGGGAGCTGCGGCGGCCGGCGCAGCGGGCATCTTGTCTAACCCAAGACCGGCGGCGACCCGCCTGGCGAGCTCTTCTTCGATGTGGCGCAGGTGACCTACGATCGCCTCACGCACGTGTAGATGTTCGACCTTGGAAAGCTCGAACACCAGTGCCGAGGCGATGTGCGCCTGCTCATACGCGGTCTGGCTGAGATAGAACTGCCGCGCCTGGCTGTAGTGGTCGGCGAAGCTCTCGGCACGGATGCGCCCTTTCTCGCCGGTTTCAGAGACCTTAGCGCTGTGAAAACCTTTGGCCGGCGATTCGCGTGGCGAATTTTCAGACAGGGAGCTCGGCTCATAGGAAACACGTCCCGCCGGTTGTTCCATCTGCATCTGTCCGTCGCGCTGATGATTTCCGAACGGACACTTGGGTGCGTTGATCGGGATCTGGTGGAAATTGGGCGTGCCGAGGCGCGAAAGCTGCGTGTCGATATAGGAGAAGAGTCGCCCCTGCAAAAGTGGATCATTGGAGAAATCGATGCCCGGCACGATGTTGCCGGGGCAGTAGGCAACCTGTTCTGTGTCAGCGAAGAAATTGTTCGGCCAGCGATCCAGCACCATGCGGCCGATCACTTTCAGTGGTACCAGCTCTTCGGGAATCAGCTTGGTCGCGTCCAGATGATCGAAGGGGAATTTGTCCGCTTCCTCCTGGGTGAAAAGCTGAACCGCGAATTCCCACTCGGGGAAATTACCGGCCGCAATGGCATCGAACATATCGCGGCGGTGGAAATCCTGATCAGCGCCGCAAATCTTGACGGTCTCATCCCAGATGGTGGACTGCAGTCCGAGCTTGGGACGCCAGTGGAATTTGACGAAGGTTGATTTGCCGGCGGCATTGATCAGGCGGAAACTGTGCACACCAAATCCTTCGATCATCCGGAGCGAGCGGGGCAGGGTGCGATCCGACATGATCCACATCACCATATGCATCGACTCGGGCGTAAGGGAAATGTAATCCCAGAAGGTGTCGTGCGCGGTAGCCGATTGCGGAAAACCGCGGTCCGGTTCCATTTTTACGGCATGGATGAGGTCGGGGAATTTGATGGCATCCTGAATGAAAAAAACCGGGACGTTGTTGCCGACCAGGTCCCAGTTGCCTTCCTTGGTATAAAACTTGACGGCAAATCCGCGTACGTCACGCGGGGTGTCTACCGAACCCGCACCGCCGGCGACGGTCGAAATACGGGTAAAGACGGGGGTCTTCTCGCCGACCTCAGTGAGTATCCTGGCGGTGGTGTACTGCTGCAACGAGGCGGTCAGCTCGAAGAATCCATGCGCGCCGGTCGCTCGTGCATGGACGATCCGCTCGGGAATACGCTCGTGATCGAAATGGGTGATTTTTTCGCGGAGGATGAAATCCTCCAGAAGGGTAGGGCCGTGCGGATTGGCCCTGAGCGAATTTTGATTGTCTGAAAGCGCGACACCCTGATTAGTGGTGAGCATGGGGTGATCTCCACCAGCGATCTGGTGTAGTTCGCCGCCTGCAGCCAGTTGCCCGTCTCCTGTGGGAAACGAACCCTTTTCCTCTTTGCGTATTTCAGAATTACCCGTCGTCTTTTCTTTGCTCATGATGAATCTCCCCGTCACTTTGGCCTTGGAGCCGTACTACAGGTGAATAGATTGCTCTCGTTTTCATCGTATCTTTTCCTTTGTGTTGTTAGTTTTGAAGCGACTTCATTGAGAGCCTTTTCAGACCATTTACTTCCCGATACGAATTGTTGAGAGGTTTCCTATGAGTCCAAAAACAGTCAGCAGCCATATGATTACAGCAATAACCACTACCACATTTAATATTTTCTTAATGGTAGCCTGCATCGGTATGTAACTGTTAATCACCCATAAAATTACCCCAACGACAACCAAAACAAGCACTAATTGAATTAACGGCATGATCAGCTCCTTTCATATTTTTGTTTGTGGTGTCCCATAATCCCTTCAGATCTTCCCAAGGAGCAATAGGATGATCAGAATTAAAAGAATCAATCCGAGTCCGCCGCTGGGATAGTATCCCCAGCTCTTGCTGTGAGGCCAGGTTGGCAGTGCGCCGATAAGCACGAGTATTAAAATTACTATCAGTATCGTTCCCATGTCTTCCTCCTTGCAATTTGCGGGATTTACCAGCTCTTTTAGATGTGCAACCGTATGCTTGTAACTTAATAAAAATTCATAATAGAAAGAAACTTTGCCGGATCATTTTACGATCTGATGAATCCGCAGCGGCACTCCCGTCAATGACGGGCCCTTACCGCTTTTTCATCATCTTTACCGGTTTTTTCACACCCGGCTTCATAACCATCATCTTCTTCATTTTATTGAACTGTTCATCCGTCAAAATAGTCCGCATTTCTTTCATGTTTTTTAACATTTCCAGATGATGTGCCGTTTTTATATCGGCAATCTTTTTAACCGCAGATTCGGCTTTCTCCAGATCAAAATCTTTCACTTCCATAATATCCATAAGTTCGATCTCGGCAATCTTCAGGTCGGCTTTGAATCGAGCCTGTTTTTTTTGCATTTCGCTATGTGCAGGCTTCATTTTCGCGATCTGTTCATCGGTAAGCCCCATCATATCTGCATGTTGGATGCACATGCCCATCATATCGCCCATCTTGTCCATATTGCCCATTTCCATCATCTGCCCATGTCCTGCTCTCTGCTGCTTCATGGGTTTATCCATCATCTGTGAAAAAGCGGGCAGAGGCGCGCTGAGCGACAGCAGAGCCACCGTTGCAATCATTGTAACCATAGAATGTATCGTTTTCATGGCACGTTCTCCTTTTTATGGTTGTCGTTGAACACTTTTGCTCCGAATTGGTTATTCCGTTCGGATGCCTGGTTGCATGCTATGCCGCTCTGGCTACTTCCCCACGACCTTCTTGGCCTGACCGACTTTTCCCTGGAGTTTGCCGGCAATCTTTTCACCGATTCCTTCAGCTTCCAACTCCGGATTATCGCTAAGTTTCCCGGCGATCTCCTTAACCTTACCCTTCACTTCGTGAAGCTTCCCTTCAACCTTGTCCTTCGTCCCGGATTTCATGGTATTTCCTCCTTTTAATAAGTTAGAAATTATTTTCTCCGTTTTTTTGTAGAGAATAATTTCGTTGCCGCTCCGATAGTATTCATCAGCAAAAAATGTTCCAATTCACAACCGACCGAATTAACTGCATTTATTACGAAGCTACCCGCCTGGAAGATTGATTATGTAAGCTGGTTAGACACAACTGTAAGATTTAGCTTACAGCGTTCTCGGCACCCGTTACATCCCGCCAAATGGTGATGAGGATCGCGAAGAGGACCGGTCCCAGGATAAGACCTAGTATCCCCAGCGAAAAAACTCCGCCGATCGCACCAAGAACAATCGCCGTGACCGGGATATTGCTCTTTGCCCCAATGGCAAGCGGACGTATCGCGTTATCGGCAAGCCCCACGAAAAACAGACACCAGATCGCCAGGAGTCCCGCCTTGAGATAGGCGCCGTTGATGGCGACAAGCGCTGCAAGGGGCACCCAGATAATGGCCGTACCGACAACCGGCACGATCGCTGCCAGAGCCGTCAGCGCACCGCATAGAACCGGGGCGGGGACCCCTGCGAAAAAATAGCCGATTCCGGCGGTTGCCCCCTGCACAAGGCAGGTTAAGATCGTTCCGACCGTCACGGCTGTTGTTGTCGCGCGAATCTCGGCATAATAGTGGCGCGCTTTACCCTGGTTGGAGGCGAACCGGTCGATGGCAGTTGACACAATTCTTTCACCGTCACGGTAGATGAAAAAGAGTATGAACAGCGCCACCGCCAGGGTGAAGAGGAGATCCCAAAGGTTTATTGCGGTATTGGTAGCCAGGTCGAGTAGATATCCCGAAGCGCCGGCAGCCAGCTTTGAGCCGATACCGGATATATCTATGCCGAACCGCTCTCCCATGCTGATAATTTCGCGGGCGAAAGGAAAACGGTTGAGCGTGCCCGTCCCGGTCGTCGTAAATGCCAGAACGAGCCGCTCACCTTCCGCATACCATTCGGCGGCGTTTTGAACGACCATGATGATCACGGCTGCGACCGGCAGTATGAAGCACACGGTTATTGCGAGAACCATCACTCCGGCGGCGCGGTCAGGGTGGTCAGGGAACTTGCTGGCCAGTCGGTCGTGGTGGGGAAGGGTCGCGATGCCGATAATAAGCGCCCACGCCAGCGGCTTGGCGATCGGGGCCGCCAGCAGGGCGAACAGCCATACAGCGACGGCCGTGGCAAGGGCAGCCATGATGCTCAGGTATATTTTCGTGTCCATGTAACCGCCTTTTTTTGTCTTTCTTAGCGCTTGAACAGGGTGTTCAGTTCGGGCACAGCTTCCCGCATGACCGTCTTCAGGGCGTCCTCCAGGACGTTTCTGGCAAGCATGTCACGATCCTTGATGCCGGTTCTGGAGGATGTCGACTCATACTGAACCCGTTTGATATGCTGACCATTTTTGAATATGTCCACCCCCGCCAGCACCCGGCATTTAACTTTAAGATATGCAGGATCAGAGATCTGTTCCAGTTCGATCTCGGCTTTGGTGAGGTCGATCACCCGTTGCGCGGCAGCAGGATGCTTCGTGACCGGTATGACGGTATATCCGGCCCTCTTGAACTCCATAACGAAGGCTGTCTGGATGATTTCCGCCGGGGAACGGGGGCTGAACACCTCATCAATTTCCTTGTTGTCGTCATCCTTAACCTTCCCAAGCACCCATTTGACATCCTCTGAATGAGTCTTACGGTTTTCCGGAATAACGACATATAGCTCTCCGCTGCCGCCGCTAACGGCCGCAGACGGGTCATAAAGTGTATTCACATTGCGTGCATAACGGGCGCACCCGCTTACAAACAGCACGCAGGCTAATGTGATAAGGATGACAAACGGTGCCGGTTTAAATTTCTTTTCAATTGTTCCCATGTCTCGTCTCCTTGTGATGTGCGATTCTTTTTAACTACTGCCGTTTCAATATTCTGCTAAGAGATCCATAAAAACAAAAAGACCCGCCGGAGCGGGTCTTTAATTTCAGATGAGGCCCCGCAGATGTTTTACACCCAGGTCGTTTTGCCGAAAGATCCTCTCCCGGATAAAAAAGATAAGTAAATTATTCTCTGCGCTCTTTGCAGAGAATAATTTCCAGCTTACTAATTGAAGAAATATCTGACCCCGACGGTTGTTGAAAGACTGGTTGGGTCAAAATTTCCTGCTTTGCCGGCTGGACCATTGATATCGGTATCCGGGGCAACAAGCAGCTTTGCTTCTGCCGTCAGAGCCAACTGCTTCATCAAGAAGTAGTCGACGCCTGCTTTGGCATGGACGCCGACCGTATTGTCAACGTCGCGCCCCCCATCGACATCAATCATAAGGAAGTCAAGGCCGGCCCCCACGAAGGGAACCAGTTGGGGCTGGCTGAGTGCGAAACGATACTGCGCCCCCAGAGCGAGGTCGGTTACGTCAAAATCGCCGAAGTCTGAGTCGAATACGCTGCGGGTTATATCGGCCTCAACTGCGAGGTGATTATCGATTCCGTAGATAACACCGGCGCCACCAATAAAACCGGTATCGGTATTGTTTTTGTAGGGGCCGATGTCACCGTCGGCAGGGATCGTGAAACCGATTTTACCGGTTACACCTACTCTTCCTTTAATGCTGTCGGCAATAGCTGAGCCGGCTGCCAGAGATAAGGTTGCAGTTGCGCAGACAAGAACAAGAAGTTTTTTCATAATTTTTTTCTCCATTTAAATTTTATTGCTGCTGTTTTTAAGTTGTAGCTGATACACCGCCATGGCTACTTACCAAGAACCTTCTTGACCTGGCCGACCTTTTGCTGAACGTTGCCTGCTATCTTTTCAACGGTACCCTTAGCTTTCAACTTTGGATTGTCGCTCAGTTTTCCGGCGACCTCCTTGATCGTACCCTTCACCTGGTGCATCATTCCTTCCGCCTGGTCCCTGTTACCTGATTTCATGGTATCCTCCTTTGGATAACAACTCTGATTTAGCAGAAAGCATGAAACTGCCCATGTTCTGCCACGTAGCTACATCGCAACTAACGTGCCAGCGATGAGGCGATGAAACTGAGAGTGTAACGGTCCGATTATCATGGCAAAACAGAAAAAAAGAGTGCGGGGTGAAGGGGGGAAGCAGCCAGCCACATCCGTCATTTCTGACGAAACTGCCATATATGACAGACCGAGTTGATGCTCACCCCATTTGTAATCAATGCATATGACATCATCATGTCTCAAATCCTGATTGGTCCAGACCGGATGATTCGTCGGCTTTATGCCCAAGTTCTGCAATGACCTGGGCACCAAGCAGCAGGATTATACAAACTACCTCTATGCTGAGCAGGGCCACTACCGTTATGGCGATGGAACCGTAAATGACATTTACCATGGATACGGCAGCGTAATACCAGATCAGCACCCGGCGGGTGAGCTCCCATAAAACCGCGGCGATTATCCCACCTGCCAGTGCGTGACGAAACCTGACCCGCACCACCGGCATCACCAGATAGATGGAGGTGAACATCAGCACTTCGCCAACTATCCCAAGGATATACAGCGCCACGCCGGTAGCGCCTCCAAGGTCCAAGCTCAAGCCGCGCACAGTCAAATGACTGCTTTCCAGTGTCTCGATTGCCCCTACAATAAACGACACCAGCACGATACCGACCCCCATTGCAAAGATATATACGTAGGGAATAATTGCGGAGATGAAAAAGTTGCGGCGTTGAATTCTGACCCGCTTAAAAAAGATCACCGACATGGCATCTTCAAGCATCGAAAAAGCCAGGGAACTGAAAAACAGCATGCCGAGAAAGCCAACTATGCCGACAACCTTACGCGCTTCAAGGAATGCCCGCACCTGCTCGGTCAACGTCGCTGCATAGCCGGGGATCACCATTTCCAGGTACGTTGACAAGGTGTGAATCAACTGCTGCTCTTCTATGAAATTGGTCAGTACGATGAGGGCGAGGATTGACAGGGGGACAATTGACAGCAGGGTGTAATAGGCGACAGCGCCGGACAACAAAAACCCCTGATTGCGTCTGAACCCGTTCAGTACTCTCATCAGAAAGCCGAAGGTAAAAGCCGCCATCCGATATATATTATGTAGTTTGTTCATGATTGGATAAGAAATCCTTCACTGCTGCAGTCGCTGGGTAACAGACCCGTCAAAAAACAATTTCTATCCTGCAAGCAGTGTGGCGAATTCCTCGGCAGTCACTGGTCTGCCGAAGTAAAAGCCTTGTCCCTCGGCGCAGCCATGGGATTGCAGGAAGGCGAGCTGTTGCCGCGTTTCGATGCCCTCGGCTACGACTCGTCGTTTGAGGCTCGTGCCCATCGCAATGACGGCGCTGACGATTGCCCCGCCGGCATCGCCGTCGATGTCCTGCACGCACGACTGGTCTATCTTGATCGTGTCGATCGGGAAGTGCAGCAGAAAACTCAAACTGGAATAACCGGTGCCAAAGTCATCGACCGCTATCTGCACACCGAGGGCCTTGAGCTCGTGCAAGATCTCCGTCGTCTGTTCCGCGTCCTGCATCAGCCCGCTTTCGGTCAGCTCTAATTGAAGGTGGTGCGGTTCCAGGCCGGTTTCGCCCAGGATGGCACGAACGTTGGCGATAAAATCCGTGCTGTGGAACTCCTTGGCCGAGATGTTGACCGCGATCTGACCGAGGTCGAGGCCGGCTTGCAACCAGGCTTGGCTCTGACGGCAGGCTTCGCGTAGCACCCATCTTCCGATCGGCAGAATGAGACTGCTCTCCTCGGCGATGCTCACGAACTGCGGTGGGTAGGAGAACCGATGAGCTGAACGCCGCCAGCGGAGAAGGGCCTCGGCACCGGTGATAGCTCCGCTCCCGATATTTACCATCGGCTGGTAATGCAACTCAAACTCGCCTTGCTCGAGCGCACTGTGCAGCGCCTGCTCGACGGATTGCCGCTCGACCGCACGGAGAATCATATCCGGCGTGAACAGCTGGTATTTGTTGCCCCCGCTTTTCTTGGCTTGATACATGGCGGTGTCGGCATTCCTGATCATCTCTTCGACGTTCTTGCCGTCATCGGGGTAGAGGCTGATGCCGATGCTCAGGGTAATGTGGAGCCGATGCCCCCCTGCTATATGGGGTTTGGCCATGGCCTTGATCAACTTTTTGGCGGTGAGGGTAGCGTCCTGCGCCTCCTCGACTTCGGACAGCAGCACCACAAATTCGTCTCCCCCCTGGCGGCTGACGGTATCCGAGAGGCGGACGGACACTTGCAAGCGCTTTGCGACCGACTGCAGCAGTTGGTCGCCGACCGCATGCCCGAGCGAATCGTTGATCTGTTTGAAGTGGTCGAGGTCCAGATACATCAGGGCGAGCTTCTTGCCGTGACGCTGCGCAAGCGTGATCGACCGCGCCAGGCGGTCGGTCAACAGCGCACGGTTCGGCAATCCGGTGAGAACGTCGTGCTCAGCCATATGGGCCATCTGCGCGGTGGCCTTCACGGCGGCCTCGGTCATCGTCTGGGCCTGAACCGTTGCGACGACCAGACGCTCGTTTGTTTCCTGCAACAGAGCCTGGGTGCTCGCGCTGAGCGTGGCTTCGGTATTGGCCGCTTTTTCGCGCTGGTCGGCAGCCTCTTCGCGCAAATCTGCGGTTGCTTGGCGCAGATTCGCGGTATCCTGACGCAGATCCGCAGTATCCTGATGCAAGTCCGCGGTATCCTGGCGCAGGTCGGCGGCCTCTTCGCGCAGGTCGGCGAGATCTTCACGATTGTCCGCGGTATCCTGACGCAAATTTGCGATTTCTTCGCGCTGGTCAGCGGTCACTTCGCGCTGGCCGGCGGTATCCTGCCGCAAGCAGGCGGCCTGTTGGCGCAGTTCAGCGGCCTGTTTGCGCAGGTCGGCATCCTCTTGCCGGTCGCCGAGTCGGGAGTTAGCGCGGTTTTCGTTCGCCTCAAGCGGCGGCCCGGCCGCGTCTTTCCGATGAGTACGTCCCTTCTTGCTCATCACGGTTTGCCCCCCTCGGCCGGACTGGACACTTTAACCCGCGTCGGCTGCCCGCCGAGGATTCCCTCGTAGTCGAGCACCGGGTCGCCGATGACGATACCTTCCTCGGTGATCTCGAACCGCCTGATCTCTGTGCTGTGGACGCTGGCGCGCACTTTGACGACCGCCATGACGCGCTGCAGGTGACTCTCCACCTCGATGTAGCGCTGAACGATGATCGCGTCGGTGAGAAATGCCGACCCGTAGGGGCTGAAGCGCAGATCGATATAGCGGTCTTCGAGCTCCGAAGTCATCAGCACCGTCACACCGAGATTGGACAGCACCGCGAACATGCGAAACAGCGACTCGCGAAAGTCGTCACGGAAGGCCGGCGCCACCGCCAGTTCGAACCCGGAGAGCGAATCGATCACCACCCGGGTGGCTTTCATCTGAAAAATGAGGTCGGTCAGATGCTGCACGATCTCGTCGATCGACAGATCCAGCGAGCGGGTATTGATCAAGCCGATTTGCCCGGCGCGGATCAAATCGTCAAGCGTGCGGACCCAGGAGTGACTCGGCGTCTGTTCAAACGCGACGATCACGCCCGGTTCGCCCCGGCGCACCCCTTCGGCCAGGAAGGCCGTGGCAAGGATGGTCTTGCCCGAACCGGACGGCCCCGCAACCAACAGCGAATAGCCGGACGGCAAGCCTCCCCCCAGCATTTCGTCAAGGCGGGGAACGCCCATGGCCACCCTTGTTTTGCTGCGCAACGGCCTGGAGGTTATCGGCCCGTCTACCGTGTCGCGACGGACGATCGGCGCCGGAAATATCTCGACTCCGGGGCTGGTTATTCGGAAGGTATGCATCCCCGGGCTGGTCGCCTGGCCGCGCATTTTCAGAACCTGGATCTTGCGCACCATCGAATTACGGTAGACGCTTTGTTCCAGCGACAGCAGGCCGTCGGCCACCGTATAGACAGGATGGTGTTCGCTTTCCGCCTCATATTCACCGATCAGGAAGGTGGTGGCCTGCCAGCTGCTCAGCATTATTCCGAACTGCTGGACGAACTGTTGCGGGCTGATCGTGCCCGCGGGTTGGTGTCGCGCCTCCAGCATGATCGAGCGGAAAGAATCGACGAAGACCAGCGCCGGAGAGACGTTCTCCACCTCCCGCGTGATGCGGGCCAGCACCTGGTCGAAATTGCCCGTCACGAAGTCGTCGCTTAAATTGACGAAGCGAATCGACTCGTTGACCTTGTCGAGGTCAAAAAACGAGAACTGCTGCTGATAGCGCAGCATCTTCAGCGGCGGTTCGCCGAGTACGGTGAAAAAGAGCGCCGGTTTTTCCTTGGTCGCCAGGGCGAACATGATCTGGTGTGCCAGCGTCGTCTTGCCGGAGCCCGGAGGTCCGACGATAAGGTTGAAGGACAATTCCGGCAGGCCGCCCCCAAGGATCGCATCGAGTCCCGGTACGCCGGTGGCGAGTCGATGTATGATCACTTTTTTGCTCATGATCCGGCCTCCTTTTCAGACGCAGGTGACGGCGGCACCCAGACCGGGTCCAGCAGACGCCCGGTCAAGGATTCTCCAATCAAAGTTGCCATCAGTTCGGTGAAGGTTACCAGCAGGGTATAGCTGACTTCCAGGGCGGTCTCCGGTTCTCTCCACGCCAGGCGCGTCTCGATGTTTGCAAGCAGATCGGCGCTCTCCATGTTTTCCCCGATAATTGCAAGCCACGGGAAGGCGGCGCTCGTCAACTGCAGCGAGCGGCTGAAGAGCGCGTCGACACCCCGCGCGCCGATCACCGGCGCGAGGCGGGCTGACACCTGGTGCCATATGCCGAGGGTGGCTTTGGCAACCGAACTTGCATCGGGGGTACCCCCGGCACGCCGCGCCAGCGTTCTTCGTATCGCTTCCCGGCGCAGTTCACTATCCGTGGTGGGCATCGGAACGTCTCCAACAATCCGGTGCGGACCTTCAGGCTTGGGACGACCATGAGCAGCGGTGCCAGGT
>Ga0123338_10003763_pt1 | contig 13511 bp, 13 predicted proteins | sample grotaG_FD_89793 | JGI IMG/M metagenome (GOLD analysis project Ga0123338, IMG submission 89793) | Glacier valley bacterial and archeal communities from Borup Fiord, Nunavut, Canada, to study Microbial Dark Matter (Phase II) -... | ecosystem: Environmental > Aquatic > Freshwater > Ice > Glacier ... | reverse complement strand
CGCCTCCGCGCCCACCTGCTCCCCGGCGGCGTGCTGGCCCTCGACTTCGAGGTCGGCGAGTTCGACGACGATCGCTGGCGACGGTGGCGAACCCGGCCGGCCGACGAGACACCACCACCGAGCCAGGCCCGCCGACTCGGCCCCGACGGCTTCCACTATGCCCTGCGCCACCGGATCACCGCCGTCGATGTGGCCGAGCGTTCCGTGACCCGCGAAATGCAGGCGTGGCAATGGCAGCGCGACGAGCTCGTCGCGCACGACACCCATGCCCTCGTCGCGAACGTGTATTCGTCGAATGAGATCGTGACCCTGCTCGCCACGGTCGGCTTCACAGATGTGCGCGTTCTGGGCGGCTACCACGGCGGCGCACCTACCGGGCTCGACGGGTTCCACGTCTTCGTCGCCATCGCCCCGTAGCGTTCTTCGACCTTGATGAACGTGGCGTCAGATACGTGTCGGACTGGGATGCATAACAACTGCGCAGAACTCCGCCCTGCCTCGGGTCGTCGAGACGCCCCGAACGGCGCATCCGGCGCGTGGTGAGTCTGTCAATCGTGACACGGCTGCACGCTGGGACGGCGATAACACGCCTGAGGCGATCTACGCCGCAACTGCGGCCACCCGGAGCGCTTCGCGAACAGGCCCCATCCACGCAGGTCACGTGGTAGTCGGTGAAATAGTCGATTGTGAGGGTTTCGATGCTTCCTCTGATCGCTACCGAACTGACGCCGGAGGGGTCCAGATCCGAATAGGTGGTGCCTGCCGCACCAAAGTGCTGACCTTCGACCAAGAAGGGCACGGCGGAATGCCCGTCGACCCTCGGCCACTGCGTTTTCGGGACGAACCGATGCTTGATGCGGTGTGCGACGGCGTGCTCAACCTGGGCGTCAAGACGGCCCGCATCAAGATCACGCGGTCCGCAACGCTTGGAGTCGACGGCGAACTCGTATTCCGCCTCAAGAAGGAGGACTTCAATCTTGGGGTGAGCTGTACCAAAGTGACGGTGACGGAATTCGAGATCGAAGCCGCGTTCACGCTGGAGGCTTCAAAGGATCTTGTCGTGGTCGTCGCAAAGACCGAGTCAGACCCGATCCCTACCCAACGATCGTTTCTGCGTCGCAACTCCGCCTGACGCGACGACCGACGCTTCCGCCACCCTCTGATGTCTGCCACCGTCGGTCACGAGAGACGAGTGGAATCGGACACTCGCTGATGAACGCGCAGTGCACGACTGGTCGGACGCTGGCACCAGACTGATTGGGCCACGGGTCTCATCCGGTTGGAACTCGAGGGCCGCCGGTTCGCGAGCGAACGAGACAGACATCGTGGAGCACCGAACCGTAATGTCAACCCAGAAGGCGTGCGTCATGGACCGCTTGAATGCGTGCTCGTGCGCCCTTGCGAAGGTCCCCCGGAAGGTCCCCTTAAGGAATTACTGGGAGCCATTCTCACTTCGAAGCCGTACATATATGCTCTGAGCTGGTTTTTCTTGGTCGGGAAAGGGGGACTCGAACCCCCGACCTCCTGCTCCCAAAGCAGGTGCGCTACCAACTGCGCTACTTCCCGGACTGGCGGGTACAGGCTAGCGGCTTTGCCGATCGGTCGTCACCCGCTGATGCCGACCAGATCGTCGGGACGGTGGTCACGTGGATTCCGTGGTGAGGGAATCGGGGTGACCGCGGGGTCGGAGAATCGGAGCATGGCAAGGCAACGGAGAGATGCGGGTGCGTCCGGACCGCCGCAGTCATCACGGGATGCGAACGGTCGAAGCGGCTCAGCGGGCGAGGCGCTCGACGCTCTTCAGCAGGCGTTGCACGTCTTCGTCTTCGATGTAGCGGACGACGCCTGCTCGCACCACGCCGCCTTTGTCGGCCAATCCGAGCTGGCCAACGGCCTCGACGGCATACGAATGCCCTGCCCACGTAGCGATTTTGTCGGCGGCAAGTGCAGACGAGACCTCGTCGGTCGTCCGTCCATCGATCGTGAATCCGACGGTCGGCACACGGCCGTCGAGTGTCGGCAGGCCCCACACGTTGACACCCTCGATCGACTGAAGGCCACTGAGCAACGGTCCGAACACATCGCGTTCATCGGCTGTGATGCGCTCCATTCCCTCCTCCAACAGGAAACGTGCGGCAGCGTCGATGGCGGCGATGCCTTCGAGGTTCGGGGTGCCGGACTCGAAACGGTGGGGTCCGGTGTCTGCCGCCGGGCGGACCTTGGCGATCGGCAGCGAGTTCATCAGTTCGGGATCGACGTACAGCACCCCGGCGTGGGGCCCGTACCACTTGTAAGGCGACGTGACCAATGCGTCCGGCGCCAGTGCCGAGATGTCGATCGTGCGGTGCGGCGCCAGGTGGACTGCGTCGACGTAGACGCGTGCGCCGGCGGCGTGGGCGGCAGCGATGATCGCCGCCAGGTCCGTCGCCGTGCCGAGCAGGTTCGAGGCACCTGTCACCGCGACCCACTTCGTCCGCTCGTCGATCAGCTCGATCACGGATTGCGGATCCAATGCGCCCGTCTCGGAGTCGAACGGGGCAAGGACGTGTTCTGCTCCAGAGCGCTCGCAGGCGATGCGCCACGGCGAGACGTTGGCGTCATGGTCGAGCCGAGTTCCGACCACGCGGTCACCGGGCTGCAAGGTCACGCCGACCGCCCTGGTGAACGCCAGGGTCATCGTCGTCATATTGGCACCGAAACTGATCCCGAGTGGGTTCGCTCCGAGCAGTTGGCCGACTGTCTGTCGCGTCCGTTCCAGCAGTGCGTCGGAGGCGTCGGCGGCTGAGAACGAGCCGCCACAGTTGGCATTGTCGCCGCCGGATGCCCATTCGCTCATCGCCTGGATGGCGACATCCACCATCTGCGTTCCAGCGGGGCCGTCGAATCGCGCCCATCCGTCTCGAACGCCTGGGAAACGATGTCGCAATGATCGAACGGTCATCTCCCGAGTGTGCCACGATGACTGCCGTGCGAGGACACACCGACATCGGACTCGGCCACATCGGCAATGCCGGCGGATGATACCGAGTTTGCGCGCGCCGAACCGGCGGATGGAGGAACGACTCGTCGGCGAACGGATCGTGCTGCGGCGCAGCCACGTCGGCGACGCCGAATCGTGGGGGGAAGCGATCACTGCCAGCATCGAACACCTCCGGCCGCACATGCCGTGGATCGTCGAGGAACCGAAGTCGGTCGAGGATCGACAAGCGCTGCTAGCGGAATGGGAACAGGCGTGGGAACCTGGCCGTGGCTACAACTTCATGATCTTCCTCATCGGCGACGAGCAGACGGTGATCGGAGGCTGCGGGCTGTATCCCCGTGGCGCGCCGTCAACGTTGGAGATCGGCTATTGGGTGCATGCCGATCATGCCGGCAAGGGGATCGCCACCGAAGCGGCGCGCATGCTGACGACTGCGGCCTTCACGCTCGAGCGCATCTCGTCGGTCACGCTGCACCACGACCGGGCGAACGTCAAGAGTGGTCGCGTTCCGGAGAAGCTCGGTTTCCGCAAGGGCCGCAGCAGGCATGACCAGCTCAGCGCACCTGGCGACGAAGGCGTCGACGTCGCCTGGTACGTCAAGCGCAATCAGTGGCCGGCGGCGAGACCGGCGTAGGCGGCGAACACGAGCGAGGCGCCACGGATGTCGCCCATCGTTCCCTCTCCCATCTTGTTCATCGCATAGGAGACGACCATCTTCTGGTCGACGTCGACGACCTGGATCGATCCGCCCCATCCGCCCCAGAAGCACGCCCGAGCTGACGGGCTCAACGGCGCGGTGTCGGAGACCAACCCGTAGCCGATCCCGAAGCGGATCGGCTGTCCCAGCACCAGGTCAGTGGTGTGGGACTGCTCTTCGAAGATACGGTCGACCATCTGCTCGGACAGCAGTCTGACGCCGCGCGTCTCGCCGCCACCGGCGACGACGGACTGCACCATGGCGACGGACCGGGCATTGCCCGTTCCGCCGGCTGCAGGGATCTCGGCACGTCGCCACGGCTCGGTCCACGAGGCGGCAGCGTCGAGTAGCGGGTTCGTGAGTGTACGCATAGCGATGCTGTTCGGGTCCATCGCCGCCATCTGCGCAGCGAGCGGCGGGGGCGGGATGACGAGGGCGACGCGGCCATCGTGCTCCGGGCCGGTCCCGATGTGGAAGTCGGCATCGAGCGGCTTGGCGACCTCACGGGCGAAGAACGAGCCGATCGTCTCGCCGGTCACACGCCGCACGATCTCGCCGAGCAGATATCCCTGGGTGACGGCGTGATAGCCGGAAGCGGTCCCGGGTTCCCACCACGGTGCCTGCGCGGCGAGCCTCGACGTGGCCAGATCCCAGTCGTACAGGTCCTCAGGTGCCATTGGCTCCTGCCAGCCTGAAAGCCCGGCGTTGTGGCTCATCACGTGCCGCACGAGCACGCCCGCTTTGCCGTTGACGGCGAATTCCGGCCAGTAGGTCGCGACCGGCGCATCGAGGTCGAGTTCGCCGCGGTCGGCGAGCATCAGTACACACAGTGCCGTCTGAGTCTTCGTCGTCGAGTAGACGTTGATGATCGTGTCTCGTTCCCATGGCACGTCCTTGGCACCCGAGGCCATGTCCGTCGTACCACCCCACAGATCGACGACGAGTTCGCCGCCGATCGTGACGGCGACGCTTGCACCGACGTCGAGTCCGCTCGTCAAACTGGACTCGAACGTCGTTCGCAACTGCTCGAACCGATCGTCGCAGGTTCCTTGGATCTCGGTCATTGCACGCATCCCCATGGCGTTGAGAACTGACGGAGCGGACCGTAGACGACGGAGTGGTCCGGCGACAACGCAGCGGAGCGTCTCGTTGCAGCCGGGTCAGGCGCGACCGGCGAGGTAGCCGGGGACGTCGACGAGCGGCGGACGCTCGTCGACGAAGACATCGACCACTGTTCCATCGGCGGTGATCAGCGGCGGAACACTGACGTCATTCGAATCCTCGAGGCCGATGCGCCGCAGGACGACGGCGAGGATCTCCGCAGCCTGCTCGGACAGTTCAGCGAGCGATCGGTGGCGGTGGGCGCGGATGCCGAGGTCCACCTGGGCGATGCGCTCGGTGCCGACGAGACGCAGCGTGTCGATCAGCAAGCCGGTCTCGACGCCATACCCCTGGACGAAGGGCAGACGCTCGAGCAAGGACCGTCTGGCGGCGCACTCTCCGCCGAGCGGCTGGCGGATCGTCGCCAAACTCGGGAAGAATCGTGACAGCAGGGGTCGAGCCGCCAATTCGGTCGTCCGCCCGCCACCATCTCCGCGTGTGTCGAGCGGCCGTTCGTAGAAGCCTTTGACGAGGTCGATCGAATCGTCCAGCAGCAGCGGGGTGACCATCCGGATGATGTAGTTCGGTGTGAAGCTCGTGAGATCGGTGTCGCACCAGACGATGATGTCGCCGGTGCTCTCGGCGACAGACTTCCACAGCACGTTCCCCTTGCCGCGACCCGGTCCGGTCGCCGGCAATACGTCGCCGACGCGCACTACACGCGCACCGTTTCGGCGGGCTGCGGTGGCGGTGGTGTCGGTCGAACCGTCATCGAAGACGATCAATTCGTCGACGAGACAACCGGTTTCGCTGTTCATCAGGCGGGTGACGATCTGCGCGCAGATCGGGCCGACCGTCGCGACCTCGTTGCGTGCCGGCAGGCAGACGGAAATGGTCCGACCGCGCTTGTATCCGACGAGTTCGGCGACACCGAGCTGGGTCGGGGGGAGCACGCGTACGGGCGTGGGGCGGGCAGTAACGACGGAATCCTCGGGCCGCACGCTATGGGGGTTTGGGCGTCGATACGCTCCCACTCTCGTGAAACTGTTCGGCGTACTCAACGCATCATTGGACTCGCTGAACGACGACTCGATCGTCCGCAACGCCGGTGACGCGCACCGTCGGGCGACGCAGATGATGGTCGAAGGCGTCTACGGATTCGACCTCGGTGGTCAGGGCTCGACATTCCAGGCCAGGGAGAAGGACGCAGACGACGAGTGGGCGACACTCGCACCGATCATCCCTGTTCTTGTCGATTCCGGCCTGCCTTTCAGCGTCGACACGTGGCGGCCGACCGTCGCCAGACGAGCGCTCGAAGCCGGTGCCACCTGGATGAACGCCGCAGATGGTCTGCAGGAACCCGGCATGTTCGAAGTCGCCGCCGAGTTCGGATGTCCGGTCGTGCTGCCGTTCCTGTCGGGCCCGAACCCGCTGCAGATGTCGAAGGTCACAGCAACCGATCCGGTCGAGGTGCTGGTCGAATTCTTCACCGAGATGCTGGCTCGGGCAGAGGGTTTCGGAGTCCGCCAGAACATGGTGCTCGACCCTGGCACCGGCTTTGCACCGCACGACTGGCCGTGGGCGCAGCGCTACGAATACCAGAAGCTCGTCTACACGCAACTCGACCGGCTCCGGGTCTTCGGCCTGCCGCTGTACATCGCCCTGCCGTGGAAGGAAACCGTGCAGCACGACGAGTTGTTGGAGATCGTCATCCGCGCCGAACCGGAATACGGCAGGGCCCACTACCCAGCCAAGGTCAACGCCATGGCGACAGCGATCGCCAGAGCTCTGTAGAGCGCCTCGATTCGGAGAACAGACCGCCCGATCGACGAGCTGAGCACGCCCGCCGATCGACGTGAGCACGCCGGCCGATCAACTCGCCGGCATGGATGTCGCTAGAGCTCGAGGTCCTCGACACGCTGTACGCCGCCGGCCGGTAGCCGCTGATCCCAGTCGGTCGGCACTCGGTTCGGGGCGATGTCGGCGAGCGGGGCGAGCACGAAGCGGCGCTCCCACATGCGTGGGTGGGGGATCGTCAGTTCCTCGCTGTCGATACTGACATCGCCATACAGCAGTACATCGACATCCAGCGTCCGTGGGCCCCATCGCACGAGGCGCTCGCGGCCGGCAGCCAACTCCGTGCCGCGACAGACGGCAAGCAGCTGATAGGGGTCGAGCCGCGTTTCCAGCTCTGCGACCATGTTGAGGTAACGGCCCTGCTCGCCAGGACCACCGACGGGATCCGTCTCGTAGACGCCCGAAATCGCCCGCACTCCAGGCAACGCGAGGATCGCCGAACGCAGCGTCGCACGCCGATCGCCGAGGTTTGAACCAAGGGCGACATACGACGTCGTCAGTGGACGCTCGAAGCGCAGGAGGTCAGGCTTGCGGCGGTATGCACGGACCGCAGAGGAGGCGATGTCGTACGGGACGGGTGGGCGCAACTTGCGGACGTGTACCTCGACAGCGTCCACCCGGTTGATCGCCAACACCTCCTCGGCGATACGCGTGGCGACACGTTCTAGCAGTTGATGGTTCTCGCGCTCGACGATTCGTACGGCCGTGGCGATCGGCAGGCCGTAGTCGATCGTGTCGCTGAGATCGTCCGATGCGCCCGCAGCGCGGCCGTCGAATTCGATGACGAGGTCGATCTCGAATGGTTGCGGTCGGACCTTCTCCTCTGGTAGGACGCCGATCAAACCGACGGCGCGAATCGCCTTCAGTTCGATGCGGTCAACATGTGGAGCAATCGACATGTCATCATCGTGTCATGCCGGTGACCCAATCCTCCTACAAATCGCGATCGTTGTGGCTGGACACCGTGCTCGACGACACCGAAAGCGTCCGCCCGTCACTACCTGGCCCGAAGAGCGTCGATATCGCCATCGTCGGTGCAGGTTTCACTGGTTTGTGGACGGCCTATTACCTGCTGACGAAGGACCCGTCGCTGCGGATCGCATTGCTCGAAGCGGAGATCGCCGGGTACGGCGCAAGCGGACGCAACGGTGGCTGGTGCTCGGCGATCATGCCGGTCAGCCTCGCCGACTTCGCCGCCGGTCCCGGTGGTCGCCAGGGTGCCGTCTGGATGCAGGACGAGATGAACAAGACGGTCGACGAAGTCGGCAGGGCTGCTGCTGCAGAAGGCATCGACTGCGACTTTGCCAAAGGCGGTTACCTCCACGTCGCCAGGCATCAGGCACATGTCCAGCGGTTGCAGGCCGACATCGCCGTGGCGCGGCATTTCGGGTTCGAGGAACCGGTCTGGCTCGGACAGACCGAGGCGCGGGAGCGGATCAATGTCACGTCGATCCTCGGGGCGACGTACAACTCGAACTGTGCAGTGATCCATCCTGCGAAACTCGTGCGTGGTCTCGCCAACGTCGTTGAAGCCAAGGGCGCGACGATCTACGAACGGACCCGGGTCCGCTCGATCGCCAAGGGTGCAGTGCGCACCGAGCACGGCACCGTGCGTGCCGATGTCGTCGTTCGGGCGACGGAGGGGTACACGCCGACGCTCGGCGGGGAGAAGCGGACGATCGTGCCGATCTATTCGCTGATGATCGCGACCGAACCGCTGCCGGACGACTTCTGGGCTGACGCCGGTCTCGGACGACGTGAGACCTTCAACGACGCCCGCAACATGATCATCTACGGTCAGCGGACCGCAGACGGCCGCTTCGCCTTCGGTGGACGCGGCGCGCTCTATCATTTCGGCTCGAAGATCGACGATGCCTATGACCGTGTGCCCAAGGTGCACCAAGCACTGCACAGGGAACTCGTCGGCCTGTTCCCCAGACTCGGAGACGCCACGATCACCCATCGTTGGGGCGGGCCGCTCGGCGTCCCCCGCGACTGGCATTCGTCTGTCGGCTTCGACCGCACCGAGGGTCTCGCCTGGGCTGGCGGCTATGTCGGCGACGGCGTTTCGACCACCAATCTCGCCGGTCGTACGCTGACCGATCTGATCACCGGCACGACCAGCCGGCTCACCGAACTGCCGTGGGTCAATCATCATTCCCGGCAGTGGGAGATCGAGCCGCTGCGGTTCGTCGGTGCCAACGCCGGGCTGTTTATCGCTCACCGTGCCGACGCCGCAGAGGGTCGAACGGGACATCCGTCACGCGGGTGGGCGTGGGCGATGGACAAACTGAAAGGATGAGCAGAATGGATTCGACGAACGACCGCCTGTACTTCCGTCAACTCCTGTCCGGTGAGGATTTCGCCACGAAGGACCCATTTGCCCATCAGATGGTAAATTTCGTCTACGTCATCGGTGATCGCTCGACGGGAGAGGCCGTGCTGGTCGACCCGGCATACGACATCGCAACGATTCTCGACGTCGTTGCCGGCGACGAGATGAACGTCGTCGGAACGCTCGCAACGCACTACCACCAGGATCACGTCGGGGGGGCGATCTTCGGGCAGCGTATCGAGGGCCTGCGCGAACTCTTGGAGACGGTCGACATCCCCGTGCATGTGCAGGCGGACGAGGCGGAATGGGTGACCAAGGCAACGGCGGTCGGCGGCGATCACCTCATCAGCCATGGGAGTGGCGACGTGCTCAGAGTCGGCGGTATCGAGATCACGATGGTGCACACACCTGGCCATACTCCTGGCAGCCAGTGCTTCCTGGTGGACGGACGGTTGGTCGCCGGTGACACGCTGTTCCTGGACGGGTGCGGGCGCACCGACCTGCCTGGCAGCGATGTCGAGCAGATGTACGACAGCTTGCAGACGCTCGCTGCACTGCCTGGCGACACGATCCTCTACCCGGGCCATCGCTATTCGCCGGCACCGAGTGCGCAGATGGCCGATGTCCGCCAGTCGAACTACGTCTTCCGGCCGAGAAGCAAAGAGCAGTTCCTGACGATGTTCGGACACTGACCGCCATGTCGTCGGTATCAGGTCGAGTCGTCCACCGATCGGCACATCGCGCCGGATGGATGGCAGCGTTGGGCTTCGTCGGCCTGCTGACGTTCACCGGGTGCACGTCGTCGATGAAGGCCGCTTCGAGCACGTCGGTGACCACGGCAGCGTCGGTGACCACGGCAGCGTCGGTGACCACGGCAGCGTCGGTGATTACGGCAGCGTCGGGCTCCGGCACGCCAAGTGCCACGTCGAATGCCGACATCATGACCACCGTCGTCACCTTCGGCAAGCTTTCACAACAGCACACCACCAGCCCGGTGTCCTACCCACAGACTCCTCCGGTGGGCGGTCCGCACAGTCCGGTGTGGCAGACATGCGGCTTCTACGACAAGCAGGTCGCCAAAGAGAATGCCGTGCATTCGATGGAGCACGGCTCGGTGTGGATCGCCTACGACCCGTCGCTCGCTGTCGATCAGATCGCCTTCCTCAAGACGCTGGTCCCCGGCAACGATCACCTGCTGATCACGCCGTACGCCGGCCTGCCGGCTCCGATGGTCGCATCGGCATGGAGCACGCAGTTGCAGATACCCGTGTTCGATCCGGCGGCGCTGAAGGCGTTCATCGCCAAATACGAGCAAGGTCCACAGACGCCAGAGCTTGGCGCAACCTGCGCCGGAGGCATCGGCACCCCGGTCATCGCGCCCTGATCAGCGAGGCGCCGGTTGCGAAGGCCCGGTTGCGAAGGCACTCATTTGCGGGTCAATTCTGCAGGGAGAGCAGTACCGGGGCTGCTTCGCGCAGGTGTGCGTCCCACGCTTGGGCATCGAGCGGTTCGACGATCGGGATGACGACGAATTTCGAAGCACCCGCTTGGACGAAGGCGTCGACCTGCTTTGCGAGCGCTTCGAACCCGACAGGCACGACGATCGCCGGGTCGGCAAGATCCGGTCGCCGCTTGGCGAATCCGGCGAGCAGTTTCTCCGGAACCGGTTGCATCGAATAGGGGATCAGCACGCCGTAGTGCTCGTCGTCGATCGCCCTGTCGTGCTGCGCGGCGACCTGTTCGATGACCTCACGGCCGCGACTGATGTCGTCCGGTACGACGAATGACGGGAGCCAACCGTCTGCGAGTCGTCCGACCCGACGAAGTTCAGAGGGGGCGATACCCCCGAGCCAGACGTCAGGTGGCGACTGCTTCGGTTTCGGGAACACCTGCAATCCTTCGTAATGGAAGTAGGCGCCCTCATGGTCGATGACGTCGTCGGTCCAGCAGGCCCGTACCACCTTCAGTGCCTCGTCGAACCTGGCAGCCCGTTGCGTACGTTCGACGCCGAATGCCTGCTGCTCCATCGGGTCGGCGACGCCGAGTCCGAACGCAGGAAGCAGCCGTCCGTTCGAGAGCCGATCGAGGGTCGCCAGTTCCTTGGCGAGCACGACAGGATTGCGACCGGGTAGCACGAGCACGCTCATCCCGAACTTCAGCTTCTTCGTTCGCCCTGCAGCATAGGCCATCGCCACGATCGGGTCGGGAGACTCCCCGCTGATCCGCTCCGAGAACCAAAGGCTGTCGAAGTGCAGTTCCTCGAGCGTGTCGACGACCGCTCCGAGCGACTCGTCGTTCAGTGAACTGCGGACACCGGATCCATAGCCAACGCGTACCTTCATCGTCCCATGGTCGCACGGTACGGCAGCGCCGGCATCAGTGTGGGAACGGTGATCTTCGGATAGACAATCGAGATGGGCGTAACGACATGAGCAAGCAACTGATCGTCTTCGATCTCGACGGCACACTTGCCGAGAGCAAGTCGTCACTCGACAACGAAATGGCACGACTGCTCGACGCCTTGCTCGGCGTCGCCAGGGTGGCAGTGATCTCCGGTGGTGACTGGCCACAATTCCAGAAGCAGTTGCTCAGCAATCTGTCGACCGACGCCGACCTCACCCGGTTGACGCTGCTGCCGACCTGCGGAACCAAGTTCTACCGGTATGTATCGGCCGATGTCTCCTGGCAGAAGGTCTACTCCGAAGACTTGACCGAGGCGGAGGCGACGAAGGCGATCGAGTCGTTGAGTGCGGCGATCGATGCGTCCGGTTTCAAGCCGGACCGAACGTGGGGTGAGCTGATCGAGAACCGAGGCACGCAGATCACCTATTCGGCACTTGGTCAGCAGGCGCCCGTCGATGCCAAGAAAGTGTGGGATCCCGACTTCTCCAAGCGCCAGCGGTTCAAGGCGCTGCTCGAGGCGATGATCCCCGAACTGTCGGTGCACCTCGGCGGGGCGACGTCCGTCGATATCACCAAACACGGCATCGACAAGGCCTACGGCATCGCCAAACTCACCGAGATCGTCGGCGTCAGCGTGGAGGGGATGCTGTTCATGGGTGATGCACTGTTTCCCGGCGGCAACGATGCGCCGGTGAGAGACGCCGGTGTCGATTCGATCCAGGTCAGAGACCCGGACGAAACGAAGCGGGTCATCGAGTCGGTGATCGCCTGCCTTCGTTAGAAGGATGAGGTCGAGCGCGGTTCAGCGGACGATTGTGCGACGCGAGCGGATGTCGGTGACACGCTGCAGCGCAAGCACGCGTGGTGCCGGCTGTACCCAACCGGCGATCGATGCGCCGACGGCGCAGACCACGACGATGAAGCTGCCGCCGACGCCGACCTGCCACAGCACGGCGGCGAGGATGGCTGCAATCATGCTGACAACGATGGCGCGTTCCGCAACGCTCACCCAAGGGGACTGCACTTCGGTGGAGCTATGAGGAATCCGCGTTTCGTTCACATGTATGTAGACGTAGCTCCGTGGGATTTAGATCGCATGAAAGCGCTTTCGTTTTCAAGTTGCAACATCTTCCGCGCTGAACCGGTGTCGTCACTGAAATTCGACCGGTCCGCAGCCTGTTTCAAACGGCTGGGTGCCGATCGGCCCACGGCTGGGCGCCCTCCAACTGGGCAGCAACGCGGATCAGTACGTCCTCGCGTCCGTAGCCGGCGACAAGATGGATTCCGACGGGAAGGCCTTCAGCGGTCCAGTGCAACGGCAGGCTGATGGCCGGCTGGCCGGTCGTGTTCGCCGGGGGAGTGAATGGGACGAGTTGGCCGGCGAGCGCAACCGGTCTCAGGGGGTTCTCGCCGCGGTGATTGACCATTGTGCCGAGGATCGGCGGGAGGTCCCCGAGCGTCGGTGTCAGCAGCAGGTCGAATCCTTCTCCGCCGTCCGCTACCGGCGTCCACCACTGATGCATGCGCCTGCGGAACTGTGAGACGGCGGAGAGCGCCATGGCATAGTCGACGGCTGACGATCGCTGGGCCATCTGTGCCTGCGCCCAGTTCATCGGCTCGAAGTCGTCCTCAGTGACGGGTCTTCCGATTGCCTCGGCGATCCGTTGGCAGCCGATTGCCATGTTCGCCGCCCACATCGCCATGAACCGGGAGGTCAGGTCGGTGTCTTCCAGCGCTTTCGGGTACGCCTCCTCGACGTGATGTCCGAGCGATGCCAGCAGCGTCGCTGCGTTCTGTGCGGCGAGCGCGCATTGCGGGTGGATTGCTGGGCCGCCTTGGGGACGGTGGTCCAACACGCCGATACGCAGGCGGCCTGGATCTGCGCCGACCTCCATGAGGTAGGGGCGAAGCGGGGCAGCGGCGATGACGGTGTCGCCGATGCCGGGCCCGCACGTCGCGTCGAGCAAAGCAGCGGTGTCACGGACACTGCGTGAAACACAGTGCTGCACACCGAGGCCGCTCTCGTCGACCAGCGGACCCATGGTGATACGGCCCTGACTCGGTTTGAGCCCGACGAGCCCGCATGCCGACGCTGGGATACGGATCGAGCCGCCACCATCGCTGGCGTGGGCGATCGG
>Ga0123338_10003761_pt1 | contig 13514 bp, 12 predicted proteins | sample grotaG_FD_89793 | JGI IMG/M metagenome (GOLD analysis project Ga0123338, IMG submission 89793) | Glacier valley bacterial and archeal communities from Borup Fiord, Nunavut, Canada, to study Microbial Dark Matter (Phase II) -... | ecosystem: Environmental > Aquatic > Freshwater > Ice > Glacier ... | reverse complement strand
GAAGACACGCGCGACGAGCAGGGTCGGCCCGATTCCCGGACGTGGCTGTACACCACCGACGGCCGCCTCTGGCCGGGGCCGCCGATGCGGTATCGACCGACGATCTCCGAGCTGGGATTGCTGCTCGCGTACGACCTGACACCCGGACCGGGCCAGATCCTGATCGATCGCGACGGCCGTGTCGTCGCGCGCGGCGTGTCGGGCGGCAGCGCGCGCGATCTCCCCGACACGGTAGCCGGTCCCTACTTCGTTCACCGAGGCAACGGCTTCGCCCCGGTGGCTGCTTACGGCGGCGAACTCTCGACGAGGAGGTTCCTTCAGATCCATCAGCAGTTTCGACGCGGCCGTGCCGTCGCCGATGACACCTTGCTCGACGAGCAAGGTCGGGTCGTTGCGACGTACGCCACGGCGGCACCGCCGGGCGCGGCCTGGCCAGAGGACCTGGACGTTCGCGTCGAGGCCGCCGTCGATCCCTGCTTCGACCCCGATCCCGTCGAACCCGGACCGCTTCCCGAGCCTCTGCGCAAGGTCTGCGAGGATCCGGCGCAGCGTGCCTCGCTGCGCGATGCCGAGTCGCGCTATCTGATGCACGAACGAGGCGTGGCGAGACTCGAAGCAGACATCGATCTGCGTAGGAGATTCCAGACCGAGTTGCTGGCCTGCGGCAGTAGCGCTTGCTCGCGGCTGCTGTTGCAGAGCCGGCACGCTGCGCTGCGCTTCACCGCAAAAGCGGTGGTCCCGAGGCCGGTATCCCTACTGGCGAGAGGCGGCAAGGTGGCGCCCGCCCTTCGCCGGAAGTTGCTGGCTGCCGGTGGCGACAGCTTGGATCTCGACGGCCACATTGAATGGAGCTTCATCAATCTGCGAGGCGACGGGCAGCGCCAGGTGCTGGCCGACGCGACTGGCGGCATGCGCAGCTTCGGCGTCGCGATCTGGTCGCGCGAGGGCGGCCACTGGCGACTGCTGCTCGGCGACCAGGTGACGGGCGTCGAGGTGCTCCCGGCGACCGGGCGTGGCCGCTGGCCCGATCTCGTCGTGACCCACGACGGCGGCGCCGCCGGTGGCGACCTGTCCATTCTTCGTCGCACGGCCGAGAGCTACGAAACGTTGACGACTTGCGATCAGCTCTGGGGCCAGGAAGGCAAGGCGCCGGTACTTTATCTGGCCTGCAACGGCGATGCACCCTGGCCAAGCCGCACCCGGGCGCTTCAGCCGTAGCCGCCCGGATTCATCGTCTGCCAGCGCCAGCTGTCGGCGCACATCGCATCGAGGTCGCGTGTCGCGCGCCAGCCGAGCAGGCGATCGGCGAGCGCCACGTCGGCATAGCAGGAGGCGACGTCGCCGGGCCGCCGCGGCGCGATGTCATAGGCGATGCTGCGGCCGCTGGCGCGCTCGAACGCGTGCACCAGCTCGAGGACGCTGCTGCCGCGGCCGGTGCCGAGATTGACGGTCAGCGAGGGCTGGCCGGCGAGCAGATGGCGGAGCGCCGCCACGTGGCCCTCGGCGAGGTCGACGACGTGTACGTAGTCGCGCACGCCGGTGCCGTCGACGGTGTCGTAGTCGTTGCCGAAGACCTGCAGCCGCGTCCGCTTGCCGACGGCGACCTGCGTCACGTAGGGCATCAGGTTGTTCGGCGTGCCGCGCGGGTCCTCGCCGATCGTGCCGCTCTCGTGGGCACCGACCGGGTTGAAGTAGCGCAGCAGGGCGACGCGCCAACGATCGTCGGCGCGCTGCAGGTCGCCGAGCAGGCCCTCGCTCACGAGCTTGGTGGCGCCGTACGGGCTGGTCGCCGCCAGCGGCGCGCCTTCGGTGATGGGCAGCCGCTCGGGCGTGCCGTAGACGGTGGCACTCGAGCTGAAGACGATCTTCGTGCAGCCGCTCGCCTGCATCGACCGCGCCAGCGTGACGAGGCCGCCGACGTTGACGTCGTAGTAGTCGAGCGGCCGGGCGACGCTCTCGCCGACCGCCTTTTTCGCCGCGAAGTGGACGACGGCATCGATCGGCCAGCGCCGGAACGCGGCGTCGACGGCGGCGGGGTCGCGAACGTCGGCCTCGGCGAAGCGCGACACGTCTCCGCCGAGCGCGGCCAGGCGCTGCAGCACGACCGGCGAGCTGTTGGAGAAATCGTCGAGGCCGGCGACCTCGAAACCGGCGGCGTCGAGGGCGAGCCAGGTGTGCGAAGCGATGTAGCCGGTGGCGCCGGTGAGCAGGATCATGGCGAGCATTCTCCGACACGCGCCTTCTACAATCGGGCGATGCTTGAAGCGATGAAAACGACGGCCCAGCGCTCGCTGATGGAACGGCTGGTGCTGTTCGTGAACCATGTCGTCGGCGCCGAGCCGGCAGCGCTCGACCGGCTGCGACCGCACGCCGGCCGCACCATGAAGATCGAGCTCGCCGACTGGCCGAAGATGCTGCCGCCCATGGGGCCGTTCGCCTTTCGCGTCACCCCGGCCGGCCTCGTCGAGTGGCTCGATGCCGCCGACAGCGAGGCCGCAGCCGACCTGCGCGTGACCCTTGCCGCTGGCAATCCGGCATCGCTGTTCGGCAAGCTCCTCACGGGCGAGCGGCCGGCCATCACCGTCTCCGGCGACGCTGCCTTCGCGAGCGACATCGACTGGCTGATCGACAACCTGCGCTGGGACGTGCAGGACGACCTCGCCCGCTTCGTCGGCGATGCGCCGGCGCGCGAGCTGGCGCGCTTCGGCGGCTTCGTCGCCGGCGCCTTTCGCGACGCGGCGCGCGGCGTGCGCGATCTGGCGTCGCGCGGTGGCGCCGCCGGGGCTGGCAGCAATGGCGGCGTCGGACCGGAGCCGCCGCGCCGATGAGGCACCTCGCCCGGCTCGTCGTCATCTGCGTCACGGTTCTTCGCTACGGCTTCGACGAGCTGGCGCTTTCGAGCTTCCGGCAGCCCTGGGTCCGCCTGCTCGTTCGCGTCATCACCATCGGCCGCAGTCTCGACCGGCCGCGCGGCGAGCGCTTGCGGATGGGCCTCGAGAAACTCGGGCCCATCTTCGTCAAGTTCGGTCAGGTCATGTCGACGCGGCGCGACATGATCCCGGGCGACATCGCCGACGAGCTGGCGCGCCTGCAGGACCGGGTGCCGCCGTTTCCGGCCGAGGTGGCGCGGGCGATCGTCGAGCGCGCGTTCGGTAAGCCGCTCGAGGAGGTCTTCACCAGCTTCGATGCCGACCCTGTCGCAAGCGCCTCGATCGCGCAGGTCCATTTCGCAGTCCTGAAGAGCGGCCGCGAGGTCGCGGTGAAGGTGCTGCGGCCGGGCATGCTCGAAGCCATCGACGACGACGTCGTCCTCATGCGCCAGCTCGCCCGCTGGGTCGAGCGCTGGTCGGCCGACGGCAAGCGGCTGAAGCCGCGCCAGGTCGTGGCCGAGTTCGACAACTATCTGCACGACGAGCTCGACCTCGTCCGCGAGGCGGCCAACGCAGCCCAGCTGCGCCGCAACATGCAGGGACTCGGCCTGGTGATGGTGCCGGAGATGGTGTGGGAGTTCTGCACCCAGAGCGTGATCGTGATGGAGCGCATGAAGGGGGTGCCGATCAGCCAGGTGCAGCGGCTGAAAGACGCCGGCGTCGACATCCCGAAGCTGGCGCGAGACGGCGTCACGATCTTCTTCACCCAGGTGTTTCGCGACGGCTTCTTCCACGCCGACATGCACCCCGGCAACATCCAGGTCTCGATCGAGCCGGCGAGCTTCGGCCGCTACATCTCGCTCGACTTCGGCATCGTCGGCACGCTGACGGAGTTCGACAAGGACTACCTGGCGCAGAACTTCATCGCCTTCTTCCACCGCGACTACAAACGCGTCGCCGAGCTCCACGTCGAGAGCGGCTGGGTGCCGCCGACGACCCGGATCGACGAGCTCGAAGGCGCCATCCGCGCCGTCTGCGAGCCGCAGTTCGACCGGCCGCTGAAGGACATCTCGCTCGGCCAGGTGCTGCTGCGCCTGTTCCAGACTTCGCGGCGCTTCAATGTCGAGATCCAGCCGCAATTGGTGCTGCTGCAGAAGACGCTCCTCAACATCGAGGGCCTCGGCCGCGACCTCGATCCCGAGCTCGACCTCTGGAGCACCGCCAAGCCGTTCCTCGAACGCTGGATGGAGGAGCAGATCGGCTGGAAGGGCCTGGTCCAGCAGGTGAAGAAGGAAGCGCCGCGCTTCGTGCACTTGCTGCCGCAGCTGCCGCGACTGCTTCATGCCGCGCTGCAGAACACGGCGCAGCCGCAGCAGCGAATGCTCGAGGCGATGCTCGCCGAGCAACGGCGGACCAACCGTCTGCTCACGGGCATCGTCTTCACGGCGGTGGGCTTCCTGATCGGTCTCGTCGCGATGCAGGTCGTGCTCGGGCTGCACTGAAGGCCGGCTTGCCCGAGGCGGCGAATACAATGCGCGGTTGTCCTAACCAGAGACCCGGCGATGCCGATCTACGCCTATCGCTGCGCGACCTGCGGCCACGCGCAGGACCTGCTGCAGAAGATGTCCGACCCGGTGCTCACCGTGTGCCCGGCGTGCGGCGCCGCGACCTACGTCAAGCAGGTCACGGCGGCCGGCTTCCAGCTGAAGGGCTCGGGCTGGTACGTCACCGACTTCCGTGAAGGCGCGAAGGCGCCGAAGGCGGATGGTGTTGTCGCGAGCGGCGACAAGGCCGACGCCAAGGCGGCCGACGGCGAAGGCGGCTCGGGCGCCGCCGATGGCGGCAAGAAGGCCGAAGCGCCGGCCGCAGCGCCGGCGCCGGCGCCGGCCGCGGCGAGCACGTCGCCAGCCCCGGCGGCAGCGCCGGCGGCAGCGTCGCCGAAGCCGGCGCCGTCCGGCAAGTCGGGCAGCTGAGCTGCAGTCGACGGGCGGGGCACGCGCTTGAAGAAATACCTCATCGCCGGGCTGCTGGTGTGGCTGCCGCTGGCCGTCACCATCTGGGTGCTGCAGGCCGTGCTCGGCAGCCTCGACGGCGTGTTCGACTGGGTGCTCAGCGGCTCGCGCATCGTGCTGACGAAGGATTCGCCGACGCAGAAGTTCGTCGACGAGCTGCGCGGCATGCATGGCCTGGGCGTGCTGGTGATGCTCGCAGGCCTGCTGCTCACGGGTGCGTTCGCCACCAACATCTTCGGCCAGTGGGCGCTGCGCAAGGGCCAGCTGATCCTCAACAAGATCCCGATCGTGAAATCGATCTACAGCTCGGTGCAGCAGGTCTCCGACACGCTGTTCTCGAGCAGCGGCAATGCCTTTCGCGAGGCGGTGCTCGTGCAGTACCCGCGCGTCGGCTGCTGGACGATCGCTTTCGTGACCGGCAAGCCCGGCGGCGAGGCGGCTCGCCATCTCGAAGGCGACTGGCTCAGCATCTACGTGCCGACGACGCCAAACCCGACCTCGGGCTTCTTCCTGATGGTGCCGCGCGCCGACGTCGTATTCCTGACGATGAGCGTCGACGAGGCGCTCAAGTACGTGATTTCGATGGGCGTCGTCGCGCCTCCCGTCGCGCTGCCTTCGCTCGGCGGGCCGCGCTGACCCGATTCGATGGAGTGATGTGATGAGAACGACGTATTGCGGCCTGGTGAGCGAAGCGCTCCTCGGCCAGACGGTCACGCTGATGGGCTGGGCGCATCGCCGCCGTGACCATGGCGGCGTGATCTTCATCGACCTGCGCGACCGCGAAGGCATGGTGCAGGTGGTGTGCGACCCCGATCGTGCGGCCACCTTCGCGGTGGCCGAGGAAGTGCGCAACGAGTTTTGCCTGAAGATTGTCGGCCTCGTGCGGCCGCGCCCGGCCGGCACCGTCAACGCCAACCTCACCAGCGGCAAAATCGAAGTGCTGTGCCACGAGCTCGAGGTGCTGAACCCGAGCGTCACGCCGCCGTTCCAGCTCGACGAGGACAACCTCTCCGAGACCACCCGCCTCACCCACCGCGTGCTTGACCTGCGGCGGCCGCAGATGCAGCGAAACATGATGCTGCGCTACCGCGTCGCCATGGAGGTGCGCAAGTTCCTCGACGCCAACGGCTTCATCGACATCGAAACGCCGATGCTCACCAAGAGCACGCCCGAGGGCGCGCGCGACTACCTTGTGCCGAGCCGCGTTCACGACGGCATGTTCTTCGCGTTGCCGCAGAGCCCGCAGCTCTTCAAACAGCTCCTGATGGTGGCCGGCTTCGACCGCTACTACCAGATCACCAAGTGCTTCCGCGACGAAGACCTGCGCGCCGACCGCCAGCCCGAGTTCACCCAGATCGACATCGAGACCTCGTTCATGAACGAGGAGGAGATCCGCACGATGTTCGAGGGAATGATCCGCAGCACCTTCGAGCACGCCATCGGCGTGGCGCTGAAGCCGTTCCCGGTGATGAAGTACGACGACGCGATGCGCCTCTACGGCTCCGACAAGCCCGACCTGCGCGTCAAGCTCGAGCTCACCGAGCTCACCGACGTGATGGCCAGCGTCGACTTCAAGGTCTTCTCGACGCCGGCGACGATGAAGGGCGGCCGCGTCGCCGCGCTGCGCGTTCCCGGCGGCGGCGAGATGAGCCGCGGCGAGATCGACGGCTACACCGAGTTCGTGAAGATCTACGGCGCCAAGGGCCTGGCCTGGATCAAGGTCAACGACGTGGCCAAGGGCCGCGAGGGCCTGCAGTCGCCGGTCGTGAAGAACCTGCACGACGCCGCGCTCGCCGAGATCCTGAAGCGCACCGGCGCCCAGAACGGCGACCTGCTCTTCTTCGGCGCCGACAAGGCCAAGGTTGTGAACGACGCGCTCGGTGCCTTGCGCGTGAAGGTCGGCCACAGCGAACTCGGCAAGGCCAAGGGCCTGGTGCAGGGCGCCTGGGAGCCGCTCTGGGTCGTCGACTTCCCGATGTTCGAGCACGACGACGCGGCCGGCCGCTGGAACGCCGTGCACCACCCGTTCACGAGCCCGAAAGACGGCCACGAGGACTGGCTCGAGACGGACCCCGGCCGCTGCGTTGCCAAGGCCTACGACGTGGTGCTCAACGGCATCGAGCTCGGCGGCGGCTCGGTGCGCATCCACAAGGAAGACGTCCAGAGCAAGGTCTTTCGCGCCCTGAAGATCGATGCCGAGGAAGCGCAGCTCAAGTTCGGCTTCCTGCTCGACGCGCTGCAGTACGGCGCGCCGCCGCACGGCGGCATCGCCATCGGCCTCGACCGTTTCGTGATGCTGATGACCGGCGCCGAGTCGCTGCGCGACGTGATCGCCTTCCCGAAGACGCAGCGCGCCCAGGACCTGCTCACCAACGCACCGGGCCCGGTCGACGACCGGCAGCTGCGCGAGCTTCATATTCGCCTGCGCAACACGCAGGGGCCGGCCGCAGAATAGTGGCTCAAAGAGCTAAGAAATGCTCGTCTGGTGATGGCCCAGTACGACGTCTACCCGAATTCGAACTCACGCTCCCTGCGGCAGCTTTCCGTATCTCGTCGACATCCAGGGCGGGGTGTTCCAGCCGTGATGTCTAGCGAAGTGGCGCGGCCCGACAAGATCCCCGAGTCCGTCCTCGTCGTCATCCATACGGCCGCGCTCGACGTGCTTCTCATCGAGCGTGCCGATGCACCTGGCTTCTGGCAAAGCGTCACGGGCTCGAAAGACAGCGAAGGCGAGTCCCTGTTCGAGACCTGCGTGCGCGAGGTCGGCGAAGAGACTGGCATCGAGATCGGTACGACCGCGGTACCGACGGCCGCGCTCGTCGACTGGAAGCTCGCCAATGTCTACGACATCTACCCGGTCTGGCGCCATCGCTATGCTCCCGGCGTGACCCGCAATACTGAGCACGTCTTCGGCCTTCGCGTGCCGCGCGACGTCGCCGTGCGACTGGCGCCTCGCGAGCACCTCGCCTTCGCGTGGCACGACTGGAAGGCCGCCGCCGACCGCTGCTTCTCGCCATCGAACGCCGAAGCCATCCGGCAGTTGCTCCGGCGCGCTGCTTGCTCCTGACCCTGCCGATGCGAACTTTCACCACCACCCAGCACAGCGGGCACCTCCGCGTCGCCACCTACAACATCCACAAGGGTGTGCGCGGCGTCGGCCCGAAGAAGCGCCTCGAGATTCACAACCTGGTGCTCGGCATCGAGGCGCTCGACGCCGACCTGGTGTTTCTCCAGGAAGTGCGGCGCATGAACCGCGCCGAGGCCCGCCACTTTCCAGACACCAAGATCGGTTGGCCGAAGGTGCCTCAGGCCGACTACCTGGCCCCCGAGGGCTACGAGGTCGCCTACCGCACCAACGCGACCACGCGCGACGGCGAACACGGCAACGCGCTGCTGTCGCGCTGGCCGATCGGCGACATCGGCCATCACGATGTTTCCGACCACCGCTTCGAACAGCGCGGCCTGCTCCACGTGCCGGTCACCTGGAACGGCACGCTGATCCATTCCGTCGTCGCCCATTTCGGCCTGATGCATTCCGGCCGCGTCCGCCAGGTCGACCGGCTGGCGAAGTTCATCGCCGCCGAGGTGCCGGCCGGCGAGCCGCTCATCGTTGCCGGCGACTTCAACGACTGGGGCGACCGCCTCGACGAGTTGATGACCGGATGCGGCCTCGTGCGCGGCCTCGTGCCCGGCGATCCGCCGGCGCGCTTCAACACCTTTCCGTCGCGGCTGCCGCTGTTCTCGATGGATCGTATCTACACGCGCGGCTTTCGCTGCGCCTCGACCGCGGTGCCGCGCGGCGCCGCCTGGGCGCGGATGTCCGACCACCTGCCGCTGGTCGCCGAGCTCGAGCTCGAGTAGGGCGCACGGCGTGGCGATGACCCGGAGCGCCGCGGCCGCGCGAGCGCTCCAGCCGGGCCATACGCTCACGCTGCATCGCGGCGGCGCGTCGCTGTTCGCGGCGCTCGTCGAAGCGATCGACGGTGCGCTCGCCGAGGTCCTGCTCGAGACCTACATCTTCGAGTTCGCCGGTGCGCCGCTGGCGGTCGCCGAGGCGCTTGAGCGGGCCGCGGCGCGCGGCGTCGAGGTGCGCGTCGTCGTCGACGGCATCGGCACCGGCGACGTGCCGGCGGCCTGGCAGGCGCGCTGGACGATGGCCGGCCTGCACTGGCGCATCTACAACCCGGCGCGCGGCTGGCGGGTGCTGCTGCCGGGCCGCTGGCGGCGCATGCACAGGAAGCTCTGCGTCGTCGATGGCCGGGTCGCGTTCTGCGGCGGCATCAACCTGCTCGACGACTACGTCGACCCGACCCACGGTGCGCTCGAGAAGCCGCGGTTCGACTTTGCGGTGCAGGTGCGCGGGCCTCTGGTCGCGGATGCCCACGAGACGATGACGCGGCTCTGGCTGCGCATGCAGGTCACGCGCGACGCCCGCCACTTCGACTTCAAGGCGGCACTGGCGTCGGTGCGCGCGTCGGCCGATGCCGGCACCGACATGGCCGACTCCGCCATGCGGGCCGACAACCTCTGCCCGGCGCCGGGGCCGGCCGAGCCGGGCGCGCTCGCCGGCCTGGTGCTGCGCGACAACCTGCGCTTTCGCAAGCGCATCGAGCACTTCTATCGCTTCGCGATCGCGCAGGCGAAGAGCGAGATCGTCATCGCCAACGCCTACTTCGTACCTGGCCTGGCGCTGCAGCGGGCGCTGCTCAAGGCGGCCAAGCGCGGCGTTCGCGTCCAGCTGCTGCTGCAAGGCCGCTACGAATACTTCATGCAGCACCACACCAGTCGCGCCATGTACGGAGCGATGCTCGACGCCGGCATCGAGATTCACGAATACGCGCCGAGCTTCCTGCATGCCAAGGTCGCGGTGTTCGATGGTTCGCAGGGCTGGATCTCGACGGTCGGCTCGTCGAACCTCGATCCGCTCAGCCTGCTGCTGGCGCGCGAGGCCAACGTGTTCGTGCGCGACGACGCTTTCGCCGCCGAGCTTCGAGGGCATCTGCTCGATGCCGTCGAAAAGGGCGGCCAGCGCATCGAAGCGTCGTCGCATCAGCGTCGGACCTGGAAGGTGCGCAGCCTCTCGTGGATGGCGTACGCGGCGATGCGCGTCGCCCTGTTCGTGACCCGGAACCGCTATTGATGGACCGCGCCGACTTGGTCGTGCAACGGCGCGAAGGTCTCTACTGTCCCGCCGGCGATTTCTACATCGACCCGTGGCAGCCGGTCGAGCGCGCCGTCATCACCCACGCCCATGCCGACCACTCGCGCCGCGGCCACACCCGCTACCTCGCGGCGGCGCCGGCCGAAGGCGTGCTGCGCACGCGGCTCGGCGAGATCGACCTGCAGACGCTCGAGTACGGCGAGGCCATCGACCACTTCGGGGTCCGCCTCAGCTTCCATCCCGCCGGCCACGTGCTCGGCTCGGCGCAGGTGCGGCTCGAGCAGGAAGGCCGCGTGTGGGTCGCGTCGGGCGACTACTACGTCGCCGGCCTGCATGCCGATACCGCCGAAGACAACCAGACCTGTGCGCCCTTCGAGCCGGTGCGCTGCCACTGCTTCATCACCGAGTCGACCTTCGGCCTGCCGATCTATCGCTGGCAACCGCAGGCCGAGCTCTTCGCCGACATCGACGGCTGGTGGCGAGGCAACGCCGAAACCGGCCGCGCCAGCCTGCTCATGGGCTACAGCTTCGGCAAGGCGCAGCGCATCCTGAAGGGCGTCGACCGCACGATCGGGCCGATCTTCGTGCACGGTGCCGTCGAGCCGCTGAATCGTGCCTACCGTGCCGCTGGCGTCGACCTTCCCGAGACGCGCATGGCCACGGAGGTGAAGGACAAGGCGGAGTTCCGCAACGCGCTCATCGTCGCGCCACCCTCGGTGCAGGGCTCGACGTGGACGCGCCGCTTCGGCGACTACAGCGATGCTTTCGCGAGCGGCTGGATGCAGCTGCGCGGTGCGCGCCGCCGCCGCGCCGTCGATCGCGGCTTCGTGCTCAGCGATCACGCCGACTGGCCCGGCCTGCAGCGCGCCATCGCGGCGACGGGGGCCGAGCGGGTGATCGTCACGCATGGCTATGAAGCGGTGATGGTGCGCTGGCTCGGCGACCAGGGGCTGGAGGCGGGGTCGTTCCAGACCGAGTACGGGAGCGACGACGACGAAGACCCCCCGCCTGCAACATGAAGCGCTTCGCCCAGCTCTTCGCCGAGCTCGACCGCAGCACCGCGACTCTCGCCAAGGTCGATGCGCTCAAGCGCTACTTCGCGGTCGCGGCGCAGCGCGATGCGGCCTGGGCGGTCTACTTCCTGGCCGGCGGCAAGCCGCGCCAGGTCGTGCCGAGCGGCGTCATGTGGGCGACGGCCTGTCGCGCCGCCGGCATCGATGAATGGCTCTTCGACGCCTGCTACCAGGCCGTCGGCGACTTCTCGGAAACGGTCGCGCACGTGCTGCCGCCGGCCGCGCACGAGAGCGACCTCGGCCTCGCCGACTGGATCGAGGATCGCCTGTTGACGCTGCGTGGCCTCTCACCCGAGGAGCAGGCAGCGCGCGTTGCCTCCTACTGGAACGAGCTCGACAGCTCCTGCCGCTTCCTTCTCAACAAGCTCATCGGCGGCAGCTTTCGCGTCGGCGTCAGCAAGCTGCTGGTGCAGCGCGCGCTCGCCGAGCACGCCGGCATCGACGCCAAGCTCGTGGCCCAGCGCATGATGGGCTACACCGACGGCCGCATCGCGCCGACCGCCGAGCGCTACACGCGGCTGACGACGAGTATCGAGGCCGGCGTGCTCGACCTCGGCCAGCCGTATCCCTTCTTCCTCGCCCATCAGCTCGACCTGCCGCACGCCGAATTCGCGGCGAAGCTGTCGGCGCCCGAAGACTGGATCGTCGAGTGGAAGTACGACGGCATCCGTGCCCAGGTCGTCAAACGCGCCCGCCAGGTCTGGGTCTGGTCGCGCGGCGAAGAGCTCGTCACCGAGCGCTTCCCCGAGATCGTCGCTGCGGTCGCGACGCTGCCCGACGGCACCGTGCTCGACGGCGAGATCGTGGTCTGGAAAGACGGCAAGGTGCAGCCTTTCGCCCTGCTGCAGCAGCGAATCGGCAGGAAGCTGCTCGGGAAGAAGGTGCTCGCCGACGCGCCGGTCGGCTTCATCGCCTACGACGTTCTCGAGCTCGAAGGCGTCGACCTGCGCGAGCAACCTCAGGTCGAGCGGCGCGCGCGCCTCGAAGCGCTCGCGGCGGGCCACGACGCCATCCACCTCTCGCCCGTCGAAGTGCGACACAGCTGGGCCGAGCTCGCCGAGCTGCGTCACGAGTCGCGGGCTCGCGGCGTCGAGGGCTTCATGCTCAAGCACCGTCAGGCGCGCTACGGCACCGGCCGCAGGAAGCAGGACGATCTCGCCGCCGGCACCTGGTGGAAATGGAAGATCGATCCGCTCAGCATCGACTGCGTGCTCGTCTATGCGCAGGCCGGCCACGGCCGAAGGGCCAGCGTGTACACCGACTACACGTTCGCAGTGTGGAACCGGCGCCCCGCCGATGCAGCCGAGGCGCTGGCCGTCGTCGACCACATCGCGCGGCGCGAGCCGGCGGTGCCGGAATCGCTGCAGCTCGTGCCGTTCGCGAAAGCGTATTCCGGGCTCACCGACGAGGAGTTCAAAGTCGTCGATCGCATCATTCGTCGCGACACGCTCGAGAAGTTCGGTCCGGTGAGAAGCGTCAAGCCGAGCCTGGTCTTCGAGCTGGGCTTCGAAGGCATCAACCGCAGTACCCGCCACAAGAGCGGCATCGCCGTGCGCTTCCCGCGCATGCTGCGCATCCGCGATGACAAGCCGCTGCACGAGGCCGACACGATGGCGGAACTGGAAGCGCTGCTGCGCCTGCAGCATGGAAGCGTCGCGCCGGCAGGCAAAGAGACGGCAGCGGCGGAGGCGGCGAGCGGGGCTGACGGCTGACACGAGTCGCGGCGCATCGCTCGCTCGTCGGGCTTTGCGAGGCCGCCTCGATGGCGAGTCAAGCGTCGCCGGTGCTCGGATAGCGGCGTCTCACCGCTGCGACCCAACCAGCAACGAGTGTTTTGAGAATCGACATCGAGGTCCGCCAGGCGCCTGAAGTACAAACAGGCTCTACCCATCCTGTGTGTTTCCGAGCTTGGCCACGAGTTCGAATTTCTGGGGTCCTCCGCAGCGAGATAAACGACAGGAATTCGGCCTTGGCGAAGACAAGCGTGGGCCTTGGCGCTGACACGATGCGCCATGAGGCTTGAGCGGTGAACCGAAACGTCGCCAGGTCGCCTAACGTTTGAGTTGAGGCGCGGCGCAAAGGGCGCGAAGCGGCCTTTGGAACGTCCGCTCGATGGGAGGGTTAGACGCCATGCTCTTCCCGGCGCTAGCGGAGACGACGAGGGATGTACCAAAACAGTACGACATAGATCGCCGCGAGAACGAGACGGCTGGCTTGAAACGGGCGGTCTAATGGATGGCTCGCGCGTTCCCGCCTACAACTCCGCCTCGCTCCTGGTACTTCAGACCGCGTTCTTGCATTTGCTCGAGCGTCGCTGTGCCGGCACAGCCGCAGGCCGAACACTCGAACGAGTTCGCCGCGTTCGCTGTTCCGCAAGCCAGACAAGACCATCGGTACG
>Ga0123338_10003760_pt1 | contig 13514 bp, 15 predicted proteins | sample grotaG_FD_89793 | JGI IMG/M metagenome (GOLD analysis project Ga0123338, IMG submission 89793) | Glacier valley bacterial and archeal communities from Borup Fiord, Nunavut, Canada, to study Microbial Dark Matter (Phase II) -... | ecosystem: Environmental > Aquatic > Freshwater > Ice > Glacier ... | reverse complement strand
GCCGCCAAGTATTACCAGCGTGCCGGTGAACTTTCCGGTTCCGATCTGAGCAGGCTTCTGGCCGGGCGCTATATGCAGGAATCAGGGCAGACGGAGCTGGCAATAGGTTATCTTTCCGCTATGGCAAAAGGGGAGAGAAATCCTGCGCTCAAAAAGAGTTATCAGCTCAGGCTGACAGCGTTCCGTGAAACCCGGCGCACTGAACTGGCCCGTGATCGCTATCGGGAAATACGAGGAACTCTGCCGAAAACGGTCGAACAACTTGTTACCGGAGGATTCCTTTCGCCACCGCCCGTAGATCCTTACGGCGGGCAGTTTTATCTGGAGGCGGATGGGAAAGTTGCAACCACGAGTAAGTACGCTTTTGCCGGGGTGAAGAAGTGATATGCTGTATAGCAGGCCAACCGGTTGGTATATGTTGTTGATGGCATTAACCTGGTAGTAATTGCATGCCGGTACCACTATTAAGGCCAAAAAGATAACTACTCAGGTCAAAGGATTAAAAGGCATCTAACGCAAAGACGCCAAGTTGCAAAGACGCTAAGAACGTCAAAAACAAAGAATGTAGTTTTATCACAAATATTTTTTGGTTCTTTTTCTTGGTTTCCCTTGCGTCTTCGAGTCGTTGCGTCTTTGCGTTAATGCTTTTGACTCAAGATTTCATTGCTGTTGAATAGTTTTGAGTAGTTACCCAAAAAAATAAAGTATGATAAAAATGCGGCAGGTTACGGAATATTAGTACAATAATACGACCCTATAAACGGCAGTTAACCGCCGATAAAAACGGATACACGCCGATAAAACCTGGACTTACTTCAAAAAATGAATCACCTTTTGGGTTAGACCAGTATATAACTTAAGCCTTTGATTTCTCGGCGTGTATCGGCGTGTATCGGCGGTTAACTGCTTTTTTCAGGATGACTGGAGTTGTGATGTATGAACGCCATTGAGATAACCGGGCTCTGCAAGCAGTTTACCGGCAAGCGCATGACAAAGGTCGATGCCCTGAAGGGGCTTGACCTCACTATTGAAGCGGGTGAAGTGTTCGGTTTTCTGGGGCCGAATGGTGCCGGGAAAAGTACGACTATCAAGCTGGTGATGGGTCTATTACGCTCGACTTCCGGTACGGCCACCCTTATGGGAATGGATGCGAGCCTGGCAGAGTCACGCCGCCATGTTGGCTATCTCCCAGAAAATCCGGCTTTCTACGATTATTTGAGCGCCGAGGAGTACATCGCTTTTGTCGGTTCGCAATTCAAGATGGGGGCGGTGCTACTTGCGCAGCGTTCGGAAGAGGTTCTGCATCGGCTGGATCTGTGGGAGGCCCGCAAACGACCTATGCGCGGCTACAGCAAGGGAATGGTTCAGCGGGTTGGGGTGGCACAGGCGCTTGTCCATGACCCGGATGTCTATATCCTGGACGAGCCGATGAGCGGCCTGGATCCGATCGGGCGGGCGCTGGTTAAGGATATCATTCTCGACCTGAAGAAACGGGGCAAGTGTGTCTTCTTCAGTACCCATATCACCGATGATGTGGAGAAGGTTTGCGACCGTGTAGGGGTGATTGTCAAAGGGAGCCTGGTGGCGCTGGATCGGGTTGAAAACATTATGCGCAGCGGCGTGGAAGGATATGTCATCCATTTACAGCTGCCGGAAACAGAATCACTCTCTTTTGCCGGGATTGAAGCGCTCCGTCGCACGAATTCGGTTGCCGAATTTTACGTTCCTTGCAACGCCTTCAACGCTTTTATGGGTGAAGTTAACAGTACCGGTACCAACGTGGTTCTTGTGGAAACAAAACGCAGAGATCTGGAGGATTTCTTTCTTTCTCTGGTTAAAAATGATTTGGCCAGTTGACTTGTGTTACACGCGGAAACATACAGCTAATGTCCGTTGATGTGATACAATTCCGCCAACCTGGAGGTATAGATATGACACGTGACCAGATTCTGGATTTTTTGAGGCAACATAAGCAGGAAATGCATGACCGTTTTGGTGTCACCACGATCGGACTCTTTGGAAGCTATGCTCGTGGAGATGCTCGCGTGGATTCGGATGTTGATATTGCAATTGAATTTACCAAAAACAGTGCTGACAGTTATTTCGGCGCGCTTCATTTCCTTGAGGATTCTTTTCAAGTAAAAATCGACTTGGGTATCGAATCAAATTTTAAACCGTTATTAAAACCGTACATTTTGAAAGAAATTATTTATGTCTGATCGCACAGATCTTCAATTTATTCAAGACATTCTGGAATCAATACATGCGGCAATCGAATTTGTTGCTGATTATGATGTAGAGAGTTTTTCCAACGATAGAAAAACTAAATCTGCAACGATACGAGAACTGGAAATAATTGGAGAGGCGGCTAGCAGAATATCGATAGAAAATAAGGATAAATACTTTGCAGTGCCGTGGCGTTTAATGAATGATTTCAGAAATGTCCTCTCACATGAATACTTCGGTGTAAATGATGAAGTCGTCTTGGATATTGTAAAACATAAACTTCTAAGTTTAAAAAAACAGATTGCTGAAATTATTTTGCTTGAAAACAGTATTGATAGACCCGTCTCGTAATGTCTGAATTAGATACCGATAAATCATTTGCTCCTCTGCACCAATCTTTTCCCACAGAGCCGGGTCTATGCTGCTGACGATTATACAACTCTGTAGAGTGCGCCAATGGTTGAAAAATCTGATGCTGTTCTTTCCCCCATTTCTGGGTGGAACCCTATTTGCCCGCGCCCTTGATCTTCAGACGCTGCTCCCTTTTGTTGCCTTTTGTCTTGTTTCAAGTGCCACCTATATTCTCAATGACATATTAGATCGGAAAAATGACAGCCATCATCCGGACAAATGCTTCAGGCCGATTGCATCAGGGAAGATTTCCGTTGCATCGGCACTAGTGTGTGCCGCCATTTTGTTCGCCTGCAGTGTAGTGCTCTCCTGGGATATATCCGGTACGTTTATCGTACTTATGCTTGCGTATTTTACCGTTTCACTTTCCTACAGCGCCCTGCTAAAAGATATTGTACTGGTCGATATATTCTGCATTTCCGCATGCTTTCTTCTCCGCTTGCATGCTGGCGGCGCGGCTTTTAATGTAGTGGTTTCCGAATGGCTGTTTTTGAGTGTGTTTTTGTTGTCGGTCTTTTTGAGCACGGGTAAGAGGCTGGCTGAAAAGCAACGCTTGGGGGTGACCGCTCTCAAACATCGCAAGGCATTGGCGGCCTATCCGGCTGGATTTCTTGAAGGCATCATGTATATGACTGCCGGGTCTGTACTTGTAACCTACACCATGTACGTGATTTCACGTCACTCACCGTTGCTGCTATACTCTGTGCCGCTGTGCTGCTTCGGGTTACTGCGGTATATTCTCAGGGTTCAATCCGGCAAAGGGGGGGATCCGACGGAATCTTTAGTTCGGGATGTACCGCTGCTGATTGTTGGTATGGTGTGGGTTGTGCTTGTGGGGTGGGGGATTTATGGGGCACGTTGAGTGAAAATAGTTTTTTTCCGCCATTCTCTGCTCAGCAGAGGCGGCGACAAGATGATTGTTGCCCACGCTAATCATCTTGTCGCATCAGGTCATGATGTTTGCATTTTATCCGCTGTGTTTGACACTGTTTTTACACTCGATCCACGGATAACTTGTGACTACCTCCCTTCCCTAAGCAAAGCTGCTACTGTCCTGGCCGCCCTTAAAACCAAGGTTGACGCCGATTTAATCATTGCCGACATTATTCCAATGGCCTGTTTTCTGCTCCCACGCAATCGTAAAAAAATAATCTATTTTGCGCAGGATTATGACGAATCCTATTATATATCAGCCTTTCCGAAGGGTTTGATCCGCTTCTTCTATATTCTAGGATTACGTTTCATTCGCCTTCCAACAATTGCCGTTTCTCACCCACTGGCCAACCTCCTAAGGAAAAGGTTTAATGCAAATGTCAGTGTTGTGGAAAATGGGGTTGATACAAGTATGTTTTACCCTGACCCTGACAAGGAAATGGTTGTCTCAAAGGGTACCCGGAAGGCTGTTTTGCTTCTTTCCCGAAGTGACCCCAGGAAGGGCTTTGATATTGCGATAGAGGTAATTAATTTTCTCCCAAGGCGTATCTCTGAAAATATAGAGGTCTGGACAGTTGGTGAAGTGGCTTCTGGTCGTTTTTTAAATGTATTTCGTCAAAGGGATTTTGGCTATGTTGGTGAAGAGCAGTTACGGAAGATTATGGGTAGTGCCGATATATTCTTCTATCCGACTCGCCATGAGGGCTTTCCATTGATGGTTGTTGAAGCGTTTGCCTGTCAATGCCCTGTGGTAACGACAGAAGCAGTTCCGTATGCACAGCAAGGCTTGAATGCATTGGTGTCTTCTGTTGGGAATATCGCGGATCTTATTGAGATGGTTGAACAGCTATTGGTTGATACCGAATTGGCCAAAACACTCTGTGCCGAAGGCACTAATTTCGCGGCGCAACACAAACTCCAAAAATCGCTTGATGACTACGCAAGCAGTCTTGAGCACTTCTCACCTGATGCTCCTCAAGGGCGTTAACATGACACAGTCCTCCATTTCAATCATAACAGTTTGTATGAATAGTAATTCCTCAATTTCCCAAACGATTTCCAGTGTTCTGGGTCAGCATCAGCGTGGTTTAGAATATATAATTGTTGATGGATCTTCAACTGACGGCACACAAGAAACGGTCAAATCTTTTGGAAATGCGGTTGATGTATTTATAAGTGAGCCGGACCGCGGTATTGCCGACGCATTCAACAAAGGGATACTACACTCATCAGGTGTGCTTGTGGGGCTCATAAATGCGGATGATTGCCTTCTCCCCGGCGCTATTGAAAAAGTAATTACTTATTTTGCTACACATCCTGATGTTGACGTCCTACATGGAGACGTTCTTCTGTACGACGGAGCGCAATTAATCAAAAGGATTCAACCTGCAGGTCGTTGGTGGTATCCGTGGCGTTTGGTTATTTTTAATCATCCGGCTACATTTGTCAGAAGAAGTGTGTACGAAAAATGCGGGTTTTTCGATACAGGCTATAAAATAGCGATGGATGTGGAGATCTTTCTACGCTGGATGCGCAAAGGGATTTGTATCGCCTATGTGCCTGACGTTTTTGTTGCCATGCAGGCGGGAGGGGTGAGTGGACGCAGTGCATTTGGTGGATATCGAGAGGTAAAAAGAGCCTTTTCTACGTATGGATTTCCCTCCTTGGTTGTTACTATTCAATTTATATGTAAATTTGGAGTGCAGTTCATTGTTACTGTGCAGAGTAACCTCAGAACGTTGAAGCGAAACATATGAATCAGTTCTGGATATCTATGCTTCCGCTCTTTCTCAGGAAAAAGTTACTCAAGCACGAAAAACTACAGAAAATTCTAGGAAATATTGGATGGCTGTTTTTTGACAAAGTATTCAGGGTTGGTCTTGTGTTCTGCCTGAATATTTGGATTACTCGATATCTCGGTCCGGATCGCTTCGGCCTAATTAGCTATGCAACTTCGGTTGTTTCACTTTTTCTTGCAATTGCAAATTTGGGTCTGTATGGAATCGTCGTGAGAGATTTAGTTCGCCTTCCTGAGGCCCGCCACGAAATCCTCGGTTCGGCGCTGATGTTGAGACTCGCGGGGGGGCTTGTTTGTTTGGTTATTGCACTTATCGCTGTTAATTTGATGCGTCCAGATGATCAGACTACTGCACTGCTTGTGGCAATTATCGGTTTTGGTATGATTTTTCAAGCTTGTGAAGTCTTTGATTTCTGGTTTCTTTCCCAGTTGCAATCCCGCTATAGTCTGTTTGCCAACCTGCCATCACTCGTACTTGGATCAATTGTAAAAGTGTATTTAGTTTATTCCGGAGCACCTTTGGTGGCCTTTGCCTGGACAACCCTTTTTGAAGTAGTTTGTGGTTCGCTTGGCTTTGTCTTAGTATATCAGCGTGCTACGGGCGACCTCTTACGATTGCGAGTCAGTGGTGCTTGGCTGAAAAATTTACTTCGTGACTGCTCCCCGTTAATTTTTGCCGGGTTGATGGTTATGGTTTACACCCGTATTGATCAGGTGATGCTTGGACAAATGTTGGGTGATAGATCTGTCGGTGTTTACGCCGCAGCGGCACAAATCGCAGAGTTTTGGTTCGTTATTCCTGTAATTCTCTTGCAATCAATGTTCTCAACAATGATAGAAATCAGAAAAATGGGAGAAGAACAATATTATAATATACTCCAGAAAGCCTTTGATCTTATGGCCTTGGTATCTTATCTATTTTTCCTGGCTTTAATTTTATTTTCCGGGACAATTATGACAACACTTTATGGCCCAGCATATTTGGAAGGAGGCGGAATCCTGTCAGTTTATGTCGTATCCGGAATATTCGTGATGCTTGGCCATGTTCGTGAATATTGGGCGACTATGGAAAATGTAACTCGGTTATCTCTTTATTCAACAACTGCGGGGGCGCTTATAAATGTCGCACTAAATTATCTATTAATACCTGCTTTGGGACCGGTAGGTGCGGCATATGCGACACTCGCGGCACTATGCTGTAGCAGTTACCTCATCAATCTTCTCAGTCTCCGAACAATCAAAATATTCCATATGCAGACACAAGCGTTGATGGTTCTACCTGCACTATTTCGTTTGTGGAAAACACGCGTATAAACCGGCGGACAATCAACATGAAAAAAACAACGGTGCACTTGATATATTCATTGCCACTTGGCACCTTTGACACAATTACCATCCGGGTGTTGAGAAAGTTGTTTCTTCGGTCTTCATTTCAAAATTACAAATGGCCGATGCCCCTTCAAGCACCATTTTCGATTACGTATCATTTGGCTCAATATTTTTCAAATAACTTTCATGTCAAACTATATGATTATCAAGAGAGAGTGGCTATCAAGCCAAATCAGGGGGATATTCTTATTGGTCATCCGCACCCGGACCCTCAATCTCTTATGTGGCAGGCACTCGACAATCCTCTGTTTGGAAAAAAATATCTAATATGTCCTTATAATCATTCAATTCTTCAAGTGGGGTGGCTTCGCCCTGCAATAGAGAAATGTGACAAATACTTTGCAATTTGTGGCGACTATTGGTTTGAAACTTTTGCACAATCACCGTTTGCTGATTTGGAAAATAAAATCATTCATATTAATATGGCTCTTAACGCAAATGAATATCCGTATCTAAAACAAAAATTCAATCCAGTACGGCAGAGACGATTCTTTTATATTGGTCGTTACGGTAGCTTTGGAGACGAAAAAGGGATTGGATTGCTTGAAATGCTTGCTGAAAATATACCCGGATTTTCTGGTGGCTACATCTGTAAAGATGGGCACATAGCGGGGTGGAAGAGAATCTCAAAACCAACAAGCTTGACACCTGAATTCATGGCAAATGTGGCAGAAAAATATGATTTTTTCATTAATATGAGCAGGGCTGACGCCCAGGCAACAACTGTACTTGAGGCAATGAGTTGGGGATTCCCTGTTGCGTGTACAAAAGAAACCGGTTATTCAGAGGAGAGTCTCTTTCTTCTTGATAGTGATAATATTGAACAGAACAGTGCAATTATTGAACACATGCAGAATTTACCTGATAAAGAGCTACATCGAATATCCAGAATCAACAGGGCGCTTGCTGAAACGCGGTATAATTGGCAGCATTTTACGGACGTTATAAAAGAACATATTGAAGTGTAAGGAGAAATACTGTGAATGTTATGAAGCCTGGAGCAGAGGCACTTGAACGTATACTTTTATCTCGTGAAACATTCCACAACGTTGAGTCAGAAATTCGATTCCATGAACATTTACGGCGATATGCAGCTATTAGAAGATTTTGTTACGGAAAAGTCATTGATTTTGCTTCCGGTTGTGGCTATGGCTCATTTCTACTTTCTGCCAATCCGGATGTAGAAAAAGTCGTTGGAATTGATAAGGCGGATGATGCAATTTCTTGGGCAAAAAAAGAGTTTTCAACTGATAAGACTGAATTCAGATGTGTAGACATAGAAAGTGTGCAGGAAAAATTTGACACATTGGTGAGCCTAGAAGCCATAGAGCATTTCGAAGATACTTCATTACTACCTAGACTGGCAGAAAGATGTGATGTCGATCAGGTCATCATTTCATATCCGAATAAAAAATCAACTCACTTTAATAAATATCACGTCCATGACTTTTCTGTGCAGGATATTGTAGGTCTTATGGATAAATATCTGTGCTACCACCACCTTATTTTAGGCGATGTACAATTTCTGCTATTTGTTAAAAAGCCACCAAAGGCGCCAAGCCATATTTTTAATTATTTACATGACCTCATTTATTGAAATACGTAACTAGGAATGGCGTCACACCAGCCATTATTTTTCCGTTCCAAAAGCATCAGGACGATCATCAATGAAATGCAAAATATGTGCTTCATCAGCGAATCATTTTTCATCTGCTACAATTCTTGATAAATATGAAGTTGACTACTTCAAGTGTGCAGAGTGCGGATTTGTCCAGACAGAAGAACCATACTGGCTAGAGGATGCCTATACATCAGCCATTACCTTAAGTGATGTCGGCCTGGTTAGGCGTAACTGTGAATTGGCTGCTGTCGCAAAGGTTCTTATTTCACTGTTTTTTGATGCAAGTGAGCGTTTCGTAGATTATGCTGGCGGCTATGGCCTTTTTGTCAGACTTATGCGAGATAACGGTTTTGATTTTTCATGGGATGATAAGTATTGTAGGAATATTTTTGCTTTCGGTTTTGAAGCTCCTGAACCGGGCATAGAGAAGATTGAGTTGGTTACAGCGTTTGAACTATTTGAGCATCTGGTTGATCCTGTTTCAGAACTGGATCGGATTCTTTCCTATTCTCGGAATTTGTTTTTTTCTACAGAATTATTGCCCGAACCAACGCCACAACCCGACAGTTGGTGGTATTACGGCTTAGAGCATGGGCAGCACATCGGATTCCATACACGCTTATCATTGGCCAGTTTGGCACAACGTTTTGGGCTCAACTTTTATACAAATGGTTTCTCGTTACACCTGTTCTCTGAAAAACGAATAAGTCAGACTTTTTTTCGTTTATGTGCAAATACAATGACAGCTCACCTGTTAGCGCCGTTCGTCTATAGAAAATCACTTGTTGAGGCTGACTATACTAGGGTGTCTGGTGCTATTTTAAAAAAAGTTAGATAAAAATGGTTAATTCATGGCATCGGGTGGTAAATGAGAATTGGTCTTAATGCAATCGGCTTTAACCCAGGCATCATCGGAGGAATTGAAACATACTTCCGTCAATTGCTTCACCACCTGCAGCTTGAGAGTGGCGCACACGACTACCTGATCTCATGCAAGAATACGGACGTCGATAGTTTTGAATTACAGAACCCACGCTTCTCTTTTTTTGTTTTTAATTTTGGAAGGCCATCTCTAAAGTGGTTGTTACGGGGAGTACTGTTTGAGGTCGCGCACGTTGATATAATTAAGTCTTCAATGAATAAATTACCGGTGGACGTGATTCATCATCCATTTACTGTACTTGAACCATTGAATCTAAAAATTCCTTCTGTACTGACTTTTTGGGATATGCAGCATGAATTTTATCCGGAGTTTTTTACCTGGAGAGAAATGCGATTTCGTAACTTTTCTTTTCCTGCCTCTGCTCAACAAGCAACAAGAATAATTGTCAGTTCAAAATTCACAAAAAGATGTCTTATTGAACGCTATAATGTGCGGCCCGACATGATTGATGTGATCTATACGGGTGTTGGTAAAGAATATCGATCTATAACAGATCCTGAAGTTCTTGATGAAGTAAAACTCCGCTATAGTCTGCCGGATGTTTTCATTTACTATCCTGCGGCCTTGTGGCAGCACAAAAATCATCGTACCTTACTTGATGCTCTCTGTCTCGTTCGTGACAGATACGGCATAGAGGTTAACCTAGTGCTTTCAGGTATGTCAACCGGTCGCGCAGTTGAACTACATGCTGAAATATTGAAGCGCAACCTACAAAGGTTGGTAACAGTTCTTGGATATCTTCCTTACGAAGATCTACCAAGTATATACAATCTCGCAACGATAATGATTTTCCCTTCTTTGTTTGAAGGGTTTGGTATTCCGCTTGTAGAGGCGATGGCATGTGGTTGTCCGGTGGTCTGTTCACATAGCACATCTATACCGGAAGTAGTTGGGGAAGCCGCTTTAATGTTTGACCCACAGTCCATTGATGAAATGGCGACGGCAATCTTCAAAGTTTTGGATGATAGGGTGTTGCGTCAAAATATGAGCATCGCCGGCCTTGAACAAGCAAAATTGTTCAATTGGTGCGAAACTGCTCGCCAGACACAGGCTGTTTATGAGAAGGCGTGTTGTTAATCGTCGATGAAATCGAGTTCGTTGTTGAGATGATTGCAAGGCTGAACTTATGTGGTTTGTGAATGGAACTCGGAGATGAATATCCGATTTATAAAAAAGCTGGATGCAGCTATAGGATTTTTAACAGCATCTACATTTCCTCCGTCGCTGCACAGTGAATTGTTCCGCCTCAGTCGGAATTGGACTTTCAGGCGGTTTGAACCCGGTGGAATAATCACATGTCAGAACCATCCCTGGTTTTGGTGAAACGTAAGCGGCATAATTTAAACCTACGCGGCTTTTTTCATGTCATCACTGCTCCACCCTTTACAGGCAAGAGCAACCACACGGGGTACCGGTCGGGCTCCGGTGCGGTATTGGCTGATGGTACGGCGGGAAAGCCCAATGGCTTTGGCCGCTTCAGTAAGAGAAAGTGCGTGGCTGTCCTGCCACTGGCGAAAGCGGACATTTTCAATCATGTCTGATTGTTCAAGATACAGCTCAAAAAAGCGGTCGCAATCAAGAGACATGCCGCAGTTCCATTCCAGGGTAAAGCCCCAGTCGGCAATCTGGACAGTGGCGCACTCTTCGGCGGATTCCAGCAGTGCAAAGGCCGGATAGTTTTTTATTACGTCACGCATGGAAACGGTTGCTGTTCTTCCATCGGTGAAGGTTGCGGAAACAACAAGATCCGGAAGAACTGTCACGCTCTGTAGTCGGGGTGTCTGTTTTTTCATTTTTTACCTCTTTTCAGGGTTTCCCATCGCTTGCCAGGCTGCCAGTACGATGGAGCTGTTATCGGCGATCCATGCAGCAGCTTCGGCAACAATACGGGACGGGACACCAGAGTTGATTGCGGTGCAGTCAAGGAATAGTACGGCTTTACCGTCAGGATGAAGCAGGTGGACATGCACCGGCGGATGTTCCGCCCCTTGCACTTTAAGTATCCACCCATTGCCGGTAAGTATTTTTCCCATGTGAAAAATAATAGAGAAATTATTTCTCTATGTCAATATACTTCGAACGGCAACTTGGCGCCTGGAAATATGAAGTCGGCAACATGGACCATTCCTTTATGCAGGGGGTTGAGGTGGTTGATCGGTTGTTGAGTGGAAGTAAAGAACATACGTTGAGCGGCAGTATTTGATTAAAATTGTTGCCAAACTGGCAACTTTCTGTTTGAATGGAAGAAAACAGGAGTCAGCTATGCAAGCAACGACAACAAAAAGAATACCATCTGATGACAGGATAGTTTCCCGTATTCCACGGTCGAACAGGGTTGTTATTGAGAAAGCAGCCGCGGTTTACGGCGCAACCATTAACCAGTTTATTGTACAGTCCGCTCTTGACCGCGCTAGTGAAATCCTGGAGCGTGAAGAGTTGTTGCGGCTTTCAGAACGGGATGCGCAGTTTTTTTTAAATGCTTTGGATAATCCACCGCTGCCTAATGAGAAGCTGATTGAAGCGATGAATAAACATGCCAGGCTCGTCAAGTGCTGATATTTCAGGTACTTTCATTATTACACGATCGAAAGTCGTTTGATTGTGGTGTACTAGCACTGAACGAATTCCTGCAAAAGACTGCTCGACTGCATAGAGAAAAAGGGCTTTCCAATACGTACGTGATGCTCGATGAAGATTGTCCTGGTAAAATAGTGGGCTATTTTACTCTGGCTTTTTTTGAGGTCACCATTCAGAGTCTGCCTGAGCAACATTCCCGCAAACTGCCAAAATTATCACGTCTGCCAGCTGCAAAGCTTGCCCGCCTTGCTGTTGAAAAGAGCTGCCAAGGCAGAGGATACGGTGCTTTGATACTGGCAGAAGCAATTAATCGGGTCGTTTCTGCTGCTCGTGAGTCAGGGGCAATTACCGGTTTTTTTGTGGACGCTAAAGACGAACAGGCTAAAAGTTTTTACCTCCGTTTTGATTTTATACCACTGCAAGATGACCCCCTTAAGCTTTTTCTGCCTCTCAAAACTCTAATCAACGCCTGTCTCTTATGAATATCAAGGCTATGAAGCTAATTGATACTGCTGTCGGCCGGATAGCGACGTCCTTTATCCCTGCGCAAGCGCAAAGACAACCTCCCTCCCTTCTCACATCCCTCCTATTCATACGCCCCGGTGGCATCGGCGACGCGGTACTGCTTGCGCCTGCCATCTACTCAGTAAAATATGCCTACCCAAAAAGTCGAATAACCATTCTTGCCGAGCGCCGCAATGCGGGAGTATTCCCACTTGTTCCGGGAGTCGATGAAGTTCTCTGCTATGATCAATCACGTGAGCTTTTACATGTGCTGTGCGGTCGCTATGATGTGGTGATTGATACAGAGCAGAGTCATCGGTTGTCGGCCGTTGTGGCGCGGTTTGCATCGGCACCGGTCAAAATTGGATTCGATACCAACGAGCGCCGACGGATGTTCACCCATCTGATACCTTATTCGCATAATGATTATGAGGCGATCAGTTTTGCTCACCTACTGCAGCCGTTGGGGATCGAAGCGGGGGGAGTGGAGATGGGGACACTGTTCCTGTCTGTTCCGGGTACCGCCACTGAAAAAGCTGCCGGTCTGCTGGAAGCGCTCCATAATGAGCCATTTGTGACCCTCTTTCCTGGGGCCAGTATTGCGGAGCGGCGCTGGGGTGCGGATCGTTTCCGGCAGGTGGCTGAAATGCTGTCAGCTTTTGGAATCAGGACGGTTGTCGTGGGGGGAAAAGAAGATCGCCAGCAGGGCGAGGTGATCGCCGACGGAGGATTGGGACTTAATCTTGCCGGATTAACTTCGTTATCTGAAACCGCTGCCGTGATTCAAAAGAGTTCTCTGTTGCTGAGTGGTGACTCCGGGGTGCTGCACATTGCTGTCGGTCTCGGAGTGCCGACGGTATCTCTGTTCGGACCTGGAAGGGGAAAAAAGTGGGCTCCGCGTGGGGATCGGCATATTGTGATCAACAAGGGGTTATCATGTTCTCCCTGCACTACCTTTGGAACCACTCCTCCCTGCCCGAATGACACCAGGTGCATGAGCGATATAACCGTTGATGAGGTTGTTAATGCCATCACGGAGATGTTATCCCGTGTGGGAGCCATGCCGTCATAGTGTTTTTAAACAGAATTGGATCGAATCTGTATGATCTTTT
>Ga0123338_10003759_pt1 | contig 13515 bp, 9 predicted proteins | sample grotaG_FD_89793 | JGI IMG/M metagenome (GOLD analysis project Ga0123338, IMG submission 89793) | Glacier valley bacterial and archeal communities from Borup Fiord, Nunavut, Canada, to study Microbial Dark Matter (Phase II) -... | ecosystem: Environmental > Aquatic > Freshwater > Ice > Glacier ... | reverse complement strand
TTCCGATGGAAATTATCGTTTCTGATAAACGAATTATTCGCACTCATAGTAAGGATGAAGAGAAGTAACCGGAGTTCGCCAGGCGGCCCGGATTCATATACAGGAGGTTGATAGTATGGATGTAATTATTGGCGTTATCATTACTCTGATTGTCGCTGCCGGAGCCTATTTTGCCGGCAACAAGCTCAACAAGAAGGATACGGGATCGATTCTGAAACAGGCCGAAGAGCTTGCCGGCAAGGTGCTCGAAGATGCCCGCCGCGAAGCGGACACTATCACGAAAGAGGCGGAGCTCAAGGCCAAGGATTTGGCCATTCAGGCCAAAGAAGAGCATGACCGCAAAACAACCGAAAAAAGCAAGGATCTTCAGGCGTTTGAAAAAAGGCTGGTTCAGAAGGAAGAAAATCTCGATAAAAAAGCCGGTTTGATCGACCAGAAAGAGATGGATATCCTCAAAAAAGAGCAGGCTGTATCGCAAAAAGAGCAGGCTCTTCTTCTGCGGGATGAAGAGCTGAAAAAAGCGTCCGATGTTCAGAATGCCAGACTTGAGCAGATTTCCGGCATGTCGGCTGGGGAAGCAAAAAAAGAGCTGATGAATGCAATGGAAACCGAGGCAAAGCATGATGCCGCCAAGATAATTAGGGGTATTGAAGATGAAGCCCGTGAAACGGGTGATAAAAAAGCCAAGGAAATCATGGCTCTTGCCATTCAGCGCTATGCCGGTGAATACGTGGCCGAGCGTACCGTTTCTGTTGTGCCGCTCCCGTCTGACGAGATGAAGGGGCGTATTATCGGCCGCGAGGGAAGAAATATTCGCGCCCTGGAGGCAGCCACCGGCATCGACCTGATTATTGACGATACCCCCGAAGCGGTAATTCTGTCCGGTTTTAACCCGGTACGCCGCGAAGTGGCCCGCCTGTCGCTTGAAAAGCTCCTGGCCGATGGGCGCATCCATCCCGGTCGCATCGAAGAGGTCGTGGCAAAGTCAACCGAAGAGGTGGAACTTTCAATTAAAGAAGCGGGTGAACAGGCCGCTTTCGACCTGGGCGTTCACGGTATCCACCCGGAACTCCTCAAATTGATCGGGCGCCTCAAATACCGCACCTCCTATACCCAGAACGTCTACCTCCACTCACTGGAAGTCGCGTTCCTCTGCGGGATTATGGCAGCCGAGCTGGGAATCAACGTCAAACAGGCCAAACGTGCCGGACTGCTGCACGATCTGGGCAAAGCGGTCGACCATGAAGTTGAAGGGTCACACGCAGTCATCGGCGCCGAGTTGGCCCGTAAATACGGCGAAACACCAAAGATCGTTCATGCCATCATGGCGCACCACGAAGATGAGAAACCGAATTCCGTGCTGGCGATTCTGGTCCAGGCCGCCGACGCACTTTCCGGCGCACGTCCAGGCGCACGCCGCGAGATGATGGAAACCTACGTTAAGCGTCTCGGCGATCTGGAGCGCATCGCTACATCGTTCGGCGGTGTGCAGTCGTCGTTTGCGATCCAGGCCGGTCGCGAGATCCGCGTCATGGTTTCCAGTGAGCAGGTCAGCGATGATCAATCGGTTGTCATGGCCCGTGATATTGCCAAGAAAATCGAGGCTGAAATGACCTATCCGGGCCAGATCAAAGTCAATGTGATACGCGAAACCCGTTCTGTCGAATATGCCCGTTAAGATACTATTTATAGGCGATATCATCGGTAAACCGGGCCGCCAGGCGCTGTCGCGTGAGTTGCATCGTCTGGTGGACCGGCACACGATCGATCTCGTTATCGCCAATGGTGAAAATTCTGCCGGCGGTTTCGGACTGACGGTCGAAGTTGCCAAAGAGCTGTTCAACCAGGGGGTTCACCTGCTGACCGGTGGTAACCACATCTGGGACAAGAAGGAACAGGTTCAGCAGATCCTGGCTGATCCGCGTATTATCCGTCCCGCCAACTACCCGACCGGGGCGCCAGGGGTCGGTAGCGCGGTCCTGACGACTCCGGGAGGCGTCAAGGTTGCGGTTCTTAATCTGGAAGGGAGGGTTTTTATGAAAAGCCTGGAGTGCCCTTTCCTGGCCGCCGATCGTGAAATCAAACGTCTCAAAGAAGAGACGCCGATTGTTTTTGTCGATTTTCACGCCGAGGCCACCTCGGAAAAATCGGCGTTAGGGTGGTATCTTGATGGACAGATCAGCGCCCTGGTCGGCACTCATACCCACGTACAAACTGCAGATGAGCGTATTCTCCCCCAGGGGACGGCTTTTTTGACCGACGCCGGTATGACCGGCAGCTTTGACTCTGTAATCGGAATGGGGAAGGAAGAGACCATTTACCGCTTCCTTACCCAGTTGCCCGCCAAGTTTGAGGTGGCCAAGAAGGATATCCGTCTGAATGCCGTCGTGATCGGTGTGGACGAGACAAGCGGCAAGGCTGTCAGTATTGAACGAATTAACATGCCCTGCTGAGATTACATCTTTGGAAAGCATTTAAACACGGAGCAACGGTGCAACGGAGAAAACCAGGAAGAATCATTTGCTGTTGAAACAAGGCAAAGCAGCGCATACTTTCTGTTCTTGACTATCTCAGTTGCTCCGTTGCTCCGTGTTATTAGATTTTAGGAGCAATTTATATGTCTGTAGCCGAACAGATGGCCGTCATCAAACGCGGTACCGTTGAGATTCTTGTTGAGAAGGAGCTGGAGGAAAAGCTCACAAAGTCCATTTCGACCGGTGTCCCTTTGGTAATAAAGGCGGGGTTCGACCCGACCGCGCCCGATCTGCATCTGGGGCACACCGTACTGATCCAGAAGCTGCGCCAGTTTCAGCAACTGGGGCACGAGGTCAATTTTCTGATCGGCGATTTTACCGGCATGATCGGCGACCCGACCGGAAAATCCGAGACCCGCAAGGTGCTGACCCGCGAAGATGTGCTCAGAAACGCGGAAACTTACAAGGAACAGGTCTTCAAGATACTCGATCCGGGTAAGACCAAGGTCGTCTTCAACTCCACCTGGTTGAACGAGCTTGGCTGCGGCGGCATGATCGCTCTCGCCTCGAAATACACCGTTGCCAGGATGCTTGAGCGTGACGACTTCCATAAACGGTATACGACCCAGCAACCGATTGCCATTCATGAATTCCTCTATCCGCTGATTCAAGGGTATGACTCTGTCGCCATGAAGGCTGATGTGGAACTGGGGGGGACCGACCAGAAATTCAACCTGCTGATGGGGCGAGAACTGCAGCGTGAATGGGGGCAATCACCGCAGTGCGTCCTGACCATGCCGCTCCTGGAGGGGCTGGACGGTGTCAACAAGATGTCCAAGTCGCTCGGCAATTATATCGGTATCAGTGAACCGGCCGACGAGATCTTCGGTAAGGTCATGTCGATTTCCGATGAGCTGATGCTGCGCTACTACGAACTCCTCTCCGACCTGACTCTGGCCGATATTGAAGCTTTGAAGCGCGATCTCAAAGGTCATTCGTTGCACCCGATGGCCGCCAAGAAACGTCTGGGACGCGAAATAGTTGCCCGCTTTCATGGTGCCGGCGCCGGGGAAATCGCGGAAGAGAACTTCGTCAAACGTTTCAAGGAGAACGAGATTCCGGAGGATATGCCACAAGTGAGCTTTACGCTGGTTGGCGGCTCTGTCCTGCTGGCCAGGGCCATGACCGAAGCCGGACTGACCAAGTCCAACGGCGAGGCGCGGCGGGCTATCGATCAGGGGGGGGTGAAACTTGACGGTGAGAAGGTCAGTGACACCAATCTTGAGCTGACAGCGGTCGGTGAATACATCGTCCAGATCGGCAAGCGCCGCTTTGCGAGGATTCTGGTTTCATAACCGTTCAATTCATTGCTGAATATAAAGCGGGACCGGCATTATGCCGGTCCCGCTTTTTTTCGCTTTCAGTTGTCGGAGTGGTGGTAACGGCATAGACGTATCGCTACTCCAGCTCCACGGCTCTCTCCGTTCAACACCCCGATGGTGTTGGTTTAATGTACTCCGGTGATCGATCTCGTCGGCCACTATATAACCGTACTAAATACTCTTTTTGGTTGATCTTTTGTTATTAGATATGTACAACAACGGACATGATTGATCTTGTTACTCTCCATAAAATTCTCTCCTCCTATCCGATAATTACCCTGCTGGGGCCCTTCTTCCTGCTGGTTGCAATCGTGCTGGCCGTATATTATCTCCGTATCTCACGTCGTCTCCATTTTCAGATCGCCCTGCAGGAGCTGACGGACGTGAAGTTGCGCAAGCTTTCCTCCGCGGTCGAGAACTCCCCCGCCTCCATTGTGATTACGGATAAGAAAGGGGTTATCGAGTACGTCAATCCGGCCTTCAGCCGACTGACCGGATACGGGCCGGACGAGGCGCTCGGTCAAAATCCCAGCATCCTGAAGGGGGGTAATCAGCCCGATCTATTTTACCGCGAGATGTGGGAGACCCTGCTGCGCGGAGAGGTGTGGCGGGGGGAATTTCACAACAAACATAAGGACGGCACTCTGTTTTGGGAGGCGGCCTCCATTTCTCCGATAATTGATGCAGATGACGAAATATCGCATTTTGTTGCGGTCAAGGAGAATGTCACCGACAAGAAAATGTTGCTGGAGCAACTGGAGCATATGGCGAATTTTGACATCCTGACCGGTCTCTCCAACCGGCGCATGTTTCTTGATCGTCTGGAGCAGAGCGTGGAGATCGCCCGCCGCAACGAGCAGCGTTTTGCCCTGATGTACCTCGATCTGGACGGTTTCAAGCAGATCAATGACGGCTATGGCCATGAGGCAGGCGATCTGGTGCTGAAGACGGCGGCGTCCCGGTTGCTGGACTCCGTACGTATGTCGGACAGCGTCGGGCGTATCGGTGGCGATGAGTTCACGGTCGCTCTGGGTACCATCAACCATCATGACGATGCGGGTCAGGTGGCGGATAAGATACTGGAAGCTCTGCGCCGCCCCATTACCCTGCCGGACGGCACAGCCGGGCGGATTGACGCCAGCATCGGCATCAGCGTATTTCCGGATGACGCCGCCGATGGCGACGGTCTGATGGCTGCTGCCGACGATGCCATGTATGAGGTCAAGCGTAACGGCAAGAGCGGCTGGCGGTTCGTTTCCCAACAACAATAGCGGCCAATATTAGGTGCTGATAGCATATTTGTTCAGGCAGAATATTGAAAAGGAATCTATATGAATGAAGAGATGGAGAGCATCCCGCAGAACCATCAGCTCTGCGATCTGCGTCTGAATGTCAGCCGATACGACCAGCTTCGTCATGCCATTAACCAGCATGCTATCGTCAGCGCAACCGACGAGAACGGCACGATTGTCGAGGTTAATGACAAGTTTTGTGCCATCTGCGGCTACAGCCGCCGCGAACTGATCGGCCAGAACCACCGTATTGTCAAATCAGGGATCCATCCCGACTCCCTGTATCAGGGTATGTGGCGGACGATCACCAGCGGCAGTGTCTGGCAGGGTACCGTCTGTAACCGCAAGAAGGATGGCGGTTACTATTGGGTTGAAGCCACCATCGTGCCGATCCTGGATGAACATGGGCTTCCCTGGCGCTATATCTCGATCCGCACCGATATTACCGAATTCAAACAGGCCCACGAACAGCTGGAACTGGAACTGGGACGGACCCATGCCTTGCTTGAGGCGCTGGGGGAGGGGGTATTCGGTGTCGATCACCTGGGGATATGTACCTTTATCAACCCGGCCGCCCTGGCCATGCTTGGCTATGAGCAGGATGACGTGTTGGGAAAAAACGCCCACCTGCTTTTTCATGGTTCAGTGACTCTCCTTTCTCAGGTGCCGGAAGGAGAATGTCCGGTCTGCGATACCCTGAAGGACGGCATTTCCCGCAAAACGGATGATAACAATCTTTTTCGCAAGGACGGCGCCCTTCTGCCGGTCAGCCTCTCCGTGAGCCCGATCGGTTGCAGTGACGGCGGCTCTGGCTGTGGCGTTGTGGCTGTTTTCCGCGATCTGACCCGGCGCAAGGCCATGGAAGCGGGGCTGATCACCGCACGGGACGAGGCGCAGGGAGCCAATCAGGCAAAATCACTGTTCCTTTCCAATATGAGTCATGAACTTCGTACCCCGCTGAACGCCATCCTCGGCTTTGGCCAGCTCCTGGAGGGTGATCCGGGGTTAAACCCGGACCAGCTTGATTCGGTGCAGGAGATAACCCGTGCCGGAAGTCACCTGCTTGAACTGGTGAATGAGGTGCTGGACCTGGCCCGGATCGAATCCGGCCGGCAGGCCCTTAAACTCGGTCCGATAGCCGTGGATGAGCTTGTTGATGAATGCCTGTCGCTGACCTCCACGCAGGCCGCGAGCCGCGGAATCTGTTTTGCTCTTCCTGCTGTTTCGGGATGTATGCTTCATGCCGACCGAACCCGCCTTAAACAGGCCCTGGTTAATCTGCTCAGTAACGCCGTCAAGTATAACCGACCGGGGGGCGAGGTGCGTCTCGAATATGAGTTGCCGGATGAACGGAGAATACGCATCCACGTGCATGATACCGGTGCCGGTATTGCGCCGGAGCGGTTGTCTGAGCTGTTTCAGCCGTTTCATCGGCTCGGGCAGGAGTTGGGCGAGGTGGAGGGTACCGGTATCGGCCTTGCCATTACCAAACAGCTCATCGAGGCGATGGGAGGGGCGGTGGGTGCGACCAGCAGACTCGGCGAGGGGAGCGACTTCTGGCTGGAACTGCCACTAACGGTGTAAGCTGAAAATGGAGGAGGCCCCCCACAATGATCAACAAAGATAACCGTCCCGCAGAGATTGCCCGGAGAAAAGCGCCCCTGTCGCCGGAAAATCTTCATACGCTCTCGCCCGAAGAGATCCGGCAGCTGCTCCATGAGCTGCAGCTGTACCAGGTTGAGCTGGAGCAGCGGGTCGATCAACAGGCGCTGCAGGTCGAACAGTTAACAAACGAGCAACAGTTCTTTTTAAGCATCATGCCGATAGGCGCAGGCTTTATCAAGGAGCGGAAGATACAGGTTACCAACCCTGCCCTCGATAAAATGATGGGGTACGAAATCGGAGAATTGCTGGGGATGAATAGCGCCAGGTTATATCCCGACGGCGAAACGTATGAGCGTGTAGGAAAAGATGGATATGCGGCGATCGCCGGTGGTGGAACCCATACGGTAGAGTTGACCCTGAAAAAGAAGAACGGTTCTCTGATCTGGTGCAGCATGGTGGGGCGGGCCGTTAATGCGGGAAAACCTGAGGATGGCTCCATCTGGATGATTCAGGATATCACCGATCGGAAGCAGGCTGAACAGCTTCTTATGGAATCCAACCGCTTGTTCAGGGAAGCAAGAGAGCAGGCAGAATCCGCCAACCGGGCCAAGAGCGAGTTTTTATCACGCATGAGCCATGAACTGCGGACCCCGATGAACGCCATTATCGGTTTTACGCAACTGCTGGAGGATGACCGGGACTCCCCTCTTTCCGCTGATCAACAAGATAGCCTCCATGAGATCAGCAAGGCGGGGAATCACCTGCTTGAACTGATCAATGAAGTGCTGGATCTTGGCCGGATAGAAAACGGGCGGTTGTCGCTTTCCCTCGAACCTTTGGAACCTGAGGAGCTCTGCCTTGAATGCGTCTCGCTGCTGAGGCCTCTGGCTGGGGAGCGCGGCATTACGGTTACCGTTGCCCCAGGTGAGTCTGCCCGGGTGGTCGCGGACCGGACCAGGCTGCGCCAGGTGCTGCTCAACCTGATCTCCAACGGCATCAAGTTCAACCGGAAAGGGGGTGGGGTTGAAGTTGGGTGCGATCTGCTGACGGAGAACTCCCTGCGGATCTGGGTGCGTGACACCGGCCCCGGCATCGAACCGGAATTTCTGCCCCACCTGTTTCACCCCTTTGAGCGTTCCGCCGCCGTCGATGGCCTGTTTGAAGGGACCGGCATCGGCCTGGTCCTGGCAAAGCGTCTGACCGAGGCCATGGGAGGAACTATCGGGGTTGAGACCACCTTCGGCAGCGGCTCTCTCTTCTGGGTGGAGCTGCCTCTAGCCGGACAGATGGAGGCGATTGAAGCCTACCAGGCCGCTCCGACGGCGCCTCTGCCCGTCCCTCCTGCCCGCGATCGGCAGCTGCTGTATATCGAAGATAATCCGGCCAATATGCGGCTGGTGAAAAAAATAATATCCGGCCTCGGCGGGGTAAGCCTGTTATGCGCCGAATCTGCTGAAGCGGGGCTGCAACTGGTCAGCAGCGACCTCCCTCACCTGATTTTGATGGATATCAACCTGCCCGGAATGGACGGCTTCGAGGCGCTTGAACGTCTGCGGGGGAATCCGGAAACAGCCGATATCCCGGTCGTGGCGGTGACGGCCAGTGCCATGCCGGATCAGGTGCAGCGGATAATGGCGGCCGGTTTTGATGATTGTCTGACCAAGCCGATCAACCTGCAGCGTTTCGTTGCTGTGGTTGACGCGCTGCTGGAGAAATCTGCCCCGGGAGAAAATGAATGATTGAGAGCGATGAAACAGCCCATAGCAGCAGGATCCTGATCGTTGATGACGAACCGGCCAACCTCAAGCTGCTGGAGAAGATGCTTAAAGCGGAAGGGTTCATTAATCTGGTGCTGATATCGGATCCACGGCAGGTTAAAGAGGCCTATTGTTCCGACCCGACGGCTCTGATCCTGCTGGACATAAATATGCCGTACCTGGACGGCTATCAGGTGATGGCCCAGCTGAAGGAGCTGAACGATCCGCTCCTCCCCCCGATCCTGGTTCTGACCGCCCAGACCGGGAGGGAATTTCTGATGCGGGCCCTCAACGAAGGGGCCCGTGATTTTCTCAGCAAACCGTTTGACCGTTATGAACTGCTGGCCAGGGTCAGGAACCTGCTGGATGCCCACCTGGCCCTGCGCCTTACGTTTGACCAGAAGGGGGTTCTGGAGGAGTTGGTGCGAAAACGGACCGCCGAGGTGATCCAGTCCCGCCTGGAAATTGTGCAGCGCCTGGGGCGCGCCTCGGAGTACCGCGATAATGAAACCGGGCGGCATCTCTTCCGCATGAGTCACAGTGCGGCCCTGCTGGCCAGACAGATCGGCTGGAGCGAGGAACGGTGCGACCTGATGCTGAACACCAGTCCGATGCATGATCTGGGCAAGATCGGTATTTCGGATACCATCTTGTTGAAGCCGGCGCGATTGACGCCGGAGGAACGGGCGATCATGGAGACCCACACCACGATCGGTGCCAACATTCTGTCCGGTTCAAATAATGAACTTCTTGAAACAGCCAGGATCATCGCCCTGACTCACCACGAAAAATGGGACGGCAGCGGCTATCCCGGCAAGCTGGCAGGCGAAGCGATTCCGATGGAGGGGCGTATCGCCGCGATTGTGGATGTCTTTGACGCCCTTACCTCCGTGCGTCCCTACAAGAAGGCCTGGTCCGTTGCTGAGGCCGTCGAGGAGATGCGGAAGCAGAGCGGGGCTCATTTTGACCCGCTGCTGGTGGAACATTTCATGACGATCCTGCCGGGCGTGCTTATGATCAGGGAGCGTTTCTCCGAATCGTGACGTGCGCAACCGGTCGCTTTTTACGGCGAGCGGTGTAGGAACTATTGCAATAATATGCGGTTGTGATAGTAACAATGCTCAACAATCTATCAGGGGGAGAATATCATGGGTTTTTTCGGGAACAACAGCAAAGCGGAGTTGATCGAGAAGGATGCCGAAATCAAGAAGCTGATGCAAATGATCGATAACGTGGACAATATTGTCATGCTCTGTGACGCCACCCCCGAGAACAAGGTGTTTTACATGAACACCCGGGCAAAAGCGTTGATGCAGCAGCACCGCTCCGAGTTGAATGCCGGGTTGCGGGGGGCCGATGTCAGCAACGCCTTCAGCAACTCCATCCACCAGTACCATAAGGATCCCGGCCGTGTGAAACGGCTTTTTTCAAATCCCCGCACCGATCTGCCGCATACGGCCGAAATCCCGATCGGCGCCATTACCCTCAAGACCACCGCTTATCCGGTCTGGGACAGCAGCGACAGCAGCAAGGTGCTCTGCTACATGGCCTGCTGGAGCGATATTAGCGCCGAAAAACTGGTGAAGGAGCAGCAGTACCAGCAGATAGAGCGGAAGAACTATCTTGAAGAGCGGATCCACCAGATCGCCACGGCGATGGAAGAGATGAGCATGACCGTCAACGAGGTGGCCGGTAACACCAACAATGCCTCTGATTCGGCTTCCCAGGTGTCTGACAATGCTCTTGAAGGGCAAAAAGTCGTCAATCAGGCGGTCAAAGAGATGCAGAAGGTGGCCGAGGTCGTCAGGTCATCGGCGATTATCGTCGGTAATCTGGGGGCCACGTCGGAGAAGATCGGCGAATTTGTCAATGTCATCAACGAAATTGCCGATCAGACCAATCTGCTTGCCCTGAATGCCGCCATTGAAGCGGCCAGAGCCGGTGAAATGGGGCGTGGTTTTGCCGTGGTGGCCGATGAGGTCCGGCGGCTGGCGGAGCGGACCATGACCTCAACCAAGCAGATCAGCGCCATGGTGGCCGAGATCCAGAACGGCACCAGACTGGCGGTGGAGTCGATCGAACGGGGGAAGACCGAGGCGGAAAAGGGGGAGGCGCTTTCGCACAAGGCAGAAGAGTCGCTGAACTCCATCGTTCAGTCCGTTGAAGAGATCAAGAACATGATCGCCCAGATTGCCACCGCCTCGGAGGAACAGGCGGCGACGGCGACAGTGATTGCCAGCAATCTGGAAGAGATATCGAGGCAATGATCGGGAGCCGGCTGCAGCCGGTGAGGAGATCGTCCCGATCGGTGAGCGCCGCTTTGCTGGGATTGCTGTTACGTCGGCGGGATTTTAAAAGATGATGCAAAAAGCGGGACAGACAGATGACCAGGGAGTGTAACTCTGCTCCCTGCAGTCCCAAAACTCATGTCCGTATCAGCGAGGAAAGAGCTTACAGTATGAACTGCTGGACATCCTCTGTACAGACAAGCTTCTCGAGCTTCTCCAGCAGAAGTGGGGAAAACAAGCCATTCATCTGATTGCGCATTAACTGGAGAGCAATATGGGGAGGCATGCTCTTGTTGCCGAGGTTGTCAGTAGTGAGGGTGCAATAGATATCTGCAACCGCTGTTATCTGGGCACTCCGTGGAATCTCCCTGCTCTCGAGTCCGAGCGGATAGCCACTGCCGTTGCAGCGTTCATGGTGGAGCCTTACAATCGTCAGCGCCACCTGGGAAAGTACCCCCTTGTTCTTCAGGTAAAGATATCCCTCCTCGGGGTGGCGTTTCAGAACCTCAATCTCTTCCTCGTTCAGCTTTCCGCTCTTGTTCAGAATCTCCTTCGGGACAAATATCTTGCCAAAATCGTGGAGAATGGCGCCGGTACCGACATCCAGCATCTCGTCGCGGGAGAGCGAATAGGCCTCTGAGTGCATCAGCAGGGTCAGGGATGCCACCTGCAATGAATGCACAAAGGTGTGATAGTTGTGCGACATAACCGTTTCCAGAGAGTTAATCGCGCCCGGACTATTTGAGAGATACAGCATCAGGTTTTCGATGAGCCGCTTGGTACGACCCAGGTCAGTGGACTTTTCCGGGTTGTTGAAAATGTCATCCACGAAGTTTATGGATGTCTGGTAGATCATCTTCCCCTTTGCCTTGGCGTTGAGGATATCGCTCTTCAGGAGCCGCTCGGCGCTCGCCTCCATGTGGCTGGTGATGACATCCATGTCGTTCTTGGAAACAAAAACGAACTCTACCCCGTTCTTTGAAAGACGCTCATGGTCATGCTCGCTGAAATCACGACCGTTACTCTTGTAGAGAACGTAGTTGCCGCCTGTTTTAATGTACAGTGCAACATCAGGAAAGATAACCGGCTCGATACTCTCGAGAGTAATAGGGACGAAGACCTCTTTGGCTTCCATAGCGGCAAACTCCAGACATGACGGTTGATTTCATCTCAATCGATCAACATTCAGGTTAGTAAACTACATCTCCATAATCACCGGCAGTATGACCGGCCTGCGCTCGATGGTCTTCTTGCAGAAGCGGCGCAGCGCCTGGCGGACGGCTGTCTTGACCTCATCGCCGTCACAGCGCATTTCGGCGTTCATTTCCTCCAGCGCAAAGGTTACCACTTTGCGAGCCTCTTCCAGATACTCTTGGTTTTCGTCCTCAAAGACGAAGCCGCGGGAGACTATATCCGGGCCGTAAATAATCGCTCCCGTAGTCATGTTGAGTCCCATGATGACGACGATCATGCCATCCTCCGAAAGATGTTTGCGGTCTCTCAGTACGATTCTGCCGACATCGCCAACCCCTTTGCCATCGACAAAAACCCTGCCTGACTCTATCTGCTCCACTATCGCAGCGGTATCGGAATAAAAGGAAACTACTTCGCCATTGGTTGCCAGGAGGCAGCGCTCCTCCGGAATGCCGACTTTGTGGGCCAGCTGGATATGTTTGAACAGATGCCGATATTCGCCGTGGATCGGAATGAAGAAGCGTGGCCGTACGGTGTTGAGCATCAATTTAAGCTCTTCCTGGCTGGCGTGGCCGGAAACGTGCACCTCTGAAACCTTTTCATGGAAGACCTCGGCACCGCGGCGGTACAGGTGGTTGATCAGCTCCGAAATGGTGCGCTCGTTCCCCGGTATGACACGAGAGGAGAGGATGACGGTATCGCCCTTTTCCAGTTTGATCTGCTTGTGATCGTCCATGGCGATGCGGGTCAGGGCGCTCATCGGCTCTCCCTGGCTGCCGGTGGAAATGATGCAGACCTGCTCCGGCGGGAGGTGCGGGAGTTCTCTCAAATCCATCAGCTGCTCGTCGTCTATCGTCAGATAGCCGAGATCCCGGGCGATCTGAACGTTCTTGACCATTGAGCGGCCATTCAGCAGGATCTTGCGTCCGCAGAGTATCGCGACATCGGCGACCTGCTGAACGCGGTGGATGCTGCTGGAGAATGCGGCCACGATGATCCGTCCGGAGCATTTCGGGAATATGTCGGCAAACGCTTCGCCTACATATTTTTCGGAAAGGGTATACCCCTCGCGTTCCACATTGGTTGAGTCCGACAAAAGCGCCAGAACCCCCGCTTCACCGTAGCGCGACAGGGAGGCCAGGTCGGTCAGCTGCCCATCGACCGGGGTGTGGTCGATCTTGAAATCGCCGGTGTGGATGACGACCCCCTCCGGTGAGGTTATCGCCAGGGCGCAGCCGTCAACGATCGAATGGGCTACGCGCAGGAACTCGACCTGAAAACAGCCGATGTTTACGGTCTCCCGTGGCTTGACGGTCACCAGTTCCACGGATCCGTCCAGCTTGTATTCCTCCAGCTTGGCGTTAACCAGGCCGAGCGTCAGGGCGGTGCCGTAGACCGGCACGTTCAACTCCTGCAGTACAAAGGGGAGGGCGCCGATATGGTCCTCGTGTCCGTGGGTCAGGCAGATCGCGCGCACGTTTTCGGCCCGCTCACGAAGCCAGCTGATATCAGGGATGACGTAG
>Ga0123338_10003757_pt1 | contig 13526 bp, 10 predicted proteins | sample grotaG_FD_89793 | JGI IMG/M metagenome (GOLD analysis project Ga0123338, IMG submission 89793) | Glacier valley bacterial and archeal communities from Borup Fiord, Nunavut, Canada, to study Microbial Dark Matter (Phase II) -... | ecosystem: Environmental > Aquatic > Freshwater > Ice > Glacier ... | reverse complement strand
TCGATGCGTGGCTCGCCGAACTCACCTCGAGTCTCACCGAGCGCGACGCACCCTTCGCCGTCAATCAGATCGTGCACAAGTCGAACGACCGACTCGAACACGATTTGGGTATGTGCGTAAAGTATCGCGTGCCGATCGTGATCACCTCACTTGGCGCACGCGAAGACGTCAACGCCGCCGTCCATTCGTACGGCGGCATCGTTTTGCACGACATTACGAACATCGCGCATGCACACAAAGCGATCGACAAAGGCGCCGACGGCCTCATCGCCGTTGCGGCCGGGGCCGGCGGCCACGCGGGCACGCTCTCACCCTTTGCGCTCGTGCAAGAAATCCGGCAGTGGTTCGACGGGCCGCTCGTTCTCTCGGGCGCGATCGCAACCGGGCGCGCGATTCTCGCCGCGCAAGCAATCGGCGCGGATCTCGCCTACATCGGCTCGGCGTTCATCGCAACCACCGAAGCGAATGCAAGCGCGGAGTATAAGAAATCGATCGTCGATTCGAGTGCCGGCGACATCATCTACACGAATCTGTTTACCGGCGTGCACGGCAACTATCTGCGCTCGTCGATCGAGCACGCGGGTCTCGATCCCGCCCACTTGCCCGAAAGCGATCCGAGCAAGATGGATTTCGGCGGCAGCACGGCGGCAAAAGCGTGGCGAGATATTTGGGGCAGCGGCCAAGGCATCGGCGCGATCGATGCCGTCGCCGACGTTGCGACGCTGGTCGCGCGCCTGCGTCGTGAATACGTCGAAGCGCGCGACGATCTCGCGCTTAAAAGCGCAACGTTCGGAGCCGATACCGTCCACGCCACGTAGTAGCCGAACCGGCGATAGCGGGTCGCCGTAGCCGGTACGCCGTAGCGTCGTGCTATGAAACGCACTCTTAGCGCACTTCTTCTCGCGCTCTCGCTCGCGGCGCCGGCGCTGGCCGACGAAGGCATGTGGACCTTCGACCATTTCCCCGCAGCGAAGGTGGGCGCCGCGTACGGTTTCACACCCGATCGCGCGTTCCTCGACCACATTCGCTCCTCGTCCGTCCGCATCGCGGGCGGCTGTTCGGCCTCGTTCGTCAGTCCCACGGGCCTGGTGATGACCAATCACCACTGTGCCGTCGAATGCGTCGGGCAACTCTCGAACAAAGATCGCGATTTCGTCGCGACGGGCTACTACGCAAAACAGCAAACCGATGAAGTGGCGTGTCCCAATTTCGAACTCGACGCACTGACGAGCATCAACGATGTTACGAACGCCGTACTCGCAGCAACGCGTGGCAAAAGCGGCACGGCGTATAACGATGCTCTCAAAGCGGAGACCGCTCGCCAGCAAGCGACCTGCGGGACCAATCCCGCGATCCGCTGCGACCTCGTTTCGCTCTATCACGGTGGCGTCTACGATCTCTATGCATACCACCGCTACAATGACGTGCGGCTCGTGTTCGCGCCCGAATATGGCGTCGCGCAATTCGGCGGCGACCCGGATAACTTTAATTTTCCGCGCTTCGACTACGATATCTCGCTCGTGCGCGCGTACGAGGGCGGCAAGCCCGCCGCAACGCCGGAGTATTTACGCTGGAGCAAAAACGGCTCGCGCGACGGCGACGTCGTGTTCGTTTCCGGCAACCCCGGCGGCACATCGCGCGAGTTGACGGTCGCGCAAGATGCGTACCGCCGCGATGCTAGCTACCCGCGCATCATTTCGAATCTTGCGGAGTATCGCGGCGTGCTCGAGGAATTCGGCACGACGGGTGTCGAGCCGCGTCGCCAAACGCACGAGACGCTCTTCTACACCGAGAACAGCTATAAAGAACTGACCGGCGAAGAACACGCTCTGCAAGACTCGGTCTTCTTCGCTCGCCTCGTCGCCCGTGAGAACGCGCTCCGCGCTGCGCTCGCAAAACGACCGGCGCTGCAACGAGCGTATGCCGGAGCGTGGGATACGATCGCACGCGTGCAACGTCTGCGTACCGAACGAGCCATTGCCTACAATCAGATCGGTGATGGCCAGGCCTTTCAATCCGATCTCTTCGGATACGCCCAAACCCTCGTCCGCGTCCCGGTCGAGAAAGCGAAGCCGAGCGGAGGCCGTCTGCCGGAATACAGCGATGCATCGCTCGCGCGTCTTCCCGACGAACTCTTCTCGGCGGCGCCCGTCTATCCGCAAGTCGAAGAACTCAACTTGCGCTTCTCGCTCACGAAGATGCGCGAGTATCTCGGCTCCGACGATCCGATCGTGCGCGCGGTGCTCGGAAAGAAGTCACCCGAAACGCTCGCGCACGAACTCATCGTCGGAACGAAACTCGCGGACGTTGCGACACGCAAGGCGCTTTTCGAGGGCGGAGCCGCCGCAATCGCCGCCTCACAAGATCCGATGATCCGCTTTGCCGCCTCGATCGATGCGCAATCGCGTAGCGTTCGCAAACACTTCGAAGATGAGGTGCTCGCGCCCGAACGTAAGGCGTCGGAGGCAATTGCAAAAGCGCGTTTCGCCATCGAAGGCACCTCGACGTATCCGGACGCGACGTTTACGCCGCGCCTGAGCTATGGAACCGTGCGCGGCTACCGCGACGAACGCGGCCGCACGATCGCGCCGTATACGACGGTCGGCGGACTCTTCGCCCGCGCGAGCGGTGCCGAACCGTTCGTCCTGCCGCAATCGTGGCTCGACGCGCAATCACAATTGGATCCCGGCACGCCGATGAACCTCGCCTCGACGAACGACATCATCGGCGGCAACTCCGGCAGCCCTCTGATCGATAAGAGCGGTGAGGTCGTCGGGCTCGTCTTCGATGGCAACATCGAGTCTCTCGGCGGCAACTTCGGATTCGACCCGAAACTCAGTCGAACGGTGTCGGTCGATAGCCGCGCGCTGCTTGCCGCACTCCGCGCCGTGTATCACGCGGACCGCATCGTCTCGGAGATCTCGCCCGCGAAGTAACCGAACCGACGACTACGTGATCGTCAGCGGACGATAGCGAATCCGATGCGGCTTGGCGGCTTCTGCGCCGAGCCGCTGGATTTTGTTTTCTTCGTATTCGGCATAGTTGCCCTCGTAGAAAAACACGTTCGAATCGCCCTCGAAGGCGATGATGTGCGTCGCGATGCGGTTCAGGAACCAGCGATCGTGGCTGATGCAGAGAACGGTCCCGGCGAATTCACCGAGCGCATCTTCGAGCGCGCGCAGCGTTTCCACGTCGAGATCGTTCGAGGGTTCATCGAGCAGCAAGACGTTTGCCCCGGCGATGAGCGTTTTTGCAAGATGCAGCCGTCCGCGTTCGCCGCCGGAGAGCTGACCGACCGGCTTCTGCTGATCGGCTCCTTTGAAATTGAACCGCCCAAGATACGCCCGCGCGGGCATTTCGAATTTGCCAACCATGATGATATCGAGTCCGCCGCTGACGTCGTTGAACACGGTCTTGTCGCCCTGCAGTTGTTCGCGCGACTGATCGACTACGGCAAGCTTGACGGTTTTGCCGATCGTGATGGTTCCGCTATCCGGCTGTTCCTTGCCGGCGATCATGCGGAAGAGCGTCGACTTTCCGGCCCCATTGGGGCCGATGATGCCGACGATGGCGCCCGCCGGAATCTTGAAATTCACATTTTCCATCAGCAGTCGATCGCCGTACGCTTTGCTGACGTTCTCAAAATCGATCACCTGATCGCCGAGTCGCTCGGCGACGGGGATGAAAATTTCTTGCGTTTCGTTGCGTGCCTGGTACTCGTAACTCGAGAGTTCTTCGAAACGCGCCATGCGGCTCTTGCTCTTGACTTGCTGACCTTTGGTTCCCTTACGAACCCATTCCAGTTCGCGTTTGAGCGCTTTCTGTCGCGCCGACTCTTCTTTTTCTTCTTGCGCGAGGCGCTGCGTTTTTTGATCGAGCCACGAACTGTAGTTGCCTTTCCACGGAATCCCGTGGCCACGATCGAGTTCGAGAATCCATTCCGCAGCGTTATCGAGGAAGTAGCGATCGTGGGTGACGGCGACGACGGTACCGGCAAAACGCATCAGATAATTTTCGAGCCACTCGACGCTCTCGGCATCGAGATGGTTGGTCGGTTCGTCGAGCAGCAGCATATCGGGTTTCGAGAGCAGCAGACGACAGAGCGCCACGCGTCGCTTCTCTCCGCCCGAAAGCGGTCCGATCTTGGCATCCCACGGCGGCAAGCGCAGCGCGTCGGCCGCGATTTCGAGTTGCTGATCGAGGTCATCGCCCGCCGCAAAGAGGATCGCTTCGATCTTCTCTTGCTCTTTTGCGAGCGCATCGAAATCTGCGCCCTCATCGCCGTAGGCGGCATAGATATCATTGAGACGTTTACGCGCGGCGATGAGGTCGCCGAGCGATTCTTCGACGGTTTCGCGAACCGTTTTATCGGCATCGAGTTTGGGCTCTTGCTCGAGATAACCGATTTGCAAATTCGGTGCGGCCTTCGCTTCGCCGTCGAATTCCGTATCCACGCCCGCCATTATGCGCAAAACGGTCGACTTGCCGGCTCCGTTGATGCCCAGAATCCCGATCTTTGCGCCCGGCAAAAAGCTCAGCGAGATATCCTTGATGATCTGTTTCTTCGGCGGAATGAGCTTCGAGACGCGGTGCATCGAGTAGACGTACGACATAAACCATCCAAGGGAGCGGGGCGGAAAAGAACGAGGCCTCCCGGGTTCGGAAGACCTCTTTCGATAGGCAAATTTTCTGGAAACAAACGAGGAGACCCTGCGATTGGGCGGCGGCTCCTACGTACGAGCGTGGCGCAGGCAACGCGATCCATCGTGGCTCATCGCCGCCGATGCCACCATTTTTACTCGACCTTGCAGTCGCCGTCTGGCGAATGCAAAAGCCCGTCGTTCTCGACGAACGACGGGCTTTCAAGTGGCTCCCGAGTCTGGACTCGAACCAGAGACCCATTGATTAACAGTCAATTGCTCTACCAACTGAGCTACTCGGGATCACGCCGCATCACGATCGTGCCGCTGGCGACCTTCGACGATTCAACGAGTGTGCGCGCCACCCTCTAACCGGCCCGTCGAACGCGATCGAAGGATGCTCTCAGCAGAGACGCCAAAGCGCGTCTTTACGATGACCTAGCAGGCCTTCGACTCCCTTCGCGCCATACGCGCGCCTCTGCTGCGCCAGCTTCTCGGGAGCCTCGTCGCTATGTCCACCGCCAGCGTTTTTCGCGTCGGAAGTTTTCGCTCGTTTTTCATCGGCCAAGCCTGTAGCTACCTCGGTGATGGCCTGCGAGCGATCGCCATCCCCTTGCTCGTTTTCCAGCTCACCGGCTCGGCGATGTCGCTCGGCATCACGTACGCGCTCGAATTCTTCCCGTTCTCGATCTTCAGTTTGGTCGCCGGGTCATTTTCCGATCGCCTCGACCGCCGGCGGCTGATGCTTTCCACCGACATCGTCCGGCTCGTCATCATGATCGGTTTTGCGGCGCTCTTCTTCACCCATCGACTCACGCTACCGTTGCTCTATACGGGCGTCGTGTTGCTCTCGATCATGGCGGCGATGTTTCTCGGCGGGCAAGCCTCCAGTATCCCATTTCTGGTCGGCAAGGATCGCGCGAAAGCGGCCGTCGCTGCGCTCGTTGCAACCGAACAAGGCATGAACCTCATCGCCCCGCCCGTCGGCGGCGCGATATTCGCACTCAAAGGCGCGCTGCCGGCCCTGCTCTTCAACGCGGGAACCTACCTTGCATCGACGGCATCACTTGCTACCGTTCGCAATTTCGGTCCGGACGCTCCATCGGGTTTCCCATCGCTGCGCGTGATCGGCGCGGACGTTGCCAAAGGGTGGACCTACATCATGCGCGATCCGGCGATGCGCATGCTGACGTGGCTACAACTTACCTTTAACTTCTTCGGAATGATCGGCTATACGACGGTGATTCCGTATTTGAAGCGCGAGTTTCTCGCAACGGACCAACAAGTCGGTATCGCTTTCGGTGTGTTTGCGCTCGGGGCCGTGCTTGGATCGGTACTTGCCGGGAAGACGCATCTGCCGTTCGGTCGCGTTCTCGTGCTCTCGGGCATCATGGATGCCTTTACCGGGCTTCCGCTCATCTTCACCCACGATCTGCGAATCGCCGTGCTCTCGTTTTCGCTCGGCAGTCTCTTCGGAATCTACCAAATCGCCAACGTGATCGCGTGGCGCATGCGTGTCGTTCCCGAAGAGATGGTGGGACGGGTCTTCGGCGTCATCCGCATGACCGTGCTCATCGGTGTCGTGCCTGGATCGATCCTCGGCGGAACGATCGCCGATGCCGTCGGGGCGAGGTATGCGTTCGTCGTCTCGACGAGCGGCTACATCATCACCACCATCTGGATGCTCTGCTCGCGCGCCCTGCGCCAAGATCGCCGCTGATCGTCGTGGAACGGTAAGCGGATGAACGACCCCAACAAGCGGCTCGTCTACTCGACCGACGGTAGCACGCCGTTGCCGAAAGCCGAGAAACGCAAGAGCGCACCTCAGCCGCCCGCCAAGCATCCCGATGACGGCGTCATTCGCGTCGCCCGCGAGAAACGCCGAGCGAGTGCCGTCACGCTCATCACGGGCATCCCGGAACACGAGATCGATGCACTTGGAAAAGAACTCCGTCGCCGCTGCGGCACGGGCGGCACGACGAAGAACGGCATCGTGGAACTCCAAGGCGATCACCGCGATGCGATCGTCACGTATTTTGAGTCGAACGGTCGGCGCGTGAAATGGGCCGGCGGCTAAACGCCGCGTCGAGCGATGTCCCCCGAAAGACGAGCGAGGCTTTCCGGACATCGCCAAGAAGCCTTTTGCAAGAGGGGAAACACCGCTGCGAGTCCTCGTCATGCTTCTGTTGACGGTCGGTGTCTTTTTTGCGTCGGCGGTTTCCGCTCGCGCTGATTCGTTGCATCTCGAAGCGGGCCATGATATTTACTGGCTGCCGCCACGCGCCGAACTCTTCGAAGATACGACCAAGGCAATGTCGCTCGATCGCGTGCTCGCCAAGGGATCGTTTACACCGCTGCGAGATCGCGGCTTCGGGCATGCATCCTCGGCCTATTGGATCCGATTCGCGTACGTCAGCGCCTCGCCGCCCGATGCGTTTTATCTGTTTCTCGGCTACAAGCCGACGTTCGTCGACTACTATCTGTTCGCGCATGGGAAGCTACTCGTGCACGAACGCTCGGGAAATTCCGTGCCGTTTGCCGAGCGCCCACGCAAAGTCCAAGGCTGGGTCGCCTTCGATCTTCCGACGCCGCAGCGCGAGCCCGCAACGGTCTACCTTCGGATCCTGACGCGCGAGCCGCAAGTGTCGCTTGCCATTGATGGCAACGCCTTTTTCTGGCGTACGAACCTGCAAAACATCGTGATCTTCGCGAGCCTCGCGGGGATTTTGATCTCGCTGATCTTCACGGCGCTGCTGCTCTTCGGTCTGTTGCGACGCACCGAGTTCCTCGTCTACGGCGGGTATCTGGCCGCCCAATTGCTGTACCGCGCGAACGACACGGGCGCCGGCGCTGCCGTGCTGTGGCCAAATCTTGCGATCCCGTGGAACGCGGCGAACGTCGCCTTGGACGGTCTTACCGTTTGCTTGGCGGCGCTCTTCGTGCGCACGTTCTTACGCGTCGAGACGTACTCCAAAATACTCGATCGACTCAACATCCTCATCGCCGCAATCGGCGCTACGTACGCGGTTCTCGCAATCGTCGGCGTGGAAATCCCCACGGTCGTCGCTTGGCGATTCGCTTTCGTCTACGTGCCGATTTGGATTGCCATCGGTATCGTTGCCTGGATAAAAGGCAACGGACGTGCGAAGCTGTTTCTCGCTGCTTGGACGGCCTACATGCTCGGGATGATCGCACTCGATCTGAAGAATCTCGGCATCGGCTCCGACAATTTTCTCGTGCAGAATCTGCTCGCGCACGGCCCGTATATCGGCCTCGCGCTCGAGTCGCTGCTGCTCTCGACCTCGCTCACGCTCGAATTGCAAGAAGTTTTGAGTGCGAAAAGTCGGCTCGAAACGCTTGCGACGACGGATGCTCTAACCGGAATACCGAATCGGCGTGCGTTCGGCGATCGCTTCGACGCAGAATGGAATCGCGCACTTCGGCGCGGGGAACCGATCGCGGTGCTCATGCTCGACATCGACATGTTCAAGACGTTCAACGACATTTACGGTCACGGCGGTGGCGACGAGTGCTTGCGTACCGTCGCGCGCGCGGGGGCCACCTGCGTTCAACGCTCGTCGGACTTGTTCGCCCGAATCGGCGGCGAAGAATTCGCGGCAATCCTTTCGGACACCGACGTGCAAGGCGCGATTGCGGTCGCCGAATCGATCTCGCGAGTCATCGCGGCCCTCCAATACGAACATCGCGGTTCGACGCTAGGCCATGTCTCCGTCTGCATCGGGGTCGCGTCAATTACTCCGACGAGTGCCGAGGGCATCGAAGCCCTGCTGCAAACAGCCGATGCCGCGCTCTATCAAGCAAAATTCAGCGGACGCAATCGTGTCGCAACGGCTACGTGGATGTCGGAGGCGGCGCGCGCCGATCGCACGGCCGCCGCCTCCGAGATCGCCGCGTCCGGAGCCATATTCATAGCGGGAAACCCGACGTGATGTTCTGCCACTCGTCTACTCGTCGAGCGTGCGGCCAAAGGTATCAATCTCCTCGATCCACCCGGTAAAAGAGTTTCTTCCAGCCGGCGAAACGTGAAGTCGAAAGATGCGACCGTCTGCGCCAAGTACGTCGAGTCCATTGATGACGGCGTCATATGGCATCTCTTGGAAAAACGCGTACGCGAACTGACCGTTGCCTACTCGCCCTCCATTGCGGAAGACTAGCCGGTACGATGTTGCAGTCGGGTCAAAATTTTCGCCAGAGCATGCATCGTGAATCTTGCCGGGCCCGACGATTGCTATGTCGGCATCGGACAGCGAACTCGACTCTGGAATCCCATCAACGAAGCGAACGGACTGAGGGAAAAAGTAGTTGCAACCGAAGCCGATACCGATTACGTTCCGAGCGTAATACGTCGCTCGTAGGTTGACGGGAGCTCCAATGTCCGCGACCACGATCGCCGGCCCGCGGGAAAACCCATGGGAATGAATGGCAATCGCCAAACCCAACGTTGACGAATACGAACCAACGGGCCGTGCGATTGTAATCCCGCTCGGCCCGAATTCGTTCTTTCCGTCTGGACTCGTCCATCGCACGGGCGTATTCGCGGGAGCACCTGGTTCGACGAGTACGCGCAATTCGTGCGCTGACGTGGTCACGCGATTGTTTACCTCCGTTGAGACGATCGGCGACCCGGTCCCGACGACAACGGCATAACGGGGCGTTTGCGCCGCGCCCGTTACCAGAAGCAAAAGTCCAAATGTCGAAAGAAACCGGCCGATACGAACATGCATGGTAGCGCTCGAAAGACTACACTTCTTTGGTAAAATCAGCCGGAATATCGAACAGTGAGAGGTCGGATGCGCCGAGTGCGCGCACGTTGCCCCGCTCGACGAGCGTCGAAAATCCACCGCTCATTTGACCTTGTGCGGACGGCGCTCCGGCATTCACGACCATCAGCATCCACATGACGAGACGGTCGCTCGGCGGCTGGGTTCCAACCGAGGTATGCATCGTCGTCGTTGGAGCGCATCCGGCCGGTAGCGCGCTCATTTCCGGGCGTGCTCCGGACATCGCGATTGGGCGTCCCATGGTTGCCGGTGAAACGCGTAGATGCGGCTGCGCGTAATTCGAAACGTATTCGCTCATCGCGGTTTGGAAGTTACCGTCCGAGCACGAGCCGGTCGATTGCGTTTCGGCCAAGCTGAACGTGACGCGGTAGCCGGTCGTCGGAACGTTCTCGATTGCACGCGGCCCCAGTGACGTTGTCGAAACGGAGATATCGAGTTTACCGGTACCGGGTTGCGCGGGTTGCGCGGGTTGTGTCGGCCGACCCGCACCACCGCGCGGACGTTCGACCGGCGGAGGTTCGGACGGTGATTGGACGCTCGTATCGACCAGACGATACGTTTTCTTTGCGAGATTCACGTAGATGATCTGATGCTGTGATGGTTTCTCGATGACGGCGGTTTGCGCTCCGGGATCGTCGGTTCGCTCCCAACCGGCAAGATAATATTTCGATGATGCCGTGCCGCTCTTGAGCATGCCAACCGCATTCTTCGCCGTGTCCATCGTATTCATGATGCCGCCGAGTAGTCCGCGGTGCGCCCCGGGTGCCGCGACGGATTTTTGCGTTTTCACTGCCGAATCGAAATCCGCAGCGAACGTGCCCGGCTCTGGAGTTCCGCCTCCGATGATGATTTTCGTTACTTCATCGTACGCGATGCCGGATACCGGCACGGCGGCGGGTACCGCAAGCGGCGCGGCCAGGCAGACCGTCGTCAGCAAAGCGCAGGCAAATACACGGGTCTTCATCAGCTACCTCCAAGAGTCGTTGCGTCTTCTCCGGGAGGCTTGATGTCCGAATGAGAACGTCCTGCTTTGCCGCCCTGCGATCGACGCCGGTATCCTCGGGAGATTTTCAATTGGATAAACTCAATTTACGCGAGGCGTATACGCGCTGGGTCGATCGCTCGAAAAAAGAGCTTGCGCCACGTGAAGCAATGCACCACGCGATCGGCGGCGAATTCGAGGCCTTCGGCACGATCGAAGCGGAAATGCTCAAATATTTCGGCCTCCTCCCGCAGCATGTTCTGGTCGACGTCGGCTGCGGTTCGGGTCGGCTTGCCTCCAAGCTCGGCGGCTACCTCACCGGAGGTTATCTCGGCACCGATATCGTTGCGGATCTGGTCGATCATGCGCGAAGCATTTCGCATGCCGGAGCCGGATGGCGCTTTCAAGTCGTCGATGGACTGCGCATACCCGGGCAAGACGGTGCGGCCGACATGGTTTGCTTTTTCTCGGTCTTGACCCATCTTCTGCACGAGCAGAGCTACTTGTATTTGGAGGAAGCAAAGCGCGTGCTCAAACCGGGCGGAACGATCGTCTTCAGCTTCCTCGAATTTCGCTTGCCGTCGCATTGGGCGGCGTTCGATGCGACCGTGCGCGACGAGCGCCTTGGTAACGAGCATCCGCTAAATGTGTTCATCGAGCGTGACGCGATCAACGCCTGGGCCCAAATGCTGAACCTCGAGGTCATCCACGTGATCGACGGCATCGATGCGTTCGTCCCGCTGCCGCAACCGGTCGTGCTCGATTCCGGTGAAGTGATCAGCGGAACGGGCCGCCTCGGTCAGTCGATCTGCGTGCTTCGCACCTGAGCCAAATGTACGGCCCGGGGTGACGCTCCGGCGAACACGAGACTTGCTTCGTCACCAAGCCGCGTGATCGAGGGATGTGCCGCTCGTTTTCGAACGTTTTGCCATCCCTCACGACCGCCGAGGTGATGCGAATGCCGATCCTCCTCAAGACGCCGCTGGTGTTGATTTCAGACGACGACTTGGTCCGCGTCTCGCGCGACAACCCGGGCTATCAGATTGAGCGCGAAGTCGACGGGACGATCGTCGTGAGCCCAACGCATACGAAGGGTGGCGCGAAAAGCGCAGAAGCGCTCGGTCAACTTCGCGACTATAAGAAACGGGTCGGCGGGAACATGTTCGATTCCAATGCCGGATTTGCGATCGGCCCGGGTCTTCGCGTGTATTCACCTGATGCGTCGTGGGTGAGTCAAGCGCGAATCGACGCACTTTCGGAGAAAAATGCGGCCGGGTTTTGGCCGATCAGTCCGGATGTGGCGATCGAGGTTCGTTCGGATACGGACACCTTTGCGAAGACGGTTGCGAAAATCGAGCTTTTCATCGCGCGCGGATCGACGTACGCCGTTGCGATCGACCCACAAACGCGGGAGGTCGTCGAACGCGGAACGCCACCGCCGGAAATGCAATTGAATTTCGACGACATCATCGACGCCTGAGCGCCGAGACAAAAAGAAACGGCCCGCGCGAGCGAGCCGTTTCTTTTTTCCGCGAGCGAATTCGAATTTAGACGGTGGTGAGTTCGCGCTCCGGGGCGCCTTTGAGGCCGGCCGCGCTGCGTAGCGCTTCGGCCTTGTCCGTCTTCTCCCAGGGCAGATCGAGATCGGGGCGGCCGAAATGGCCGTACGATGCCGTCTGCTTGTAAATCGGACGACGGAGGTTGAGACTGGCGATGATCGCGGCCGGACGAAGGTCGAAATGCGCCGTTACGAGTGCGGCGATCTTCTCTTCGTCGATTTTGGCCGTTCCGAACGTCTCGACCAGCACGCTGACCGGGTGGGCAACGCCGATGGCATAGGCCACCTGCACTTCGCAGCGGTCGGCAAGGCCGGCCGCAACGACGTTCTTTGCCACGTAGCGCGCCGCGTACGCCGCCGAACGGTCCACTTTGGTCGGATCCTTGCCCGAGAAGGCGCCGCCGCCGTGGCGGGCCATGCCGCCGTAGGTGTCGGCGATGATCTTGCGGCCGGTAAGGCCCGCATCGCCCATCGGTCCGCCGATGACGAAGCGGCCCGTCGGGTTTACGTAGACGCGCAGCTTGTCATCACGCAGACCTTTGGGGATGATTTTGTCGATGATCTGCTCGGTCACTTCCTTGCGGATTTGCTCGAGCGAGACATCGGGATCGTGCTGGGTCGAAATGACGACTGCATCGACCCGAACGGGCTTGTCGTTTTCGTACTCGACGGTGACTTGTGACTTACCGTCGGGACGTAGATATTTGAGCTCGCGGCTCTTGCGCGACCGCGCGAGCTCGCGGGTGAGCTCGTGGGCGAGCGTGATCGGCAGCGGCATGAGCGAGCTCGTCTCGCGGCAGGCGTAGCCGAACATCATCCCTTGGTCGCCGGCGCCGGTGAGGTCGTAGACATCACCTTTGCCGTGCAGCGTGGTTTCGTACGACGAATCCACGCCCATCGCGATGTCGGATGACTGTTCGTCGATCGACACGTTGACGCCGCAGGTTGCCGCATCGAATCCAACCGAGGAATGATCGTAACCGATTTCCGCAATCGTGCTGCGCACGAGTTTCGGAATGTCGATGTACGTCGAGGTCGTCACTTCACCGGCGATATGAACCTGACCGGTGATCGCGAACGTCTCGACCGCGACGCGGCCCATCGGATCGTCTTTGAGAATCGCATCGAGCACCGCATCCGAAATCTGATCCGCGACTTTGTCGGGATGCCCTTCGGTAACGGATTCCGATGTAAATAAGCGACGCATTGCCATTACTTGTGTTCCTCCGGAACACAATGGGGAGCAGGCGCGCTCTCGCGCGCCTCCGCCACGTGCAGAAGGGTGCTACAACCCGTCGTGTTTGCCAAGATTTAGGTGCCCTCCGACCAGGACGCCATGTACTTCACTTGAGCGGGCGTGAGGGTATCGATCGTGATGTTCATCGAGGCAAGCTTGAGCTTCGCGACTTCTTCGTCGATCTCGGTCGGAACCGGATAGACTTTTTTCTCGAGCGTCTTGTAGTTCTGTGCGAGATAGGCAGCGGCCATCGCTTGGTTTGCAAACGACATGTCCATCACCGAAGGCGGGTGGCCTTCGCCGGCGG
>Ga0123338_10003755_pt1 | contig 13528 bp, 11 predicted proteins | sample grotaG_FD_89793 | JGI IMG/M metagenome (GOLD analysis project Ga0123338, IMG submission 89793) | Glacier valley bacterial and archeal communities from Borup Fiord, Nunavut, Canada, to study Microbial Dark Matter (Phase II) -... | ecosystem: Environmental > Aquatic > Freshwater > Ice > Glacier ... | reverse complement strand
TTGTCGCTGCTGATTCATTCCACCCTCGGCCTCGCAGGATTCGCCGGCTTCGCGTTGCTGGGCCCCCCGCTCTCCGCTTTCTTGTTTGGGCAGGCCGTTGCGATCTCCGAGCTGACAGCGCTCGGTTTCGGCGTCGCGACTATCGGAATCGCTTTGGGTACGGCAATTGGGCGGATCACGCTCGTGGCGCTTGGCGCGCGACGTCAATTCATGACGAGCGTTCTCATTGGCGCCACGGTGGGTGTGCCGACGATCCTGCTCCTGAGCCACACCTTCGGCGCAGCGGGAGGCGCTTGGGGTCTTGCGACCGGCGAAATTGCCTCGGTGACTGCACAGGCAATCTTTGCTGTGAGTCAGTGGCGAGCTCGTGACGGAAGGATTAGCGCGCTAGTAGCGCCCTCTGCGCCGCCAAGTCAGACTCCACCATCGTCGTGACGATCTCGGCAAAGTCGAGGGTGGGAGTCCAACCGAGACGGTCGCGGGCCTTTGTCGAGTCGCCCACGATATTCATGACTTCCGCGGGCCGGAAAAAGCGGGGGTCGACGCCGACGAACGGCTCCCAGTCATCGATTCCCGCCACGGCGAATGCGACGTCGAGGAAGTCCCTGATCGAGTGGGTCACGCCCGTCGAGATGATGTAGTCATCGGCCTCCGGCTGTTGCAGCATGAGCCACATCGCCTCGACATAGTCGCCGGCAAATCCCCAGTCGCGGCGAGCGTCAAGGTTGCCCAGCATGAGCTTGTCCTGCACCCCGAGAGAGATCCGGGCCACGCTCTGGGTGATCTTGCGCGTGACAAACTCTTCGCCCCGTCGGGGCGATTCGTGGTTGAACAGGATTCCCGAGGAGGCGTGCAGCCCGTATGACTCCCTGTAGTTCACCGTCATGTAGTGGGCGAACACCTTGGCGACTCCATAAGGGGATCGGGGCCACATCGCCGTGTGTTCGTTCTGGGGCACTTCCTGCGCCTTCCCGAACATCTCCGAACTCGACGCCTGATAGAAACGCACCTTCGAGATGTCATCGCCAGCATGGACCCGCGTAGCCTCGAGAAGGTTGAGGGTGCCTTTGGCGGTGACGTCGGCAGTGCGGCTAGCGTTCTCCCACGAGTTGCCGACGAACGAGATCGCGCCCAGGTTGTACACCTCGTCTGGCTCCGACTCGGAGAGCGCCTTATGCAGGCTCGAGACGTCCGTGAGGTCCGCTTCGATGAGCTTGGCATCGGGCAGCAGATCTTCGACAAGGCCACGCTTGGGGTTGCTGAAACCGCGGATGGTGCCGAACACCTCATAACCCTTCGCCGTCAGCAACTCGCCGAGGTAAAGGCCGTCCTGTCCGGTGATGCCGGTAATGAGTGCGCGCTTCATTTGGGCGCAACGCTACCAGCCGAGGGAGACCCACTCGCGATAGCGTTGCCCCATGACGTGGTTGGTGACGGGCGGCGCAGGGTACATCGGTTCGCATGTCGTGCGAGCGCTTGTAGACGCGGGAACCCAGACCGTTGTGATCGACGATCTCTCGTCGGGGCACGAGTCTTTCGTTCCCTCGAGCGTTCCCTTCGTGCACGGCTCAATTCTCGACGGCGCACTGCTGCTCGACACGCTCGCGCGTCACGAGGTGAGCGGGGTCATCCACGTCGCCGGCTACAAGTACGCGGGGGTCTCGGTCCGCGAGCCGCTGCACACCTACCAGCAGAACGTGACGGGCACGGCGACACTGCTCGCCGCCATGGAGGACTGCAAGGTCGGGCGGATCGTGTTCTCGTCGAGCGCGGCGGTCTACGGCACGCCAGACGTCGACCTGGTGACCGAAGAGACCCCCAAGAGCCCCCAGTCGCCCTACGGCGAGTCCAAGCTCATCGGCGAGTGGCTGCTCAAAGACCAGGGCGTCGCGCGCGGGCTCGCGCACACCTCGTTGCGATACTTCAACGTCGTGGGTTCGGGCGACGAGTCGCTCTACGATTCGAGCCCGCACAACCTGTTCCCGCTCGTGTTCACGGCGCTCGCCGAGGGTCGAGTGCCGCAGATCAACGGTGACGACTACCCGACGCCAGACGGCACGAACGTGCGCGACTACATCCACGTCTCAGACCTCGCTGCCGCTCACGTCGCGGCCGCGGGACGACTCGACGCGGGTAAGCCGATCGAGCCCGCATACAACCTGGGCAGCGGTGAGGGCGTCTCGGTGCGCCAGATCATGGATGCCGCCGCCGAGGTCACCCAAATCCCCTTCACTCCCGTGATCGCGCCGCGCCGCCCGGGGGACCCCGCGCGCATCGTCGCGACGGGCGAATTGGCCGCGCGCGACCTGGATTGGCGCATGCGACACAGCCTTCGTGACATGGTCGCCTCGCAATGGTTAGCAACACGCCGTGTAATTCAACCCTCATAGTCAAGTTGACCCATTTATCATCCGCCGACTTGACGCGAGGGTAACTACACCGGTGTAATTATCCCTAACGCCGCACACTGTGGAGTGGCCGAGGGAGACGAATATGGCGAGCAATAGCTATCGCACCGGCGTTCCCGACGACTGGTTCGTCGATCCCATTCGACTGGGAGTGCCGGGGGTCCGCAAGCCCGCCGTCATCGACGACGAGAATCCGCTCGCTTGGCAGTCCGACTCGCTGTGCGCGCAGACCGACCCCGAGGCATTTTTCCCCGAAAAGGGTGGTTCGACTCGCGACGCCAAGAAGATCTGCTCCTCGTGCGAAGTTCGCTCGCGCTGCCTCGACTATGCGCTTGAGAACGACGAGCGCTTCGGTATCTGGGGCGGTCTCTCCGAGCGCGAGCGACGCAAACTGCGCAAGCGCGCGTAACGTACCCCAGCGACTGCCCGGGGTACATTCAGACTCGTCGTTGGTCCGCGAGTCAGCCTTCCGCTTGTGAGCCGTGCGCTTAGTCTCGACACGATATGCAGCCCAAGGTAACCGCGGTGCTGGTTGCCCGTAATGGGGCGCAGTACCTGCCGACTACGCTCGCCTCCCTCGCGGTGCAGGTCCGGCGACCCGAGTCGGTGGTCTACGTTGACGCGAAGTCATCGGATGCTTCTCGATCGGCGCTCGCGGCCGCCGCGTCAAACGGTCTCGTCGTAATGGCCGATCGCGGCACCTTCGGGGGCGCGGTTGCCCACGCGGTGCGGGCGCCGGCTATCCAGGCCGGTGAGAACGACTGGCTGTGGCTTCTCGGCCACGACAATGCTCCGCATCCCCGGGCGCTCTCCGCGCTTCTCGCGGCCGTCGAAGTTGCTCCGTCTGTCGCCGTTGCTGGCCCCAAGCTCATGCGCTGGGACTCGCCCGACACCATCGCCGCGTACGGCGAAAGCATGACCCCCTTCGGCCACAGCGTGCCGTTGGCCACTGACGAGCTCGACCAAGCCCAGTTCGACCTTCACAGTGACCTGCTCGCCGTTTCGGCGGGTGGCATGCTCGTGCGTCGACAGGTGTGGGCGGCACTGGGCGGGTTTGATCCGGGTTTGCCGAGCACGGATGCTGCGCTCGACTTCTGCGTGCGCGCTCGCCTCGCGGGCCACCGCGTCATCGGTGTCCCGAGTGCTCGAGTGGCGAGCGCCGGCCCGGCCGAGCTCTTCGGCAAGCGCTCGCTCTCCGCGGGAGCCCAGAACCGTATCCGCCGGTCGGCGCAATTGCATCGTCGGCTCGTCTACGCCCCGGCAATCACCGTGCCGCTGCACTGGCTCACACTTCTCCCACTCGCAATTCTTCGCTCCCTCGTTCACCTGGTCGCCAAGCGACCCGGCGTGGTCGGGGGCGAGTTCGCCGCGAGTCTCGGGGCCGCCTTTGATGGTTCGGTGCCGCGCGCCCGCGCGAAGCTGAGGCGCAACCGTGTTCTGGGATGGGCCTCCGTCGGCGCACTGCGGCTTCCGTGGTCAGACGTACGGGAGCGGCGCGCGCACGACCGCGCCGCACAATCGGCGGCCCTGCCGGTTCGCGCGGGGCCGGGGTTCTTCGCGGGCGGCGGTGCGTGGGTGGTGCTGCTTGCGGCCCTCACGGGTGCGCTGGCCTTCGGGCAAGTTGCGAGTTCCACCGCGCTGGAGGGAGGCGGTCTCGCGCCCCTGAGTTCGACCGTGGCCGCGCTGTGGTCGCACATCGGGTACGGATGGCGCGACAACGGCGCGGGCTTCACGGGCGCCGCCGACCCGTTCTCCTATCTGCTCGGGGTGCTCGGCTCCGTGACCTTCTGGTCGCCCTCAGCGAGCGTTGTCGCGCTGTACGTGATTGCGATTCCGCTCTCGGCGCTCGGCGCGTGGTGGTGCGTCGCGCGGATGTCGGTCCGGCCGTGGGCGCCCGCCGTTGCCGCTGCCGCGTGGGCGGTCGCACCACCGTTGCTCGCATCCCTGAGCGGCGGGCACCTCGGCGCCGTCATCGCGCACGTGCTGCTGCCCTTCCTCGTGCTGAGTGCGCTGAGCGCCTCGCGCTCGTGGTCAGCGGCCGCAGTCGCCGCTCTTCTTTTCGCCGCCGTCGGGGCGGGTTCACCCGTGCTCGTACCGGCGATGCTGGCCGCGTGGGTCGCGGTCATGGTGCTGCGACCGACCGGGATTCATCGGCTCGCGGGCATCCCCATTCCCGCGGCGGCACTGTTTGCGCCACTCATTGTGCAGCAATCCCTTCGGGGCAACCTCGTCGCGCTTGTGGCCGACCCGGGCGTCCCGGTGCTTTCCACCGCGCCCACCGGCTGGCAATTGGCGTTCGGCTCTACGGATGCGACCCTCGCGGGGTGGCACGGGTTCCTCTCGACTTTCGGCGTCCCTCCACACTTCGCGGTGCTTGCCATCGCCCTATTCGCGGCTCCGCTCGCGCTCTTGGCGATACTCGCCCTGTTTGTTCCGAGTTCGCGTCGCGCTGTACCCGCACTACTCCTTGCCCTGGCGGGGTTCGCGACCGCGGTCGTGAGCGGCCAACTCCAGGTCACGATCGTCGGTTCCACGACCACCCCGGTGTGGTCCGGATCCGGTCTGAGCCTCTATTGGTTCGGACTCGTCGTGTCTGCCGCGGCCGCGATCGAAGTGCTCGGTCGGCGGGCGGCGTTGGCGTCGGTGCTCGCGGGGATCGGCGCGGCGGCGCTCGCCGTTCCCCTCATTGTGGCCGCCGCGAGCGGATCTATCGCTGTCACGGGCGGCAACGGCAGATTGCTTCCCGCTTTCGTGACGGCCGAGGCCGCGGCATCCCCGAGGCTGGGAACCCTCGAACTCACCGGTCAAGCAGGCGGGACGATTGCCGTCACGGTTCACCGCGGACAAGGCACGACCCTCGACGCGCGCACGACGCTACACACCACCAGCGTCGCGACGAGTGATGCGGATGCCCGCCTCGCGACCCTCGCCGGCAACATCTCGTCGCGCAGCGGGTTCGACGTCGCGGGGGAGCTAAGCGCGCTCCAGCTGCCGTTCGTGCTCGTCCCGCACTCAACCGACCCTGCTGCCGCCGCCGCGCGCACCCGAATCACCGACGCACTCAACGGAAACCGAATCTTGACTCCGATCGGCGACACCGCGAATGGGTACCTGTGGCACTTCGACGCGATTGCTCCGGGGACAGCACCGGGCGGCCCTGGCCCCGCCGAAACGCCGCTTGGCGTCGGCATCATCGTCGGTCAGGCGGTTGTTTTCGGCCTCACCCTGTTGCTCGCCGTACCGTCGACCCGCCGCCGACGGGTCCGCGCGACGCGCGCGGATGCGCGGTCGGCTTCGAGTGCGGCGGGCACCCCAGCGGTGGCGTCATCGCCGACTTCAGCGGCGACTGGCGCGAGCGATGACTGACGCGCCACGCGGGGATGCGCCCGCTAACGACCCGTTCGCCGAGCCCGACGACGAGACGATGAACGACGCCCGCCCCAAGCCGCTGACCGTGCGCGGGGTCGCGATTGTCGGCGGCCGCATCGTGATCGGGTTGGTCGGCATCGGTGTCGCGATGGTCGCGGTGGTGGGCTCGTCCGTGGTGGCACTGCCGGGCATCCGCGCGACGCCGCCGTCGATCGTGGTGACTCCCGTTCCGACCGCCCAGCAACTCGTGTGCCCCGGAGCGGTCTTGCGACTCGCCGATGCATCGGGCAAGGGCGCAACGACGGCGAGCGCAATCGGCCGCGCCACGACGCGCTTCTACTCGAGCACCGGGTCGGTTGACTCGACGCCCCTTGCCGTGACCGATGCGAGCACCGGCGGCACGGCGTCGGCCCCCGCGGTGATCAGCACGCCGCCCAACCAGAGCGACCCGACCGAGCAGCTGCTTCTCAGCGGGGCTCAAGCTCAAACCGTCACCGACCCGGACTACGTGGGGCTGGCCGCGGCCGACTGTGGGGTCGCAGCGGGCGACGCGTGGCTGTCGGGCGGATCGACCTCGGTCGGCCGCACGACGCTCATCACGCTCAGCAATCCCACCCAGGTCGCCGCGACCGTCGATCTCGCCCTGTTCGGCGAGAACGGACCGATCTCGGCGCCGGGGACGAGCGGCATCGTCGTTGCACCCGATGGCCAGCGGGTGCTCTCGCTCGCGGGATTTCAGCCCAACATCATCTCACCAGTGGTGCACGTGACGAGCACCGGTGGGCAAATCGTCGCGGCACTGCAGGAGTCAATCGTGCGCGGGCTCGTGCCAGGGGGAGTCGACATCGGTGGAGCAACGGCGGGGCCGTCACTGAAGAACATCATTCCAGGGTTGCAGATTGGGGATCCAACCGGCCTCCAGCAACTCGCGAGTGGCGGGGTCGATTTCGCCGATCTCGGTGCCGTGCTTCGACTGTTCGCACCGGGCTCGGGCAGCGTCACGACCACGATCAGCCTGATCCCCGAGGACGGCAAGACGATCGGCAGCTCATTTGAGTACAGCATCGAGGCCGGGCGCGTCACCGACATCCCGATTGGAGACCTGGAACCCGGGAGCTACACCGTCAGCGTTGTCTCGCCCGTGCCCCTGATTGCGTCGGCGCGGGTGTCAGCGGCCGCCGCCCCAACGCCGTCCGGCCCTGCCGGGCCCCCGACGACGTCCGCTCCCGCAGGTGCCCCGACGACGACAAGTCCCGGCGCTCCACCGGTAGCGACCGACTTCGCGTGGCTCGCGAGTGCGAGCGAGCTGAAGACTCGAGCCCAGCTGACGATCGCACCCGGTCCGTCTCCGGTGCTTCACCTCGCCAACGTCACCACGATTTCGGCAACCGCCGAGCTTGCCATGATCGGGGGTGGCACAAAACAGGTCGTCGTACCCGCCGGCTCCTCCGTGCTGCTGCCGGTCGAGCCGGGTGAGACCTATCAGCTGACCGGTTTTGAGAGCCTCTACGCGGCCGTCACCCTCACCGACGGCGGGTTCATCGCGCGTTACACGATTCATCCGCCGGGGACGGCCTCGACCCCCGTGCGCGTGTTCCACTGAGCGCGATTCGCGGCCCGGCGACCCCACAGGTGACCAACTCAGAGGTGACCAGCTCAGAGGTGACGAACTCAGAGGTGACGAAACCGGTCTGGCGCGAGGTCCCAGGGGTCTTTGCCGAGCAGTTCGGCGACGGCTCGGAACACGCAACTCTCCACCATCATGCGGCGGTGAAGGTCGTCGTAGCGGTGCAGGCGAGACATCCGCTCGATCGGGAGGCGGAAGAGGATCACTCGGCGTTCGGGAACTATGACGCGCCATCGGTCGACGGCGGGCGAAGCACCCAGCTCTGCTGGCATCCCGGCGACTTCGAACCTCACGGTGGACAGTTCGGATGGCCAGAGGTCTTTGAGGTACTCGGCGGTGCCAGCAACCGTTAGTTCGAAGGTGTCAGCGCGACTGCGAAGCACGGGCAAGTCGGGCCCGGTCACCGCGGAGCGCATGCCCCGCCCGTGGCGGTCCCGCCAGCCGGGACGTTGCGATTGCGCTGCCGCGCGTCTGCTCGATTTCGCCACACCGCGATTCTACCGGCGAGGCAGTGACCGCTCGTGAGCCTCCGGACATAGTGTGATCACACCATGAGTGGTCGTCCGTGCAGCAAGGTCGCCTGTAACCAAGAGGCAGTCGCCACTCTCACGTACGTTTATGCTGACTCGATGGCCGTCCTCGGCCCGCTGAGTGGCTCTGCTGAACCGCACAGCTACGACCTGTGCGAACGCCACGCCGAGCGCTTATCGGCACCGCGGGGCTGGCAGGTCGTTCGACATGTTGTCGTGGCGCGCGAGTTCCGCTAGCGCGCACCCCCAGAAACGGATCCATCCTCCTCGTGAATTCTTCGCCGGAATCGGCCTCTCACCGTGCTCGAATCGCACCCATTCGGGCGGTCGTCTTCGATCTGGATGACACGCTCGCGGCATCCAAGTCGCCGATGGATCCGACGATGAGCGCGGCGCTCGCTCGGCTACTCGACCGCGTCGAGGTGTGCATCATTTCGGGAGGTCGCTTCGAGCAGTTCCAATCGCAAGCCCTCGCCGGTTTCAGCGCGACGGATGAGGCCATGTCGCGCCTGCATCTCATGCCAACGTGTGGCACGCGGTACTACCTCTGGGCTGACGGCAGCTGGGCGCTCCAGTACGCCGAGGACCTCACCGACGACGAGAAGAACCGCACGATGGCTGTGCTCGAGGAGGGTGCTGAAGAGCTCGGCCTGTGGCACCCGGGGCAGTGGGGCGACATCATCGAGGATCGCGGCAGCCAGATCACCTTCTCGGCGCTCGGGCAGCGTGCGCCCGTGGATGCCAAGATGGCCTGGGATCCGGACGGTGCCAAGAAACGGGCGCTCGGTGACTATGCGGCCGATCGGCTGCCCGACCTCGAAGTGCGGGGCGGGGGCTCCACATCGATCGATGTGACCCGCAAAGGCATCGACAAGGCGTACGGCGTCAGACGACTCCTCGAAAGACTCGACGCATCCCCGTCGGACCTGCTCTTCATCGGTGACCGGCTTGACGAAGCCGGCAACGACTACCCCGTCTACGCGATGGGAGTGCCGTCGGTTGCCGTGCACGGTTGGGAACAGACCCTCGAGAATGTTAACGCGCTCTGTGAGTGGTTGGATGCCCCCACCGGGGAGTTGCCGGTTCGCACGCTCTAACCCGATCGCTCTCGAGCCGGCCAGATTCTGATGGTGGTCGGAGTATCTGTCAGAATGAACTCATGAGTCTCGTCACAACAGCAGTGCCGTTCAAGGTCGCCGACCTCTCCCTTGCCGAGGCGGGGCGCCATCAGATCCGCCTTGCGGAGCATGAGATGCCTGGACTGATGGCGCTTCGCGCCGAATTCGGTGCCTCGAAGCCATTGACGGGTGCGCGAATCGCCGGCTCGCTGCACATGACCACCCAGACTGCGGTGCTCATCGAGACTCTTGTCGCGCTCGGCGCCGAGGTGCGCTGGGCCAGTTGCAACATTTTCTCGACTCAGGATGACGCGGCTGCTGCCGTCGCGGTCGGCCCGACCGGCACGCCCGAATCGCCCGCCGGAGTGCCCGTGTTCGCGTGGAAGGGCGAGAGCCTCGAGCAATACTGGTGGTGCACCGAGCAGATCTTCGACTGGAGCGCCGAGGGCGCACTCGGCCCCAACATGATCCTCGACGACGGCGGCGACGCGACGCTGCTCGTACACAAGGGTCGCGAGTTCGAACTCGCGAAAGACGTTCCCGCGACGGATGCCGGCGCGAGCGCCGAATACCGCGTCGTTCTCGACGTGCTGCGTCGCTCGCTCGCGGCGAGCCCGGATCGCTGGACGCGCATCGCGGCCGAGATCCAGGGCGTCACCGAGGAGACCACCACGGGGGTTCACCGCCTCTACGAGTACGCCAAGAGTGGCGAGCTGCTCTTCCCGGCGATCAATGTCAACGACTCGGTCACCAAGAGCAAGTTCGATAACAAATACGGCATCCGTCACTCGCTTCCCGATGGAATCAATCGCGCCACAGACGTGCTGATCGGCGGCAAGGTCGTATTCGTCGCGGGCTATGGCGACGTCGGTAAGGGCGCAGCAGAGGCAATGCGCGGGCAGGGCGCTCGCGTGATCGTGAGCGAGATCGACCCGATCAACGCGCTGCAAGCTGCCATGGACGGTTTCCAAGTCACGACGATCGAGAACGCACTGCCCGAGGTCGACATCTGGGTCACGGGAACGGGCAACGAAAACGTCCTCACCGTCGAACACCTGCTCGGAATGAAGCATCTCGCGATCGTTGCCAACGTCGGCCACTTCGACAACGAGATCGACATCGCGGGGCTCGAGGCTTTGCCCGGCACGCTCAAGGTCGAGATCAAGCCGCAGGTGCACGAGTGGCGCTTGCCGTCCGGGCGCAGCGTGCTCGTGCTCAGCGAGGGCCGCCTCATGAACCTCGGTAACGCGACGGGGCATCCCTCGTTCGTGATGAGCAACTCCTTCTCCAACCAAGTGCTCGCCCAGATCGAGCTGTGGGCTCACGGCGAGAACTATGGCCGGCAGGTGTACGTGTTGCCGAAGCACCTCGACGAGAAGGTCGCGCGCCTGCACCTCGACGCTCTCGGAGTCGTGCTCACGACCCTCACCCCGGCCCAAGCCGCATACATCGGCGTGGATGTCGCGGGGCCGTACAAAGTCGACCACTACCGGTACTAACCGCCCCGCCTCGCGCGCTGGCGCTGCCGGCGGGTGTCTGCCGTTTCCGGATGTCAGTTCGCGCGAACGTTTTCCTGAACTGACATACGAAACGCGCGGCTCCCCAACCCCAACGGCCCGACCGAGAGACCCCCGGAGTCGACCAAGCGACCGGAGTTAGCCTCGGTCGGGGAAACCCCGCGGCATTCCGCGCAGAACGGGCTCGAGGCGATCGAGGCCCGCGCGTTGCGTTCGGAGCGCAGTCAGTTCGCGATCGCGGCGCACTGCGGCGACCGCGGCCAGGAAAAGTTCGGCATCCGTGGTCGGCACGGGCGAGACGTACACGGCCGCCTCGCGGGCCAGTCCCCGGCTCATGCGCGCGCGTGTCTCGGGGGTGAACCCTCCTGCTTGAGCGAGGAATTGTGCCACTCGGCGGGCTAGCGGGTCTGGCATCTTCGCGACATCCGCGGTGCGCGACCACTCGACAAGCGACAGTGGAACCCCGAAGACCGGCTGCACAATCGAACTCACGCGTTCGTTTTGGCTGTATGTGCCCGCCAGCAAGTCTCCGATTCGCTTGGCCCGACCGTTGAGAAGCGCGACCATTGCGGCGAGCCCACCGAGGGTCATGTACACCTCGAGCACGGCACTGAGCGCGCGGACAAAGGCGTGCCGAAGGCTGATCGCACCCCCATCGTCGCGCACGATGCGCGCGCCGATCGCAAGCTTGCCGAGCGACTTCCCGTGACTGAGCACTTCGACCGTGATCGGGATCACGACGATGCACAGCACGAGAGCAACAACGCTGATGGCGGTCGTGGCCCGCGAGTCAAGTCCGAGCTGTCCGGCGAGAGTCAACACGACCCAGACGATGAGCAAGTATGTGCCCAGGTACACGACGAAATCGATGATCGCCCCGGCCGCTCGCAGCACGAAGCTTGCCGGTCGGAGGTCAAGGGCCACCGCTTCGCCCGTAATGAGCTCGTTGGTCTCCTCGACATGCTCGATCGCGGCGCTCGAGCCAGGTGACATGTCATCATTTAATCAGATGGACGCATCCCGATGGACCTAGACGCGTACTCCTCAGCGCACCGTGAGGAATGGGACAGGCTTGCCCAGTTGGGCGATCAGCGCAGATTCACCGGCGCCGAGGCCGATGAGCTTATTGAGCATTATCAGTCCGGGGCGACTCAGCTATCTGCCATTCGCACGAGCGTCGGGGAATCGGTCGCGGGCGACCGGTTGTCTCTGTGGTTGAGCCGCGCGCGATTGCGGTTCACCGGGGCATCCGCAAACGTGCTCAGTCAGATGCCGCGCTTCTTCGGCGCCCAGCTTCCCGCAGCTCTGTACCGCGTCCGCTGGGTGTCTCTCGTGATCGCGGGAGCGACCTTTGTCATCGCGTTTCTCTACGGCTGGTGGGCGATCAGTAACCCGAATGTCTTGCGACTGCTTGCCGGGTCCGAATCCGACATGCAGACCTACGTGAAGCAATTCGTCAGCTACTACTCCGAATTCTCTGGTGGATCGTTCACCGGATTCGTGTGGACCAACAACGCCTGGATCGCGGCTCAAGCGATCGCATTCGGGCCGGTCGGGTTTTACACGCCGTATGTGTTGTTCACCAACGCTCAATCGCTCGGTGTTGCAGGCGCCGTGCTGTTTCACGAAGGACAGTTCGGCACGTTCTTGCTCTACATCGCGCCGCACGGGCAGCTCGAGCTCTACTCGATCTTCGTGGCCGGCGCCGCGGGGCTTCGCATCTTCTGGGCGTGGATCGCCCCGGGTCCTCGCACGCGTGCCCACGCGTTCGCACAGGAGGGCCGCGCGCTTTTCACGATCGTGATCGGCCTGATTGTTGCGCTGCTCGTGTCCGGCCTGATCGAGGGACTCGTCACCCGGCAGGAATGGCCGTGGCCGATCAAGATCGGGATCGGAACCGTCGCGCTGTCAGCGTTTCTCTTTTACCAGTGGTTCGTGGGCGGTCGAGCCGCGCGCGCCGGTGAAACCGGCGATCTCGACGAGTTCGAGGCCGGCGCGCGTCAGCTCGTCTCGGGCTAGGCGGCCTTGCGGTCGAAGAGCACGGTATAGGTCAAACCCGCGATCAGCCCACCGAGCACAGGCGCAATCAGAAAGACCGGAAGCTGGACGAGCGCATCCGTGCCGCCGAAGATCGCTGTGGCGATGGAGCGGGCCGGGTTGAGCGACGCGTTATCGATCGGGATCGTGACGAGGTGCAGCATGGTCAGGGTCAGGCCGATCGCGATCGGCGCGAAGCCGGATGGCGCGCGACGGTCGGTCACCCCGAGGATCACGTAGAGGAAGATCGCCGTCACGACAACCTCGGCGATAAAGACCGAGAGTAAGCCGAAGTGCGCGGGCGAGTGCGCGTCGAATCCGTTTGACACGGCGTCGAACCCGGCGAACGTCTTATCGGGCGCGCCCGATTTGATCCCGAGCAGGATCGTCGTTGCGATGGCGCCACCGACGATCTGGGCACCGATGTATGGCAGAACGTCTTTCCACGGGAATCGGCCGGCCGCGGCGGCACCGATCGTGACGGCGGGGTTGAAGTGTCCGCCCGAGATGTGGCCGACCGCGTACGCGCCCGCGAGCACCGCGATACCAACCGCCAGGGCGACCCCGAGGATTCCGGTGTTGCCCGAGGCGAAGAATGCCGCACCGATCACGGCGAAGACGAGCAGGAACGTGCCGAACAGTTCGGCGATCAGACGCTTGAACAGCGTGGGGGAGTCGGGCGCGACATCCGAATCGACTACGGAGGGTGAACTGGCCACAAGGAGCCTTTCTCTTCAGGGGAACGCTCCGACCATACCGGTGCGGTGGCCGTGACAGACACCCCATGCCCGTGTGCCGCCTGTGGGTCAGAGCCGGCCAGCGGCCTTGAGGGCGATATATCGATCAGCCAAGGCCGGCGGAAGGTCGAGCGGAGCGGCGGTGACGACGTCGGCCCCCAGCTGCCGGATTGCCGCCGCAACTC
>Ga0123338_10003753_pt1 | contig 13531 bp, 6 predicted proteins | sample grotaG_FD_89793 | JGI IMG/M metagenome (GOLD analysis project Ga0123338, IMG submission 89793) | Glacier valley bacterial and archeal communities from Borup Fiord, Nunavut, Canada, to study Microbial Dark Matter (Phase II) -... | ecosystem: Environmental > Aquatic > Freshwater > Ice > Glacier ... | reverse complement strand
GTCATCGGTGGGTGTCCTCAGCGCGCGGCCGGTTGCACATAGCGCTCGGCATCGGTCTTGTCGCGGTAGTCCTGGACCAGGTTGAACATCTGCACGTCGCCGAGGCCGAGCACGGGGTCTTGCTGCCTGAGCACCTCGCCGACGGTCTTGCTGCGGTACTTCTCGAGCAACTCCGCCCCCAGCCGCACCAGCCGCTCGTTCTTGGCCGAGCAGTCGCCGATTTGCGCCGACTGCTCTTCGCGCACCTTCTGCGCCGCGGCGAGTTGCGCGTCGCGCTGGCTCCCGAGCTGCGCGAGCTCCTTGCCCTTGGCTGCGATCGCGTCGTCGTGGCTGCGCTTCGATTCCGCCGCCTGCTTCTCGGCCGCCGCCGTGGCCGCAACGAGCTGGCTGGCGAGCGCGCCGCGCTCCGACTCGGCCGCCTTCAGCCCGGCCGCACTCTTGCCGATCGAGCCCTTCAGGCCGCCGAGCTGCTGCGCCTGTTCGGCGAGCAGCTTCTCGGCCGCGGCCTTGTCGGCCTCGGCCTTGGCCTTGCCGGCTTGTGCTTCCGTCAGCTGTTGTTGCACTGCCTGCAACTGCAACTGCAGGCGGCGCACGAGTCGTTCGCCGGCCTTGTCTTGCGCCAAGGCACCGGCCGATGCAAACAGGCACACCAACGCGATCCCCGAACGCAAGAACTTCATCGGTTTCAGAAGCGCACGTTGAGATCGACCTGCACCGTGTCGACCGAGAGCGGCGGGCCGGAGATCGAGTCGCCGCTGAAGAAGCGGATCGAGCCGGCCACGTTCTTGCCGAAGCCGTAGCTGCCGCCGAGCAGGTAGCCGCGCGCGTCGGTGCCGCCGAGGCGGAAGTCGCTGTCGGTGTAGGCGTCGAGCACCGCGTCACGCTCCACGCGCCGGTAGCCGACGAACACCTGCCAGCGGTTGCGGTCGCGCACGTCGGCATCGCCGAAGCCGAGCCGTGCCTGGTAGCCGTTGACCTGCGGCTCGACGTCGACGCCGACGCGCGCGCTGACCTGGTCGCGCTTGTAGCCGATGTTGCGCACGTAGTCGGCCAGCAGGAACACGCGCTTGTCGGCCACCACCGGCGCGTCGACCTGCGCTGTCGCGTTGACCAGCGTGTAGGCCGAGGCCAGCCCGAGCAACGGCCGCGCCGGGTCGGACCCGATGTTGTAGTAGGTGTTGCCGCGCTGCGCGAAGCCGGGCGCCGTGAACTCGTTGAGGCTCGAGCCCGAGGGGCTGGGCTTGCCAACGAGGTTCTTGTAGCGGTAATAGCCCAGGCCCGCCTTGGCGCCGATCTGCTTCGCCGAGGCTTCCAGCGTGGCACCGACCTGCGCGCCGAACAGCCACTTGTCGGCCGACGAGAGCTCGACCTCCTGCACCGGCAAGGCGGCGACGGTGGCGAAGCCGCGCACGCGGTCGGCCAGCCGCGGCGACCACTGCACGGCCACGCCGTCGAAGCTCAGGTCGTTGGCCCAGACCAGCTCGCTGCCGTACCACGGGTTGCCGAAGCGACCGGCAATGACGTTGAGCGAATCGCCCGAGCGATATCGGATGTAGGCGCGATCGAGGCCGACGGTGAAGCGCGTGTTGTAGGTGCCGAGCGTCTGGTTGGCCGAAACCGGATCGGTGAGGCTGCCTGAAGACAGGCGGATGCCGCCCGACCAGTTCTCGTCGAGCGTGCCCACGAGGCCGAAGCGTGCCCGCACGCGCAGCCGCTCGCGGTTCTCGGTGGTGTTCTGAAGCGTGAGCGCGCGGTTGCGGTTGGTGTCGGCGATGCTCACCGCCGGCGCGTTGCCATCGGCGAAACGGTCGGCCTGGAAACGTGTGCGCAGGTCGCCCTCGATCTCTATGCCGCGCGTCCACGCGGGCACCGAGCCCGGTGCGGCCCAGCCTTCCTTCGCGGCCTGCGCCGCGAGCTCGGCGCGTAGCTCGTCCTTGATCTCCTTCTTCACGAACTCGGGCACGTAGGGCACGCGCACGGTGGCGCCGCTTGCAGCCCGTGCGGGCGACGCCGCGGCGGCCTGGTTCGCCGCCGCGGGCTTCGGCCGCGCCAGATCGGAGAGCACGCCGTCGGCCTTCTCGCGCGTGAGCACGCCCTGGTCGACGAGCAGCTTGATCAGCTTGGCCGTGGCCTCGCGCACCTGCTCGACGTCGACCTCGGCCGCGCTCACTGGCCATGCCGCGCAGAGCGCGAGTGCGAGCGCCAGTGCGCGGGGTGAGGCTGAGGTCATGGCGGCTCGGCGCAGGGCGAAAAAGGTGGTGTTCGGCATCGCGATGCAGTTCACGAGCGGTTGGTCAGCCGCAGCTGCATCGGCCGCATCGAGCTCGGCGGCACGTCCTTCAGCGGGCCCATCTCCATGAGCGTGAGCTGGATCATGTCGTCGACCTGGGCGTTGCCCGAGCCGGTGACGATGTCGGCCTTCTGCACCTTGCCGTCGTCGCCGAGCCAGACCTTGACCACGACGCGGAACTGCTCGCCGAGGATCTTGCGGTTGCGCGTGAGCGCTTCGAAGAACTGGCGCTGCAGCAGGCCCGAGTAGTAGGCGCCGGTGCCGCCTCCGCTGCCGGTGCGTGTCAACTCGGTGCCGCCCTTGTTGCTGGCGAGACCGAAGTCGTCGGACCCGGCCTTGCCGTCGGCGTCGAGCCCCAGCGGCTTGTCGCTGGCCGGCTTCTCGTCGGGCGCCTTCGCCTGCTCGGGCTTCGGGATTTCTTTCGGCTGGTCGATCTTGACCTCTTCCTTGACCTTCGGCGGCTCGGGCGGCTTCTCGGGTGGCTTGGGCGGCGGTGGCGGCGGCGGCTGCTTGATGAGCGCGATGTTGTGCACCGCCGGCGCCTTCGACTGCGAACCCTGCAGGTACTTGTAGAGGCCGAAGATCGCGCCCGCGAACAGGATTACCGCGAGCACGACCAGCACCGTCGTGCGGATGCGGTCGTCGATCGCTTCTTCGTTGCTCGAGTCGGAGTCGGCCATGTCGCTTGCCCGCCGCTACTTCACCAGCCGCTGGGTGACGAGGCCGAGCTGCGTGATGTCGAGCCGGCCCATCAGGTCGAGCACGTCGACGACCTTCTCGTACTGCACCTTCGCGTCGCCCTTGATCACCACCGGAAAGCTCGGGTTCACCGCCTTCAGCTGGCGCAGGCGTTCTTCGAGCTCGGCCATCGTCACCGGGTAGGTGTCGAGGAAGACCTGGCCGTCTTCGCGGATCGTGATCGCCTTGGTCTGCGGCTTGGCCAGGCTCGGCGCGGCGCTCGCCTTCGGCAGGTTGACCTTGATGCCCTGCACCGAGGCCGTCGTCATGATGATGAAGATGACGAGCAGCACGTACGCCAGGTCGAGCATCGGCGTGACGTTGATGTCGTCGTAGGCCTTCTGGCCCTGCACCTTCATCGCTTCGGCCTGCGCTGCATCAGACCGAGTGGTTCTCGGCGATGCGGGTCACGAACTCGTCGATGAAGACCTGCATGTCCGAGCTCTGCTCGGAGATCTTGCTCGTGAGGTAGTTGTAGCCGAACAGCGCGGGGATGGCGACCGCGAGGCCGGCCACGGTGGCCACCAGCGCTGCCGCGATGCCGGGCGCGATGGCGTTGACGTTGACGTCGCCTGCGGCAGCGATGGCCGCGAAGGTGATCATCACGCCGACCACCGTGCCGAGCAGGCCGAGGAAGGGGCCGCCGGCGATGCAGATGGTGAGCAGCACCATCTGCGAATTGATCTTCTGCTGCTCGCGCACGAAGCTCGCATCCACCGTGGCGCGGATGGCGTTGATCGACTGGTCGGTCAGCAGCGGCGCGCGGCCCGACTTGGCGTACACGTCGAAGCGGCTGCGCAGCTCGTGCACGCCCGAGGCGTACAGGCGATAGAGCGACGAGCTGCGGTAGCTCTTGGCCGCGGCTTTCTCGGCGCTGTCGGGCGCGTCGCCCTGCAAGCCGGTGTTCACGCTCGCGAGGAGCTTTTCGAACTGCGTCTTGAAGCGGTCGTTGTCGCGGGCCGAAGCGCGCACGGCCAGCGTCTTGGTGAACATCACGTAGACGCTCATCAGGAACATCACCATCAGGATGCCGATGACGACCCAGCCGTCGACCGTGACCGCGCCGAGGAGGATCTTGAGGTAGTTGGGGCCCCCTTCCGATGCACCGCCGTCGGCCGGGCCGTAGACGACGAGCTTCTGGTCGGGGCCCTGCGATTGCGCAGCGGCTTTGATCCAGTCGGCCGGGCGCGCGGTGTTGGCGATCTCGAGCTCGTCGAGCTCGCCCTTCCAGCCGCGGCCGAAGACGGTCTCGACGGGTGCCTCGGGCGCGAGGCTGCCGGCAGCGCGGGCCACTTCGCTGCCGCCGAGGTAGATCGCCAGGCCGTCTTTCGCGATCACCGCGACGTGCTGCCACGCGCCGGCAGCAACGGGTGCGGAAGCGGTCGCCGTGACCGCGCCCGATTGCGCCACGAGCTTGCCACCGCGCATCGAGACGCGCAGTCCGTTGCCGCTGGCCGGCTGCCAGAGCGTGGAATCGGCCGCGTCGGCGGGCTTGAACCAGAACGAGAGCGTGTAGCCGTTGGCACTCGCCTGCAGCGAAGGGCTCGCCGGCAGCGCGAGCTCCGCCGTGCCGTCGAAGGTCAGGCCGCCGGCGATGAGGCCCGATGCACCCGGCTTGGCCGTCGATCGCACGGCGTGGTTGGCATTGGCCGTCGTGTCCTGCGGCAGCGTCTCGTTGGCGCCGAAGTGATACACGGCGCCCTGGGCAGCGTCGTACGTGCCCTTGGCGTCGTCGGCCGCGGCGGCCGCCGTGTTGCCGTAGTAGAGCCAGATGAAGTCGTTCTTCGCGCCGGCGTTGAGCTTGGGCAGTTGCACCCACACCTGCGCGAGCTCGTTCAGGCCGTCGAACTTCTCGATGTGGAACTTGAGCGGCGTCTTGTCGTCGACTGCGATGAAGCGCAAGTCGGTGCCGTCGGGCTTGGCATCGGCGAACGGGAAGTTGCCGGTGTGCAGGCGGATCAGCAACGGCACCGAGTCGACCGGCGCCGCCACGCTCAAGCCGTCGGCCGCGGTATTCAGGCCGATCTTGACGCGCTGCTTCCAGTCGGCGTTCCAGGCGGCTCCGGCCAGCGACGGGCCGAGCAGGCACAGCAGTGCCACGGCGAATGCGAAGACTCTTTTCATGACCTCTCGATGACCGGCGCAGCACTCGCCGCGGCGCATGTGCGAAAGACTACGGTGCCTTTGTGGCACGGCCGTGAATCGGCGGCGATTGCCGTGCGCGATCGCTCGCGGCGATGTGGGCGGCGATGGTCGAGAGCAGGCGCTTCGCAGCCGCCTGCATCGTGAACGTGCGCGCGTAGCAGGCCGTGGCCGCGGCTCGCATCGAGCGTCGCCCGGCCTCGTCGAGTGCGAGCCAGCGGCGCAGGTTGACGATCGTGGCGGCGGCGCTGTCGTCACCCGCAAACCCTGCGCCCGATTCGACGATCTCGCGCCAGATGTTGACCTTGTCGGAAACGATCACGGGCACGCCGAGCGCCAGCGCCTCGACCACGGCGATGCCGAAGTTCTCCTGGTGCGAAGGGAGCACGAAGACTTCGGCCGCGCGGAGTGCCGACCACTTGAGCGCGCCCTCGAGCATGCCGGTCCAGGTGATGCGCGTCGCAATGCCGAGCCGCGTGGCCAGCGCCTCGAGTTGTGCGCGTTCACCTACCCCACCATCGGGTCCGGCCATCACGAGTTGCAGTGCGGGCGCATCGCGCGAGACCTGCGCGAAGGCTTCGATCAGCAGGTCGCCGCCCTTCTTCTCGTGCAGCCGGCCGAGGAAGAGCACGAGCCTCTTTTCGCGGAGCTCGGGCCAGCGCGCAAGGAACGGCTCTGCGGCTGCGCCGAGTGCGTCGTAATCGAGATCGATGCCGAATCCGACGACCGCCGGCTTCACGCGATACGGCCGGAACGACTGCGCCGCCAGCCTCGCTTCTTCTTCGGCCGTGAACAGCACGGCCGCCGCGTCGCGCAGCACGCGGTACTCGGCCCAGGGCCAGTACAGGTTCTTCTTGACGTGCTTGAGCGGATAGCGCCGCCTGAACCACGGGTCGAGCATGCCGTGCGGGTACACGAAGTACGGCACCGTGGCGCCGTGCAGCGCGCGCCAGGCGGCGAACGACGGGTACTGCCACAGGCCGTGCACGATCACCGCGTCGTAGTCGCCGGCGTTCTCGCGCAGCCACGGTGCCAGGCGGCGGCTGTAGCCGTAGTGCGATGCGACCGGGCCGAGCGCATGCGTCGGCGCCGGGAAGGTCGCGACGCACGCGTCGGCGTCGCCGTCGAGCGTCACGACCTCGGGTCGATGGCCGAGGACCGCCGTGGCCATCACCTGCTGGCGCAGCCCTTCGACCGTGCCGCCGAGCGCCGGGTCGATCGAGCGGATGACGTTGAGCAGCCTCATGGCGGCGCGGCGCGCACCCGACGCATCACTTCGCGAAGCAGTCCTTGTCCTGCTCCTTGCAGTTCTTGTCGCCGAAGCCCAGCACCTCGACCGAGAGGATGTTCGGCTTGGTCACCGTGGCCGCCGTGGCAGCGCGCGCTGCGGCCGCCGCTGCCGCGGTGTCTTCGGCCCCCTTCGACGTCGCGTTCGTGTTGGCGCCGCTGCTCGCCACCGACGACGCGAGGCTGCCCGACGCCACAACAGGCACGCCGACCGAGCTGCCCGCGGAGCTGATGTTGCTGGCGTTGAGCACCGTCTGCGCATTGATGACGATGTTGCCGCTCGAGCGAATGCCGGCCTCGCCTGCGTCGATGGTGCCGGCGGGCGCGAAGAGGTAGACGTTGCCGGGCGGTGGTGCGAGGCGCGGTCCGGTGCCGTCGGGGTCGGAGGTCACGGTCTGGATGCCGCTGCCCGAAGCGCTCGCCGGCAGCGTGACGAGCACGCCGACCTGCACGCCGTTCTCGATGATCGGCGTGCGCGTGGGCGGCGGCGTGCTGATCGAGGTGCGCGCGCCGCGGCCCGCGTCGATGCTGCCGCCGCTGCTGAAGATGAGCAGGTCGCCGCCCTGGGCGGTCAGCACCTTGCCCTGGTTGATGTCGAAGTTGCCGCTGACGACGCTGCGGATCGCGCCGCCGCCGTTGGTGACGACGCCGATGGTCGCGCCGGCCGCAGGCGTGGTCGTCGTGCCCGCGACGATGCGGCCGCCTGGTGCCCACAGCTCGATGTCGCCCTGCCCCGCGCACTGGCCCAGCGGGCACGCCGCGGCAGCCTGGCTGTTGCCGTAGGTCTGGATCGAGCTCTGGAAGGTGTAGATGTTGCCGGCGGTCACGGCAGCAGCCGGCACTGCGCGGTGGGTCACTTCGACGAGCGCCTGCGAGAGCAGGATCGGCGTGAGGCTCTCTGGCGCTGCGCCTTGTGCGCGGCGCGCACGGTAGTCGGCGAAGACGCGCGGATAGCGCTGGTCGAGGGCGGTGTAGGCCGAGTAGGCCGCGCCGCCGAGCGTGCCGGTGACGAGATCGGCGACGCTGCCGGCGGCCGCGATGCGGCTCGCGTCGGTCTCGCGATTCAGCAGTGCGTAGAGCGCGGTCGCCTGGCTCGCATCGGCGCCGGTGCCGAGCGGCAAGGCGTTGGTTCGAACCACGTCCTGGTACACGCCGAGCAGCCTCGGATAGCGCGTGACGAGGTCGGCATAGGCCGCGTAGGCCGGGTCGCGTGCGACGAGCTGCTGCACGTCGGTGGCCGAGGCGACCGCGGCGCGATCGGGGTCGCCGTTGAGCGTGCGGTAGAAGCCGAAGACGAGGTCGGAGCTGCTGCTCAGGCCGATGATGTCGCGATACGCGGCAGCGAACTGCGCCGGGTCGACGTTGCCTTTCACGCCCGCGATCACCACCAGCCGCGCCGCGCTGCTGTCGCGCAGCGCCGGGTTGGCGTTGTTGCCGGTGGAGACCAGCGCGCCGAGGCTTGCGCCGCCGGTGCGGATGTCGGCCGCGCCCACGTCGACGTTGCGGCCGGCCTGCACGACCAGCGTGCCGGGCCCGCGCATCTCGACGCCCGAAGGTCGCACGTCGCCGTTGTCGGCGCGGATCTCGGAGCTGTCGCTCGCGTTCAGGTTCTGCAGCGTCATCTGCACGTCGATCACGTCGCGGCCGGCGCGGATGCGGCTCGCCGCCGGCAGCACCAGCTGGCTCGCGTTCGCGCCCTGGCTGCGCACGTCGCCTTGCAAGGCCTGGAGGTCAAAGGCGAAGCCGATGGCGGCCAGCCGATCGACGATGCGGTCGGCCGGCGTGAACGGCGTGAGCTGGCCTGCGGGGTCGAGGAAGGCGCCGGTGAGGCCGGTGTTGCGAAGGATGGGCGCCGCGATGTTCGGCACGACCCTGGCCGAGAGATCCGAGACCACGAGATTCGGATCGCCGAGCGTTCCGTTCGCGAGCAAGGCGACCTGCGCGCTGCGCGACGGATACGTGACGATCGTTCTCGGCGCGCCGGCGAGCGACACGTCGCCTTCGAACGCGGCCGCACCCAGCGTTGCCGGGAACGCGCCGGCCGACGTGGTGTCGGTGAGCTGCGGCGTGGTGCGCCCCAGCCCGCGGCCGGGCGCCATCAGGCTGCCGACCACCGCGTCGCCCGACTCGGCGGCCACCCGCACCGCGCTGTTCGCGGAGTAGCTGAAGAAGGTCGTGACCTGCGACGGTCCGCTGAAGCTCGGCCCGGTGCCGACGGACGCGACCTGCTGCAGCGCGGTCGGGTTGTTCACGCTCTGCAGCGCGACGCCGCCGCCGGCCGCGGCGGCGATCGATGCCTGCTCCGGCACCGCGCCGCTGCTCGCGCCCATCAGGTACAGCTGCGTCGGCGTGGTGCTGCTGCCGACATTGCCGCCGGCATCGATGCGGCCGGCACCGCGTGCCACGAGGTAGCTGCCGCCCTGCACGTCGCGGCCCGCGCGCACCGCGAGGTCGCCGCCGCCCTGTACGTCGAGGCTGCGCACGCCGGCAGCGTCGACGCTGCTGCGGCCGGTGGTGGGCAGCATGGCCGAGAGGCGGCTCACGTCGTTGCCGGCGTCGATGGTGATGTCGCCACCGCCGAGCGTGCCGATGCCTTGCTGGAAGTTGGGTCGGTATGCCCACCACTCGGCGGCGGTCGTCGCCGTGGCGCTGCGCGGGCGCCGCAGCCACTCCGTGATCCATTCGTCGGAAGCGCCCACCGCATCGTGACCAGCACGCACGGTGATGCTGCCGCCGTCGCGGCTCCAGCGGTTGTTGCCGCCGGTGGCGGTGTCGGCAGCGCCGATGCGGCCCGCCGTGTAGACCGCGCTCTGCGGCGAGTCCATTCGGAAGTCCTGTGCCGTAGCGATGTCGATCGTGCCGGTGCCGGTACGCACCCGCGCCGCGTTGCCTTGCAGCAGCACGCTGCCGCGGCCCGCCGCGGCTTGCGGCGAGAGCGTGGCCATCGCGTCGGCAGCGGCGAGGTCGGCACCGGCGACAAGGCGCAGGTTCCAGGTGCGGCCGTCGATGATGTTGTCGTTCACCATGCCGAGGCTGCTGCTCACGGTGAGGTGGCCGCCGGCACGCAGGGTCAGCGTGCCGGGCTGGTCGTTGGCACGCCACTGCGGCGTGACCAGGTTCCACGGCTGCGCCACGCGCAGGTCGCCCGCGGTGCGGATCTCGGTGCCGCCGCGCAGGCTGGCTTGCGCGGCCACGCCGCCATCGGCGCGCATCGCGCCGAGCAGCGCGTTCGCGTCGGCGCCGGCGATGAACGCGGCGTGGTCGGCCGCGTAGCCCGTGACGTCGCTTGGCAAAACCGTGCGCGGCGCGGCCGAGGTGTAGACGTAGCGGCGGTCGGCTTCGAGGCTCACATCGGCGAGCGTGCCGTTTCCTGCGCTCCGGCCGAGCACGGTGCCGGCGAGGTTCGTCGGGTTCACGCGATCGGTGTTGTCGCGCACGACGACGAAGGACACGCTGCCCGTCGCACCCTTGGCGCCGGGGCTGACGTCGATGGTCGATGCAGCGTCGAAGTCGAGCGCGCCGCCGGCGGTGGCCAGGCGCACGCGGCCACCATCGGCAAGCGGCGCATCGGCCGCGGCCGAGGTGGCGGTGCCGTTGGCGAGCACGCGGCTGCCGGCAGCGAGCGAGAGGCCATTGGTCGCATCGACCGACACACGACCATCGCCGAGTGCGCTGCGTGCATCGAGCGTGCCGGCGATGTCGACGCGGCCGGCATCGGTGCTCAGCGCGATCGAGCGCGCACGCACCGTGTCGGTCGCGGCCACGCGCAGGTCGCCGTTGCGCCGGCGCAGCGCGATGGCTTCGTCGAAACCGCCGCGTGCCAGCGCGCCGTTGAGCGCCGAGAAGTCGGCGACGCTGCCGAGGTCGAGCCGTGCACTGCCGCCCGCACCTGTGGTCGAGGCTGCCGCGGTGAGGGTGCCGGCTGCATCGAAGCGCGCGGCGCTCACGTCGAGTCGGCCGGCGTCACCGCCGGCCGCGTTCGCGGCGACGTTCACCGTGCCACCTGCCTGCACCGCCACCGCGCCGCTCGCCGAGGCGAGCGAAACGCTGCCGGCATCGGCCGTGATCACGTGGCCGTTGTAGTACTTGGCCGTGCCCGAGGCGTCGAGCACGCCGCCGGCTGCGACGGTCACGTCGTCGCTCGAGCCCGAGCCGCGTGCGCTCGCCGAGATCGAACCCGAGTGCGCCTCGAGGATCGTGCCCACGCGCACGTCTCGCCCTTCGAGCGCGATGCGGCCGCCGGCCTCGCCGGCCGCGGCGGTGCCGGCCGTGCCCGCGCGCGAGTCGAGCCGCAGCGCGCCGTAGACCGGGTTGGCCGCATCGGCGCGATCGGCTGCGCGCCATTGCTGCACCGCGCCGGCAGCGACAGCCACGCGCGGCGTGCGCACGGTCCAGTCGCCGGCCACGTCAAGGCTGCCCGTGCCGCGCGCGACGATCTCGCTCGAAGCGTCCATCGTCACCGCGCCGTAGCCCGCGATGCGCTGCGCACCCGAGCCCACGACGATGCGCTCGGCGCCCACGACCAGCGTTCCCGCAGCCGCCGAAGGCGCTGCCGCGATCGGCGCGCCGCTGGCCACCAGCTGCACCTCACGCGCCTCGATGCGTGCCGAGGCCGCGGCGCCGCCGGCCGCCGCGTGGCCGCGCAGCGCGCCGCTGTCGAGCGTGAGCTGGCCGAGCGTGGCCGAGCCGACGCGTGCGTCGCCGTAGAGGTCGATGCCCTGGTAGCCCTTGATCTGCAGGTTGTCGAGCGTGGCGAGGCTGGCGAGGTCGGAGTTGCCGAGCACGAGGCCGTTCGCGAGACCCGCGATGCCCGCGATCTCGCCGAGGCTCACCTGCGACGAGGCCAGCGACACCGAGCCGCCGGCCGCCACGTTGAAGCGGCCTTGCGATTGCGTGGTGCGCGTCGCGTCGAGCAGCAGCGAGCCATCGGCGTTGAGCACCGCACCCAAGGCGATGCTGATCGTGCCGCGCGAGGCGTCGACCGCACTGCCGCGGTCGACGCTCGCCTGCCCGCCCGACGCGAGCCGCAGCAGCGCGCCGGCCGGGTCGGCGAGGAGCGTCGTGTCTTGCGAACCCGCGCCCGTGCCGTGCCCCGACAGCACGCTGCCCGTGCGCACGTCGACGCGGTCGGTGGCGGTGAGCAGCAGCTCGGGCACCGACAGCGGCGCCGCGCTCGAGTTGGCAACGACGACCTCGCTGGCACGCGTCGCGATGCGCGTGCCGCCGCTTTCGACGCTGCGCGTGCCGCCGAGCAGCAGGCTGCCGCCGAGCGCGGAAAGCGCCCCGCTCTCGAGCTGCAGCACGCCGGGGTCGGCGGCCGTCGCACCCGCGTGGTCGACCACCGCGATGCGCTCGGCACTGATGTCGACCTGTGCCGCGCGGCCGGTGCTCGTGACGCCGGCGACGGTCGTCGAGCCGGCCGCGGTCGCGAACGTGCCGTCGAGCCGCAGAGAGGCCACGTTGCCGATCGCGAGCTGCCCGGCATCGATCGGCAGCCGCGGCGGCGCGGCGCGTTGTTGTGCCGCGAGGTCGGTGAAGTAGCGCGACGTGGTGACGGTGAAGTCGGACTCGCGGTTGGCCGCGCTGCCCGGCCGCACCAGCACGCCGACCGTGGCCGACTCCTGGATGCCGGTGCTGCCGGCGATGCGCCGGCCGGCCACGACGGTCTGGCCGTTGCCGAGCTGCGTGGTCTGGCCGGGTTGCAGGCTGGCGTAGGCCAGGCCGGTCTGCAACTGCACGAGGTAGGCGCCGGGCAAGACGGCGTAGCGCCCGGGCAGCAGCACGTAGTCGCCCGCGGGCACCATGGCACCGCTGCCGATGCGCAGCCGGTCGTAGACAGCGCTGTCGGCGCGGGCGCTCTGCAGGCCGAAGCCGATGTCGTTGCTGGCCGCGATGTCGGTATCGACCGGCATGCTGGTGAGCTGGGCGCGCGGAATGATGGCGTAGGTGTTGGGCTGGATCAGCGTGTTGCGGTTGCCGCCGCTGCCGGGCACGAACTCGAGCGCCTGGATCTCGCCGCCGCCGCCGAGGTCGACACGCGCACCGGCACGAACGTCGACCGCGCGGCCGGCGAGCGAGATGTTCTTGGCATCGGCGCTGGTCGTGTCGAGCGGGTTGCGCGTGCCGCCGCCGAGGTTGTCTTGATATGCCCAGGCCAGGCCTGCGGTGGTGGTGCCGAGCGGCACCGTGAGCCCGTTGGCCGACACCGACGTGATGCTGCCCGGCGCGAGCTCGAGCTGCGAGCCGGCGTGCAGGTCGATCTGCCCGAGCGGTGCCTTGACGGTGCCGGCCTGCACGATGCTGTCGGCCACCACGGCGAGGCGGCCGCCGGCGGAGTACACGTCGCCCGCGGTGGTACCGTTGCTCGTCACCGAGACGGAGCCGCCGGTGCGTGGTGCGCCGGTGCCGTCGAGCACCGAGACGGTGTAGTCGCTGCGCGTGCTCGGGTAGATCTGCGCGGCGTCGATGGTCACGTTGCCGGCCGTGGTGAGCGAGCCAGTCTGTGCGCCGAACACGCGGTCGCCCTGTGACGCAGGCGTTCGCACCGTGCGTCCCGTGAGTCGTACGTCGCCGGCGGCGAAGAGCCGCGTCTCGGCCACGCCGGCGATGCCGAGCGAGCCGAAAAGGTCGATGGTGTCGGCGCGCACCGCGAGCACGCCGTCGCCCGCACGCGTGGCCAGCACCGGCGAAGCGCCTTGCTGCTCGATCGTGTACGTCGAGCCGTCGAAGGTGCGGCGCGGGTCGCGCGACTGACCGAGCGCGACGCTCAAGCCGGCGAGCGCCACGCGGCCATCGCCCGTCACGTCGAGCAGCGGCGCGTCGATGCGGATGCCGCGGCGGAAGTCAGCCGCCACGTCGCCGCGCATTTCGACGCGGTTCTCCGACTGCAGCCGAAGCCGCTCGAAGCCCGCCGCCTGCAGCGTGTCGATGGCGACCGCAACGTCGACGAACGCAGGATCGCCCGACGAGACCCGCGGCGCCGACTGCGTGACCACGATGCGGCGCTCGCGCGGCAGCGAGAGTTCGGTGTCGCGTGCGTTGAGCTCGAGCGCGAACGAGCCGCCGGCGCCGTGC
>Ga0123338_10003751_pt1 | contig 13535 bp, 11 predicted proteins | sample grotaG_FD_89793 | JGI IMG/M metagenome (GOLD analysis project Ga0123338, IMG submission 89793) | Glacier valley bacterial and archeal communities from Borup Fiord, Nunavut, Canada, to study Microbial Dark Matter (Phase II) -... | ecosystem: Environmental > Aquatic > Freshwater > Ice > Glacier ... | reverse complement strand
ACAATGATGATATGGCAATTGGAGCTATAGCAGCTTTAAAAGCAGCTGGTTATAAACCAGGCGTAGACGTATTTGTTGCTGGAGTTGATGGATCCGCTGCTGCAATGGAAGCTATTTTAGCAGGCGAAATGCTTACAACAGCATCTTGCTCACCATTCTTTGGTGATATCGTAATAGAAACAATTACTAAGTTAGAAGCAGGCGAAGAAATTCCTGAATCTATTGTAAACGTAGATACGTTATTTGATATTAACAATGCAGATGTTTCTCTTGGTTTCTAAAAAGCATAGCTTATAAAAAATAAGGTCATGTTTTACAAACAAGATAAACTGTAATCAATAAAGAATAGAAAAAACCATCTCTGGTGATGCATCAAATAGCAGATATGGTTTTTTCTATCATGAATAGGGAAAATAGTTTTGCTAAAAACATGGGGATAAAACATCTCGCAAAAGCAGCTATTCTTCACAAATAATAAGCGTGAGGCACGCAGATAGGAGCCAAGTATGGAGAAAAAAATATTATTACAGGCCCAAAATATTGATAAAACTTTTCCGGGTGTGCATGCACTCAAAGGTGTAAACCTAACGGTAAGGCGAGGAGAAGTTCATGCATTAATTGGTGAAAATGGTGCAGGTAAATCCACCCTGATTAAAATCTTAACCGGTATTTATTCAAAAGATTCCGGAACAATTATATTTGAGGGTAAGAATATTAATCCAAAAACTGCAATAGAAGCTCAGCATGAGGGTATCAGTACAATCTATCAGGAATTAAATTTAGTTCCTTTTCAGACGGTTTACGAAAATATTTATTTAGGAAGAGAACCACGTAATAGATTTGGTGCAGTAGACCGCCCCAAGATGATACATGATTCTATTGAAGTGCTTAAGGATATGGGAATTCATATTGATGTAACACAACAATTAATGAAGTTTAGTACTGCTATTCAACAGATGGTTGCTATTGCGCGTGCGTTAACAATTGATGCAAGATTAGTTATTATGGATGAGCCAACTTCTTCTTTGGACAGCAAAGAAGTAAAAGTATTATTTAATGTTATAAATAAATTAGTAGAGAAAGAAATAGCTGTTGTATTTATCAGCCATAAATTAGACGAACTATTTGAGATTTGTGAACGTTGTACCATATTAAAAGATGGAGAATTTGTAGGGGAATTTCCTATGGAAGAATTAGATCAATTAAAGCTCGTTTCTTATATGATAGGCCGTGAAGCAAAAACAATGCAAAGAACGAAAAAGGGTTATGACTTTGAAAATGGCGAAGAAATTGTCAGAATGCAGAACATTTGGCAAGGAGTACGTTTAAATGGTATTGATATAGATATTAAAAAGGGAGAAGTAGTTGGTTTGGCAGGACTTCTTGGTTCAGGTAGAACAGAATTGGCAAAAGTTTTATTTGGGGCAGAAACACCGATTTCGGGTGATGTTTATTGGTTTGGTGAGCATAAGAAGTTTAAAAAACCGGGAGATGCTATTGGATTAAATATGGGTTTTTGTACGGAAGACCGTAAAATAGAAGGTATCCTACCTCACTTATCTGTAAAAGAAAATATGACAATCGCGTTACTTCCACAGATTAGTAAATATGGTATCGTTTCGAAAAAAGCCCAGGATGAAATTGCAAATCACTATATTGAACGCTTAAAAATCAAGACTCCAAATTCAAAGCAATTAATTCGAAATTTAAGTGGAGGTAACCAACAGAAAGTTCTTTTGGCAAGATGGCTTTGTATGAATCCGAAGCTTCTAATTCTTGATGAACCTACCAGAGGAATTGATGTGGGTGCAAAAGCTGAGATTGAAGCATTAATTCAGGAAGTATCTACAAATGGAATTAGTGTACTGATGATTTCTTCTGAAATGGCAGAATTAGAACGTAATTGTGATAGAATAATTGTTATGCGAGAAGGTACTAAGCGGGGTGAATTAATGGGGGATGATATCCAACAGGATCAAATAATGGAAGCCATTGCTGGTATTGATCGTAAAGAGGAGGAAGTTATCAATGTTTAGTGCGTTTGGTGTTATGGAAAAAAGATCAAAAGCTGATATTAGAGAGTCCTTTAGAGAACATGCGGCGAATATATTTCTTGTTTTTATGTTAGTAATTAATTTGTTTGTAACTCCTAATTTCTTTAATGCCGGAACCATATGGAATATCATTGTTCAAACCTGTACGATTGTTCTTACCGGTATGGGAATGGCTATGGTTATTTCAACCGGTGGAATTGATATTTCAGTAGGGTCTATGATGGCAGTAAGTTCGATTGTGACTGCAAAATCGTTGTTTTTAGGAATCATACCGGCGATTACCATCGGACTCTTAGTATGTGCCCTTTTTGGATTAGTTACTGGATTTATGGTAGGAAAGTTAAAATGTCAGCCCATGGTAGTAACACTAGCCATGTCGATAGGACTACGTGGTTTTGCACAGGTTTTAAATAATGCAAAAATATTATTTTTAGATAATAAATTTGATAATTTCTTTATGATAGGAAGATATAAAATTTTTGGAGTATTACCCATTCAAATTGTACCGATGGTAATTGTTGTTGCACTAGTATATTTTATTATCGAAAAGACTGTCCTAGGTCGTAAAATCCAGGCGTCAGGTGATAATCCCAGGTCAGCTAGGCTGTCAGGTATTAATACAGTTAAAACAATTATGAATGTTTACGTGTTTAGTGCAGTGTTTGCGGGGTTAGCAGGTATTCTGTTAACTGCTAAAATTGGTGCTGCTGATGGTAACAGTATGGGAAATCTGGCCGAATTAGATGCAATTGCAGCAGTAGCAGTTGGTGGAAGCAGCATGTCCGGAGGGCGAGCAAGAATATTTGGTACAGTAGTTGGTGCTCTAATAATGCAGCTAATTACTATTTCCGTTAATATGAATAATATACCTTTCGAATTTGCTCAGATTTTAAAGGCATTAATCATTATCTTTGCTGTATATACTCAGCGTGAAAGAACAGCATAAAGGGGGAGAAGTAATGAGTTTAATAAAAAAGTTTACGAATAGACTTAGTTCTAAAACGACCATTTTTGCATTTTTATTATTATTTATAGCAGCAAGTATTATTTTTCAAGAGAAAAACTTTTTTTCATTTGTATCTATTCAAAATATACTCAGAAAAGCCAGTACGGACGGCGGGTTGTTGGCGCTCGGTATGACTTTCGTAATATTAATAGGCTGTATTGACCTCTCGGTAGGCTCGGTTTTGGCATTATCAGGAGCACTTGCTGCTATGGTGGGAAACATTAACCCTGTTCTTGGCATATTAGTAGGCCTATTAACAGGTCTCGGTTGTGGTTTCCTGAATGGATTTATGGTTACTAAAATGAGAATATCTCCCTGGGTTGCTACTTTGGCAACGCTACTTGGTATTAGGGGAGTAGTGTTTCTGGTTACAAGCAAAAAGGCTGTTAAAATTACCAATGATACCATGATTGCGTTAGCAAATACGGATATATTTGGTATTAAAAGTTCTGTATATATTTTTATCGCGCTTACATTAATCTGCATGTATGTCGCAAAGTATACAAAGTTTGGCATGGCACTTTATGCTGTAGGCGGTAACGAAGAAGCTGCAAAAATGATGGGATTAAAAGTAGACAGAATAAAACTAACAGCCTATATGATGACGGGGTTGTTTGCAGGAATTGCTGGTATTCTACTTTCTTCAAGACTGTATGCAGCACAGGCAGTAGCAGGTAACCTGTGGGAAACAGATGCGATTGCGGCTTGTGCAATAGGCGGGATTATGCTTAGTGGTGGCGTAGGTAAATTTAGTGGTACTTTCTTCGGCGTTTTAATTATAGTTATCTTAAATACAGCGTTTAATTATTTTGGTAATGTAAGCTCCTGGTGGCAAAATATTATTATGGGTGTTTTAATACTTATATCAATTGGTGTTCAATCTGAAGTATTTCAATTAAAAAAAATTAAATTAAAAAAGGAAATGGTCGCCTAATGGGTATTATAATTAACCTTCAACGCTTTAGTGTTCACGACGGACCTGGAATTCGAACAACTGTCTTTTTAAAAGGATGCACCCTAAATTGTGCCTGGTGTCACAATCCGGAATCGATTGACCCAAAACCTCAGCAACAATTGAATTCGCATAAAATATATGGGGAAGAAATGACGGCAGAGGAAGTTATTACTGAGGTAATGAAAGATAAGCAGTATTATGATAACTCACAGGGAGGAATGACCCTCTCAGGAGGAGAACCATTATTGCAAGCAGATTTTGCGGCTGAAATACTGAAGGCTGCAAAGGAAAAGGGGATCCATACAGCCCTCGACACGGCAGGAAATGTACCCTGGCAAGCCTTTGAAAAAGTTCTTCCTTTTGTGGATTTGATACTACTAGATCTAAAAATAATGGATTCTATTCTTCATAAGACTTACACCGGTAGCGATAATAAAAAAATCCTTGAAAATGCGAAAAGATTGTTTGAAACCGGCATTGAAGTAAATGTTCGCATTCCGATGATTGGAGGAGTAAATGATACCCTTGAAAACATCAGAGCAACTGCTGAATTTATCAAAGGTTACCCGAGAATCACACAAGTAAAATTATTGCCCTATCATAGCCTGGGTATGGAGAAAGCGAAAAGTCTTGGCTTAACACAACAGGAATTCATTACTCCTGATAAGGAAGCACTTATGCAATTTGCAAAGGAATTTGACTGTGTAGTAAAATTTTAAATATACTAGTATCCCCTGCTTCTAATTTCTTTCCATAAGACCTTGGAGGTAAAGACATGGGGATAGTAATAGGTATGAGGCTTTATTTTAAGGAGGTAGTTATAATGATATCAAAAAGTCTTGTTAAGAGAATTGATGATTGGTTTGGCAGGGATTATAAGGAAACCTTCATGGAGAGAATTTATAAAATTCTAGAAAGTGAAATTTTATTTAAAGAGGAACCTGATGCCCTTGCCTATGCGCATACATTAAAGCATGTTTTAGAGGGGATTTCAGTCGTTATCCAGGAAGATGAAAAGATCGTGGGATCAGTAGCTCAAAGAATACCCTCAAAAGAAGAAGAGGAATATATCAAGCTGGTTTATAAAAAATGGTGGGATATTCCCACAGAGGAACGACATAAAAAAGCATTATTTTATTATTCGGAGGGCTGGTTAAAATGTAGACCCTACTGGTTTATTTCTTTCGGTCATCTGGCTATGGATTGGGAAAGAATTCTTGGTGATGGTTTACTTAAAATGAAGCAAAATGCAGAAGTGGCTTACCGTGAACAAGAAGACCAAGATAGTAAAGACTTTTTATCCGGTATCATTATATCCTTTGATGCTATCATGAATTACATCAATCGGTATGCAAAGGAAGCAGAAAAATTAGGAAATACTACACTTGCACAAGATCTTTCTCATATTTCACAATATCCTGCAGAGACCTTCAGACAGAGCCTTCAGCTAATCTGGATGGTCGTTTTAGTGTTGCAAAAGGTTAGTGGCTGCGGCGTCCTTAATTTAAGCAGGATGGACCAATATTTATACCCTTTTTATAAAGCAGACCTGGAAGCCGGCCGACTTAGTAAGAATTCAGCATTAGAGATGTTGCATGAGTTTTATTTTAAAAATAACGAAATCATGGTCCAGACCGATCATATGTCCCAAGAGCTTGAAACTACAAAATTCACCTTGGAAGTAGCATATGATGATCCGAACTATTTGACATTGGCCGGCCTTAAAGCAGACGGCAGTTCCGGTGTAAATGAGTTATCTTACCTTTGTATAGAAGCGGCAGAGGATCTTAAGCTTAGAAATCCTTTTATCGTAGTACGCTATCACAAGGGAATTGATGAAAAATTCTGGCGTAATGTCTGTCAGGCAATGCGGGCTAATACAACAATTGTTATCTATAACGACGAGACAATGCTTCCTGCATTAAAGCGTTTTGGTGTCATGGAACCTGAGGTGTATGACTATGGCTTTTTCGGATGTAATGACCCCAACATTCCTGCCTTCGAGGGAGGATTAAGACAAGTTTGGTTCAATATGGCGAAACCCTTAGAATTAGCACTAAACCGTGGTGATTATCCTATGGAACCTATGAGTAATGATAACAAAGAGAAACCCTGCCAATTTGGTATTGATAATCGAATGACAGGTCTTATGACCGGTGCATATTACGGCATTGATACAGGTGATTTGGATGAAGTAAATACCATGGAGGACTTTGTCCTACTCTATAAAAAACAATTTATTTATCTGGTTTCTGAATTTCGCAAGGGATTTGAAATGGATATGGAGATTGAAAAAACCTGTAATAAAGGCCGAATGAGAATCGAGGATTGTTTCCTAAAGGGCACAGTAGAAAATGCCTGTACCTGGACCGAGGGAGGAACCAAATATCATAAGATTGTGGCACAGGGCACAGGGATAGCAACAGTTATTAATTCCCTTTATGCAATCGAAAAACTAGTATTTATTGATAAAGAGATGACGTTAAAAGAATTTGCTTTACTTTTGGCAAAGGATTTTGAAGGAAATGAAATTTTATCCGAAAACTTAAAACATAAGTATGCCAAATTTGGAAATGATAAAGAAGAAGTGGATAAATACGCGAAGTTGGTAACAGATATTTTTGTAGAGGCTTTTGAAGCTTATAATGGAGACCAATATTTATATCAAATGTGGCCAACTTTATCATCCGATCGGGATTTTACAACCATGGGTCTGTATGTTGGAGCTACACCAGACGGCAGAAGGAAAAAAGAACCCTTAAGTGAAAATCAGTCACCTTCCGAGGGTACGGACATTTTAGGAATTACAGCTATGCTTAACTCTGTTTCAAAGATACCTTTTGATAGTATTACAGGAGGACCCCTTAACTTAAGGCTTCATCCAAGCGCCGTTGAAGGTGATGAGGGATTAAACGTTCTTTGCGCTTTATTTAAAACCTATATGGAAAAGGGTGGAATTCAGCTGCAAATTAATGTAGTCGATGCTAAGACCCTATACGCAGCGCAAAAAGATCCTGAGAAGTTTCGAAACCTATGTGTAAGAGTTACAGGATACAGCGCCTTCTTTGTAGAAATGGGTAAGAAAGCACAGGATGAGTTAATTCGAAGAACAGAGCAAAGCGATTAGTTTGTTTCCAGGTATTATTGCCACTAAGTTAGGCAGACAAAGATAAAGTAACTATTAAGGCCTATTTAATTTCTTGGATAGGTTATCAAAAACTTGAAAGGTAAGGTTGTAAAGATGGATTTTAAGAAAACCTATGTAGATATGTATCAAACAGTGATAAGAGAACATGAAAAAGTATTTGAATTACTGGATATGGACCAACTAAAAGACTTTATGGATGCAATTATAAAAGCAAATAAAATCTTTATCATGGCGGGAGGAAGAGAAGGAATTTCTTTGCGTTCCTTTGCCATGCGCTTATCCCATCTGGGTAAGGAAACTCATTGGATCTGGGACGATACGACTCCGGCTATGGGAGAGGGCGATTTATTTATTGTCTCTATGGGAAGCGGTGATGTTGGAATGTTTCGCTATATCATTGAGCAAGCATCTAAAACTGGAGCAAAGATAGCTATGATTACCGGACTACCGGAGGGCAAACTAGTAGAAAAATATGCAGATTTACAATTGTTTATTCATTCTGCAGTTTACTTCAGCACAGGTGCGTATGATGTTGAACGTCCCCAGCACGATATAGTAAAGACGATGCAGCCGATGGGAAATCTTTACGAGCAGCATCTGTATATGTTGCTGGATATTATCGTAATTCTATTAAAGGATGAAATGGGTCAAACCTACGAGGATATGGAAAAAAGACATAGAAATGTAGAATAACGCATGACTGTATGAGTGAAATTAAGTTAGAAAAAAGTAAAGATAGAAATTAACGAGGAATAGTGGGTGATTTATAAATGCTTTCTTTAGTGAAATATGGAACAGGAAAAGGCGAAACCGAGCTAAGAGATATGCCAATCCCAGAAATAGAAGATAATGATTTATTAATTGAAGTAAGGGCAGCAGGGATTTGCGGCTCTGACATAGCATATGATAACGGAGAACATCCACACCACTTAAATTGTCCGGTCATATTAGGTCACGAATTTTCTGGTGTAGTAAGTAAAGTTGGGAAAAACGTAAGAGACTGGAAGATAGGAGACCGTGTAGTATCCGATAATACAGGCTATGTATGCGGGAAGTGCTATGCCTGCAGTACAGGACAATTCTTAAGCTGCCCGGATAGACTGGGGCTGGGATATGGAACCCATGGTGGGTTTACGGATTATGTGAAAATCAGTGGCGAGCTGTTGATGCGAAATCCCAATACGTTGTTTCGTATTCCGGATAACATATCCTTTGAAGAAGCGGCTATACTGGATCCGGTTTGCAACGCCTACAAAGGAATTGTACAGGAATCACATATACTACCGGGAGAAGACATAGCAATCTTTGGTATAGGTCCTATAGGATTATTTGCAGTTCAGATAGCCAATCTGATCGGATGTGCTAATATTATAGTGATTGCCTCTTCTGCCAATGAAGAACGGTTTTTAATGGCTAAAAGGTATGGGGCGAATCACATTATCCGTTACGATAAGGAAAATGTGATTGCTCGAATCAACGATATTACGAACGGAGAAATGGTAGCCGCAGCGATTGATTGTGCAGGTCCAAACAGTGTTATCAGCCAGGCAATGGACAGTTTGCGTAATGGCGGAGAAATTATTAAAATCGGTTATGATAAAAATCCATATAATTATTCACTCGACAATTTGTTGGAACGAGGCATCACCTTAAAAGGACATTTTGGTTATGACTTCGTATCATGGAAAAACTGTTTAAAACTATTGGAACTTGGTAAAATAGATTTAAAGGGAATGATATCACACCATATCCGCTTGGAGGATTGGAAAGCCGGTTTTGACCTTGTTAGAAACAGAAAAGCGATAAAGATTATATTTACCAAGGATGAAATCTTATTAAAAAACAAGTTGAATTTGTAAACTAATTCGCTTGTCATGAATTAAAATAATTGAGTGTCGATAGTAAGCCATGAACAAACGATGAATATAGATGCAGCGTAGTAGGATTAATACGAGCATGCAATTTGTTTTGCTCATACTAACTTTCGGCACTCGAGTCAATTATAATGAGGTGGCAAAACATGATAAAAGAAAGTTTAATGAAAAGTTATCAGGAAATTACAAATCATCTGGAAAATGAGATCATTCCTTTTTGGGAGAAAAACGGGATTGATAAGACATATGGAGGCTATTTAACCTGTTTTGACGGGGAAGGTAATCCTGCCAACAACGATATGGATAAATATATAGTGACACAGACACGAATGATTTGGGGATTCTCTGCATTAGCACGTATCTATGGCAGACAGGAGTATATAGAAGCAGCGAAACAGGGCGTATACTTTTTTCTCAAATATTTTTGGGATGAAAAATTTGGTGGATGGTATTGGAAAACCAAACAAGATGGAACACTTCTAGATGACGGAAAAGTGGTTTACGGTCAGACCTTTGCAATATATGCTTTGAGCGAATATACGTTGGCTACAAAAGATCCTGTGGGACTTGTCTATGCAGGCAAGACATTTGATCTATTGCAAAAATATTGTGCAGATACTGCTAACGGTGGATATTATGAGAATCTTGAGCGGGATTGGCAGCTATCAGAACCAGGATTTGCTGCAGGAGATTTAAAATCGTTGGATATCCATATGCATACTATGGAGGCGTTTACTACTTTATATGAGTGTTCGGGTGAAGAAATACACAAAAGAAAACTGGAAGAAGTGATTCATGTTATCCTCACTAGGATGGTTGATCAGAAAATTGGCTGCGGATATAATCAGTTTGATATAAGCTTTCATAGAAAGCCAGCGATTAATATACGAAGAACCTGGAATGCAGAAAGAGAAACAGGAGAAACAATTATAAATCCGATGGATTCCACCTCCTATGGGCATAATGTTGAATTGGGATGGCTCCTAAACCGTGCAGCTGAAATTTTAAAGAAACCGAAGGATTATTACAATACCATTACGAAAAAGCTCGTAGACCATGCTTTAACCTATGGATATGACCATGAACGCGGAGGAATATATCGCGACGGTCCTCATAGTGGTGAAGCTATAGTTAAGGATAAAGAATGGTGGCAGAACTGTGAGGTCTTGGTAGGATTTTTAGATTCCTTTGAGCATTTAAAAGAAGAAAAGTATGCGGATGCATTTATTCAGACTTGGGAATTTGACAATAAGTATATGATAAATCATAGAGTTGGAGAATGGATGCAGTTATTAAAAAATAATGGAGAAGTAATTATATCTCAGATCGGTAATCCATGGAAGGCTTTTTATCACTCGGGTAGAGCTATGATGGAATGCAAAAAAAGGTTGGAACAATTATTAGAAAGGAAATAGGATGGAACCTAAAAATGCACTTGGTATAGATATAGGAACAACAACCATATGTGCGGTCGTGATTGACTTATTAACAGGAAAGGTATTGGAAAGCCAAACCGTACAAAATGATACGACGATAAGCACAAAATATGCGTATGAAAAGTTACAGGACCCCAATGCAATTCTTAATAAAGTAATCCAATTATCGAATGGTCTGGTTAATAGATTTTTGCCAATAGCTATCGGGATTACTGGGCAGATGCATGGAATTCTCTATGTTAATGATAGGGGAGAGGCCGTCAGCCCACTATATAACTGGCAAGATGAAAGAGGTAACTTAAGTACCAAAAATCTTGGACAGACCTATGCAGAATATCTTTCCTTAAAAACGGGATATCCCATGTCTACCGGTTATGGTCTAACAACCCATTATTATAATTGGTGCAATGACTTAGTTCCAGAGGATGCAAAATTTATGTGTACCATTGGAGATTATATTGCAATGAAACTTACCTCTTCAACAAAGCCTGAGATGAGCTCCTCCAATGCCGCAAGTCTGGGATGTTATTCTTTGGAGCGCAATGCATTTGATATTGAGGTGTTAGGATCAACCGGGATGAAGGTACATTTATTACCGGAAATAAGAAAAGGATACGCTATTATTGGACACACAGCCGAAGGAATTCCGGTTAGTGTGTCAATTGGCGACAACCAAGCAAGCTTTATCGGCTCGGTTAAGGATATGGAGCATACGGTACTTGTAAATGTTGGCACAGGCAGCCAAGTATCGATAGGAATAAAGAAGAATGCGAAACAAGTATTTCTAGGAACAGATGCAGAGATCCGGCCTTGTTTTAATGATTGGAATATCTATGTAGGCTCCTCCTTATGTGGAGGAAGTGCGTATGCCTTGTTGGAGAAATTTTTTCGAGATGTGACAAGAATGGCCACGGGCTATGAGTTTGACTCCTTATACGAAATAATGGCAAAAGAATTAAGCAATGATATTCAGGAACCGCTGGTAATCAACACAAAATTTCGAGGTACAAGATCAAATCCGGCAGAAAGAGGGTCCATTGAAAATATTGGGTTACATAACTTTACTCCGAGGCATATGATTCTGGCAATATTAAATGGAATAGCGAAGGAGCTGTATGCTACCTATCAGAAAGCAGGTAGTCAAAACAATGACTCAATCGTATATTTTGTAGGATCCGGAAACGGGCTTCGAAAGAACATCTATTTGCAAAATATTTTAAAATCTATGTTCCAAATGGATTTAAAAATACCCGAACATAAAGAGGAAGCAGCTTATGGTGCAGCTTTATTCGCGCTGGTAGGGTGTGGATATTTTCAAAGTATTGAAGAGGCACAGGAGATTATCTGCTATCAGTAAAACTATGGTTTATTTATTTACTTTGCCGAACATGTATAAATAATTAGTAATTTCCCCAAACACATTTAAACTAAAAAGTCATTTTTTGAATATCTACATCTGCTATCTTTAATAACTCTTTTTGAAAATTCTCCACAGCAATCTCTGCATCATCAATAAACTCCAATATAATGAGTCCCTGCGGACTGCAGTCTTTTGAAGATGCAACATGAAGGCCGAGACGCGTATTAATTTCACATCCGTACTTTGATAATAACTCCTGGACTTGGCTTGCTGTTTTTACTCGTTCATGCAATACAAAGCCCATTATGATTTTTGACATAACAACTCACGTTCCTTTCGCTTATAAGAATCAAACTATTAAAAAATGTGTCTGGGGTCTTTTACCGATTATTCATGGCAAGTAAATGGACTTGCTGACTCATCTGTATAGTAGGTTGTTGAAAAATACATCCTTCTAATTATATTATTATATCAAATAAGTGATTATTTTATTAGGGCAAGGTATTTTCAATAGGAACAGCTGCCATTCATAGATCGAGTTGTATTTTTATATTGTTTCGTGACATTATCACAGATAATAATTTTGCTATGGGTATAATAAGATAAGAAACAAAATATTAACACTAACATAGTAGCAAGACCGATAGCAAAATACAAAGCTAATCAATATTTAAATACGGAGGAAAATGATGTTTGGATTTTTAAAAAGTAATCAGGGAAAAGTAATTAATGTGAATGATATGGATGAATTAATTGGCAAAGTAGAATTAATTGATATCAGAGAACGTTCTGAGTTTCATAGTGGAAGCTTAAAGAGTGCAAAAAATATACCAATGGGTGAACTATTAAATGAACCAAATAAATATTTGCTGCAAGGTAAGACCTATTATATTATGTGTCAGTCAGGAGGAAGGAGCGGAAGAACCTGTGGACTACTTACTCGACAAGGCTTTGATGTGATTAATGTGGTTGGTGGAGTGGGATCTTATGTAGGGACAAAGAAAAAGTAGTAAGAAGCCAGAACATACAGATGATGTAATATACTGTGTTTGTAGATGATATATTTATTTATATTTAATTAAATAGAATGACACAAAAAACTTCGGTCCTTTTGTATGATAAATGACTGAAGTTTTTTGACTGTTTTTCATATTGTAAATCACTATATAATTAGAAAAAATGTAGAAAAATAAGAGATAATGCAGTATAATAAAAGGTATCTTACTATTTTTTTTTAATAATATAAACAAGACAAGTGACGTGCTTTGCTAATTCAGCTTGTATGCCATAAGAGGAGTGTTACTTTGAAAAAGAAAAGATTCATTATAATTAGTGTTATCGTATTTTTGGGAATTATCGCAGTTGGTTCTGTGATCAAATATGTTGGAGTTAATGGCCTAGGGAATGGGGACAGAACAAATTCATCAGAAACTACAACTGCCGCTACTACGGCAGAAACACAGAATGTGGCGGATGCCTCAGAAGATAATAATGATAAACAAGAACAAATACCGGAATTGACCAAGCCTCCGGAAACAACAAAAACTCCAGAAATAACAGAAATCCCGGAAATAACAGGAATCCCGCAAATATCAGGAATCCCACAAGGATCAGATGATACTACAGTAGATAATGAAGAAAGTGATGTTTACGACACCATAACCATAAGCGCCGCAGGAGATGTTACCTTAGGAAGAGATTT
>Ga0123338_10003750_pt1 | contig 13535 bp, 9 predicted proteins | sample grotaG_FD_89793 | JGI IMG/M metagenome (GOLD analysis project Ga0123338, IMG submission 89793) | Glacier valley bacterial and archeal communities from Borup Fiord, Nunavut, Canada, to study Microbial Dark Matter (Phase II) -... | ecosystem: Environmental > Aquatic > Freshwater > Ice > Glacier ... | reverse complement strand
GCAAGAACGGGCTCTACCGCGAGTTCCCCAGCAAGGACGACCTCGCCCGGGCCTATCTCGAGGAGTTCGTCGACGCTCGCCGTCGCTCCCAGGAGCGCGACCTCGCGGGCCTCGCCGACGACCCTGCGAGCGCGCTGATCACGTTGACCCGCAACGCTGCCGAGCGAGCGGCCCACCCGCGCTTCCAGGGCTGCGCCCTGCGCAACTACCTGCGCGAGTTCCACGGGCCGCAGGGTTCGCCCGGCGAGGTGGCCATCACGGCAGTCACCGCCTCCCGGGCCCAGGTCGACGACCTGGCCCGCCGTACGGGCGTCCTCGACCCTGACGCTCTGGCCGATGAGGTGTGGCTCATCTGGGAGGGGCTGTGGGCCAGCGCTCCGTACGGCGACCGCCCCCGTCTCGGCGAGCGCGCGGTGGCGGTCGTCACCGGCCTCGTCAGCGCTTCCCCGCTGGCGTCCGCGTGACAGCTCTCCAGCGGCCGGGTGAGCGCCGCCGGACGGCCTGAGGGGTCAATGTCCGGTGGTGGGCGTGCCCCCGCGCACCATCCTGGCGATGTCGTCGACGGGGAGCTTGGGCCGACGGTTCTCGTCGCACAGACCGTTGGCCTCCTGCAACGTGTCCGTGAGCTGGGTGTAGCAGAAGCCAGCGAGGAAGCCGCTGGCGAGGACCGCGTCGACCAGGGAACGCACCCTCTCGTAGAAGTCGGCCGCGTCGGACGCCGACGAGTAGCCCCACGTGTCCGCCGGGTCGACGTCCGCCGGCGCCCCTGCGGCGAACTCGATCCCCCCGAACTCCGTGAGCATGACCGGCTGGCCGCGGTCCGGCTCGTCCGACAGCCGGATCCGGCGGCCGGCCGGACCCATCCCCCGGAACAGCCGGCTGCGTGCCGCCTCGTCCGCGTAGCGCTCGCGCACGACCGACGCCGACGACTCGTAGTCGTGCACCGACCAGATGTCAGAGTCGAGGTGCTCCCACCCGTCGTTGGAGACGACCGGCCGGCTGGGGTCGAGGGCCTTGGTCAGGTGGTAGAGCGTGCGGGCGTAGTCACGCATGCCGGCGTCGTGGGCGATGTGCTGCACACCCCAGCTCTCGTTGAGGGGGACCCAGGTCACGACGCAGGGGTGGGAGAGGTCTCGCTCGATGACCTCGGTCCACTCGGCCACCACCCGGTTGACGGCCGTCGGCGAGAACTCGTAGGCCCCGGGCATCTCCCCCCACACCAGCAGCCCCAGCCGGTCGGCCCAGAAGAGGAACCGGGGGTCCTCGATCTTCTGGTGGACCCTGGCGGCGTTGAAACCGAGGTCCTTGATCAGCTGGACCTCCGCGCGCAGGGCGTCGGCGGACGGGCTGGCCAGGTGTGACTGGGGCCAATAGCCCTGGCTGAGCACCGAGCGCACGTAGTACGGACGGTCGTTGAGCAGGAAAGCTCCTCGGTCGACGGCGACCGACCGCAGCCCGACGTACGACTGCACGATGTCGCTCACTGGGGGCGCCTGCTCGCCGCCGTGGAGGACGACCGTCGCGTCGAGGAGACGAGGGTGCTCCGGAGACCAGAGCATCTCCTCGTAGGCCTGGCCGTTGCGCTGGGTCGGAAGGGGGACGACGGCGTCGAGACGCTCGTCCGAGATCGGCAGGGCGAGGGTCGTCAGCTGTGCTCCCTGGTAGGAGAGCGTGATGTCGACACTGGCGCTGCGAGGAGGTCGGGCACTGAGCCGGACGGCGACCCGGACGCTGGATGAGGGGACGTCGGGCACCCAGTGCAGCGACTCGACATAGACGTCGGGGACGGCTTCGAGCCAGACGGGTTGCCAGATCCCGGTGGTCCGGTGGTACCAGATGGAGTGGGGATCGGTCTGCCAGTCCTGCTTGCCGCGGGGCTTGGAGACGTCCTGGGGATCGTCCTCCGCGCGAACGACGAGGGACTGCACCTCGAGGGTGGGCTCGAGGGCGTCAGTGAGGTCGAAGCTGAACGGCGTGTGCCCCCCTTGGTGCTCGCCGAGGAGTGACCCGTTGAGCCAGACCGTGCAACGGTAGTCGACCGCGCCGAAGTGCAGGAGCAGGCGACCGCCACTGTCGCCATGGCCCGCCCGTTCGATGTCGGCGGCCGTGAGGTCGCGGTGGTACCAGGCGAGGGTGTGGGGCGACGTGTCGTGGATCGTGGACGCCGGCGAGTCCGGGGGGAACGGCACGACGATGGTCGACCCGAAGTGCGGATCGCGGTACCAGCGCGCAGTCATCCCCTTGTCCTCGTCGTCGAAGCAGAAGTCCCACGGGCCGCAGAGGTCGGCCCACTCACGACGCACCAGCTGAGGACGTGGATAGGTGCCATCCTGCGCTGTAGCGGCGGGCGTCGTGTCGATGGGGTTGTCAGCCGTGGTCATACGGAGGATTGTGGCCCATCTGTTCACCGCTGTAAACCACAGCCCCTGAAAGGTCAGCGGGCTCGGGCGGCGTGACTCAGGCGGGCTCAGCCGTGCGTTCTGCGACCTCGGACCGGTCGGGAGCGCTCTCGCGGGTCACGAGCGCGTGGTCCACGATCCGGTGCCGACCGAGACCGTCGAAGCCCTCGATGCGCTCCTGCAGCATGTCGAGCGCGAGCTCGGCGATGGCCCGGGTGTCAGGCGCGATCGTCGTGAGGCTGGGGTAGGTGAAGGCGCTCATGGAGATGTTGTCCCACCCCGTGATGGCGACGTCGCCGGGAACGGCCAACCCCCGTTCCTGGAGGGCGCGGAGTGACCCGATGGCCGCGAGGTCGTCTCGGCAGACCAGGCCGTCGAAGCGCAGTCCCCGGTCCAGCGCCGCCCCCACGGCGCGGGCCGCGTCGTGCGACGAGATGCTGCCGGTGGCCAGCAGGAGCGACATGTCGAGACGCACCCCGGCCTCCTGCAACGCCTCCTGGTACCCCATCAGCCGCTGCTGCGAGGTGGCGGAGAGGCCGCGCTCCTCGTGACCCACGAAGCCGATGCGGCGACGCCCCAGGCTCACGAGGTGCCTCGTGGCCAGAGCGGCCGCAGCGACGTTGTCGATCATCACGTGGTCGACGCTCAGAGGGGCCTCGGCCTCGCCGAGCAGGACGAGCGGGACGTCCCCGCGGTGCTTCGCGATCTCGGTGGAGGACATCACCGAGGGATGGAAGATCACGCCGTCGACGAGGCCCGCCTCGCTGCTGGTCACCACGGCGCGGTCCCCCTCGAGGGTCCCGTCGGTCTCCTCCAGCAGGAGGCGGTAGCCCCGCCGGGACGCTGCCGCACTGACGATCCGCGCCAGCTCCGAGAAGTAGGGGAGGCTGACGTCGGCGAAGCCCAGCGCCAGCAACCCGGTCCTGCCGGTCGCGAGGCGGCGACCCATGACGTTGGGTCGGTAGCCGAGGTCGTCGATCGCCCGCTGCACACGCTCACGCAGGGGGCCGCTCACGTGCGGGTGGTTGTGGACGACGTTGGACACCGTCTTCATCGACACACCCGCGAGCTCGGCGACGTCCTGCAACCGGACCTTCGCTGCCGCCATCGATCTCGTCGCGCCCCTCAAGAGTCTGGAGGGGCCTGACCGGGTATCCCCCTGGACGGTGACTCTACCGGGCCAGCGCGAGAACGGCTAAGAGTTCGGCCGAACCCGTTGACGCCAGATTTACAGCGCTGTACGGTCATGGAACCCTGACAGGGTCTACTTCGTGACAGCGGCCGGCCTCTACGCATCCGCCGCTTACCCACTTCTCAAAGGAGAGCACAGTGCACAAGAACCATGGTCAGCGTGTCCTGCCCGTGTCGCTCGTCGCCGGACTCGCGTTGTCCGTCGCCGCCTGCAGCGGTGGCGGTGGGACGCCGGATGCGGGGGCCGGCGTCGCCGGGGGTGGCACTTACACCGGGGCGAAGGTGAGCATCAGCTTCTGGAACGGGTGGACCGGCGGAGCGGCCCCGGTGCTGGTGCCGAAGCTCATCAAGGAGTTCAACGACTCCCACCCCAACATCGCCGTCCAGGACGTCCCGATGCAGTGGGGTGACATCTCCGCGAAGATGCCGCTCGCGATCAAGGCGGGCAAGGGCCCGGACGTGGCTGTCGCCCACGGAGACGACCTGGCCACGTACGCCGCGCAGGGTCTGCTGCAGAAGAGCGACAGCATCGTCAGCACCCTCGGCTACCAGGCCAGCGGCTTCCCCACCGGCGTCTTCGCCGCCGGCAACTACAAGGGCGCCCAGTACGCGATCCCCTGGAGCGTCACCCCGGTGGGGCTCTACGCGAACACCTCGGTGCTGAAGAAGGCCGGCCTCGACGCTGCCGCCCTGCCTACCGACAAGGCGGGGTACCTCAAGACGCTGGACACGCTGAAGAAGGCGGGCATCCAGGGCGAGTGGGTCGACGGCTACGTCTTCACCGGCACCTTCGAGTTCGAGTCGCTGCTGTGGCAGATGGGGGGCGACCTGTACAACAAGGACGTCTCGAAGGCCACCTTCAACTCGGATGCCGGCGTGCAGGCCCTGACCTGGATGACAGACCTCATCAAGCAGGGCTACAGCCCGGCCAACGTGGCTCAGGACGGCAACATCAACGCCCTCGTGAGCGGCAAGACGGCCATGAACTGGAACGGGGTGTGGCAGACGACGAACGATGCCCTGCTCAAGACCGAGTGGACCGCCGTGCCCGTGCCGCAGATCGGCACCGAGAAGGCGGTCTGGTCGAGCTCGACGCACTGGATCTTCCCGGCCAACAGGGGCCAGGACCCCAACAAGACGTCCGCGGCGGCCACCTTCGTGAAGTGGATGAACGACCACTCCGCGGGATGGGCCGACACCGGTGAGCTGCCTGCCGACAACACCGTCCGCAACAACCCGGCGCTGCTCAAGGCCCACCCGGATCTCAAGCCGTTCATCGACGAGCTGCCCTACGCGCACTACGAGACCATCGCGCCCGGGATCAACGCCGCCAACGCCACCATCACCACCGCGGTCGGCGAGGCCGTGCTGGGCAAGAAGACCCCGAAGCAGGCCCTCGACGACGCCGCCGCCCAGGCCGACCAGATCCTGACCCGGAACGCCAGCCAGTACGGTGGCTGACGTCGGTCTCGCCCCCGTCCCCGTCCGGGTCACCCGCCGGAGCACCCGCAACCTCGGTGGGGTGCAGCGGCGGACGGGAGTGGCCTACCTCTTCCTGGCGCCGTTCCTGCTCCTCTTCACGGTCTTCGTGCTCGCGCCTGCCGTCTACGGGCTGTGGATCAGCCTGCACGACTGGAACCCGCTCCTGCCCCGACAGCCGTTCACCGGACTGGAGAACTACGTCCAGCTCTTCACGCCGGGATCGCTGACCTCGGGAGACTTCTGGGCCAGCATGCGGGCCACGGGGATCTTCACCGTCGCGAGCGTGCCCTTCCTGCTCGTCCTGCCGCTGGTCATCGCCGTCATGCTCAACCAGAAGATCAGGGGCAGCTCGGTCATGCGGGCGGTGTTCTTCGCGCCGTACGTCCTCGGTGTCGCGGTCATCGCGGTCATCTGGAAGTACCTGCTGGACCCCCAGTTCGGTGTCGTCAACCACCTCCTCGGGCTCGTCGGCCTCCCGTCCGACATCCCGTGGACCGTCGACTCCCCCTGGGTGTGGGTGTCCCTCGTGGGTGTGACCGTGTGGTGGACGCTCGGCTTCAACACGGTCATCCTCCTGGCCGGGCTCAAGGGCATCAACACCGAGCTGTACGACGCCGCCTCGGTCGACGGGGCGGGCCCGATCCGGTCGTTCTTCAGCGTGACCCTGCCGGGCCTGCGTCCGGTGCTGGCGTTCGTCACCACCGTGACGATCCTCGCGTCGGCCAACATGTTCGGGCAGTCCTACCTCCTCACGAAGGGTGGACCCGGGCAGACGACCCGCACGGCGATCATGTACATCTCCGACCAGGGCCTGTCGCAGAACAACATGGGCGCCGCGTCCGCCATGAGCTACGTGCTCTTCGCGATCCTCGCGGTGGTCAGCGTGCTCAACTTCCGACTTCAGCGCGAGAGATAGGCAGACCGGCAATGGCAACAGCTCTTGTGGCTCGAGGGACCCGCCGCGAGCCCCGCCGACGGCGTCAAGGATCCGCCCGTCCTGCCGTCTACGTCGTCCTGGTCCTCGCGGCCCTGGTCATCGTCGTGCCGCTGGTCTGGATCCTCCTCACGTCGTTCAAGACCGACTACGACGCGATCAACACCCCTGCCTCCCCCTGGCCGCACCCGTTCACCACCGAGGCGTACCGCACGCTCTCGAGCGGCCAGCAGGACATCTTCCGGTGGTTCCTCAACAGCCTGGCTGCCGCAACCCTTCAGACGGCACTCATCCTCGTCACCGCGTCGATGGGTGCCTACGCCCTCGCCCGACTGGAGTTCCGGGGCAAGAAGATCGTCTTCGGCGCCATCGTCGCCACCCTGCTCGTCCCCCCGGTGATCTTCCTCATCCCCAACTACCTCATCGTGCAGAACCTGGGCTGGCTCGACACCCTGTGGGCCGTGTCCGTCCCCGGGGCGGCCGGAGCCTTCGGGATCTTCTTCCTGCGCCAGTTCTTCGTCGGTCTCCCCGCCGAGATCGAGGAGGCAGCCCGTATCGACGGTGCAGGAGACATCCGGATCTTTCTCCAGATCGTCCTGCCCCTCTCGCGCCCGGCCCTCGCCACGCTCGCCGTCCTCAGCTTCCTCGCCAACTGGAACGACTTCCTGTGGCCGGTCTACGTGCTGCTCAGTCCCGAGAAGCTCACGCTCCAGCCGGGGCTGGCCGTGCTGCAGGGTGCCTACTCGACCCACTACGGCATCGTCATGGCGGGCGCGGTGGTGGCGTCGATCCCGGTGCTGATCCTCTTCTCGCTGGCGCAGCGCCAGATCGTCGAGGGCGTGGCCAGCTCCGGCCTCAAGGGCTGAGCTGGTGCGTCGCATCGGTCTGGCACACGTCACCGCGGCGGCCTTCGTGGCCGCCGCGGGGTGCCTGTCGGGGTGCTCCCCCGCTGCTCCCCCGACCGCTACGTCGTCGCCGGGTGCCGCCACGGTATTCGCCATCGACGCCGACTTCCCCGACCCGGACGTGCTGCGCGTGGGGAAGAACTACTACGCGTACGCGACGAACTCCCCCGCCTCGAACGTCCAGCTGGCGACGTCGTCGGACGCCAGGACGTGGACTGTCACGACTGTCGATCCACTCCCGAAGCTGCCGTCATGGGCGAGCCCGGGCAAGACGTGGGCTCCCGACGTGTCGCAGGTGAAGCCCGACGTCTTCGTCATGTACGTCGTCGTCGCCAACACCAAGCCGGCCCTGCAGTGCATCGCGGTGGCCACCAGCAGCTCGCCTCGAGGACCGTTCACCCCGGCCGGGACCGGCCCGCTCATCTGCCCCGACGGCGAGGGCGGCGCCATCGACCCCGCGACCTTCGTCGACACCGACGGCACGCGCTACCTCCTGTGGAAGAACGACGGCAACTGCTGCGGTCTCGACACGTGGCTGCAGATCGCCCCGCTGTCCCGCGACGGGCTGACCCTTACAGGTGCTCCCACCAAGCTGATCAAACAGACGGCCGCCTGGGAGGGGTCTGTGGTAGAGGCACCGACGCTCGTCCGGAGAGGCTCTTCGTACGTGCTGCTCTACTCGGCCAACAGCTACGCAGACGGTTCTTACGCCACCGGGTACGCCACGGCCACCTCGGTCCTGGGGCCGTATCGCAAGCACCCTGTGCCGCTGCTCAGCACCGAGTCGTCGAAGGGTCGATTCGTCGGCCCGGGGGGCCAGGACGTCGTGACGACCGCCGACGGACACGACCTCCTCGTCTTCCACTCCTGGGACCCGGCCTTCGTCTACCGGAGGCTCGATGTCCTCCCCCTGTCATGGAAGAACGGCGAACCCGTCGTGACCCCCTGACCCCTCACCCAGCCTCGGCCGCCGGACGTGGACAACACCGTCGGTGACGGGCCCCGCCTCAGGATGCCTGTCCGGCGGCCACTGCGGACCGGCTCGGGCCAACACGAATGAGCCCTGGGAACGCCCAAGGGCCCTCAGCTGAACCTGAGGGCCCTTGCGGCAAACTGCACCAACGACTGCTTTGTAGCGGGGGCAGGATTTGAACCTGCGACCTCCGGGTTATGAGCCCGGCGAGCTACCGAGCTGCTCCACCCCGCGTCGGTATGTCCTTAGCCTACGGGAGCGGCGCCGAGACCTCCAAATCGTGGTGGAGGGCCCGGCGCCGGCCCGCTAGGGGGTGGCCTTGGCGCTCGGCGTCGAGGTCGCGGTCCCGGTGGCCGGACCCGTCGGGGCCGCCTTGGCGGCCGCGGCGATCGCGGCCTTGAGAGCGGCCTGCGCGTTGCCGTAGGCCGTGAAGTCACCCGCCTTGAGGGCGGCGTCGGCCGTGGTGATGGCCTTCTGGGCGTCGGCGAGCGCCTGAGCCAGGGCGGGGTTGCTGTTGGTGCCCGTCGGCGGCGGCTTCGTCGTCGTGCCTCCTCCCGTCGGCGGCTTGTCGGGGGCCGTCGTCCCGGAACCCCCGGGGAAGAGCGCGTCGAGTGCGCCGCTGAGGGTGGCCGACCAGGTGAGCTTGTTGCCGAAGATGGTCACCACCAGCTGGTTGAGGGGATAGGACGACGACTTGGTCCCCTGGACGTAGATCGGCTCGACGTAGAGCAGCCCACCCCCGACGGGGAGGGTGAGCAGGTTGCCGAAGACGACGGTCGACCCTCCGGAGCGGACCGAGGTCAGGTAGCTCGACAGCCCGAGGGGCTGGCCACCCGTCTGGGTCTCGTTCGAGGTGTTGATCACGTTCTGCACCTGACCGGGACCGTTGACGTTGAGGTCTCGAGGGAGCTGCAGCAGCCGGAGACGCCCGTAGTCGGCCGCCTTGGCCCCCGCACTGGTGCCGGCGTCGGAGTCGACGGCGAGGAACCCGGCGAGCGCGTCACGGGTGGGGCCGTACGGCTTGTAGGTCGAGGTCAGCGAGAAGGCCGGGGCGGGTTGCTTCGGCATCGCCAGGCTCAGGTAGTAGGGAGGCTGGTACGTCGAGACGTTCTCCTTGGTGGGGTCGGTCGGCACGTCCCACAGGTCGTTGCTCTGGTACAGGGAGCCCGGGTCGGTCACGTGGTAGCGAGCCAGGACGGTCCGCTGCACCTTGAACAGGTCCTCCGGGTAGCGCAGGTGCGACATCAGCGAGGCCGGGATGCTCGACAGGGGCTGCACGGTCCCGGGGAAGGCTGCGGACCAGGCCCTCAGGAGGGGGTCGCTCTCGTCCCAGGCGTAGAGGTGCACGGATCCGTCGAAGGCGTCGACGGTCGCCTTGACCGAGTTGCGGATGTAGTTGATCTGCCCCGCGTCGATCGCCTGCACGGCGTTGCGGGTCGTGGTGATCGAGTCGGCAGTCGCCGTGTCGATGGAGGTGAGCCGCGAGTTGGGGTAGCTCGCGGTCGTCGTGTAGCCATCAAGGATCCACTGGACGCGACCGTCGACGACGGCAGGGTAGGCGTTGCCGTCGAAGGTCAGCCACGGGGCGACGCGCTCGACCCGCTCTCGCGGGGTGCGGTAGTCGAGCAGCCGGGACGAGTCGTTGACCGCGTCGGAGAGGAAGAAGTTGGGCTCGCGGTACTTGAGGGCGTAGGCGAGTCGCCGGGCGGTGGAGCCGATGCTGACGCCCCCTGTGCCCGCATACGTGTTCTGGGCCTGGTTCGCCGACTGGCTGTCGACCGGGTAGTCGAACTCCCGTGCTGCGCCACCGGCCCCGGCGCCCACGATGCTGTAGGTCGTCGACTGCTCCCCGAAGTAGATCCGCGGCTCGTAGGCGCCCAGCTGGCCCTTGCCCACCGGCACCGTGCTGTCGAAGAAGACCGGCCCGCCGTCGGCCGCCTTGCGGTTGCCGTAGGCCGCGACGAGCCCGTAGCCGTGGGTGTAGACGGCGTGGTCGTTCAGCCAGTTGCGTTGACCGGCCGGCACACCATCGAGGTCCAGCTCACGGGCCCCGATGACGGTGTCCTGGGCCTGGCCGGCGATGGGGTAGCGGTCGACGTCGAGCGTGTCGGGGAAGCGGTAGAAGTTGCGCCCGAGGGCCTGCAGCTGCTGGAAGGTCGGCGAGACGACGTTGGGGTCGGTCAGGCGGATCCCGGGGACGGTGGCCGCGTCGTTGCGCAGCCCTTGCTGGGTGGCCGTGGTCGTCGCGTTGTAGACGGTCGACTCCACCCCGGCGATGCCGTAGGCATCGCGGGTCGCCTTGATGTTGTTGGACAGGTACGGAGCCTCCAGCGACTGCTCGCTCGGCTTGACCCGCAACGACTGGATGAGCGCCGGGACGATGCCGCCCACGACGATGGCGACGACGACGAGGCTCACGACACCGATGAGCGGCAGCCGCCACGAGCGCAGCCAGATGACGGTGAGGAACATCAGCGCGACGACGATCGACGCGATGGACAGGATCACCTTGGTCGGCAGCACGGCGGTGGCATCGGTGTACTGGATGCCGGTCATGAGGTCGCTGGTCTTGGTGGTCAGGGAGTAGCGGTCGAGCCAGTAGCCGGCGGCGCGCATCAGGATGATCGCCGCGAGCAGGGCCGAGAGGTGGACCCTCGCCGTCTGGGTGGTGCGCCGGTTGCCGGGGGAGAACTGGAGGCCACCGAACACGTAGTGGGTGAAAGCCGCCGCGACCAGCGCGATGACGAGCGCGGTGGTCAGCAGGCCGACGAGGAACTGCAGCCAGGGCAGGGTGAAGACGAAGAACCCGATGTCCATGCCGAACTCCGGGTCCTTCTGACCGAACGACTGCCGGTTCAGCCACATCAGCCAGGTCTCCCACTGACCGGAGGCGCCCAGCCCCGTGAGCAGGCCGATGACGACCGGCACCCCCCACGTGGCCAGCCGGCGCAGGGGCTCGATGGCCTCGCGGTAGCGCTCGAGGGAGTCCTGCTCGGGGTCGGGAACGTAGATCGGCCGGGAGCGGAAGGCGACGACGAGGCTCGAGCCGACGAGGGCAGCGGTGACGAGTCCGGTGACCACGCCGAGCAGCAGCTTGGCCCCCAGCACCGTCGTGAAGACCGAGCGGAAGCCGACGGAGTCGAACCACAGCACCTCCGTCCACACCTGGGCGACGACGGTGAGCAGCACACCGAGGACGACGAGGACGACGATGGTCGGCACCAACGGCCCCCGGCGCCGCACGCGCTCCAGCGTCGAGGTCGACCCGTTACCTCCGCCTCGGCCTCCTGCGGGCTCGCTCTCGCCGGGACCGTCGTTGAACCATGCGCGATCGCTCACTGCCAACCCATCTTCGTCGTCACCGTCGACCGCTGGCGGGCGACGTGGACCCTCAATATACGAACCTCACCCGTGAGGGAGAGGACGCAGGCCCCCGCTTTCCCACCCCGACACCCGATCGTCACCGACGGGTGCGCGAGGATGACCCCCGTGACCCGTGAGCACCGGTCGGTCGTCGACCCCCTCTCCATCGCCGCCCTCGACACCGAGCGCCACGTCGCCGCCGCCGGATGGGACCAGCCGCCGAGGCTGTTCGCCCTGGTGCTGACCCAACAGCTGCTGAGGCACGAGCCGCACCTCGCGGCGGGCCTGTCGGCCAGCGACCAGGCCGAGGGGGCGCTGTCGGCGGTCGAGCAGGAGGGGCTGCCCACCTCGACCGACCTCGAGTCGGTCCTGGGCCGGATCGCCTGGCCCGACGACGTCGGCGGCTGTGCCTTCGCCGTCGAGCGGATGGTCGTGCCCCCGGACGCGGAGCGCGACCTGCCGGCAGACCCCGACGCTGCGGTCAGCGCCCTCGCCGCCCACCCCGACCGCCGCGACGTGCGGCTGCTGGTCGCGGTCCTTCGCGATGGCCGCTCCGTCTGCCTGCTGCGTCAGCGGGCCCACGACTCCGACGACCAGGTGGCCACCGGCCCCGACCTCGCGCCGGGTCTCGTCGCCGCCCTGCGGGCGACCTTCGAGTCCTGAGCCGACCCCCCGGCACACCGGGTGGGGCCAGCAGGCCGAGGACGCCCGTACGGTGTGCCGGCTCAGCAAAGCGGCAGGCTGCCGGTCTCCGACCGGCCGATCTCGGTGACGGCGGTCTCGGCGTCGTCGAAGTTCGTGACCTTGACCGCCTGCATACCGTCGGGAACGTGACCGACCACCTCGCTGCAGTTGTCGGCGGGCACGAGGAACCAGGTCGCCCCCTGATCCCTGGCTCCTGCCATCTTCTGACGGATGCCCCCGATCGGTCCGACCGCACCGGTGGCGTCGATGGTGCCGGTGCCCGCGACCTTCTGGCCGCCGGTGAGCGAGCCCTCCGTGAGCTTGTCGTAGATGCCGAGCGAGAACATCAGCCCCGCTGAGGGGCCGCCGACGTCGCCGGCGTCGATCTTGACCGTGAAGGGGAAGCGAAAGCCCACGGCCAGCACGACGCCGAGCACCGTGCGACCCGAGACGCTGCCCGTACGGGCACTGACCGTCAGGGGCTTGCCGTCGCGCACGACGGCCACGGCAAGCCGACCACCCGGGGACGCCTTCTGGATCTGGGCCCGCATCGCGGCCGAGTCGGTCACCTTGGCTCCCCCGACCGACGAGATGACGTCGCCCTGGTGGAGGGCGTCGCCCGACGGGGCGTCCTTGGACACCTGTCCCACGCTGACCACCGAGGTGACGGGGATGCCGAGCTTGCGCAGGGCGACGGCGGTGGCCTCCTGCTGGGAGTCGGTCATCTCGGCCTGGTTCTCGGCCGAGACGTCCTGGGCCGACTGGGTCGGGGGGAACAGCTTGGCGACGGGATAGACCTCCTGGTGGCCGTCGGCCCACGCCCGGAGCACGTCCCACACCGAGACGGGGAAGCCCGGCCCACCGTTGACCCGCACGGTCGTGAAGTCGAGTGCGCCGGTGGCGGGATAGGTCGTGCGTCCGCTGATGGTGATCAGCTGGCTCTTGCCGTCGCTCCCTCCGTCTGCGGTGAGGACGTTGGTCGCCGGGCCGGGCGACAGGATCGCGTAGGGCAGGTGCACGAGGTTGCCGACGGCACCGATGAGCAGCCCGACGAACACGGCGCTCAGCGCCACGGCGGTGCCACGGGAGGCACGGTTCGCACGAGGTGGTGCAGCGGTGTGCCCGGACCACGGCTGGTCGGGATCGGTGGGCCCGTGGGAGTTGTCGGGGTCGGGGTCGGGGGGGCCGATGCTGGTGGAGCTGGGACTGCTGGACCCGGGGCCGGCCTGGTCGCTGCTCATGGCAGTCCCACCCACTCGTCGGAGCCGTCGGTGAAGGTCTGGTGCTTCCAGATCGGCACGGTGGCCTTGAACTCGTCGACGAGGGTCCGGCAGACCTCGAACGACTCGGCCCGGTGCGCAGAGCTCACGGCGGCCACGATCGCGAGGTCGCCGACGGCGAGGTGACCGTAGCGGTGCACCACGCCGATGCGCAGGGCGCGACCGTCGGCGGCCAGACGGGTGGCCAGCTGGCGAGCGACGTCGGCGGCGCTGGGATGCACCTCGTAGTCGAGGACCTCCACGCTCTCGCCGTGGTCGTGGTCGCGCACGTAGCCGACGAAGACGCACACCGCCCCGGCGCGGCGGTCGCGCACTGCCGCGACG
>Ga0123338_10003746_pt1 | contig 13546 bp, 9 predicted proteins | sample grotaG_FD_89793 | JGI IMG/M metagenome (GOLD analysis project Ga0123338, IMG submission 89793) | Glacier valley bacterial and archeal communities from Borup Fiord, Nunavut, Canada, to study Microbial Dark Matter (Phase II) -... | ecosystem: Environmental > Aquatic > Freshwater > Ice > Glacier ... | reverse complement strand
TAGCCGTGGTGGACCCGTTTACCGGCGTCGCCTGGACCCTTGGCAAGGGCAGCGAAAAACACGCTGCGATCGACCATCAGACGCTCGGCGCGTTCGCCAGCGTGCTGTTTGCGCCGGATCACGCTTCCGAGAGCAAACGCAAGCAGGTGCAGGAGTTATGTGCCGGCCTGGGGCGTATCAGCATGATTGCGATTCCGATGAAGGATCGCGATCTTTTCATCGGCCGGCTGGCGAATACTTCGCGTGTGTTGATCCTTGTGATCAGCCACACCAACAATATCGTTTCGTCGGACACGATCGTGCGAGCACGCGCAATCCGCGCACGCATGGGGGCGCCGAAAATGGGTGAGGGTGCGGGTGCAAACCAGCAGACCACGCGCAGTTATTCGATCTGGAAATCGCTGGTCCAGGCGGTTTCCGCCCGCTTCAGCAAAGCCGGTTCGACGCACGTGGTCTCGTCCGGGATATTAAGCACTGCACTGAGTTTCGATCACCATGTGCTGGCCAGCGAATTATTCGATTTGGAAACAGGCCAGCATATCGATCAATACCATCACGAGAATTTTCCGAAAGCCACGGTGGTCGACAGCCGCGCCGCGAGTGCGGCATTAGTCGATCTTTTTAACGGCAATCTTGATGTCAATGCGGTTCTGAAATACATCGGTTTTGCCGATGCCGATGTCGGCAAGGTCCAGGTGCAGATTGGCGATCTCGATTTTTACTGGTTGCGTGTGCCGTATTTTCCGACCTTGAGTTTGCCATTCGATCGCGATTGGGCGCTGCTGTTGTACAAGGAACCGCGCGCCAATCCCGCGCTCGACTGGGCCGCGATCGATCACGCCGGCCTGAACCTGCTGCGCCTGCGCATCAGTTTGATGCTGGAAGGCGGCCTCAAGACGACGGTAGAACCGTTCCCGGAAACTCAGGTCGAGTTCCAGCGCATTCTCGATGAATTGGCGCTGCTCGATCACAACGACTTGACCACGCGCTTGCAGGTCGGTGGATTCCTGCGCGAGCCCAAGGAAATCGCCGGCGTGATGCAACGTTGTCAGGAATGTATTTATTATTTGCCACATCGAAAATGGTGCGATCTGCCCGAATTGCCGGTGCCGGTCGAACCGAATTGGTGGTGCAGATTGTGGAAGGTCTAGCATTGCAAGGCTGGATTCGCTGAGCCTGCCCTGACGCAGTGCTTGCGATTTGTTGCGGTGATTTACCCCGATTGCCGCGACTTTTTTGCAGCGAAATATTTTCCGCAGTTGCCTGATTGCAGGCATCGAAACTCGCTCGGATCGATATGGCGCGGTGGGCTTTCGTGCGAGTGTGCGGCGCAGGTTTGCCACGATGCCGAAAAATAGGACAGTCGATGATTGAGTGAGTTGGCGCGCATAAAAAAAGCACAAGCGATCCGCCTACCGCTTGTGCTTTTTTTGAACTCGTTGCGGCGTCGAACGCGGCTACGGGTGCCAAACCTGGCGTAGAGCTCAGCTGTGCATTAACCGCACTTCGAATAACCGCAATTCAGGCACGTAGCGCAGCCGTCCATGAGGATGCTGGCCTTGGTATTGCATTTGTTGCACAGCGTTGCCGACGCCGGGAAAGATTCGCCGGCGGTGTTATCGGCCGTACTGTCGCTGGATAATGCGTTGCCGTTTTTGCCAGATGGTCCGGCGGTCTTTTTCGCGCGCGCTTCGTACGCTGCACGTTTTTCCGCGATGAGCTGGCGTTGCTGGGGATCGAGGTCGGGATCGTGCAGCATGCCGATCATGCGCAGATGCGCTTCGATGACGGCGCCGAGTTCGGCCACGATCGAATTCATGTACACGCCGCCGGCCTTGAAATAACCACCGCGCGGATCGAACACGGCCTTCAGTTCCTCGACCAGGAAAGTAACGTCGCCGCCCTTGCGGAACACCGCGGACATGATGCGCGTGAGCGCCACGATCCACTGGAAGTGATCCATGTTTTTCGAGTTGATGAAAATCTCGAACGGACGACGCAGCTCGTGTTCGGTGCCCTGGTTCAGCACGATGTCGTTGATCGTCACGTACAGCGCATGCTCGAACAGCGGCGACTTGATCTTGTAGGTCGCACCGACCAGCACTTCCGGGCGCTCGACGCGCTCGTGCATCTGGATCACCTCGGCCGTGGTGACCACGGGCGCGGGTGCAACACTGCTGTCGTGCCGATTTTTATCGTCGGGCTGGCTGACGCTGTAGCCCTTGATCTTCTTGCCGATCTTGATGGCCATCGGCCGTACTCCTGATGTTCGTAGGGTGTATGCGATGTGCTGCGGCGCGGGCGCCAGCACGGTGCAATGACAGATTTCTATTGCTACGCACGCGATGCGGGCGCGTGCATGTTTTCAATTTTTTGCGACACACTTGAGTAAAGCAGATTGCGTCGCGGTATAGCGAGCAGCGCTGCAATGCCCGACGATGGTCGGGCGTTGCAGCGTGCTAACGCGATATTGCATCCTTCGCGTGGAAAGATGCATCCCGGTTATTTTTTCTTCGCAGCCTTTTTGGCAACTTTCTTGGCTACCGCCTTCTTCACCGGCGCGGCTTTTTTCGCTACGGTTTTCTTGACGGCGACCACTTTCTTGGCAACGGCTTTTTTCACTACCTTGGATTTGGCGGCTACTTTTTTCACGACCACTTTCTTGACGGCCTTGGCCTTGGCGGCGACTTTTTTCTGCGCACCGACAACGGCTTTCTTGGCCTTGCCGATATCCGCTTTCACCGCTTTCTTGACGACCTTGGCCTGAGCCTTCGCCTTGGTCTTCACCACGGCGACTTTCTTCGCGACAGTCTTTTTCGCAGTCGTGGTCGAGCCAGTGACTTTTTTCTTCGCGCTCGCCACCACGGCTTTCGCCTTGGTCACGGTGGCCTTGGCCTGCTTGGTCACGGCCTTCTTCGCCGCCGTCGCCTGCTTGACCACAGCCTTCTTCACTTCGGTGGCCTTCTTGGCAACTTTCTTGGCCTGCTTTTTCACGATCGCCTTGGCTTCGCTCGCGACGTGGGAAACACTCGCGGCTACGGCACTGGCCTGCTGCACGATGGTATCGCCGACATGCTGCGCGCTTTCTTTGGCGGCTTCGACGACGTTGTGCAGATTTTCACTTACGGTATTTTCGTTGCTCATTATTCCCTCTCCGACAGGTTGTGTTGTGGCTAGAACTTTCCGTAATAGCCTTCCTTCAAGGCATCGAACAAATTGGCGGCAGTATGTGTTTCGCCGTCGTATTCGATCTCTTCGTTACCCTTGACCTCGACAACGCTACCGTCTTCCAGCTCAAAACGGTAGAGGGTATTTTCAAGATCGGCTTCTTTTACCAAAACGCCCTGGAAAGCGGCGGGGTTGAAACGGAACGTGGTACAGCCTTTCAGGCCTTGCGAATGCGCGTAACGATAGATGTCCTTGAAGTCTTCGTAAGGGTAATCGGTCGGCACATTGGCGGTCTTGGAAATCGATGAATCCACCCAGATTTGCGCAGCCGCCTGGATGTCGACATGCTCTTTCGGCGAGATGTCGTCGGCGGCGACGAAGTATTCCGGCAGCTTCTGTTCCGGCGTGCTGGAGTAGGGCATCGCCTCGGCATTGATGAGTTCACGATACGCCAGCAGCTCGTAGCTGAACACCTCGACTTTTTCCTTGCTCTTTTTGCCTTCGCGAATCACGTTACGCGAGTAGTGATGCGCAAAACTCGGCTCGATGCCGTTCGATGCGTTGTTCGCCAGCGACAGCGAAATCGTACCGGTCGGCGCGATCGACGAATGATGCGTGAAACGCGCACCGGTCTCGGCCAGTTCGGCGACCAGCTCCGGCGCCACCTTGGCGATGCGCTGCATGTAGCGGCTGTATTTTGCATGCAGCAAACGACCGGCGATCTTGTCGCCGAGCTTGTAGCCGTCGCCGAGCATTTCAGGCCGCTTGCGCAACATTTCGGCGGTGACATCGAACTCTTGCGTGAGGATCGGCGCGGCACCTTTTTCCTTGGCCAGACTCAGCGCGACTTCCCAGCCGGCGATCGCCATGTCGCGCGCGATTTCCTCGGTGAAACGACAGGCCTCTTCCGAACCGTAGCGCATCTTGAGCATGGTCACGGTCGAGCCGAGACCGAGAAAACCCATGCCGTGACGACGCTTGCTTTCGATCTCGGCGCGTTGCTGCGGCAACGGCAGGCCGTTGATCTCGACCACGTTGTCGAGCATGCGCGTAAACACGCGCACCACTTCGCGGTATTCGTCGAAATCGAAACGTGCTTTCGGTCCGAACGGATCGCGCACGAACGTGGTCAGGTTGACCGAACCGAGCAGGCACGAGCCATACGGCGGCAATGGCTGTTCGCCGCACGGGTTGGTCGCGCGGATCGTCTCGCACCACCAGTTGTTGTTCATCTCGTTGACGCGATCAATCAGGATAAAACCGGGTTCGGCAAAATCGTAGGTGGAGCCCATGATCAGATCCCACAAGTGTTTGGCGCGGATGCGCGCATACACCTTGCACGCGACCAGGCCATCCTCGCGCGACACGTAGTTTTCATGCGTCGGCCATTCGCGCCAGATCACCTGCTCGGGATTGTCTAGATCGACTTCGTGTTGTTCCTTGATGTTGACCGGAAACAGCAGCGGCCAGTCGCCGTCGGTTTCGACCGCATGCATGAAACCATCGGTGATCAGCAGGCTCAGGTTGAACTGGCGCAGACGGCCGTCCTCGCGCTTGGCGCGAATGAAATCCTTCACATCGGGATGCGCGACATCGAACGTGCCCATCTGCGCGCCGCGGCGACCACCGGCCGAGCTGACGGTGAAACACATCTTGTCGTAGATATCCATGAACGACATCGGTCCGGACGTATACGCGCCGGCGCCCGAAACGTACGCGCCGCGCGGACGCAGGGTCGAGAATTCGTAGCCGATACCGCAGCCGGCCTTCAGCGTGAGTCCGGCCTCGTGCACTTTTTCGAGGATGTCATCCATCGAATCGACGATCGTGCCGGAGACCGTGCAGTTGATCGTCGAGGTTGCCGGCTTGTGTTGCAGCGCGCCCGCATTGGAGGTGATGCGGCCGGCCGGAATCGCGCCACGGCGCAGCGCCCATAAAAAGCGCTCGTACCAGTAGGTTTGTTTGTCCGGGGTAGGTTCGGCGTCGGCCAGTGCCTTGGCGACGCGCTGGTAAGTCGCATCGATGCTCGCATCGACCGGCTCGCCATTCTTGCTCTTGAGACGGTATTTTTTGTCCCAGATATCGTACGACGCAGGCTGCAGTGGTATTTCCACCGCGCCTCGCGCCAGCGCCTCAAGTCGCACTGTGCTCATTCCTTTTGACCTCCAAATTACTTGACTCGAACAACGTAGCGATCCCCCCAGACCACTGCTCGTTTTTGACCATTGTGATACGCAGAGGTTGCTGCTACCGGCAAAAAGCTGCCGCCAGCATTGCCACCGGCGAAACCGGTGAACCGACGCTGTCCGCATGCTTTCCGAGGTGTGGCACTGGCTCTGCTCCGAGAATGGATACACGGAATGACAAAAAACCCGGCTACCCAACACGTAGGTTTCTATCCCAACGCAAACCACAAGATGTTGTGGTTGCAGGGGCGATAACGTAACCCTGTGACCGGCAGATGTCAAAGGATTTATTCGCCATTTTTTTCAATAACTTGAAAAATATTCCTGAAAAAACAAGGTCGCATATAGCCGATATTGGTCAACATTTACATGTGCAACATCGCTTGCGAAAGGAAACCCCGACCGCTATCTGTGGTCTGACCAATCCACCTCAGTTTTTCAGGAGTATCCATGTCGAATCTTTCGTTGTGGCGCGTGACGCGCGCGATTTCTTTCGTCGTCCTTGGCCTGTTTGCCGCACTCGCCGCATCGCCGTACTCACATGCCGGCGCGTTGCCGATTGCAGTCGAGGGACAACCGCTGCCATCGCTCGCACCGATGCTCGAACACGTCACGCCGGCGGTAGTGAATATCAATTCGAAAACCCGCGTGCGCGTGCGCAATCCGATGGCCGAGGATCCGTTCTTCCGCCAGTTTTTTGGATTGCAGAATGCGCCGCGCGAACGCATCGAGCAGTCGCTCGGTTCTGGTGTGATCATCGATGCGGCGAAGGGTTATGTGCTCACCAATAATCACGTGATCGACGGCGCGGACGATATCGCCGTCACCCTGCACGACGGCCGCACGCTCAAGGCCAAGCTGGTCGGCAGTGATCCCGATACCGATGTCGCGGTGATCCAGATGCCGGCGGAAAATCTCAGCGCGCTGGTGCTGGCCGATACGAACAAGTTGCAGGTCGGCGATTTTGTCGTGGCGGTCGGTAATCCGTTCGGACTCGGCCAGACCGTCACCTCCGGCATCGTCAGCGCGCTCGGTCGCAGCGGCCTGCGCGGCATGGGTTACCAGAGTTTCATCCAGACCGATGCGTCGATCAATCCCGGCAATTCCGGCGGCGCGCTGGTGAATTTGCGCGGCGAGCTGGTCGGTATCAATTCGCAGATCGTCTCGCCATCCGGCGCGAGTGCCGGCATCGGTTTTGCGATCCCGGCCAACCTCGCCGGCGATGTGATGCGCCAGCTCATCAGCAGCGGTTCGGTGAAGCGCGGAACGCTTGGCATCGAGGCCCAGGATCTCACGCCCGAGATCGCGCGCATGCTCGAAATCGAACCGAGCCAGGGTGTGGTGGTGACGCGCGTACAGAACGATTCGCCTTCCGCCAGCGCCGGACTCAAGCCCGGTGACGTGATCATCGCAGTCAACGGCAAACCCGTCGCGACCGAGCAGGAGCTGCACAACGCCGAAGGCTTGTTACCGGTCGGCAGTGCGATCCAGCTCAAGCTGTTGCGCGACGGCAAGCCGATCGAGGTGAGCGTGCGCACGGCCACCGAGCAGCTCGCCACCAGCAGCGGCGCCAAGCTCGATCCGCGGCTGGACGGTGCCGAGTTCGCGGATCTCGGCGAGCGCCAGCACAGCGCCGGTCTGAGCGGAATCAGCATCACGCGTGTCGCGCCCGGCAGTCGCGCCGCGGCCAGCGGTTTGAAGAACGGCGATATCGTGTTCGCGGTGAATCAGGTCGAGATCGGCAGCGTGCGCGACCTCGAACGCCTCGGCACAAAACGCGTGCGCCAACTCATGCTTTCGGTGGTGCGCGGCAACAACTCGTTCCTCGTGCCGTTGCAATAAGGCGCCGGAATGTCGAGACGGCAGCTCACAAAGCTCGCGTTGGCCGGGCGTAATCGCGATAATCACGGGTTGACGATTTTATTTTCTGGAATTGACCTGTGATTGCATTTCGATATACCCGATGGGCGGCGACGTTTCTGCTGCTGAGCGCCACCTTTACCGTTGGCGCGGCCGACAAGGCACCCGCCGCGGCCGCGCCGGCCAAACCGGCTGCCGCCGCGGCGACTCCGGCGAAACCGAAAAAAGCGCCGGCCGCAACGGTCGTTGCGCTGCCGAGCATTATCTGGCGCGGCGATCTGGCGACCTCGCGCGCGTTCGTCGCCGATCTCGCCAAGGAGTTCGAGAAGCAGAAAAAAGGCCGCATCGAAATGCAGCCGTTCAGCACTATTTCGGGCATCGATGCGGTATCGAGCGGCGCCGCGGATATTGCCGGCACCGCGCGCCCGGCCTCGGAAAAGCGCAGCGAAGAAACCGGCATGACGTTTTATCCGATCGCGTGGGACGCGGTGGTGGTAATCACGTCACCGAAAAATCCGGTCGGCAGCCTCAGCCTGAAACAATTGCACGATATCTACTACGCCAAGATCAGCAACTGGAAAGAACTCGGTGGCGCCGATGCGCCGATCAATGTCGACGCCGTCGCCGGTCCGCTCGATGGCGTCGAATTCAGCTTCCGTTACCTGATTTTCCGCAATGGCGATCAGCGTGTCGCCGCACCGCGTTTGTACGTAAATACGGCCAAACTCGAAGAAGACATTGCACTCAACGAATTCGGCATGGGACTGACCACGTTGTCGGCGGTGTATGCCAACAAGAGCGTTAAAATACTCAGCGTCGAAGGCATAACGCCGTCACGCGAAAGCATCGCCAGCGGCACGTATCCGCTCTACACCAAGCTGTTTCTGGCGGCGCGCGAAGATGGCCGGAACAATGCGCAAGTACAGGAGTTCGTGCAGTTCGCGGCCGGCCCGGAAGCGCTCGCGATCATGCGCAAACATCAAGTAGTCGGGTATGGCGAAGCGCCGGATCTGTTGACCAGGAACGAAGAACACTTCGCCTACATCGATGCGCAGATCGGCATCGACCATACAGCCGATAGCAGCGGCGCGACCATCGTCACCACCAGCACCGGGTCGCGTCCGGTCTCGGCAGTCAACGCAACCGCGTCGGCGATGCAGAGCAGCTCGCCGAATTCGCCGCTGACCCAGGACGTGAAAGACAGCGCCGCGGCCAAAACGCAGGCCGCCAGGGACGCGGAAAAATCCGCCAACGACAGCAAACACTGAGCGGAGAACTCACGTGCGCATCCGCGCCATCTCGCTGGATCTGGACGACACGCTATGGCCGATCGAGCCGGTGATCCTGCGCGCCGAACAGCATCTCGAAGGCTGGCTGCAACAGGAGTGTCCGCATGTTGCGGCGGCGTGGCCGGTGGCGGAATTGCGCGCGTTGCGCGAGCGTATTTACGGCGAGAACCCGCACCTCGGCCATGACTTCACCGCGCTGCGCAAGCTGAGTTTGCGCGCCGTGTTCACGCCGTTTGACATGGGCGAGGATTGGGTCGAGCGCGCCTACATCGAGTACTTCGTCGCGCGCAATCAGGTCGAGTGCTATAGCGATGCCCTGCCGGCGCTCGAACGTCTCGCGGCGCTGCTGCCGCTGGTCAGTATTTCGAACGGCAATGCCGATCTCGATCGCATCGGGCTGCGCCGTTTTTTCCAGTTCTCGGTATCCGCGCGCGAGTTCGGCGCGGCCAAACCGCACGCATCGATTTTCCATACCGCGTGCGAACGCCTCGGCCTGCAACCGCATGAAGTCCTGCACGTCGGCGACGATGCGGAACTCGATGTGCTCGGCGCGCGCGATGCCGGTTTGCGCACCGCCTGGCTCAATCGCGGCGATACTGCATGGGCGCATCCGGTAGCGCCTGATTTGACCTTGAACGATCTCGGTCAACTCGCGCACTGGCTGGAAAATCACCAGCGCGGGACGTGATTCCGCCGCCTTTTTTCTCATCAAAGGAATATCAATGCACGCCCTGATCGAGCGCCAGACCACCACTTCGTCGATAGCGATATTGCCGGTCACTGCGGCAAGCCTGGGTGGTGTTCTGCAGCAGCTCGAAACCAGCGAGCGTGCATGGGTGGACGCCAACAATTTTTGTGCCGAGGCCGGCAGTATCTGCCTGTTGCCGAAGGCGGATGGCAGCTTGCACGCGGTATTGATCGGTATTGCGAGCACATCCGATATTTATGCGCTGGCGGGCTTGCCGCGGCGGCTTCCGGCCGGCATCTATCATCTCGATACCGCCGGCGAAGTTGCGCTGAATCCGCAAAACGCGGCGCTGGGTTGGGCGCTCGGTGCGTATCATTTTGCTCGCTACAAAAAGGCCGCACGCGTGGCGGCGGAACTTGCGGTCGACGCTGCCGTTCTGGCCGCCGTGCAACCGTTGCTTGATGGTATTTACCAGACCCGCGATTTGATCAATACGCCGACCGAAGATCTCGGCCCGGTCGAACTTGCCGCCGCCGTGCAGGCGCTGGCGCAGACGCACGCGGCCGAGTATCGCGACTGGATCGGTGATGCCTTGCTCGATGCGAATTTCCCCGCGATCCACGCCGTCGGTCGCGCCAGCCATCGCGCGCCGCGGCTCGCCGAATTACGTTGGGGCAACATCGACGCGCCGCATCTCGTGCTGATCGGCAAGGGCGTGTGTTTCGATACCGGCGGGCTCGACATCAAACCCGCCGACGGCATGCGCTGGATGAAAAAGGACATGGGCGGCGCGGCGCATGCGATCGCGCTGGCCGGCCTGGTGATGGCGGCGAAATTGCCGGTGCGGCTGACCCTGTTGATTCCGGCGGTCGAGAACGCGATCGCCGGCAATGCCTATCGACCCGGCGAAGTCATCCGCACGCGCAGCGGCGTCACGGTCGAGATCGACAATACCGATGCCGAGGGTCGCGTGATTCTTGGCGACGCGTTGAGTTATGCGGTGGAGCAATCGCCCGATCTGATTCTCGATTTCGCCACGCTCACGGGCGCCGCGCGCATCGCGCTCGGGCCGGAGTTGCCGGTGCTTTTCAGCAATCGCGATGACATTGCCGATGGCCTGCTCGCCAGCAGTCGCGCCGTCGCCGATCCGCTATGGCGCCTGCCATTGTGGCAGCCCTATCGCAGCATGCTCGATTCCTCGATTGCCGACATGGCCAACGCCGGAGCATCGCGCCACGCCGGTGCGATCACCGCCGCGCTGTATCTGCAACGCTTCGTGCCGGAGGCGCAGGCGTGGTCGCATCTGGACGTCTACTCCTGGAACGATGCCGATCGTCCGGGCCGACCGAAAGGCGGTGAAGCACAGGGTTTGCGCGCTTATTTTGACTTCCTGCAACGCCGCTACGCCGCGCCGCGGGCTTGATCGACCCACGCGGCTCCAGCAATCGTCTGCTGCAATTGCTGCACGACCGAGTCTGAGCCGGATCAAGCCGATCGCATGTCGGTGCGTGCATGAAAGGCAGCGCGCCGGGCAAAAACTGCCCGATGATCGCCGTTCCAGCCCTTCCCGCTGCTGCTCTCTTCCGTTATCGTAAGCCGCCGCCGATCCATCGCCGCATGATCTCCCGCGCGCCTTGGCGCCAGCGGTTCGTAACCCGGGGGAGTTGCGCAGCGTGCCATGCAGGTCGGTGTTACCGGCTTGGGTTCTTGTTGCAACCACCGAGGAGGCGTAGGCATGGATTGTTCGAGTCGCATCATCCGGCGCGTTGCCCGCGCCATCTTGCTGGCTTCAGGCCTGCTTGGCGCCGCAGCGCAGGCGAATATCTTTACTGTAAACACGACGGCCGACGTCGGCGCGGGCTCGCTGCGTCAGGCAATCCTCGATGCGAACGCGATCCAGGTCACTGGCGGCACCGTGTGCGCGAGGCATTCGATCGTATTTGCGATTCCGGGCACAGGTCTGCATACGATCACGCCGCTGACACCGCTGCCCAGGTTCGATATTCCGATCACGCTTGACGGTTATACCCAGCCCGGATCGAGCATCAATTCCGTCGACCAGGGCGAGAATGCCGTGATCACGATCGAACTCAACGGCAGCGCCACGACTGGTAACGGCATCGAAGTCGGACCGCATGTCAACAGTGGCGTCTGCGGTGGCGGTACGTCAGAAATCCGTGGCCTCGTAATCAATCGTTTCAGCGGTGCCGGCATCCAGGCGAACAATGGCGGCCTGCGCATCGTCGGCAACTTTATCGGCACCGATCCGAGTGGCATGCTGGCCCGCGGCAATGGCAGCGGCATCGTAATGCAGCAGAACGTGTCGAATGCCAACCAGGGCTACAACATCGTTGGCGATGAGATCTATATCAATGGCGGCGGCAATTATCCGACCGCGCAGAATCGCAATGTGATCTCGGGTAATGCTCTGGATGGCATCTACTCCGGTTCGACCGACCCGGTCAACTTTCCGACCGTCAACGATCGCATCCGCGGCAACTACATCGGCCTCAATGCCGCCGCCACCGGCACGCTGGCGAACGGCCGGCATGGCGTCTGGGGCGATCTGGGTACGTTGTCGTTGCATGTTGAAGAAAACCTCATCGCCGGCAACGGCGGTGACGGCGTACGCATTGCCAACGATACCGGCTACCAGGGCACCGTGATCGGCAATGGCATCGGCATCGGTATCGACAGCAGCCAGCATAACCTCGCGTTCGGCAACCTCGGCAACGGCGTGCGCATCGGCGGCAACAGCGTGGGTATCACGCTCGGCAGGCGCTTCCCGTATGCGGCATTTGCCATGCCGAGCATTTCGTACAACGGCGGCGCCGGCTTACTGCTGGAAGATCTCGCCCTGGTCGATGCGTCGCTCGGCAGCATCGGCGGCAATACCGGCCTGGCGATCGATATCGCGCCGCTCGGGGTCAATCCGAACGACAACCAGGACATCGATACCGGCCCGAACGAGGGCCAGAATTCGCCACTGATCGCGGCGGCGACATTTCCCGGCGTGAACGCGAACGGCGTAATCAGCGGCACCTTGAACTCGACCCCGAATACCGCGATCGAGGTGCATTTTTTTCGCAGTCCGACCTGCGATTCCACCAGCCACGGCGGCGGCACCGACATGCTGCCGGCGTTTGCCAACGTCACCACCGACGCTGCGGGAAATGCGAGCTTCAGCGTGGCCACGTCTTACCTCGCAGCGGGCACGGTACTCACCGCGCAGTCGCGTCGCTATGCCGCAACGTCGATTGTTTCGGCGTTGATCGTGTCGGAATTTTCTGTCTGCCTGATCGTCGGAGACCTGATTTTTGCCGACGGGTTTGGTCCGTAAGCCGCTAACCTGCGGCGGTAGCAGCGGCCTGCCTAAGCGCCGGCACGATCACCGCCGCTCTGTATCTGCAACGCTTCGTGCCCGAGATACAAGCGTGGTCGCATCTGGACGCCTATTCGTGGAACGATGGTGATCGTCCGGGCCTGTCGAAAGACGGCGAAGCGCAGGGTTTGCGTGCGTATTTTGATTTTCTCCGGGGTCGTTAGGTGGTGAGGAATTGATCGAGTCGATCAATTCGCCTAGGATCACAGCCTGGGATCCGGTATTTTGTGGCTCGATTGGTTGCAACATTCACATCAAAGGAAAGCCTCATGGCATCGCCGGTTCGCGCGAAGTTGTTTGCTGTTTTCCTCCTGCTGGTTGCGGGTTGTGCCTTGTCGCCGCGCGGGGATGATGTAAATTTGGCTCAGGTCTCCACACAACCAGTCGTCGCGCGGCTGGCGCTGTACGAGGATTCAATGCGGCGCATGGATTACGATCAGTCTGCTGCCATGTTCACCGAGAGCGGTGAAGTGTCCAGCGTGGGGGCAGCTGCCGTGCAAGGCCGTGAGGCGATCCGCAAGTTTCTCAAATCGTTCGCCGCCTTCAGGATTCTTGCGTATTCGACGTTGGCGGATTCAACCGCAGTCGATGGAATTTCCGCAACGCAGCTCGGCGTTTATTCGCAAACGGTGATCGTTCCCGCTGGCGATACGATTCATGTTCATGGTCGCTTTGAAGCGCTGTGGTCGCATCAGCCGAATGGAGATTGGCAACTGCAACGCATGCACACCATTCCGATCAAGTAGCGGCGCATTCCCTGCGATTCACTAATGCGTCAGGTGGCAAAAAGAACGGCGATACAACTCGCGCTGCATCGCCGTCCAGATAACACGATGAAATTCCTAGCCGTTTAATTCATCTCGACCTTGTTCGGCGAATGCGGCAATACGCGTTCGGCGAGTTGCGTATCGTTCTTTATCAGTGTCACTTCGTCGCTGACGATGCGCGCGGCTTCCTGCAACAAAACATCCTT
>Ga0123338_10003745_pt1 | contig 13546 bp, 8 predicted proteins | sample grotaG_FD_89793 | JGI IMG/M metagenome (GOLD analysis project Ga0123338, IMG submission 89793) | Glacier valley bacterial and archeal communities from Borup Fiord, Nunavut, Canada, to study Microbial Dark Matter (Phase II) -... | ecosystem: Environmental > Aquatic > Freshwater > Ice > Glacier ... | reverse complement strand
GTCAGAGAACGTGGTGAGTGAGATGCGCTTCTCCTTGCCATAGCAGATCAGAGAAGCCACCAGAGTGTGGTTCAGATGCCGGACAAGCATGGCAGCCAGAAGCAGACAGGTGAGCACAAAACCGCCGTATTCCGCTTTGCCCACCCAGTAGGTAACGAACCGCTCATTCACCGCAAGTACAACGCAAGCCACCATTCCGCTTGCGATCATCATGACACGGGTTAAGCAAATGGAGACTACCAGCAACCTGGGCTGATTGCCGGTTGCTTTCAACTCGCTGATCGCTGGGGAGGCGGCGTTCATGAGCAACTGCGGCTGGTTTGAAAGCACGTTGACAAGCTTGCCCGTTAATGAATAAACCACAGCGACGGATGGACCCATAACGTAGGTCAGAATCAACAGGTCCGTGCCGCTCAGCAGCGATTGCGCAATCTGCGCCACGCTCAGCCAGAAGCCTCTCCGGAAAAAAGTGAAGATCTGGGCGCGGTCTAATTTTGGCAACGTGGCGGGAAGAGCGCAGGGAAAGCGCCGGCGCAGGCGGGTGATCGCGCTAGCTGTGGTGACTGCCTGGAACGCGATCCAGCCTACGGCGAGTGCTTCCAAGCCCCAGCCATTGCTGATGAGCAGCACCGAGGTCAGCACATTCGCGCCCCAAGCGAAAAATTGCACGGTTCCCAGGAAGGCGAGATCCTGCAGCCCTTCTAATGTTGCCGCAAAAATCCGCATGGGGAAGGTGGCCGTAAACGCTAATAAGACCCAGAACAGCGGCATCTTTAACGGAGCCCAAGCGGCCGGAACCGTGAGCCACAGCAGCAATGCCCCTAGCGCCACCACGGGCGTCTGCAGCAACACTATACGCGCGGATTCGCCTAAGATGGGCGAGATCTCCGGCTCACCGGCACCGGCGCGCCCCGTCGCATACGCCACCTCACGGGGCAGCAGTGCCACGATTCCGAAATCCATCAGCATCAGGTAAGCCAGAAGCTGCGAACCCGCCAGCCACAAACCGTAATCATGCTGGCCCAAATGCTTTAAATAAAAACGGGCCAGCCACAACCCGGTCAGCATAACCGCGGCTTGATTCAGATAGGCCAGACTGATTCCGCCCAGAAAACGGCGGCTGCGGCTCATGCGCTTGCGTGCGCCGCCGCATAGCTGGGAATCTTTGCAGGCGACTGCCGGGCAGCGGGCCTCTTAGCGGCAACCCAACCAACGCAAAGAAACAGTAAAGCGCTCTGCGGGATGGCGGTCAGCAGGCCGATGCCAATCAGCGCGGTCACAAAATACAACACCACAGCCAGCCACGCTGTATGTTCGCCGATGCCCCAACCTGAGCGCGCGGCACTGAATCGGCGGCACACGAACCAGCCGATGAACGTAACCCAAAGACACAAGCCAACTGAGGTCTGCTCCAGCAGAATGCGGGCGTATTCGTTTTCAATCACGATCTGGTTCCGCAAGCGATTCTGCAGGAAGTAAGGCATGCTTGTTCCCCCGCCGCCCAATCCGTTGCCTAGTGGGTACTCCAGCAGGAGGTCCCAAAAAGAAGCACTCACGCTGCCGGTGACACGTTCCGAAACGGCGCTTGTGTCGGTCAGTTTTGTAAAGCGCTGAAGCCGCTCCTGACTAAATACAATCACGCTGAGTGCCCCAATTACCACCATTAAAAGGGCTCGCGCGCTTGCTGCGATGGTTCCTGAAAAGAGCACTGACAGCAGTACGATTCCTAAAATAGCGGTGTGAACCCGAGTTGCCGCGGCAAAGACGCCCACCGTTGCCGCCAGCATCGCGCATAGCAGGAACGTTCGTCGCCCGCGCGATGTACCCACGGCCGCCCAGGCAGCCAGCAAAAAAGGAAGGCTCATCACCATGGTGCCTGCGTAAACGTGAGAGCCGCTGAATGGCCCGGGTATGCGGTATTGGTTCGCTTCAGCGCCCACGTCGGCGCTGCGATAGATGATTTCGGTGTTGGCGTTTTTCGGAAAGAACCGCTCCACTCCGGCAACATATTCGGCGCCGGCCACCGCGAATGCCAGCAGATTCAACACCGCCAGTGTCATGGCAAGCCGGTTTATCTGTTGTGCAGTCAGGCGCGCGCCAAGCAGAAGAAACGGGAGCAGAAAAATGCTTCCGCGCAACCCGACAAGCTGAACCAGCAAATCTTGAATGGGGATAAACACCAGCACAACCGGCCAGGCAATCAACACAGCGGTCCAGATCTGGATGGAGCGCATGCGAAGGCGGTCACCCGCCTCCTGCTTACGGAAGAGTTGCGTGATGTAGAGCCCCAGCACTGCGGCGTCGAAGATAAAGTGCGATGCGGGGTCAGGGAAATTTGCGCGAACGATTCCATGGAAATAACCCACTGCAAGCACGGCTGAGATGCCGGCGGTTAAACCGCGGCGGCCCGCCAGAATGGCGAGCAGAAACGCGGCAGCACAGCAGAGGATCCCGATCATTTCGCCTGAGACTCAAGTTTAACTGTCGCGAGCAGTTTCGCAAGAGCCGGAATTTGCCGTTCGGGGCTGCACAGTTTCGCCGCTCGCGCCGCGCCGGCCGCACCTAACCGCTTCCGCAACGCCGCATCGTTCAACAGCAGCTTCAGGGCACGTGCCAGGGAATCGGCGTCGGCGGGGTCTGTCAGAATGCCGCATGAGGAATCGAGAATCTCTGGCGCCGCGCCGATTCTCGTTGTCACCACGGGCACTCCCGCAGCCAGCGCCTCCACAAAGACGATTCCGAAAGGTTCCGGGCCTGTATTCGGCTGACAGAAGACGGCAGCAGCGGCAAGTTGCTGTTCGATGTCGTCGCGCTGCCCCAGGAACTCAACTCGCTGCCCGATGCCAAGCGCGTAAGCCCGTTTCTCCAGCTTCAAAAAGTATTTGGCTTCGGATGCGGTTTGCGCGCCGCCTATCATTCGGCATTGCCAACCGGGTTCGTTTTTCAATTTTGCGAGAGCCTCCAGATGCAGCAGGTGCCCTTTCCAGGGTTCCATGCGGCTGACCTGAACAATCATTCCGGGCTCTTCCGCTTTCGCTTCCGCTGTAAGCGTGACCGGATAGTAGAGAACTTCCGTCCGCGTGTCCGGGAACAGCAAAGAAGCCGTCTTCGCCGTCGCCTGGCTGTTTGCAATGACAAGCGCGGGCTTGGTTCGCTTGGCCAAACGCTCCGTCCAGTGCCGGCCTGTCGAGAAGCCATGCATCCAGAACACCATGGGTACTCCCACTTCGCGAAGCACGGGTGCGAACATGGCATGGGCCCACGGCAGGTGGCAAACGGCTATGTCGATCTTCTCCTGGTGCAACAACGTCCTAAGCGCTTTGCGGGCGCGCAGCACGGTCAGGGGGCGGCTGGCGCGCACTTCGCCCAAATAGTCCACGGGCGCGCCGGCCATGCGCAATTCATGGTTCAACTGTTCGCGAAAACAAACCGCGTAATGGGGATGCATCTCCGGCGCATGTCCCCTCTCTTGCGCCAGCGTCACCAGAGCGCGCTCCACTCCGCCCCACATCGCGCCCGCACTGATATGAAGCACCCTCACACATGCGCCTCATAAAGCTCGATGAACTCTCGCGCCATGCGTTCGGGCTGGAATCGTTGTTCCGCCGTGGCTCTCGCCGCGCTGCCTAAACGGGACCGCAAGGCAGGGTCCCGCGCCAGTTCTGTCAGCGCGACCGCAAGGGCTGTGGCATCCCCACGAGCACAAACGAACCCATTTACACGATCCGTCACAATGCTGTCTGAACTGGTTATCACAGGCTTACCCGCAGCCATCCCTTCAGCGATCACAAGCCCGAAGGGTTCCGGCTCGGTCGATGCGTGGACCACGATATCCAAGCTCTGTATGAAAGCCGCCGGGTCCGCGAGAAAGCCGGTGAACTCAAGTCTATCCAGAAGACCCAACTCCGCTGCATTGTGCCGCAGTTCGGCCTCGGTGTACTGGCTGGCAGCCCGGCTATACACCTCGCCACCGACAATGAAACCGAGCCAAGCGAGATCTTTGGGGAGCAGAGCTAGCGCTTGCAGGAACACCTGATGGCCCTTCCATCTGGCAAAGGTGGAGACCAGACCAATTCGGATGTCGCCCCCTGCTGAAGGTTGGAGGAAGCTGCGCTCCAGACTCACGGAATTCCAGATGATCCGAACTTTGCCCGAGTTTCGGATCACGTGCACCAAATCCTTCGCGACCGATTCGGAAATGGCCACAACGGCAGCGGGGCGTCCGGAAAGCCAGCGGAGCAGATTTTTCATCGCCACGCGATTCGAGACGAAATCATGCAAGTGCCAGATCAGGCGAGCCGTGGCCGGGCAGGCAAGGCTCCCCATCACATGCATTTTGAAACCGTTGGTCTGCACCACGGCGGGATCGAGAGCCCGCAACTTATTGCCCAGTGCGGCGCGATACCGAAGCGCGGCGGGCACAGCTCGCGCAACCTGCTGCAAGAGCGCAACCTTGCTCCGGACGCCCCAATCCCCGAGAGCTTTGAAAGCCTCCGGCATCGGCAGACACTCCGCATGGCATCCTAATTCCCGAACGGACTCGAGAAGAGGACCGGTATCGCCGGTAATCACGGTAAGCTGCCAACCCGGACGCAAACGCCGCAACTCACGGAGCAGAATCAATAACACTCGTTCTGCTCCACCCAGGCTGCCGGTCACGTTCAGAAAGACGATATGCAAGGGCGATGTGCCCACAGCTTAGGCGATGCGGCGCGCGCCGTAATGCTTCTGGTAAGCGCTATACGTGCCATGGTACGTGTAGCGGTCGCTAATCTCTCTGGTGACTCCATTCAGCACCACTCCCGATACGCGCGCCCGTAGCCGCTTCAGCGTGCTCAGCATCACGGAGATGGAGTTGCGATTGGTTTGCCCCACGCGCGCCACAATCACCACGCGGTCGGCGACTGCCGCAATCTGCAAAGGTTCAGAGAAGCCCAGCATAGGGGGCGCATCGATCACCACCAGATCGTATTGCTCGCGGGCTTCACGGATAATCCCAGGCACAACACGTTCCACCAGTGCCGCCGCCGACGTGGAAGCTTCCCCTGCCGGAAGTATGTCCAGCCCCGGAAATTGTTGCAATTGCACCAGAGCACTCTGCCAAGCACCGCCGCTGGCGATGATGCCCGATAAGCCCGCGTTCGCTGTGTAGCCCAGCATCTGCTGCGTGCCGGGGCGGCGCAGGTCGGCATCGATCAGCAGTGTGCGCTTGCCTTGCATTGCGTGTGCAAGCGCCATGTGAACCGCCGTTGTAGTCTTGCCTTCATCGGGCGCGGCGCTGGTAAAAAGCAGGGAGCGGGGTTGTTCCCCGGAACCGGAAAGCAGAATGGAATTCCGCAAACTGCGAAGCGCCTCTTCAAATTCGCTTACGCTTCTGGATGTTGCGGAGCCAGAGAAGGGAAGCGCGGTGGTGTGCCGTTTGCCCTGCCAATCGCGCACCAGCGGCAGCATGCCGATCACCTCCGTATGCAGCAGGCGCGTGATAACATTCGGATCGTTCACCTTCGTATCCAGGGTATCCGTCAGGATGGCCGCGCCAATGCCAAAGAACAAACTCAACAGCAGCGCCACCAGCACGTTATTCCGCAGATTGGGCGAGACTGCAACGTACGCGGGCTGGGCTGGGTCGGCCAAGCGAATCGAATTGTTATCGAACCCGGCGTTAATTCCCGCTTCTTTGATCCGTTGCATCAATTCTTCGTATAGCTTGCGGTCGCTTTCCGCTTCGCGTTGCTTACTTTGGTATTGCGAGGTCCGCATCGATTGCGCGTCCACCTGCGCTTTCAGATCGTCCACGGAGCGTTTCAGCATGCGTTCACGCCCCAGCGCTTCATCGTATTCGCTCTGCACCCGCTTCAGCGTGTTGGTGTTGCTGTTGCCAAGTGCCTGCTTCATCAGAGCCACTTCCGTTTGAGCTTTGATGTATTCCGGATGCCGCTTGCCGTAGACTGCCTGGACCTGCGTAAACTTCTGCTGCGCTTCCTCCAGTTTGTCGGACAGCTTTCTGGTGTTCTCACCCTGGGAGGATGTTTGCGCCGCTTCGATAGAGCCCGCGCGCACCGCGTTAAATGTCGCTTCCCGCTTCACGCGCTCATTTTGCGCGTTCATGTATTCCGTATTGGTCTGCAACAAACGGCTGGTAAGCACGTTTGTCTTCTCTTCCGGATTCACAAAGTTCAACTGCTGGCCGTAGTTCACCACCGCGGCGTTCGAACTATTCATCTTGGCCCGAAGTTCTTCAATCTGTTTTCCCATGAACCGGGAAAGACCGTTCGTAGAACTGGCCCGCATTTCATAGTTATGACGGATATAGCTCTCCGCCACGGCATTCGCCACCGCAGCCGCTGTATCGGAATTCGAAGAGCGGTAGGTGACCAGGATGATATACGTCCCAGGCACGTGCGCGACTTTCAACCCGGGAATGGTCACGGCACCTTTCGATTGCGGTGAACTGGACGTATCGGTACGCAGCCGGTCGTCCGAAAGGTGATGCTGTTCCGCAACGGGCCGCAGCACGGATGCCGATTCGATGAGCCGCACCTGGGTTGCAATGAACTGCTCGGAATCGCCGGCTACGGCCTGCTGCGATGCCTGCCCGACAACCCCCGTTGGAGATTGGCGGTCGATATCGATCGAGGCAGTGGATTCGTAAACGGGAGTGATGCGCTTCGAAACGAAATACGCCAGCGCGGTGGCCGCAAGCACAAACAGAGCTATCTTCCAGGCCTGATGCCAGATCACCCACAGGTAATGAGAGAACAACTCGGAGACTGGCTCCGCCTCGGACGGGGGCGGGATAAACTGTTCCCGGTCAATGATGGCGGGCGATTCGGGTTTCTGTGTGGAGTCTGAAGACATCTTAATTGACTTAAGTAAATCTATCGAAGTGCAACCGATTTCGCCGAAGAGGTGCCCCGCGAGTTCGAAGCTGTCACTGAAACTGTTTGTAGCGCGTTCGGATCTCCGTTAATCGTGAGCGTCAACGTGAGCGTGAACTGGCTGCCGAACACGCGCGAACCAGGGTCAGAGTAGAAATTGGTGAAGGCGCTCGAAACATCGATCGTCTGTTGTGTGGTTTGTAGATTCGTCCCAGGTGCACCTGTGAATTGTAGAGTCAACTGAGTAACGGACCGCGATGTGGAGTAGCCGCTGACCAGCAGTTGGATGGTATTGCCGCTCTGGCCTCCGAGCCGGACAGACGTGAGCTGCGGGGGGCCTGACGGGATAACGGTAGAAAGGGAGGGAGCAGTCGCCGGCGTAAGATCCACGGAGCCAACCGTAAAGGTGGTGGAGAGCACCACCCGGCCGGAAACGGTACCCGTTTGAAACGGCGCGGTGCGGCCCAACTGATCGAATACCGCCTGAGTGTTGTTGGCGGGAATAGTGAAATTCACGGTGCGGGTTCCGTTTGCAAATTGAATCGCCGGATCGTCAGAAAACGAATCGGATAGGAACGCGAGCGTGAGCACGCCTTTGAGGTCAGCCGGGTACGGGGACGCTAATTGCACGGTGGCTGCGGGCTGCTGCAAGGGATCTGTTTGTGCGCCTACCCCGGAAATGGTGACCGCCGGTAAAGCCGCCGGCGGATCGCCCGCGCCCACCAGGGTGAAAATTTGATCGTTAATGGCGAGAGTGGCCGTGACCGCGCCCGTTGTGACGGGTGCAAAACGAACTTCAAACCGCTGCGACGCACCCGGTGCCAATGCAACCGGCAGAGTGCCTAGCGAAGGAGCTGTGAACACCGGGCCCGAGGCACTGAAAGAGCTAACGGTCGCAGGAAGATTCCCGGTATTCGTGACCGTGATGAAAATTGAACGGCGCGCGCCCACTGCCGTATTGGGTATGGCGATGGTGCCTTTGTTCGGGACTGCAATTGGCCCCGTGCCCACATCCGCGGTAACGGTCAATACCGCACCCAGACCGTTGCCCGAAAGCAGAAATACATCGTTGCCAATCTGAAGCCTGCCCGTAGATGGGCCGGGCTTCACCGGCATGTAGACGATGTCGAAAAATGTCGAGCTACTCTGGCTTGATGTCCCCGCGGTGCCGCCGAGCGTTTTCGGCAGTGCGGGAAGATTCGCAAGCTGGAAATCAGATCCTGTAAGGTTGATGTTCGGAAGAGTGCCGTCTGCATTGCCGGCGTTGGTTACCTGTACCGTGACAGTGCTCTTCGAAACGCCATCTGCGGCGGTGTCAGGCAGAGTAATGGTGCTGCCGGCGGGCAGCGGCTTGGCCGTGCTTCCGGTAATGGTCTGATAGGTGAACGCGGCTGCCGTGCCCTGGCCAACAAGCGCATAGGTCGATAGGCTACCGCCCACACTAACCGATAGCGTGCCCGGGTACCGTTTAGCGGCTAACGGACTGAACGTAATGGTAAAGCGGAACTCGTTCCCGCCCGCTAAAGGTGCTGGAACAAGGCTCAGATTGCCTAGCTTGTAAGCCTCGCCGCTAAGCGAAACGCTGTCCACGGTAACTGGGCCGGTACCGGTGTTGGCCACGATGAAGGTGGCTTGCGACGTACTGTTTACGGCTGTATTCGGGAATGTGATGGTGTCGCCAGACTGAATAATTGTCTGGTTGTTGGTCGAAGAGAGTGTGTAGCTGGTCACCACCCTTGGAGATACGACGCGTCCAAACAGCGAGAACGAATAATCGAAGGACAGACCGGAGAAGCTGGTAAGCGTGAACTGCAGCGTGCCGTTCGCAAAGTCTCCGGCCGTCGGGCTGAAGTTGATAATAATGGTGCCGAAGCCATTGCCCATCGCAGGCACTGTGCCGCTTTGTTGAGCCAGCGAGAATCCCGCGCCGCGCACAATCGGGTCCTTAATGGTGTATTCGTTTTTCGACGCGGCGGCGGTTTGAATTTGAAAGGTAACCGTGCTGATCTTCCCGATCGCGGTGTCAGGAAATATCACCGTCCCGAGCGGAGCCACAGGGTTCGCAGTGGGAGTGTTGGCTACTCTGTAGGAAAAAAGAAGGCTGTTTGGAAGGTCGTCGGCGGCTGCGGCACCGGCGAAGCAGAACAGGGCGAGAAAAGTTGTGAGTAATTTCGTCACGGTTCTAGTTGGCTGGTACGAAGTATGTCCGCATGGCCTCTGTCGAGAAAAGTGTGAAGGGAAGCGCGCTCAAATCGTTAATCAGCAATAGCGATCGGTCGGTCAAAGGGCGAAGTTGCGAAGGAGCTATGTCTAGCCGGATCGCTTTTACGGAAGGCGCTAAAGGATCGATCGCAAAAACCGCGGCGGCATCGGAATCAGCCACCAACACCTGACCGTCTACCGTGACCGCGAGGGCAATTGGCCGCACCAGCCCATCCGTTTCAGAAGCAAACACCACCGGCGCGGATTGCTGGGCATAATTTCCCACGCGCAGCACCTGCCTGGCTGCCGCATCCACCACCCAAAGGTCGCGCCCACTATTTCCGAAGCCAAGCGCTGTTACCTTGAAGGTGGTTTCCGAAAGCACGCGGCGTGAGGCACCGTCGGAACAGAGTGTCTCGACGGAACCCGTGCCCAGAACAGCGCAAGAGCCGGATTCATCCAGTACTCCGACAGTAACGGTTCCCGCCAGGGCTGCTGTCGAGACCGGTGTAGAAAGCACGGGATTTTTGTTGACGCCGCTCACAAAACGCAACTGTTGCTGGCTTGCGGAGTACACAACCGCCGCCGTACCCTTCGCGTTTACGGCAAGAATTCGCGTGTCTTCCGCCACCTCTCCCAGATCGACGATAAGCGGAGCAGAAGAGGGCAAGGAACCGATCACAGCAAGGTGGGCGGGCTGATCCATAGTTAGAGCAACTGCAGTTACAGTAACCGCGGCATCGCCCGACGCTGTGAACTCCGCCGCTGAAACGCCAAACGGCAGCGCCACGGCTTCAGCTAAGCGCAGAGCGCCTGGCACGCCAGTCATGGGCCGGATTGTGGCTGTCCGGCTATCCAGGATAAAACCCGCAACGGGACCGGAAGGCCCCGCGCCGGAAAGCTCCACGCCGGAAAGCCCCAAAGCTAAGACGAGTGCCAGAGAAATTTTCATTTCGGGCCACCTACTGAAATGCCGCCGACGCCGATCGTTGTAGGTGTAGGCGCAATAGCTGCGGCGCTACTACCTCCGGTAAGTGCCAGCGAAAGACCAATAGCCAATCCCGCCGCAGCTACGATACCAGCGATTATCAATACATTACGAACCTTATGGTTCGGCCGGTTGACCGTGTAGGTTCGCGCTACTTGGGTTACGGACGCGCTGTTTTCTTCGTTGAACGTCGCGGTACCGGAGCGGCCTGCAAATCGCGCCGCTACAGTCACGGGGAAAGAACCGGGCTCCGCATTGGGTACCAGATTATCGACATGAGCTCGCCCTTCCGTATCGGTCCAGGCCAGAAACGTATGGCGCCCGTCCACCTCGCCGCTAGGTCCGGTAGCGGGAGTCGAGAATTGCACCCGCGCGGTGGGAACAATGCGGTCGGTCTCATCCCGAACCTCCACCACAATTGAGCTTCCCTGGCCCTTCTTGATGCTGTTAACAGATCCCTTGCCTTCAATAATGGTGATTTTCAAGGTCTCGAGTTGCTGCGCATGCAGAGCCAGCGCCAGGGTTCCAACGATAGCGAGTTTCCAATTCGATCTCAGTTGCTTAAATATCATGTATGGTTCGCTAAGATCAGCGTCCTGCTGAGTAAATAATCAATCCGGTTCCAATTGCCGCGCCGAAGGTCACGATGCGGTCTAGAATAGCAAGCGTATCTTTGCGCTTCCGGTCATCCGGCACATAGAGAATGTCGTCGGCGATCAGTGGATAGTCTGCCACGCGCCGTTCCAGAATCCCGCGCAGATTGATTGCAATCGGGTGCTTTGTTCCGGTTATTTCATCACGCCGGATTACATACGCCTCCTTCGAAGGCGAGGGACCAAGCCCGCCCGAAAGCGACAGCGCCTTCAATACCGTGGTGTCTGTTTGGTCTACCACGGAGTACTGGCCGGGCGTCCTTACATCACCGAGCACATAGAGTTTGCCTGCCGGTGGAACGCGAATCTCTTCATGCCCGGTAAGCACCACATTCGCTTCATTTGTATCCGATTGCAGTAGATTCCGAATCAGGATATGACGAGTCGGAATCACCTGATCCGAAGGGCCATCGGGAACACGCCGGGTGAGCAATATTTCGGGACCTGCTTCCGCCGTGAATCCGCCCGCCCGGATGATAGCGTCCGACAGTGTCACCAAGCCCACGGCTTGGAAAATGAGCGGAGTCTTCACCGCGCCTATCACACTCACCGGGTGGCTGGCATACTCCACAACCGTCACGGTGACAGTCGGGTTCACCACCAGATCTTCCTGGCGAAGCGTGTCGCGCACCTGAGTTTCCACTTCCACGGGCAGTTTGCCGCGCACCGTCAGCGGTTGCCTCAGCAACGGAAGATTGATTGTGCCGTCCGACCCTACGCGGACAGCGCGCGAGAACTCCGGAAAGTTCAACACTTGCACCTGAATCAGATCGTCAGTTCCCAGACGCTGTGAGGGAAGCGTGCCGGTTTGCGCGGTGGCGTCGAATTGCGCCGTCAGGACAAGAGCGGTAAGGACTGCGGTTTGAAGCATTCTCACAATAAAAATGGGTTGTTCAAAGACATTGTAGTGTATCATCCGCCGTGTTGATTCCAAGCTTTGTTGAAGCACCGTTCATACTCTGCTGCCACAGCGGCGCTGCCGAAGCGTTCCCTCACCTGGCCTGCCGCCGCCAGAGCGTTACGGCGATACTCGGGAAGTTTTTGGCCCCATTGCTCAAACCCATTCAGATAACGCTCAAGATTCCACTCTGCCGCAGTGACCGAACCCGCGCCGTAATCGGCAAGCACAAGCGCGACATCGCCGACATCTGTCGAATAAACAGGTACACCCATCGCAAGCGCCTCAAGCATACTGATCGGCAGTCCTTCATATTCAGATGCGCCCAGCAAACCGTCCATAACGGCGAACAGCTCTCCCATCCGGTCTGAGAAATGAACACGCGTGACACAGGTAATTCCGTGTTGCCCAATAAACCGGTCGCACTCAGCCCCTAGCTCTCCATCGCCGATCATCACGAAATGCCGATTCGGGTCCGCGGCACAGGCTTGAACGGCAAACTGCAAGAACTGCACAGGCCGCTTCTGGGGCGTGAATCTGCCTACCCAGCCGAAGATCTGTTTTCCTTCCGGCAACCGCCACTTTGAACGATATTCCCGGCGCTGGTCCGCGGTGCGCCCGCCTGGCCCTAGCGTGCTCAGGTTGACGGAATGATAGATCATATCGACCTTGTCCGCCGGGATTCCATACTTCCGAATGAACTTCTCCTCAATCTTCCGGTTGATGGCGATGAAGCGGTCATAGGATCGAATGCCCGGCTCATGGTAGCGGGCGATCCAACCCGCTTCGGTATCGTAAACCTGCTGATCCACAATCGGAATGCCGGCGAATACTTGACGGAGACCCGCCGCCTGGTCGCACTGCCATGGGCTGCCGTTCGGAATCCAAACCAGCGCGGGCCGGTATACGCCGCGAAGCCGTTCCATCATGGCGAGAAAGAGCTCGGGCGGAGCCAGTTCAGCCAGGTCGTAGAAGCCGATTGTGGTGCCCTCAGCCGCACCATGCAGGCTGCCTTGACGCTCTTGAAGCCGCTCCACCGTGATCACAACGAATTCGAAGCGGTCACCGAGTTGCCGCATCATGTCAATCACCAGGCGCTCCACGCCCCCCACAGCGAAGAACGCCGGTAAGACGAAAATGACGGGCTTGCCGGTGGTTGGAGCGCGAAGCGAAGTGGCAAGCGGTTCTGCACGAGCCGGCCCTGCGGCGAATTCCAGGCCCGGCAGCAGTTCGCCCAATCCCCCGAACGTACCTCCGCCGGGGAAGAGCCTCGCGACCCTGCCCTTCAAGGGACGAGTGGGTGCATGACCCGCAAGAAAGGTGTCTTTTTCAGATTGCCGGAAGACTGCCGCATTGCGTAATCCACTCGTACCTACCTGCGGTGGTTCTGCCAGCGTGTGCGAGACAAGTACGAAATCCAAATCCTGCATTTCAAGCGCCAGCACCGCGTTTTGCAAGTGCATGGGATGCATTGCTGTCAATGACGATAGCGGCGCGTAGATATAACTCCCCGCCGGTTCACCGATGGTGATTTCCAAACCGGCGAAAGCGCTTCGCAGCGCCCCTTCGTACACTTCTTTGCCTTGCGTACCCGGAACCACAACGGAGAACGTGGGCTGCTCGCGGTGTTGCAGATACGGGTTCGCCGCCAGGGCTTCCGCAAAAGCCTCATTCTGTTTCAGGGCAGGGTAATCGGTCAATAGCCGTTTGAACAGCGCCTCTACTTCTGCATCCACCTTCGCGGAGTCTTCTTTGATTGTGTTGCGCGCATGGACACGGTAGCCGGTCAACGCATGGGGCAGGTAGGCCACTTGGCCTTCCAAGGCGGCGCGCAAACAGAAATCCCAATCGTGCACATAGCGCCAGCCCGCAAAGCCGCCGATCTTTCGGAACAGTTCTTTACGAAACACCATGTTACTTGTGGTCG
>Ga0123338_10003744_pt1 | contig 13549 bp, 11 predicted proteins | sample grotaG_FD_89793 | JGI IMG/M metagenome (GOLD analysis project Ga0123338, IMG submission 89793) | Glacier valley bacterial and archeal communities from Borup Fiord, Nunavut, Canada, to study Microbial Dark Matter (Phase II) -... | ecosystem: Environmental > Aquatic > Freshwater > Ice > Glacier ... | reverse complement strand
GCGCTGCAGAAATCCATCTGGGGTTTTGAAGATGTGGAACTGCTGCCGGTGCGGCTTTTCATCGTGGCCACAAAGATTGGTGGGCAGGCGTTCGGTGCCTACGATGGCGAACGGCTGGTGGGCTTTTGTCTGGCCATACCCGGTGTCAAGTCGGGCGCGCGCGCCTACCTGCACAGCCATATGCTGGGTGTCGCGCCGACGCATCGCAACTTCGGCGTGGGCCGCATGTTGAAGCTTCAGCAACGCGAAGAAGCTCTCTCGCGCGAGCTCAATCTAATGGAGTGGACCTTCGATCCGCTGGAAGTGAAGAACGCCTATTTCAACATCGAACGGTTGGGCGCGGTTGTGCGCCGCTTTGTCCGCAACCAGTATGGATTCACCAGCAGCCATCTGCATCGCGGCCTGCCGACGGACCGATGCATAGCAGAGTGGTGGCTCGGTTCGGCACGCGTGGAGTCTGCCTTGAACGGTGCGCCTGAAGTGCGCCCGCCTGTGGAAGCGCGCATTCCTGTTCCGCTGGACCCGGAACAAGCGCGAGCGGAACATGCCCGGGTCAGCGACCGCATGGAAGAGTATCTCGCCTGCGGGCTCGCTGTTACCGGCTTCGAACGCAGCCCCACGCACGGAATTTATTTACTTTCAAAATGGCAATCACAATCGAACGCGTAGTTCTCCGGCAGATTCAATTGCCGCTGGTGCATTTCTTCGAAACCAGCTTCGGCCGCACCTACAAACGCGACATCATTTTAGTGGAAGTCCAGAGCGAAGGGCTTTCCGGCTGGGGTGAAGTGACTGCCGGAGAGAACCCGTTCTACAACGAAGAATGGACCGGTTCCGCATGGCCGCTAGTGCGCGATTATGCGGCTCCGCGCGTGCTCCATCGCAGGCTGGAATCGGCAAACGATACCGCTCCTCTGACCGCCCACATCCGCGGCCACAACATGGCTCGCGGGGGCCTGGAAGCAGCCGTGTGGGATTTGGAAGCGCGGCAGCTGAATCTGCCTCTCTGGAAGCACATCGGCGGTGGCGCGCGCCGTGCAATTCCATGTGGAGTTTCTATCGGCATTCAGGATTCCGTTGAGCAACTGCTGGAAAAGATCGCACTCGAACTAGCGGCCGGATATCAGCGCATCAAAATGAAAATCAAGGCTGGCTGGGATGTGGACGTGGTGCTCCAAGTGCGTGAACGCTTCCCCACCATCAGGCTGATGGTGGATGCGAACTCCGCCTACACCTTGGGCGACACCGCTCTGCTGAAGCAACTCGATCCCTTCCACCTGATGATGATTGAGCAGCCGCTCGCTCACGATGAAATCCTCGATCACGCCACGCTGCAGCGCGAACTCGAAACGCCCATCTGTCTAGACGAATGCCTGCGGTCCGCGCACCAGACTGAGCAGGCGCTGCGTATGGGCGCGGGCCGCATTGTGAACATTAAGCTGGGTCGCGTGGGAGGGTTTCGCGAAGCAAAATTGGTGCATGATATAGCGCAAAAAGCGGGCGTTCCCGTGTGGTGCGGCGGCATGCTCGAAGCCGGCATCGGGCGCGCGCATAACATCGCTTTGGCAACCCTCCCCAATTTCGTGCTGCCCGGCGATGTCTCGGCCAGCGCGCGCTATTGGAAGCGCGACATCATCGAACCCGAAGTGACTGTCTCCTCGCACGGCACCATCGCCGTTCGCGATGAACCCGGCTTCGGCTATGCCATCGACCACGACTTTCTCAAACACGTGACCGTGCGCGAAGAAGCCGTCGTTTGATTCTCTATTCGCTGATCACCGTGATGGTGCTGCTCTGGAGCGGAAATTTCATCGTGGCGAAAGTGGCTCTGCGTGAGTTTCCGCCGCTGCTTTTGATGGGTGTCCGTTCCATTCTGGCGGCTCTCTTAATTCTGCCTGTTTACCTGTTCCGGCCGCGCATGCACCTCGGTCGGCGCGACGTGGTGCGGCTCATCGGCATCGGTATTTTCGGCGTCGCGCTCAACCAGCTCTTCTTCGTGATCGGCATCTCTTGCACCACCGTTACGCACGCGGCGCTCATGCTGGGCCTTACACCAGTTCTGGTGCTGCTTATCGCCGGTTCGCTCAAGATGGAACGTATCACCGTGTCGAAAGTGGCAGGCATGGCGGTCGCGATTTCGGGCGTCGCCATCCTGCAAACCACTCACACCGGCGCACCGTCAGCCGTCGGCGATAGCTTCATCTTCCTCGCCTCCCTGACGTTCGCCGTATTCACCGTGATGGGCAAGCGCTCCGCCACAACGTACGATGCCATCACGGTCAACACATTCGCCTATGTGGGTTCGGCGGTGGCGCTTCTGCCGCTTACCATCAGCCAGGCGCGCACGGTTCCGCTCGCCGGCATTTCGCTCACGGCGTGGCTGTGTCTGCTCTACATGGCGGCGTTCGCCAGCGTACTCTGCTACCTGATTTATTACTATGCAATCAGACGGATGGCTCCTTCGCGCGTCTCGGCGTTCTCTTACTTTCAGCCGCTGCTTGCTTCGCTGATGGCGGTGTTTTGGCTGGGCGAACAGGTAAGCTTATCGTTGGTCGCGGGGGGAGCGGTCATCTTTACCGGCGTAATTCTAGTGGAGCGCGGATGAACAAAGTAGTGCTGGTCACCGGTGCGACGAAGCGCATTGGCCTTGCGATCGCCGATCGCCTGGAACAAGAGGGATGGCTGGTGGCCCGGCATGGCCACACGACGGGAGAATTTCAGGCCGATCTGGCCCAGGTGAGCCAAATTGAAGCGCTGTTTACCCGCGTGTTGGAACGCTATGGCCGGCTCGATGCGCTAGTAAACAACGCGGCGCGTTTCACCAAATTCGATCCGCTCGACATCACCGAAGCCGATTGGGACCACATCCATTCAGTGAACTTGAAGGGCGTGTTCTTTTGCTGCCAACAGGCTGCCAAGAGAATGCCAGATGGCGGACGAATCGTGAACCTGAGTTCGCTAGGTGGCCTGCGTCCCTGGGCCGATCACGCCCACTACTGTGCCTCTAAGGCAGGAGTGATCATGTTGACCAAAGCCTTGGCGAAAGCGTGGGCACCGCGCATCACCGTGAACAGCGTGGCCCCGGGTGTGATCCCGTTCGGTTCAACCGACGCGCGTATCGAACGGCTGATTGAACAGGTGCCGGCTGGGCGGGGCGGGGAAGGCGATGAAGTGGCAAGAGCCGTCAGTTTTTTCCTGACGGCTCCCGATTACATTACCGGCCAGATATTATCCGTGGCCGGTGGCCTGGGTCTTTAGAACGTAAACAGCAGAGTTCCAGGCGCGGGTTCCACCGGCACGTCGCCCGCGGACACCAACTGCTCTTCCAGCTTGCCTTCAATCGCCGCCGGCGCACCCACTATCCGGTAATAAATACCCGTGTCACCCAGGTAGACTTCAAGTTCGCCAGGCCGCGGAAGAGCGCCCTGAATTAGCGCCTCCGACAGCGGATCTTCAATATACTTCTGCAACGCGCGGCGAAGCGGACGGGCACCGTAACTGCGCTCCGAGGCCGTCTTCTCGAGAATATACCGAGAGGCTTCCGTCGTGAGCCGGATGGTGATTTGCTTCGAGACCAGATTGATGTTGATCTGAGCCACCAGCAAATCGATGATGCGAATCAAATCGTCATCCGTCAGCGATGTGAAGAGAATGATGTCATCCAGCCGGTTCAAAAATTCCGGGTTGAACGCGCGCTTCACCTCACCGCGCACCATCTCTTCCAGCTTGCCCGGAATTCCGTCTATGGCCGGCGCCTGGAACCCCAGGTGACCGCGTTTTTCAAGGAAACGCGCCCCCAGGTTAGAGGTCATGATGATGATCGCGTTCTTGAAATCGACCGTATTGCCGAGCCCGTCGGTCAGTTGGCCGTCTTCGAAAACCTGCAGCAGAATATTGAAAATATCCGGATGCGCTTTTTCAATCTCATCCAGCAGAATGATGCAGTAGGGATTGCGCTTCACGCGCTCCGTAAGCTGGCCGCCTTCTTCGTACCCAACATAGCCGGGAGGCGAACCGATCAGCTTCGAAACGGAATGCTTCTCCATGAACTCCGACATGTCGAAGCGAACAAGGCTCTTTTCGCTACCGAAAAGGAACGAAGCTAGTGCGCGAGCCACTTCGGTCTTACCGACACCGGTCGGGCCCAGGAACAGGAACGAACCGGCTGGACGGGAAGAGGCTTTTAAGCCAGCGCGAGATCTACGGATGGCCCGCGCCAGAACCGAAATCGCCTTGTCCTGGCTGATGATGCGCTTGTGCAGCTCTTCCTCAATGCGAAGGAGCTTGGTAATTTCTTCCTCTTTGATAGACGTCATCGGCACGCCGGTCCAGCGCGCTACCACATCCTCAATGTCGTCCTTCGTCACGACGCCCGTTGACGTGTCGTCGAGATTATATTTCTCGCGCAACTGGCGCATATTTTCGCGCTCTTTGCGTTCCTCATCGGAATAAAAGCGCGCCTTTTCAAACTCGTGATTCGCGATGGCGTTTTCCATGCGGTGCACGATGAACTTGATTCGCTTTTGGATGTCGGCTAAATCGCTCGGCAGCGTGGTGGCGCGGAGCTTCACACGCGCGCCCGCTTCATCGATCAGATCGATGGCTTTATCGGGCAGATAGCGATCCGGTATGTACCGGCTGGACGTGTACACCGCCGCTTCAATCGCTTCATCTGTATAACCCACCGCGTGGAATTTCTCATAGCGGTCCTTGATGCCGAAGAGCACTTTCACCGCATCGCTCTCAGAAGGCGGCGGCACCTTTACCGCCTGGAAACGCCGTTCGAGCGACCGATCTTTTTCAATCGACTTCCGGAACTCAGCGGGCGTGGTGGCGCCGATGCACTGAATTTCGCCGCGTGAAAGAGCAGGCTTCAAAATGTTGGCGGCATCGAGCGAACCCTCGGCCGAACCCGCGCCAACAAGCGTGTGCAACTCATCGATGAAAATGATGGCGTTCTGATTTTCCATCAATTCTTTCATGATGGTCTTCAAGCGCTCTTCGAACTGTCCGCGATATTTCGTTCCGGCCACAATCAGCGAAAGATCCAGGGCAAGAATCCGTTTATCCGCCAGGAAGCTGGGCACGTCCCCTTCGGCGATGCGTTGTGCCAGGCCCTCTACAATGGCCGTCTTACCTACGCCCGGTTCGCCGATGAGCACCGGATTATTCTTGGTCCGCCGGCACAGAATCTGCACCACGCGCTCCAATTCGTAATCGCGCCCAATCAGCGGGTCGAGCGCATTATCCATTGCCGATTGCGTTAAATCGCGGCTGAATTCCGCGAGTAACGAACTCTCTTTCGGACGATTGGACGAAACTTTTTCCGACTGAGACCGTTGCAGTTCTTCGCGGATGGTGGACAGCCGCAAGCCCCGCTCATGAAGAATCTCCGCGGCAAAACACTTTTCTTCCCGCAACAAACCCAGCAGCAGATGCTCCGTGCCGATGTGCTTGTGGCTCAACCGTTCCGCCTCTTCGGCGCCGTAAGCCAGCACGCGTTTGCACTCGTGGCTCAGCGGAAGATCGACAGACGTGGAGACCTTCTCACGGATAGTTGTATGGCCTTCAATCTGTTTCCTGATGGATTCAACCGCCGCGTGGGAGCGGAGGAAGCGGTTTGCCAGGGTTTTATCTTCCCTAAGCAAACCGAGCAACAGATGTTCGGTTTCAATAAATGGGCTGCCGAATTGGCTGGCTTCGTAGCGTGCAAAGAAGATGACCCGTCTCGCCTTTTCTGTGTATCGCTCGAACATAAATTATTTGGCTCTCTTATAAAGATACCTTGCCGCCACATCGGTTGCAAAACTTGTGTGCTAGGCAGGCTGCAGAGTGCCGTTGTTCATGCGCAAGACGCGATCGCAACGCGCGGCAAACTGCAGGTTGTGCGTAACCAGGATGCTGGTAAGCCGCCTGGATTGGTGAAGGGCATCTAACAAATCGAAGATGCGCTCCCCGGTGGCCGTGTCCAGATTGCCGGTTGGTTCATCGGCTAGCAGCATGGCGGGGTCGCCTGCCAGTGCTCGCGCCAGCACCACGCGCTGCTGCTCCCCGCCTGAAAGTTCGCCCGCGCGATGATGCCATCGCTTCCCCATTCCCATGCTTTCCAGATGCGCCAGAGCTTTTTCGTGGGCCACATGCTTGGCCGCGCCGCGAATCAGAAGCGGCATTTCCACATTTTCGACGGCTGTGAATTCGGGAAGCAGGTAGTGAATCTGCCAAACGAACCCAATTCGCCAATTACGATAATTGGCCAATTGGGCGTCGGAATACTTGGTGAGATCTTGGCTCTCAAAAAAAATATGACCGGCACTCGCCCGGTCAAGTCCCCCCAGAAGATGTAGAAGCGTCGATTTGCCAGAGCCCGATTCGCCGACAATGGCCACTCGTTCGCCCGGCGCGATGGAAAAATTTAACTCTTCGAAAATGGTCAGCGGAACGCCCGCCGACACATAGGTTTTGCGCAACCCTTCACACCGGAGCATCAATCGTATACTGACACTCCCGGCAAGAAAGCCGCTAATCGGCCGGAGCGCGAGTTGCACGCCCCGTCCGATTTGCGTTGCTGCCGGATCCGCTAGTTCGCGGTGAATGGCAGTATGTTACTGGTACCCGCTGAGTTGTACACACTCACGTTGTGAACGCCCGGCCCGCCCAGGTTCGTGAGCGTGACGGTGAAGGTGATTTGGGTCGAACTCACTACCACTACGTTGCTCTGCGACGCGCCTAACCCGGCCAATCGCACTCTGGTCTGCGGTGTAAAGTTGGCTCCGATCAGCGTGACGTTCACTGGCGTTCCAAGCGTTCCATTGTTCGGAGTAATGGACGTAAGCACTGGGGCCAGACTGCTTCCCGTGACCGTGAATGGCACAGCACCACTGGTACCGGCGCCGGTGGTTACCGTAAGGTTATGTGCGCCCGCGGCGGCACTGGCGCCAATGGTGACAGAGGCTGTAATCTGCGTTGCGCTCACCACCGTGACACCGCTTGCCGTTACGCCGGAACCGCTGACAGCAACCGTTGCGCCGGCAACAAAGTTTGTACCGGTCAAGGTGACATTCACTGAAGTTCCGGGCGCGCCGCTATTGGGTGCGACCGAAGAAAGCGTGGGTGCGGTTGCGCCCGCCGTGACGTTGAACACCGCCGTGTTGCTGGTTCCGGCGGAGGTCCCGATGGTGACGTTGTGAGCCCCGACTGTCGCGTTGGCGGCCAGAGCGAGTGTCGCCGTGATTTGCGTGGGGCTGACCACCGTCACACTCGAAGAGGTGACGCCCGATCCGGCTACCGCTACCGTTGCGCCGGAAACGAAGTTTGTACCGGTCAAGGTGACATTCACCGAAGCGCCTTGCGAACCGCTATTCGGCGAAACCGAAGTAAGAGTTGGAGGCGTTCCGGTCACATTGAAGGTAACCGCGCCGCTGGTGCCGTTCGCGGAGGTGACGGAAACGTTATGAGCGCCTGTCGCGGCGGCTGCCGCGATGGTGAAGGCGGCGGTAATTTGCGTCGCGCTGACCACAGTGACCGCGCCGGGTGTAACGCCGCTGCCGGAAACAGCCACGGTGGAGCCCGCGATGAAGTTCGAGCCTGCCAGCGTCACGTTCACAATGCCGCCTTGCGCGCCCGTATTGGGCGTGACGGAGGAGAGCACGGGAGCCGTGTTGTTGTAAGACATGGCGCAGAATCCGCCGGCCGCATTCACCCAGTTTTGCTGGATCAGATAATCCAAACCACCCAGGTTCACGTTCGCTTTCGCGCCGTTGGAGGTGGTGTACATGGTGCCGAACGTCCACGCGCACTTGTCGGCGTTTTCATTGCCGCTGTTGTCGTACCAGGCGTTCAGGTTCGGATCGGTCATCGTCTCTTCCAACTCATGCGTGAGCACCGACGCCGCCCCATCCGCGCCCTTGTCGTTATTCGGGCTGGCGCCTTGGGCAATGCAGCCATTGGGACACTTCACCGCCGCATTTCCCACAAACGAATACTTAATCGGCTGACCCTTGATGGTGGCTTCCGTATGCCATCCGCAATACTGTGTGCAGAAGCCGGAAGTGGCCGTGACGTCAGTCCACGTCATAACGAAATAAACGCCCTGAGGGTCAAGTGGCAGGCTACCGGAAGGCACAATGGAATTCGAGACAATCTGCTGAATCTGCGCATCGCTCAGATTCTTGCCGAGCGAATAATTGTCTGAAGTTTGGCCGGCCAGAGCAACATTGCCGGTGACGATGTTATTGGCGCCGTCGTAGTAGGTGGAATTGATCTTCAGATAAGGAGAAGCGCTCAGCGACGAAACCAAATTCGTGAGAATCAGCTTAGAGCTGGGAACCCAACTGCCATACCAGATCAGGTAAACATTTGGCGTGCCCAACATCACCTGGCCCCCATGGTAAAAAATGCCATTGCCAGCCGTGCCGGAGCCATTCAGTCCACGCAGAGCGTCTGCATTGATCATCGTCTTGTGATCCACGCGGGGGGAAGGGTTGATCTCTTGTGAGAAAAGCTGTCCCCCGAAAGTGGCCGCGGAAACAACCGCAAAAATCGCCGTGGAAAGAAGACGCTTGTTCGTATAACGCATTAGTTATCCTCAGTCTAACCTAGCTGTACGTACGCGACATTACACTTCTGCTCGCGTAAGCGTGAATTGTTTCACAGTACTAGTATCAAAGCAATACTGAATTTGAGTGACAGTTTACGTACCCTTTCAGTTGATATGCGAAACTGTCACGATCGGGACAAAGGCTGCTAAAAAGAACCGTAAACTGATCCTCATGCGCCTTTCGAATAATCTGCCAGGGTCCTTTGTCTCACTCTTTTCTCTGGCGATTTTAGCTAGCCTCTCTCTCGCCACCGCCGCCGCTCCCGCCAAACCCATTGTCTTGAAGGCTGCGCGCCTGTTCGATGGCGAGTCGAATTCACTCGTTATGCCGGGGCTGATTGTCACCGCTGACGGAAAAATCCTCGCGGTTGGTCCAAAAGCCGCCATACCCGCGGATGCCCAAATTATTGACCTGGGCGATGCGACGCTCCTGCCTGGCTTCATCGACGCCCACACGCATCTCTCCGGCGATTACAACGAAGATTGGAAAGCTGCCCTCATCGACGGTCTACAAAAGCCTGTTTCCGAGCTTGCGCTGGACGCGATCCCGAACGCGAAAATCACCCTGATGGCCGGGTTCACCACCGTTCGCGACGTCGGCTCCGGCGACTTCATTGATGTCGGCCTGCGCAATGCCATTCGCGACGGCATTGTGCCTGGCCCGCGAATGCAGGTTTCCGTCCATGCGCTCGGTTCTACCGGAGGGCACTGCGACGATCAGGCGGGCTTTCGCTACAACCTGTTCGGCAAAGAATCGAATCTGGAAGTGGGAGTGATCAACAGTCCCGACCAGGCGCGCGCGGCGGTGAGACTGAACGTGAAATATGGCGCCGACGTAATCAAGACTTGTGCTACCGGCGGCGTCCTGAGTCTTACCGATGACGTGGACACTCCACAACTCACGCAAGCCGAATTGGACGCTTTGGTGGACGAAGCCCACGCACTACGCAGGAAGACGGCGGCACATGCCCACGGTGCCAGCGGTGCCCTTCGCGCCATTCGCGCGGGCATCGATTCCATCGAACACGGTTCATTTCTGACCGACGAGGCACTCGACCTGATGAAGGAGAAAGGCACCTATCTGGTTCCCACGTTGATGGCCCCCTACTGGCTTGCCGACCGCCTGGAGCACGGCACTTACTATCCGCCCGCCATTGCCGCGAAAGCGCGCCTGGCGATCCGCAGTATCGATGCCATGATCGCCAAAGCCGTGACCAAGGGTGTCAAGATCGGCCTCGGAACCGATGCCGGCGTTTTCCCCCACGGACGAAATGCGCACGAGTTTGCGCTGCTGGTGAAGGCTGGCATGAGCCCGTTGAACGCGCTGAAAGCAGGCACCAGCGTGGATGCCGAGCTGCTTGGCCTGAGCTTACTGATTGGGTCTTTGGAGAAAGGCAAGTCGGCCGATATCGTCGCTGTACCGGGAAATCCGCTCACCGACATTACAGCCACGGAGCGCGTCTTGTTCGTGATGAAAGAGGGAACGGTATACCGCGATGACGCGCGCGGGAGTATTAAATAATATTCTCAATAAATCGGCCGAGTTGTTCTGATTTTTCTTGGAATATCATTGAAACGTGATTTGCGATAGCCCGGCCTTGCGAGTAGTTGTAGTGCTGGGAATGCACCGCTCCGGCACCTCGCTGTGCATGAACATTCTGGCGCTGCTGGGCGGTTCGCATCAGTGCCGACATGCTGCCCGCGAACGAATTCAACGAGCGCGGCTTTTTTGAATCGCGCGAAATTTTGCGCTTGAATGAAAGCATCCTCCGCTCCATCGGCTTGACGTGGCACAGCATCCCCCCTGCCGGTTTTCACGAAAACTGGATTGACGATCCGGCCATTCAAGACGTCAAGCACCAGCTCATTTCGCTGATCCGCGATCGCGCCACATCGGGCCCTGTCCTATGGGGATTCAAAGATCCGCGGGTGTGCCTGCTGCTGCCCCTCTACACTCAAATTTTCCGCCTCTGCAACGTGGAGCCCTTCTACATCCTCTGTAGCCGGAACCCAGGCGCAATTTCGCTGTCGCTACAGCGGCGCAATCGCTTCGCACCCATCCTTTCCGAATTGCTATGGATGGACCACACCGCCCGAGCAATCGCAGGCGCCGGCAGCCACTTAAAAGCCGTAGTTGAATACGAAGGTTGGTTCGAGAATCCAAAGGACCAGATCCGGCTTCTGACGCAGGCGCTGAATCTCTCAGGCGCTGAAGAGGCAACTCCGGAAGCGGTGATCGCGCGCGAGTTGGACCACGGTCATGGTGCTTCCGAGCCCTATGCACTCAGCAGCACACAGGCAATCTACAGCTTGCTTCGTGAGGGCAAGTATCAAGCGGTATTGGACGAAGTAGCCAAAATTCGGCGAGCGCTGAGCCTGGGAATTCGTCCCGCCGCCGCTCTCTGCCAACTCTATTGGCGCACTGCGGAATCGAATCACTTCTCCGAAGCGAACAGCTATCTGGTTTACATAGACAATCTTCCTTTTCGCCGTGTGGCGCATTTACTGGTGCCAAGTGGCGTTCACGGTCTTACCGGTCTTCGGCTGGACCCGGCGGAATCCTCCGGCAGCGCTTACCTCTACGCCATGCGGCTTTTCGACACCGGGGGCAGCCTTCTGTGGGAATGGGATGGCGGCCCCGATATCCTGCAATGGCAACGCTCCGGGATCACGCTCACGCCGACCGCCGATAGCCATAAGGTTCTGGCCAACTTCGACGGCAGGGATCCCCATCTACTCATTCCTCTCGCGGATGCCCAATTGGGGACGCTCTCGGCGGGGGGAGGAGTTTTCGCATTCCAGTTCTCCTGGCTGGTGAAGACGGAGGCGGCTCCTGTGCCCGAAATGGAATCGGAGCTACATAAAACTCTCACCGCGTGCCAACTCTTCTGGCGTACCAAAGGCCTGAACTGTTTTACCGAAACAAATAGCTACCAGGTGTTTGTCCAGGCATCAGCCGGACGGCATTTGGTAAGGCTCGCTATCCCGTCCGCGCTACATGGTTTAAGCGGCCTTCGACTGGACCCAGCCGATTCAGCGGGAGTCGCGCACTTGTTTTCCCTCAAGCTTTTCGATGCAAGCGGCCACCTCGTGTGGGAGTGGGACAGACAACTCGCTTCCTTGCAAACTGGCCACAAGTCGAATGTGAAGATGTTGCCGCACGTGGAGCAGGCCGGGGTTCTCGCGTATTTCGAAGACTGCGACCCCGCGCTGGACCTGCCGATCGCCGAAGAAGACCTGCGCCATATCTCCGGCATAGGTGGCGTTTTGGAATTCGGTTTCGCGTGGCTGGGAATCGATTCGCCGACCCGTTGCAAGAGTTGCGATTGCGATGCCGCTATACGCGAAACGGAGTCCGTCGCGGCGACATCAGATCTGCCCGCAATGCGGAAGGCTTTAGCAGTAGAGTCGGTAATTCACGGCACGGCGAAAACTTAGGTCGGCACCAGCGCAGAAGTGTCGAAAAAGGATTTCACTCGCCTTGGCCGACAACTGGTGCACCCGGCTTGATTCGAACATGCGACCTTCTGATTCGTAGTCAATAAGCGACTCATTTAAAGGACTTATTATAGAGTGATACGAGTTGATAGCCGAGTTCCTTAAGTGCTTCAATCGCATGGAGTTCGCACCGGCCACAAGCAGGACATTCTCACTCAGTACTAATCCTGCTATGCATGTAGTGGGCACACTATAGGGCACAGTCATAAAATTCTCCCAAACATTTCTTGCTGATCGCGTGCGGCGGCGGGATAATCAAATTGCCGTCTAGCCCGGCCAGGCGAAACGTTGGAACCCTTGCTCACCGGCGGCAACTCTACCTTCTAAGGGATCGCGCAAACAGGGAGACAATGGAAGAACAGGCGGCGTACTCCAAATATTTTTATAGATTCAATTACCTCGACTCTATACGTAATGTGAATAGTGGCGTTCTGGCCAGCCTTTCAGCTGACTGTTACCCGGCGTTTCTAGACCTTGTCACCGTTCTTGACCCAGACGAGTCTCCCGACACGTTTGAGAGGCATCTCCGAGCGGCAAGACTGGGTTCGGGATATTATCCGCAGATAATATTGAAAGACAGCAGCGCGCTCTTATAACTATCTTGCGGCCGCCAATTGATCGCTTACGGGACTGGGCTGGTGATGCCATCCGTCTTCTTACTTGGAATCCGACTCGGATAGGGGGATTGCCTTCCGTGGTTGCCTCAACACTCTTGGCATACCAGCCATGTTTGGGTAACGCGATTCTGGTTGCGCGAGTACCAATGGTCAAACTCCGCACCGTTCAGGCGCTCATTGCTGGAACAGACGGGCTCCAACTGGCAGCACGGGCACAACCCGTTCCGGCGGCTACCTATCGCGAGAATGTGAATCTCTTGAGCGCGGCGGGAAAGCGGCCGGCGCTGTACTGGCAGGTTGGCTTTAATGTCCTTCAGTTCCGCAGAAAGGTTCCGCTGCCCGGCGTGGATCGATTCCACGCGATCACGAACCACTTCCAACATCCGGATTAGCGGGAGCTGCTCAGGCGCGTGAGGCGTGGCCACCGGTGCCGAGGTAACAAGTTGTAAATTTGCCTGCGGTGATAGATCCCTGTTCTGAAGTCCAGCAGTCCTCATATAGTATGTTGGTTATGTTGACAACACTAAAAGCACAATCCATACATACCACCATCTATTTGTAGTGTCAACACAAGATTTGTGGTATATATCGATTAGATGGGATCGGATAAGCCGCTGTTAAACTTCATAGTTGATGCGAATCTACTGAAGCGGTTAGATGATTTCCGGTTTAAGCACCGGTTTGAAAGCCGAGCCGGGGCCATAAAGTGGCTACTCGGCTGGGCATTGGATAAGAAGCCAATTCCTGAACCGGAAGAAAAGCGCCAGAACGCCGGGGACTGACAACTGTGCCCACCAGCCGGGGAGAAGGCGGAATGATCGAGGTCGAAGATGAAAGT
>Ga0123338_10003743_pt1 | contig 13551 bp, 7 predicted proteins | sample grotaG_FD_89793 | JGI IMG/M metagenome (GOLD analysis project Ga0123338, IMG submission 89793) | Glacier valley bacterial and archeal communities from Borup Fiord, Nunavut, Canada, to study Microbial Dark Matter (Phase II) -... | ecosystem: Environmental > Aquatic > Freshwater > Ice > Glacier ... | reverse complement strand
GGATGCGCTCCGCTGTGTCGATACGGACGTTCTTCGGCTTCAGATCGCCGTGAATCACACCTGCCACGCGAAGGTTTTCCAGCATCTCGCAAAGCTCAAGCGCGATGACTGCGGCCCGGCCCGGCGGAAGGGCGCCTTCATAAAGAATGGCTGAAAGATCGCGCCCTTCTACGTATTCCATTTCCACGGCCAAGTCACCAGAAATCTCGCCGTACCAGTACACTTTCGTGACGCGCGGATCTACGCTGGAAAGCCGCCGTTCCAGCTCGGCCCCGGTTCGCTCCGCATTGATTTTTTCTTCGCCTTCTGTACCCGGAGCGCGGCGAACACGCTTCACGGCGACATCCCGGTTGCCGAATTCATTGTGAGCCAGGAAGACCTCGCCCATCGATCCGCTACCCAGGTAACGGATGATGCGAAACCCGCCCCACTTATCGCCCGGGTTCAACGGAGTTTCCTTCCTGCACGGGATTTGCCGTGTCTTTCAGAACGATGCTGCCCACCCGCGAATGCCGGAGCGAACCGGTAGAATTGCCAAGAAACTCAACGGCGCCGCCCGGCACGCTCACGTTGTCCAGATCCACACGCGAATTGTTCACTGAAATTCCACTGGTGGAAACACCGGCTACCGAGGCGTACTGGAGTTGATGCGCGATAATCCCTCCATCCAGGTGCGCAGCGTCCGTGCCACGCAGGCGCGTGCCATCTTTGAGCACGACTTTCTCGGGATAGTGGCCTGGGTCCACTTCTACGGCGTCTCCCGGCTCAGCGCGCATCACAGCTTCAGCCACTGTCACAAAACCACCACTACCCACACGGAGTATTCGTGGTTGATGAGAGGGAGGCTTATTCCAGTACTGCATGCCATAACCAGCACCGAAAGCAATTAATAGCGCCGGCACCGCCCAGAGAAGCTTCCAGTTTTTTCTCCGCAAAGGCAGCGGCACCGGTTCAAGTACCGCCGCCGCTGAAGATCCTGTAAAGGCCGCGCCTTCTACAAGTACTGCTGAAACATTGTCCTTGCCGGTGGCAATCGCTTCCGCCACCAGAGTCTGCAAAGCCTGGTCAGGGCTGCCCGCATGAGTCTCAATGACCGAAGCAAGCCGCCGTGATGGCACCACATCACTTAGGCCATCGCTGCAAATCAGCAAGGCATCGCGCTCACCGAACGGAACGCTGTAGATTTCGACAAAGTCGGGGTCATCAGGAGTTCGCGGGGCGGACCCCACATCACGGTACACCTCATTCCGGCGCGGGTGGCGCATTGCGGCGTCTTCTGTAAGCTGGCCAGCGTCTTCACGTTCCCCTACAGGCGAATGGTCTCTTGTAACTTTCTCGATCTTGCCTCCGGAAATTTTGTATGCGCGGGAATCGCCGACGTGTCCCACGGTGGCAGTGCCGTTTTCGAGAACAGCAACAGTCAGGACACAGGCCATACCGTTCCAGGCGGAATTATGTGTTGCAGCTTCGTAGATGGCATTATTCGCCAAAGCGATCGCTTCACGAATGCGCAAATCGGGCGATTCCGTGGGACGTTCCAGTCTGCCGCGCATGGTTTTCACGGCAATTTCCGCAGCCTCTTCGCCTGCCGCCTGTCCACCCATCCCGTCCACCACCAGGTATATGCCGCGTTCAGCGTCAATGTGGTAACGGTCCTCGTTGTTGCCCCGGACGTTGCCTTGTTCGCTGATTCCGGCAGACAGCACTCGAGTCATTTACGCCTGTTTGCGATGAAAGACAGCCAGTAGAATAGCGGCGGCCAGAAACACCGGTGTAAAGATGTGACTTGCCTGGAACAGAGTCTTCACTTCCGCGCCGCCCGGAACTGAATCTCCAGCACGCCGGCCAGACCGATCTTGGCCTTGGGGGGCAGCAGAATCTCAAGGTTATTGTCAGTCTCGCTGCCGCCGGCACGCTCAATCGAAGGCGGCACGCGTTTCCCATCGAGCGTAGTGCCGTAAGTGCTCAGGTCCTTCAAAAAGAACTTGCCCGATTGCGAATCATGCCGCACCTGCAAGTGCTCGCGGGAGACGTCCTGCTTCGAATACAACTTCAAGTCCACCCAGCAATCGGACGCGCCCCTGCCGATCTTGATTCGGTCTTTGGTCATTTCGTACTGCTGCGTGCCCCGCTCGTCAGTGTATTCCAGCGTGGCAAACACCATGCCTGAAGGCTTACGAGTCATCAGGTTGGGGCTGCGAGCTGTTTCGGTGGTGGTCTGGGTCAAGCCGGACGCACGTTTGCGGGTGATCCGCACTGTGTCGGTCCCCACGCGCTCGTCTTCCATGTTTTCCTGCGCTTCCGCCGCAGGGGCAAATTCCGATTGAACGATGAGCGGATTCTCTTCGGCATCGTCATCGGTATTTTCGTGGAAGTCGATCACCCAGCCATCGCCGATTACTTCGTAACGCCTCTGGTTCTGTGGGAAACCCGGAATTCGGAGCTTGCGTTTATTTAGCTGCGCCAGCTCTTCATTCAGCGCCCGTTGCGCTTCCAGCTTCGTGCGCTCCAGTACCGGCCCAAGCCGTTTCAGATCGCGCCCGCCCAGATAGACCTGGAACACACTGCGAACCAGATTCGAATAGCGCATTTCAAGAATTTCAGCACGAAACTCAATCAGGATCAGATCAATAATTTCCGCGGGAGTAACCGGCTGCACGTCCACTGATGTATCGTACCGCTTGAGGCGCAAACGCAGTTTGCGGCTTCTGTCACCCTCACCAGCAATCGGGACTGCACCATCCCCTGAGATCGATATAGGAGATGTAGCGAGTTAACCCGTGTTGCGGGTTTACAGAAACCGGGTCCGGTTTAGTTGACAGTTTAAAAAACCGGGCAGGGGTGATGTTTCGTTACCGTTTTAGATATACTCATGGCCACTATCTGGAAGACTTTTGAGCTTTTCACATGATCCGGAAGTATTCACCACACAACAGAAGTATTGCCGCTGTAGCCGAAACAAATTCTGAAACTTGCGAATTACCATGCGGACCAAAAATGAAAGTGAAAGTAGCCGTTTTCGCCGTCATGCCGCATCGTGGAAGAAGACGCTTAACGCAGTTCGGAATTATGTTACATACTTCGTTGCAACAGTGATCGAACCTTGAAATAGTCAACGGCCAGGAAGCCGAAAGGAGTTGTCGCCATGCGTTTGCGATTTACTGGATGTCTGTTGTTCTACTTTTGGTCAACGTCCTTAATCTTCGCTCAAGGGTTCGGGACAATCAGCGGCATCATTTCCGATCCGTCAGGCGCATCGCTTGCCCAAGCGACTGTGCTTGCCACAGAGGTGGCAACCGGGCTATCGCGCTCCAGCGTGGCGAGCCAGGATGGATATTTCGTCTTGAATTCCTTGCGACCCGCGGAATACATTCTGAACGTGGAGCACCCAGGTTTTGAAAAGTTCAGGCAGACAGGCATCACGCTGCTGGCGAATCAAAGTTTGACCATTAACGTCTCGATGGCCGTCGGTTCAACGACGGAAAGCGTGACAGTGAATGCGAGTGCCGCGCAAGTAGATACAACCACTGGAACTCTGCGGCAGGTTATCGATTCATCGAGAATGATCGAGCTACCTCTGAACGGCCGCAATGCAGCCCAATTGACCACGCTGGTGGCCGGAGCGGTTACCGCGCCTTCGAACAACGCTGACCAAGGTCCAACGAAAACGTTTCCGGCCGCGGTGACGATATCAACGAATGGGTCCCGGGAGAACCAGGTTGGGTACCTTCTCGATGGCGTCCCCAACGTGGATGTGATGAGTAACGTGAACCAGCCTTTTCCGTTTCCAGATGCGCTCCAGGAGTTCAGCGTTCAGACAAGCAATTACAATGCGGAGTACGGGCAGAACGCTGGTGGGGTTGTGTCGATCGTAACGAAATCCGGGACTAACGGATATCACGGAGACGCGTTTGCCTTTTTAAGAAATGCAGTGCTTAATGCGCGAAACTTTTTTGCGTCCAGCCGCGATCCGCTTAAGCGGGCGCAATTTGGGGGTACCTTCGGAGGCCCGCTTTTAAAGGATCGGACGTTCTTTTTCGCTGGCTACCAGGGCACGCGTATACGCAGTACGGAGGGCGGCCTTCACGCCTTCGTTCCAACGGATGCAAACCTAGCGGGGGACTTTTCCGCGATGCTGCAGGCCGGCAATCCGAACAATCCGTTGGGAAGGGTTGTGACGATCAAAGATCCGTTGACGGGTCAGCCGTTTCCGGGGAACATCATCCCCATAACCCGCTTCGATTCCGCATCGATGGCCCTCACAAAGTACCTGCCTCGGTCTGGCGGGGCGGGCGGAGTCTTTTTCAGCCGTCCCATCGCTCAGGATTTCGATGAGTACCTTATACGGGGAGACCACAGCATCTCGGCTAACGATCGGCTGTCCGGCCGTTATAACTCGAACCGTTATCAGGGAATTCCGGATTTCGGCGGCAACCTTGCTGCTTATAAGGACGGATCCACCATCACTTCGAAAAATGCCGTCCTTCAGGAAATTCATATCTTCGGGCCGCACTTATTGAATGACTTTCGGTTCGGATTTGCCCGTACCGTTTCCAGTCGGCAGCCACCTTCAGACACGCCAACTGTGCGTGACTTTGGAGTAAACATCTTTCAACCGCCGGTGAATACGATCCAAAGTCTTTCCGTTTCCGGCTACTTCAGTACAGGCGATAACCCCACCGCCATCTTTCCACGCACCAGCTTTTCGTGGACGGACGATGTGCGTTGGGTGCGCGGCCGCCACAGCTTCGCTTTCGGCGGTTTCGTGGAACGGGACCGCTTGAACATGGTAAATTCTCTGGGCCAACCGGGCAGCTTTAGCTTTTCCGGCGATACCACCGGGTCGGCTCTGGCGGATTTGCTGCTGGGACAGTTACGAACATTCGGCCAGGCGTGGGGTCAACACGTGAAAAATCGCTACTTGATCATCAATGTTTATGCGCAAGATACATTTCGCGTAAGCAATCGCCTGACTCTGAATTACGGGCTGCGGTACGAGCCTTCTCAGGTGTGGCATGACGCGTTCCATCAGAACGAAGTATTTCAGGCAAAACTATTCGCGCAAGGAGTGCGCTCCACCATGTTCCCAAACGCACCTCCGGGCCTGTTGTTCTCAGGAGATAAGGGGGTGCCTGAATACGGTACAACGGGCGACTACATGAACTTCGCTCCGCGGTTAGGGTTCGCTTATGACGTATTCGGCAATAGCAGGACCAGCATCCGCGGCGGCGGCGGAATCTTTTATGACTCGCGTGTTCCGGCTTTCTCCAATAATCGCGAACTGGGCGCGGCGCCCTATGCCAGCTCCGTTTCGCTTACTACGCCGAAGGGACCATTCAGTAATCCTTATTTGGGCATCACAAATCCGTTCCCGGCCCAGTTTCCGCCGCTTGCGAGCTCCATCTTTTCCTCGCCAGTGCAGGTTTACAGTTGGGACCCTTACAGCAAATTCACTACGCCGGTAAATTATAACTGGAACGTGGCAGTTGAGCAGGAGTTGAAGCATGACTGGCTGGCGCGTATTGCGTATGTCGGTTCTCGAGCGAACCACCTTACTGTAACGGTGGAACAGAATCCGGCCGTCTACATTCCGGGAAGCCCGCTCACGACAGACCAGAGACGCCGATACCCCGGGTTCAGCAATATTTATCAGGCAAGCCAAGCCGGTAACTCCTGGTATCAATCCGCCCAGTTTACTTTGCAAAAACGGCTCTCTCGCGGATTTACCATATCGGCCAATTACACATTCTCAAAGAGTTTAGACAGCCTGCCCCAAGGCACAGATGCCGCCACGTTTGGAACAGCAGGTTTCTATACGCTCCCAATCTACTTGCAGGACTTCCAGAAATACGACCGGGGCCCGTCGGATTTCGATCACCGCCACGTGTTCGTAAGCTCCTATGTGTGGCAGGCACCGTCGCTTTCAGGAATGAATCGTGTATTGCAGGCCGTAGCCGGCAGTTGGGAAGTGTCAGGCGTAATCAGCGCACAATCCGGTGGCCCGTTGACGCTTTACGTGGGTAAGGATCAATCTCTGACCGGAATCGGAAAGGACCGGGCTCAACTGATCGGTGGCCAGGTCTATAAATCCGGACCTTGTGCCAACACCTCTCCATGCACAAGTTTTCTAAACGCGACCGCCTTTGCCCTTCCTGCGACGGGCACGTTTGGGAATGTAGGGAAAGGCGCGTTCACCGGTCCTGGCTTTTTCAACTGGGATACCGGGGTCTTTAAGAACTTTTCGGTAACCGACAGGTACAGGGTTCAGTTTCGAGGCGAGTTTTTCAACGTTCTGAATCACACTCGATTTTTGAACCCGGTCACGACGGTGACAGGCGCGGGCTTCGGCAACATTCTTAGCGCAAGTGATCCCCGCATTGTTCAACTTGCGCTGAAGGTCTTTTTCTAAACTATGAATCGACTCAGTTCTGTTTCTTTGCTTTTCGTTGTGGCAGCTTTTCTTGCATCGGCACAGCCGGAGAAACCAAAAAACCCGCTCGGTGACTCGCTTCAGATTGTTGCGGAAGGCCAGGCAATTTATAACAAGACCTGTACAGGTTGCCATGGTAGGGACGGCGGGGAGGGCGATCGCGCACCCTCGCTCGATGCGAATCGGCGTTACTTCCGCCTAAGCGAAGCGGCTATCTTCGAGGCGGTAAAAAATGGAATTGCGGGCACCGCGATGCCTTCGTCGGGCCTGCCGGACAAAGAGGTCTGGAAGACTGTAGCGTTTATTCGAAACATCCGTGGCACGGCTTCGGACAACATTGTTCCTGGCAATGTGCAGAGTGGTATGGCGGTATTTACAGGGACAGGCGGTTGCGTTAGTTGCCATATGATTCGGGGTCAGGGCGGCACCATCGGACCGGATCTGTCGAGCATCGGTGCCCAGGTAAGCTTAAAGAAACTGCAGGACTCTCTCACAAAAGAGCGGCCCATCCCGAATGGATACCGCCCGGTTTCGGTCACCACTCTTAAAGGCGAAACCATTCAAGGCGTGGCCCGGAATAGCGACGCGTTTTCAATTCAGCTTCTTGACCGGTCCGGGAAGTTGCATATGTTCGACAGACAAGAATTGCAAGGCGTGATGTATGGAGAGCACTCTCTGATGCCGCACGATTTCGACAAGCGGCTGACTTCTGAGGAGTACCGTGATTTAATTGCGATGCTGAGCAGCCAGGCGCGAACCAAAGTGAAAATGATCCAGCAAGGCGAAAATGAGGTGGGCCGATGAGGATACAAAGATTCGCCATTCTGACGTGTAGTGCCGTGGCGTTGATCGCCCAGGTAAGCGACATGCAGCTCCGTGAGGCGAATTCCGCGAATTGGTTACATTACAACGGCAGCTATGACAGCCGCCGGCACAGCGCCCTGAACCAGGTCAACACCACGACGGTGGATGCACTGGTTCCTAAGTGGGTGTTCCATGTGCCCGGGGCAACTCATCTGGAAACCGTGCCGATAGTGGTCGATGGCGTGATGTACGTGACGCAGCCGAACGAAGTTTACGCACTGGACGCACGAAGCGGAAGGCAGATTTGGGACTACCGCCGCATTCCCGCCCGGCAGAAAGGCCCGAACCGTGGCGTTGCCGTGTGGCACGACAAGGTCTACATCACCACTCCGGACGCTTACTTGATTGCGCTTAATGCTGCTAGCGGAAACGTGATTTGGGAAACTAAACTGGCCGAAGCCAACGATGGTTACTGGTCCCCCGCCGCCCCACTGGTGGTGAATGGGAAAGTGATTGCGGGAATTGCGCCTAGTGACCATGGGTTGAACGGATTTCTGGATGCATATGACGCCACGACCGGTGAGCGCCTGTGGCGTTTCAATCCGATTCCGCGGCCGGGAGAGGCGGGCTCCGAAACCTGGGCAGGCGATTCGTGGAAACAGGCGGCGGGGATACCTGGTTAACCGGCAGTTACGACCCCGAACTGAACCTGCTCTATTGGGGCATCGGAAATCCCGCGCCGGATTTCAACGGAGACGTTCGCAAGGGCGATAACCTATACACCGAGTGCGTTGTCGCGCTCGATCTCGATACCGGTAAGTTGAAATGGTATTTCCAATTCACGCCTCACGACACTATGGATTGGGATGCGGTGGAAATTCCCGTCCTGGTGGATACCATGTACCAGGGCCAAGCGCGCAAACTGATGGCGCACGCGGATCGCAACGGATTTTATTATCTCCTGGACCGGGTCACAGGGAAATTTCTACAAGGCGCGCCCTTCGTTCACCAATTGAACTGGGCCACGGGTTTAACTCCTGAAGGTCGGCCCATCCGCATTGCTGGAATTGAACCCAGCTTGAAAGGCACGAAGGTCTGTCCTGCAGCCATCGGTGCTGCAAACTGGCAATCGCCCGCTTATAACCCGGATACCGGTCTGTTCTACGTGGTCGCGCAAGAAGGCTGCGGCATGGCTAACAAGTCGACAGAAACGTTCCGGCCCGGCGGGTTTCAGTATCGCGCTACCGGGGATGTCGATATACGGGATGATTCGTGGAAAGTTTATGTCCGAGCGCTCGATCTCACGACCGGCAAGCTTCGTTGGGAATCGGAGCGCATCGGCTCAGCAGGATTCGGAGGCGGCCTACTTTCCACAGCGGGCGGGTTGCTCTTCTCTGGCGAATTGAATGGCCAGTTTACAGCCATGGATGCCAAGACGGGAAAAACAATCTGGCATTTTTACACTGGCCAGCAAATTACTTCGCAGCCGATTACCTATGGCGTGAACGGAAAGCAGTATGTGGCAGTCGCGTCTGCGTCCGATGTCCTCAGCTTCGGTCTGTTTGAGCCGGCGAAAGCAGGTTCAAAATGAAGGGTCGGCGAATTTGTACTTTGCTGATCGCCCTGAGCGCAGCTGCGCCGTCGTTTGCTCAGAGCCGTTTCTCCATTACGGACGAGCCGGCTGCCGGACCCGGAACACCGCACGTTATAGTTCTTCGGGACAGCGTCGCCGGCGTGGAAGCGGCAGTTGCACCGACAGAGGGCGGGGAACTGAGCAGTTACCGGGTGAAGGTAAAAGGGGAGTGGACCGAGTTTCTGTTTCACGCGCGCGATTATTCGCCCGGCCCCGGCTTCAAAGGCAAAGGCCCATTGCTTTGGCCCGCCGTGGGTGCGCAGTACCCTGTCGGGACCATTCCAGAAACCAGTTGCGGCCCGGGCCCCTACCCGGTGGATGGCAAAACGTACACGATGCCGTGCCACGGCTTCGCGAAGAATTTTCCCTGGAGTGAAGTTAACCGGTTAGTGGATAAAAACTTTGCGCGCGTGACGCTCGAATTCAAAGACTCTGAGCGAACGCGCGCCGCGTATCCGTTTGCGTTCCAAGTGCTCGCCACCTACGAAGTTTCGGGAGGCCATCTCACAGTTGACTACACCGTGAAATCTGGAGCCTCGAACACATCCGAAATGATGTTTTCAATCGGCAACCATATCGCGTTCAAATTGCCATTTGTAAAAGGGACGGATCCGGCTCAGATGACATTCGAAACAGCAAGTACGGTTCAACTGCTGCGAAACCCGAAAGGCGTGCTGAGCGGGGAAGCGAAACCGCGATCCTTTCAAACACCCGAGGCGCTCGGCGCGTTTGACGCGCGCGTGGCCATCCCACTCGCCGGATACCGAAGTCAGCCTTATGCACGGCTAGTTGATCCTCAAGGCGTGTCGCTTCGTCTCACTCAGCAAGCAAGTTCAGCAGCTCCAGAACCGCTGGTTCGATTCAACGTCTTCGGCGGACCACAAACAGGATATTTTTGCCCGGAACCATTCTTCGGTATTCAGAATTCCTTAAACCTCGGCAAGGGGTTAGTCAAGCTGGCCGCTGGGAAAGAGTGGAAATGGCGGCTTGAATTGCAGGTTGACGGTCCGCCGCCAACGCTTAAGTCATCCGCTGGCATCGAAAAGTTCGGCGGTGACTTTGGATTTGTAGAAGGGCCCGTTTGGGCGAAAGCAGGATATTTGATTTTTAGCGACATCTACAATTCGCGAATCATGAAATCGGCTATGCCGAATCGAGCGGAGATCTACCGCAACTACACCAATTCAGCTAATGGAAACACGATGGATACCGAAGGCCGTCTCTATAGCTGCGAGCGGGATGGTCGCCGGGTCACCCGAATGGAAAAGGACGGTCGCCTGACTGTAATCGCGTCAGAGTGGCAGGGCAAGCAACTGAACTCTCCCAACGACGTGGTGGTCCGGCGCGACGGTCATGTTTATTTTTCAGACCCCGCTTCCAAAGCCGTTTTGGAGCCTCAGGAACTTGGCTTCAACGGCTTGTACCATGTCACTCCGCAAGGGAAGCTATCTTTGATCGATTCTAAGATGGCGCGTCCCAACGGAGTTGCGTTTACGCCTGACGGCCGAACCTTATACGTCGCGGATTCTCAGGAAAAGACGATTCTCGCTTTTGATCTTGATGGGGAGGGAAATGCCTCCCGCGGGCATTCATTCATTGGGGGCATTGATGGTTCACCTGATGGCTTGCGCGTTGCGGCAAACGGCAATCTATATATTGCTTGCCGCGGGATCGCCATATATACCCCAGCCGGCAAGTTCATCAGCATGATGGAATTCCCGGAGACGCCGGCCAACTGTGCTTTCGGCGATGCCGACCTGAAGACCCTGTACGTGACGGCTCGAACGTCGGTGTACCGTGTGCGCATTCCCGATCAAGGTTCTTTGCAGTACTGAATCATCGTGGCAAGGGAGAATCTCATTGAATCGTAACGTCCAAGTCTCCGCACTCAGCGTTTTTTTGTTTTCCCTTTTCTTGCTACCCATGGAAGCGGCGCAAAAAGTAGCTGTTCTCACCGATATAGGTTCAGGCTTACCGGCCGCGCACGGTGTCGAAGTACTTCGTGAATCGCTACGCGCGAAGGGCATCGATATCGTAAATACGGCCACCGGTGCGGATTACCAGATCGTCATTGGTGGAAGTGCTGCGGAAGCGGCGGCGCGCACAATGAAGGGGAACAGCATTACGTTGCCTAAGACACCGGAAGCGCTCGCCGTCTGGCGCGGACGGATCGGCAACAAGCCGGGTATCGTCCTTGCGGGCGCGGATTCCCGGGGCTTAATGTACGCGGCCCTCGATACGGCTGAGAAAGTCGCGGCATCGAGCGCGAACAATCCTTTCGAATTGGTTGCGGAAATATCCGAAACACCGTATATCGCCGAGCGCGGTATTTCAACCTACACCATGCAGCGCGCTTACTTCGAGCAGCGTCTCTACGACGAGAAATACTGGACCCGTTACTTCGACATGCTTGCCGCGGATCGCGTGAACAGCTTCGTCGTGATCTTTGGCTACGAAGATGGCGGGTTTATGGCGCCCCTTTATCCGTATTTTTTCAACACGCCCGGCTTCCCTGGTGTGGAGATGGTGGGAGTCACGGCCGCCCAGCAAGAGAAGAACACCAAGGCGTTCCAGGCACTCATTCGAATCGCGCATGAGCGTGGCATTGACGTGACCGCCGGCATTTGGGACCACATCTACCGGGGCGGGGTACAGGCGGGCGGCATTCCCGGCGCCTCGGACAACGCGGGAAAGCGAGTCCCGGGCCTGGTCTATGGAGTCACTACAGAGAACCTGTCCGCGTACACCAAAGCAGCGCTGCACAGTTTCGTTGAGGTGTTTCCGGAAATCGATGCAATCCAATTCCGTATGCATGATGAATCGGGATTGAAGCACGAAGAGATGCAGGCTTTCTGGCACGATGTCTTTTCGGCAATCAAACGAGACCACCCAAGCATGCGTCTTGACCTGCGCGCCAAAGAACTTCCGGACGCGGTGATCAACGATGCGGTAGGCCTGGGTTTGAAGGCCCGGGTCTCCACCAAGTACTGGATGGAGCAGATGGGCATGCCGTTTCATCCGACGCACATCAACGTGCAGAATCAAAAAGAACGCCGCCACGGGTATGCCGATTTGCTCCACTATCCACAGCAATATCGCATTCACTGGCAACTCTGGAACGGTGGCACAACGCGGCTGTTGCTGTGGGGAGACCCCAATTATGTGCGGCGCTTCGCGTCAAGCGTCCGGTTGTACGACGGCAATAGCTTCGAGGTGAATGAGATGCTCGCTACCAAAATGCTGGGCGAGCCCCAGGACGAAACTCCGCTTCAGATTCTAAATCCCAAGTATCGTTACTATGAGTATGAATTTGAACGGTACTGGCACTTCTATCGCGTTTGGGGACGCCTAACTTACAATCCTGGTTCGGAACCGACAGTCTGGACGCGGGAGTTCGAAAAACGCTTTGGCCCATCGGCGGGGCCGCACTTGGCGCAAGGGCTACACCTTGCGAGCAATGTGCTGCCGCGAATTGTGGCTGCGAGTTACCTCTACCAAAATTTCCCGACAACCCGCGGTTGGGCAGAGATGAATCGACAGGGCAGCCTGGCGCAATACGCAAACGAGGACGGAAGCGATACCCAGCAGTTCATGAATGTTCGGGAGGAAGCGAAGAGCATTCTCTCTGGCACCGATACGGCGATGCGCCGCCCCGAAGAAACCAGCCGCTGGTTCGCGAACACAGCAGAGGCCATTCTGGTTGAGGTGGCACAAGCGGAAAAAGGAATTGGTAATCACTCGGCGAATGAATTCAGATCCACCACAACGGATCTGAAAATTCTTGCTGGATTGGCGCGTTATCATTCGTGGCGGCTGCTGGCAGGAGTGAGCTACAACCTCTACAAGCAGTCCGGTGACGCGGCAGCCTTCGATGATGCGATCGCTTCGGAACGGCATGCCCTGGAATCCTGGAAAGCGATGGTCGATGCGGCTGGGGATGTTTACAACAAGAATCTTGCCTTCGGTGTTCACGCGGTCGGGTTCAGCCGGCATTGGGAAGAGGAGTATGCCCTAATGGGTCGGGATTTCGAGAAACTTCTGGCCGAACGGGTTAGTGTGACCGGCAAATTGGAATCCCGGCACGCCATCCCCATCCAGGCAATGCTGAAGCCACCGGTCGCTGAGTTATCCTCGGCGAAGCTGGCTGATCCCGGGCGGGATTTAATTGTGTCGGCCCGCATCCGCTCCGCTCCGGCAGCGAAGTCTGTTCGCCTCAGATACCGGCACGTGAATCAGGTAGAAGACTATCAAACCGCGGAGATGGCGCTCGATTCCAAAACAGGGACCTACGTCGGGCACATTCCAGGTTCATTTGTCGATCCCAAATGGGATCTGATGTACTTCGTGGAAGCAATCGGAAGTAATGGAGCCGGCCGCATGTATCCAGATTTAGAAGTGGAGACTCCCTACGTGTTAGTCACCACCCGGAGATAAATCAGAAACACCAGCCTTTGTTGGGTCTACTTTGTAGTGCAGTTTTAACGGCTCTGGTGCGATGTCGCGATTCGTGCCGGTCGAAGAACTGTTCAAAGGTCGGCACTTCGACCAGGAGATCGTCGTCCTATACGTCCGCTGGTACTTAAGTTTTAAGCTAAGCTTTCGCGACCTGGTCACGATGATGAGTGAACGCGGCCTCAAGATGGCGCACACGACGATTCTGCGGTGGGTACAACGGCGCTCTCCG
>Ga0123338_10003741_pt1 | contig 13554 bp, 11 predicted proteins | sample grotaG_FD_89793 | JGI IMG/M metagenome (GOLD analysis project Ga0123338, IMG submission 89793) | Glacier valley bacterial and archeal communities from Borup Fiord, Nunavut, Canada, to study Microbial Dark Matter (Phase II) -... | ecosystem: Environmental > Aquatic > Freshwater > Ice > Glacier ... | reverse complement strand
GCCCCAACCCGCCGCCCGCGGCTGACCAACTCCGTGCATGCGGCCGTCAACGGCCCGATGTTCCCGCCGTGCCCATTCACGACCAGCAACCGGTCGAACCCGGTCCGGTGCAAGCTGTCCGCCACGTCCGACACCAGCCCCAGGAAGGTCTGCAACGACAGCGACACCGTCCCAGGCCAAGCCAAGTGGTGCGGCGAGAACCCGAACGACGGCGGCGGCAGCACCAGCACGTGCGTGCCCTCGCACTGCTCCGCCGCCATCATCGCCACCCGGTAGGCAGACACCGTATCGGTATCCACCGGCAGGTGGTCGGCATGTTGCTCGCAGCTTCCCACCGTCAGCACCGGCAATGCCCCGGCGTCCCGAGCCGCCGCAATCTCCTGTCGGGTCAGGGCACCCCAGTCGTGCGTGCGTCGCCAACCGTCCATGCCGCCTGCCCCCATCCACTACTCCCCCAACTCCACGCTTAACCGCCGCAGCTCCGCTGTATGAGGATGCGCAATCCGCCCGGCCCGCAAGTCTTCCGTGGACAGCGCCTCCACAATCTCCCCGGCCTGCATCACCCCCAGCGCCGGGCACAGATGCGCCACCACGGCCAGGTTGTGGCTGACCAGAATGTAGGTCAGCCCACGTTGCGCCTGCAAATCCCGCAGCAGGTTCAGCACCTCCGCTTGCACCGACACGTCCAGCGCGCTCGTCGGCTCGTCCAGCAACAGCACGTCCGGCTCCGCCATCAACGCCCGCGCGATGGCCACCCGCTGCCGCTGCCCACCGGACAACTGGTGCGGATAGCGGAACCGCGTCGCCGGTGCCAATGCCACGTCCGCCATCGCCCGAGCGATCCGCGCGTCCCGGTCCGGCAACCCGTGCACCTCCAACGGCTCGCTGAGCGCCCGGTCCACCGTCTGCCGCGGATGCAGCGACCCATACGGGTCCTGGAACACCATCTGCACCCGGCGGAAGAACGCCCGGTCCCGCCGCGGCTGCAACGTCACCCCATCCAGCGCCATCCGCCCGGTCCAGTCCGGGTTCAGCCCGGACAGCGCCCGCAGCACCGTGCTCTTGCCCGACCCGCTTTCCCCCACCAGCCCAAAGCTGCCGCCCCGCGGCACCCGCAACGACACGCCCCGAACCACCTCGGTCGCGCCGAACCGCACCCGCAACCCCTCAACCTCGATCAATGAAGCCTCCTGCTCCCTTTGGCCGGCCGCGCCCGGGTTCTGCAAGCACCGGCGCAGCTCGCGCCCGCCTCATGAACTCCAACCACCCAACCATGCGCGGCACGTCCGGCCAAGGCGCGACGCCGCACCGCCGCACCGATCTAAAGCCCAGTTGGGCCACCCAGGCCTCCAAACAGGTGCAGCCTGAACCCCTGGTCCATTCACGGGAGAGGGGGGAGCAGAGGGCAGAGGGCGCCCTAGTTTGTCGGCTTGCCCTGATACGCCTGCACCGTCTGCCACGCCGCGCGCCGCAGCGTGCGCGCCGTGTCCGCGTCCAGCCCGGCAGTGTAGCTGTTCTCCTCCGGTGAGCGGCCGTAGAGCGCCGCATACGACGTGCTGGCTGCAAGGTAGCTGCCCGCCAGGGTCGGATGGCGTCTGTCCGGCTGGTACAGCTGCAGGTCCGGCCGTTCCGCCACCACGCGGGCAAAGGCCAGCCCGGCCGGGATCACCAGCGCGCCGTTATCGTTGCCGGCCGTGGTGTAGGCCTCGGCAAGTTGCGCCGTCATCTCCGGCCGGTCGGCATAGGCCCAGGACATGAACAGCACCGGCTCGGCGCCGTGGCGGCGGACGATCTCACTGTCCATGCGGACATAGCGGGTGAAGACGGCGGTGAACTCGGGGTTGATCGGGCACTGGCTGCAGTCCATCAGCACCACGGCGTCGTACAGCTTGGGTCCGCGGTTGTGGACGATGGTGTTGCTGGCGTCGAAGCTGTAGGTGCCGACGGCGCCAGGGCGGAAGTAGGACTCCAGGTCGTGCCAATCGAAGCCGGAGCCGCCCATGGTGATCATGGTGGCGCTGTAGGGTCGCGCATCGGCCAGCGGCGCGCCGCGGACCAGGCCCTGGACCAGGGCGGGCATGCCGTTGTTGTAGTAGAAGAAGCTGTTGCCGACCCACATGAACCGCGCCGCGCCCTGGTCCTGCAGCCGCGCGACCTTCGGCTCGGTTTGCGCCAGGGCCGCGGCGGCGCAAAGGACCGTCAGCAGGGCGGCCAGGATGGGCAGGCGGGCGGTGCGGCTGGGCATGGGGCGGCCTTATGGGGTGGGTCCGGCCAGGGTGCCAGACCCTGGGGTCCGGGAACAAGGACCGCCGCGCGGCGGCGGCTGATGCCGGGTGCAGGATTTGAACCCGCGACCTTCGGTTTACAAAACCGCTGCACTACCACTGTGCTAACCCGGCCCGCAATTATCCTACCACAGCCTGGCGCCGCACGGGAACAGGGGGCCGCAGCCCCCAGCCCAGCCCACTACACGAAGGCGCTCGTCGTCAGCCCCGTGATGCCCTGGAACGTCACCCGCGTGCCGTCCGACAGGGACAGCACGGTGCTGCCGCCGCCCACCGTCGCCCCCGCCAGCGCCGCCGCTGCACCGCCGGCATAACCCTGCAACGTCACCCGGTCGCCTTGCGCCTGGTTGAAGTCCACGATCGTCACCCCGCCGCCGGCCCGGCCGTTCGCAACCACGAACAGGTCCGCCCCGGCACCGCCCGACATCGTGGCCTGGCCACGCCCGGCCACCAGCACGTCGTTTCCCGCGCCGCCGAACAGCAGGTTGGCGCCACCGCCGGCATACAGCGTGCTCGCGCCGCCGCCAGCCGCCGTCAACGTCGCGTTGCCCGCAGCCGCCCCGACCATCACCGCGCCGCCTGCCCCGGCGAACAGCACGTCTCCGTTGCCGCCGCCGAACAGCGTCGCCGCACCCGTGCCGCCCACCAGGATGTTGCCCCCGGCCGACCCGCCGGAGAACACGCCGCCGCCCACGCCACCGAACACCGTGGCGCCAGCCGTGCCGCCGACGAAGATGCTGGCCTTGGCGCCGCCAATGAACGTCACCCCGCCGTCGCGCCCGAACACCGTGGCACCCTGCTGCACGCCCACCAACGCAGACCCGGCGCCGGCCACGATCGTGTCCGCACCGCCCTCGCTCAGCACAGTGCCCGCACCGCTGCCAAGGTTGAGCAGGTTGCGCCCCGCGCCGGTCACGTACGACGTGGCGCCAGCGCCACCCACCAGGGTGTCATCGCCGTCGCCGCCCAGCAGGGTCGTGGCGCCGTCGCCGCCGAACAGCGCCGTCGCCCCCTGCCCGGCGATGGCCGTGGCATTGCCGGTCGTAACCAAGGTGCCGCCTGCCTGGCCGCCCACCAGCGTATAGTTGGTCCCGGTCCCGAACAGCGCGCCCGCCGCCGTCCCACCGAGCGACGCCGCCGCGAACCCCGCCGGCAGCGCGAACACCGCGCCCGGCGCCTACGCAACGAAGCGCGCCACGTTGGTCCGCCCTGCCACCGGCGCCCCCAAGGTGGAAGCGCCCGGTGCCGAGAGCACGAGCGCATTGGCGCCGAGCAGGCTGCCGACGAATCCGGCGGACCGGCTGGACAGCCCCGCCGTCACCAGGAACGGGCTGCCCGCCGCCAGCACGCTGTCCGCGCGCACCGCCAGGTTCTGGATGCGCTGGTCCCCGTCCGTCCCAGTCTCGCCGATGTTGAATGCCGTGGCCGGGGTGGCATACCGCGACTTGAAGTACTCGGCCGTGGCGTCCTGCTCGGTCCCGGGTGCCGCGAAGGTGGACTGGCCGGCGCCCAATGCCGGGTTGTTCAGCAGGTCAACGCGGTTGGCCGCATAGGCGCCGATCGGGTTGCCGTCGCCGCCCACCGTGCCCGCCCCCGCGGTGGATGTCGCTATGAAGTCCAAGGTCACGACGCGGATCGGGCGCGCGGCGTCGCCCACCACCTGGCCGTCCGCCACGATCACGTCGCGGATGCTGCCGTCGTCATTCAGGATGGCCAAGTTGCGGACGCGCTGCCCGGCCGTCGTCGGCACGCCCTTGCTGTCCACGACCTGCGCCGTGCGCGTCGTGTCGTAGCTGACCTGCAGGCCGCCGACCTGCACGAAGCCGCCCGGCGTCTGGCCTGGCAGGATCAGCGACGCGCCGTATTCCAGCACCTGCTTCAACTGCTGCGCGGTGACCGTCACCAGGCTCAGGTTGTTGTTGAACCGCAGCGAGTTCTCGATGTCGAGCTGCGTGACGCCGCCTGCCGGCTTGTTGGCGGACGGGTTGGCCGCCGGTGGGATCGGCTTCGGGTTTGCGGGGTCGCTGGTGAAGGCGCCGATCACGTCGCGGAGGCCGCCGCCGTTCTTGAGGGACACGGCGGTGGTGGGGTCCACCTGCCGGGCCACGAACAGGTTGGCGTCGGCCGTAAGATCGCCGAGGCTGCTCTCCTGCTGGCGCACCGTCACGCGGTTGCCGTCCAGGTACACGTTCGTTTAGCCCTGCAGGTTGCCGTCCTTGACGTTGATCACCTTGCCGACCGCGCCGAACAGGTTCTGCACCAGCGCCGAACGGGACCCGGCAGCAAAGGGCACGGTGCCGCTGCCGGCATAGGCCGCCTGCACCACGGCGTCCGTGGTGGCGTAGCTGCCCGACACCGTGCGGTCCACGCTGGCGGGGATGATCTTGCCCTGCGCGTCGAACTGCACGACCAGCCGGCCGACATAGGCGTACTCGTTCTTCTCGTTCACCTGCAGGACGGTGTTGCCGTCCTTGTCCTTCAGCAGCGTCGGATAGTCGGACGCCACCCGGTCGCCGGGGCTTACGACGTCCGTGCTGTCGGCGAACAGCTCGTGGCTGCCGGCGGATATCACGACGTCCACGCCGGACAGCTTGGGGATCAGTTGCTGCTCAAGCTGGTACTCCTGCAGGTGGCTGGACAGCACGATCTTGTTGATGCCCTTGGCCAGCAGCGCGTCAACCTGCGGCTGCACGATCTTGGCCAAGGGGTCCATGTCGTCCACATAGGGCGTCTTGCCGGTGACGGCGCCCAGCGAGGTCAACTGGTTCAGCACCTGGGTCGTGTCCGCCACGACGCCGATCCGCTCGCCGTTGATGGTGACGACGGCGCTGCTGGCGATCTTGCCCTTGATCGCCAACGCCTCCTGCCCGTCCGTGGTCACGCGGGACTTCAGGTTGGGGTCGGCGGTGAAGTCGTAGTTGCTGGTCAGGTAGGGGAAGTTGGCGACGCCCAGCGCATCGTTGATCGGGCCGGTGCCACCGTCGAACTCATGGTTGCCGAAGCTGGCGACGTTGGTGCCGATGGCGTCCATGAAGGCGATGGTCGCCCGGGTGGACAACGGGTTGGCCGTGGCGCCGCCGACGACGCCGGTGGCGGACAGCGTGGCGCGCAGGGAGGTGGCGACCGTCATGTCGCCCTCCGCGGCATAGAAGGGGCCGGGAATCCAGCCGTCGCCGGAGATCACCGTCAGGGTGTTGGCATACTGCGCGTTGAAGCGGTCCACGAGGGCAGCGAAGTTCGGCGCGCGGCTGGTCGCAAGCAGCGCAGCCTCCAGGTCGGAGGCATGGAGGAGCTGCAGCGTGTAGGTGCCTGACATCTGGTTCCGTCCCAGTTTCCCGCCTGCCCGTGCAGGCCTTGCAGAACGGGTTAATCCCGGCAAACCGCGTCAGGCGCGTGCCAGTTTAAGTCAGAACGATGAAAGCGGGCGTCCAGTGTTCGATGGTTCGCGATAGTGGCCGGGACACGGCCGCGCACGGCGGCGGACGCGTGCCTACCTTGCAAAAGCGCCAGCCCGCGTTGGGGCCGCGGCAGCAGCCCATAACACCGCCTCCCGCCTTATTGATGCCCCTGCGTCGCCGCAGGCCACGGCTGGAGAGTGCGAAACGACACCCGTTCCAGGCCAGGGCGTCCCGTCACGGAGCCGGCCGCTCCGCACCCCGGTTGCGCCAGGCCAAGTAGTCGCGGAACAGCACCGCCCGGTCGGCAGGCGTCAGGCTTGCGGTGTCACGCCCCGCACGGTTCAGGAAGGCGTCGAACTCCCGGCGCAGCTCGGCCTGGGACGGGGTTGCGGCGCGGCGCGGCGCGGCGTCCGGCATACCAGGCGGCGGGAGGGCACCTCCGGGGGCCGTTCCCGCAGCCGGCAGCACGGCGTCAGGCAGCACGGTTCCAGACGCCTCTGCGGCGGGCGCCCCGGCATTAGACGTCCCAGCACTGGGCATCCCAGCACTGGACGTCCCAGCACTGGGCGCCCCAGCACTGGGCGTCACGATCCCGGGCCCTGTCCCAATAGGCGGCACGGCACCCAACGCGGCCCCGCCGGGAGCTGTCGCGCCCGGCGGGGAGGCTGGCGCAGGGCGGGAGGCAGGCAGCGCCACACCGCGCAACAGCACCACCCCAACGACGGCCGCGGCCGCAGCCAGGGCACCCAGGGCAAGCCGCCCCCGGCGGCTCCAGCCCGGCTGCCCTGCCGAGGCCTTGGCCGCCGCCGGGATACGAACTGCGGCAGACGGAAGCGGCACGAAAACAGGCGGGGCAAGCAGGGGCGTAGCAGAACCAGCCGCGCCAGGCCCAAACCCCGATGGCGCCGGCACGGCCAGGGCGGCAAGCGCGGCAGCGGCCCCCTCCACATCTTCCGCGTCCTCCCCGTCGTCCACGTCCACCATCAGCGCGCTGGCGGGATCGTGCAGCGCGTCCAGGCCGGGCTTGAACAGCATCAGCAGGACGTCGGGGTGCCCTGCCAGGACCAGCAGCCGCCCCGGCCGGTGCGGCGTGGCAGGGCACGGCACCTGCGCCAGCGCTGCCAGCGCCTCTGGCGCCAGGGTCTGCGCGTCATCCACGGCCAGCACGGCCAACTGCGTGGGATCGGCCCGCTCCTCCAGGCGGCGGGCCAGCAGGCCGCCATCCTCCTCAGCCGGCCCGGCTCCGATCTGGAACATCAGGCGGTGCAGCGTCAGCGGGCTGGACAGTGGATTGCCGGCCCGGACCACACGCCCCGGCAGCACCGCCAGCACCCCGTTCAGCACCGCAGCGCGCACCGGACGGGACGGGCACAGGATGACCACGGCCCGCCCGCCGGCCTCCACGAACGCCGTGACGCGCGCGGCAGGTGAGTTGGGGAAGGGCGCAGGCTTCGGCGCCCCGGCCAACCCTGGTGCCTCCAGACCTGGCGCGCCCAATCCCGGACGCCCGGACGTTGACCCGGCCGGGCTGTGCAGGTCCGTGCCACCGTCGTCCATCATGTCAGGAGCTTCCGGGCGGACAGGGCGGCGGGCCCGCCGGCGCCGGGATGTCCGCGGCCTGTTGCCCCTGCGACTCCGCGAACTGCCGGAACAACTCCGCCTTGCGCGGGGCGGTCAGGCCCTGCAGGGCCGGCGACGCGCACGCCTGCCGGGCGGGATCTGCGAGCGGGCGGCGGGCGGAACGCGCCGGCTGCGCCGGGGCGGCGCGCACGACCCGCCGCGGTGCAGACAGGGCCTGCGGCGGGTTCAGCTTGATAGGCGGCTCCGAAGGCCCGCACCCCGCCAAACCGAGGACCGGCAGCAGCAGCACCATGCCGAGTCTAACCGATGCCCTCACAACTCCCCCAGAGCCGCACCGCGGCACGAAGCGCTCCTGACCCCAAAGCTACGCCAGCATTGCACAAGTCGGCGCACCAAAACACCCCGGCAGGCGGGACGCTCAAAGCCATGTGCGCCGACGGCCAGGCACGGGGCTGCTCCTACCGTCTGGAACCCCGGGAAGGCATACCGCGCGGCTCTGTCCGAATAGGCGCGATAGGCGCGCGCGGCCAAACCAGGCTCTGCCCCCAGATGCATCCGAAGCGGGCGCAGTGGAACCGGCACGGCACGGCAACGGGCCATCCGGCATGGCTGGCGCGCCACCCCGTTGAGTGCAGAGTCGGCAAGGGTGGGATCTCGGTGCATGTCGGGGACGTCCTACAACGGCCCCCTGACCCGGCGGTTCCGGCCCGCCGCCGCCGACGCGCCACCGTCCGGGACGGTTGCGTACCCCTGGTCCCGTTCCCTCACATCTTCCCCCGTAACCCCCTGTGATAACCGGCCGGAAAACGACGCGTCCGGCACCATGGCGCCGAGCACTTCCGCCACTGGCCGGCGCTGGCTGGGCAGCACGCACGGGGGCGGCGCGTGCCCTGCTGGCCCTGCTGGCGCTCAACTTCAGCAAAGGCTACCGGCCTTGCCTTGCGCCGCCGACGCTGCTGGCTACAGCAGCGTCGGCACGACTTGTACGGCCGCGACCCACAGCACGACAGACAGTACCGCCCCAGATAGCAGCGCGGTCGCAGCACCCAAGTGGTCCTCGCCAGCCGCGGCGCGCAACGTGGCCTCCAATGCAGGATGGAACAATCCCGGGTCATTCCCCGGCGCGCTGGCCCAGGCGCCCTGGGTTGGCCGGCGATCCTGACCCAGCCTGGTATGGTCCGGCTGCCGTTCCCATGGGCCGGTCGCCAGGCCACGGTGCAGCATCGTGCGTGGGTAAGACAGGCCGGGACCGGTGCAGGCCGGCAGCGGGCACGGATCCTGGGAAGGCGAGGGAGCATCGTCGCAGGCATCCCAGGGTGGCACGATATTCCCTCTCTGAAAAGGTTCAATCGAAGGTTGCATCGTTCATACGTCGAAAGCTAGACCTGATTCGCTGTCCGGTCACAGATTCGCAATGGACAGCTTGGCCACGCGGCACAGGCCAAAGCGCACACTGCTGACAGACCGTCGCCGTTTACGTCTCCGGTCTGCGCCTACTGACCGGCAGTCGTCCCAGCAAGGTCCTGACCCTGTCTAGCTGCATGATCCGGCCGCGTGACGGCGAGGCATGCGTCGCGGAAGCAGAGGGTGGCTGGACCTGCTGCGCCGACAGTCCAGGTGGCGGCATGCGCAAAAGCTGACCGGGCCGAGCGGCATCCAGCGCAGCCCGCGGCACACGTCATCCCGCCCGTTGCCGGAGGCTGGAGCCGCGGACCCACCGGGCTACCCGCCCACCTTCAAAGTCGCCCGGACGCCGCCAGGACCGCCCGGCCAACCATCGCCGCATTCTGCGGCACCACCGCGTTGCCCAGGGCCAGCAGCCGGGGCACGCGCAGGCGCGCTACCCCGTCCAGCCCGGCGGGAATCCCATCATCCACTCGGCGTAGGCCGGGTTCAGGCGGCCACCCACCGCGTCGCTCAATTGGCAGGCCCGGCGCCGGTCCCGTTGCGCGGCGCTGCCCCACTTCCAGTCCCGCGCCACCGGCGTCGGCAGCAAGGGCTTGCGCCACCACCCACACGCGCGCCCGCCGGTGCGGGGCGCCGGCGTGGACAGCACCCACCACGAGCGGCCAGCAGGCGTAGCCCGCAGCCTCCAGGTCGTGCAGCACCCGGTCCGCCCCACGGCCTCGGAGGCCAGGGACGTTCTCAGCCACCACCCAACGCGGTCGCAGCTCGGCGACCAGGCGCCCCATGTGGGACCACAGGCCCGTGCGCGCCCCCGCGATGCCCGCGCCGCGCCCGGCGAGGCTGCTGTCCTGGCAGGGGAAGCCGCCGCACAGCAGCCAGGGCGGCGGCACCCCTTCGTCCCGCAGCCAGCCGGCCGACAGGGTCCGCACGTCGGGGTGGATGGGCACGCCGGGCCAGTGCCGGCGCAGGACAGACTGGGCGAAGGGGTCGCGCTCGCAGAAGGCGACTGTCCGCATCCCGGCCCAGTGCAGCCCGAGGCTGAGGCCACCGATACCGCTGAACAGGTCGAGCACGAGGGGGACTGGCGGCATGCCGCCGGGCGCTGGGCGGGTGGGTGCTGGATAGGCGAGTGCTGGTGGGGCGGGGCTTGGATGGGCAAGGGGCGGCCTCCGCTGCATCGGCAGCGTATCCGTTTCCTGCCCCGGCGCGCCAACGTCCCGCAGCGCGGGATGGACCATTCAGGCGGGTTCCGAGGCCGGCACTGGCCCGCTGTCCTCCACCGCCATCGTTTCCCGCCGTAGCTGCCCGCCGTAGTTGCCCGCCGGGGCCTTGTCGTCATTGCGAGGCGCGCAGCGCCGTGGCAATCCAGGCGGCAGCGCGGCGGTGTCCGTCCCCGGGCCGCTGCGCCACAAGATGCGGCAGTGCCGAGGCAGGCCGCGCCCGGAGTCATGCCGGCCGATGGCAGAAGGAGCGCACTTCATGATCGCCGAGTGGGAATGGATGATCATGCTGGTCCTGGTCCTGGGCCTGCTGGTCGTGGAGCTGGTCCGCACCCGCCGCGCGATCCGCCGGGCGGGCGACAAGCCGTCCGGCGCGGCGCGGGCGGTGGAGCCGTCTGCCGCCGCAGCCCACCCGGCCGCTACGGCACCGCCTGGATCGCCTCCAGCCGCATGATGAACTCCGGCGCCTTGCTTGACCCGGCGAGGATCAGTTGCCCTTCCGACGGTGACACGTATCCGCCATTGCGGCGGATTGCGCACTGCTGTCTTGCCGACCCTTGCTCCAATGCAGCAACGGAATGCGAGGTTATAGTGGTGCTTCGACCCGCTTCGGCGGAAGTCGTTCTCTAAGCAGCCTTATTTAGGTTGCCATACGGATTGCTTGTTTGGCGTTTCTTGTTGAGGCGTTGGACGGCGGCGTGAATGGCGGTGGTGAGGTCCGCGGCGTCCCTAAATGTTTGATGGGCCAATTGGCGGCGCTTTAGGTCGCATCAGGTGCGCTCAACGTCGTTCAACTCCGGCGCGTAGCGCGGCAGCCACTCCATGGTGGTTTAGGGCCGCTCGGCTAGTGCCGCCTGACTGGCCTTGCTGGTCTGGACGGGGCCGTTGTCCAGCACCACCACCCGGGCAGCCAGGCGCAGCCGGGCTTCGGGCCATAGCGCCAGTCCAGCCAGCGCAACAGGGCAATGAAGTCATTGCTGACCTTGATGGGTGACGTGCTGAAAACCAACCCGCCCGTGCCCGCGTCCAACGCGCCCATCAGGGCGACCTTGCACGACTGGCCCGGCACCTGCACCCGAAGTTCAGTGCCCTTCTGGGCCCAGGCGTGGGCCAAGTGGGGGTGCGTCAGTGCCTCGCTCTCGTCGGCATAGAGCAGCACCACATCGCCCGCATCGGCCTGGGCCTGGCGCAGCCGCACACCCATGCGCTCCACCGCGTCCCGGTCTTGTCGCCGGTCAGAACGTGCCGGGGCCGCCGCCATCCCAACCGTCTTTTCTGAACAGCACGCTCAAGTGCTCCCGCAGAGATCGTGGTCCCCGTCTGCCGCTCGATCTCCGCCCGCAGCCGGGGCAAGATCCAATTGGTACGGTCCTCCATCGGCTGGCGCAGCAACGCGTCCGCAGCCGCCAAGGCCCGCTCACTCTTGGCCGTAGACGGACCCAGCGCCAGGGTGGACCGCAGCGCGTCCACGCCGCGCTCAGCAGACCACCCCCGCCAGTGCCGCACCGCCTCCGGCGTTACCCCGAGCGCCTCCGCCACTTCGGGGCTCGTCTAGCCCAGCAAGGTCAGCAGGATTGCCTGCGCCCGGTCCGCCTCGCCACGCACATCAAAACACCACAGCGCCCGCAACTCAGCTTCCGGCCCCAGCGTCGTAACCAAAGAAGACCGACCCGCCATCACCGCCGCCTAACTTACGTCAACGCAAAACTAACAGCACCATCCGTATGCAGACCAAAGGAAGTCCGCTTAAATCCTAGCACATATATGCAATCAGCTGCGTATGTCTTTACGTCCGGGGGAGCCAGACCCGCCAGGTACTCCAGCTAGACCCGGCAAGCCTTGAGGTCCAGAGGCACCAGCACGACCGCCCCCACAGTACACGGTTCCGCTACCGCCTTGACCACCTGGCCCTCCTATGCCGCCTGCACCTGGCGCGCCGCCTTGCCCACCTAGCGCCTCTAGACTTATTTGGTTTTCCTGGCGTGATATGAGATCTTTGAGGACAAGGGTGCCACCATCTCCACCTTTGCCTCCTGGCATACCCGGCTCTCCGATGGAACCCTGTTCTCCAGATTGTCCGCTGGAGCCACTGTGGCCGCATCCGAAAAGCTGATCCGATCCGTCGCTCCCGCGCGCACCGGCCCGACCAGGCGAGCCATTCAGGCCCATACCGCCTGCGCCCCCATTCTGCCCAGGAAGAAGGATATGTAGAGCTGAGGTAGGTGCTAACCCACTTGCAATGGTGACACTGCCACCTGGAGCGCCGGGGACACCGGGGACACCGGGGACACCGGGGACACCGGGGACACCGGGGACACCGGGGACACCGGGAGGTGATGCAGGCTTTGTAATACTGCCAGGTTCAAACGATATAATTTCTCCCGATCCCTGAATTAGGCCCGATGTTAGCTCAACCTGACCTCCATTTGTAACAATCCTTGAACCATTACGAAATTCAATGTTTGAAGCGTATAATCCTCCAGCCCTTGACTCGGACGGAGTATCGAAAACCAGCGTTGTACCGTCGAGCACCATTTTGGGTCGCCGTTCAAGTTCTGCCCGTGTCGAGGAGGAATCTCTGCCGGGTGGAAGTGGTGTCCAGAACGTGGTGGGAAGACTACTGACATTGAATCTTCCCGAAGGTGCGAGCCATATCTCCGAGGAAGGAATAATAGACTCCCTCGCAGGCAGTTCGACTGCTCCAAGTATTCCTCTATAAAGCTCGCGTAGAGTAATCGGCTGTTGGATAAAGGTGCACGACGTTAACAGCACGCACCAGGTCACAAACAATAGCACAACAGAATAAAGAAGTATAATGGCCGGCGGCTTCGCAGCCTCTCCTGCAATGTTTACCATTATAGAAAATACATATAGCAAGATCATTAGAATCAGCATGACTAGGAAACCGAGGGCAGCTGCGGCCCAGCTCGTAAAAAAAGCGGCGGCTATTGAGAGCGCTGCCAGGACACCTGCAACGCCGAGCGCGTATTTTACTGCTGGAACAGCCTTCGTCGCTTCGCGGACGATATCAAGCGGACTAAATGCCGGCATGGGCCTGTAACTCCGTTTCCTAACTTGAGTATAGCGCAAAAAAGAACGAGTGACAATCATGCTCTAATACCAGTCCGCACAAGTCTTGATCTGGTGCCGACGCGGCTCGGCCTGCCCTTGGCAGCCGGGGCAAGCGGGTCAAAACTTGTGCGGGCCGGTATAAGCAGACCCCTGGAGGTCTGCGCACGGACGAAAACCTAGACAGGCTTCTGCGCCTTGGCCTGGCCGGAGGCCATCTGCGTGACAAGCTGCCGAAGCCTGCTCAGCCTGAAACAGCAGGGTCTCGATGACTTCTATGGGTAACGCTTGCCGTCCCAGGGTGACTACCATCCTGTTCGTCACGTCGGAGTAGAAGACCTCCGTCAAGAGGACCCTTTCCGAGCTGAGCAGTTCCATGAACATGCCGTCGCGTACGACGTCGCTGCCCATTAAGGTCGCTGCCCAGCAAGAAGGTGTAGTCAACGCCACCCACCCTCACAGGCACTCATACCAGTCCGCACAAGTCTTGATCTGGTGCCGACGCGGCTCGGCCTGCGCTTGGCAGCCGGGGCAAGCGGGTCAAAACTTGTGCGGGCCGGTATAAGCAGACCCCTGGAGGTCTGCGCACGGACG
>Ga0123338_10003738_pt1 | contig 13557 bp, 13 predicted proteins | sample grotaG_FD_89793 | JGI IMG/M metagenome (GOLD analysis project Ga0123338, IMG submission 89793) | Glacier valley bacterial and archeal communities from Borup Fiord, Nunavut, Canada, to study Microbial Dark Matter (Phase II) -... | ecosystem: Environmental > Aquatic > Freshwater > Ice > Glacier ... | reverse complement strand
TTTGGTGCTATCATCGTTTTGGCCTTCAAGGGTTGGTTTTGTTCGCACCTTTACCTTACCCCTTTTAGGCCCTCTTTATTCATCCTCCCTACTTTTTCGATCTACTGAAATTGAGAAGAGGTGTGAAATCAGGTCGCATCCGTTGACCGAAACAGGTGCTAAAAGAGGGTTCATATCTCAGCATCAAGACGTAGAAACGTGGATGGGGAGGTTTCAAGGGCAACCTGATGACATCTAAAATCACCTGTCCAGACCGTCACAACCTACTTTGTGGTGGCGCGTTGTATGGCTATGTTAAACTTGAGTTGCTCAAATATAAAACTCAGCTTAACCCTTGTGTCCTCAAGTACGCTTATATATTGCCGCTGTGCAATCTGCCTATATCTTTTGGGGTTTGATATTGGAATGTGGTTCACAGACGATGATGAGGAGCGGTTTGTCCTCGATGAAGGCGATGACGAAGACGACGAACTTGAGGGCAAGTGGTCACATATGGAAGAGTGGGATGCCGAAGATTGGGAGACATGGCTCGGTGGTCCCGATGACGACGAGGACGATGGCTTGAGTGCGCTCCGCGAGGAGTTGGACGACGAATAAATCAGGCGAAATGCAGCGAATTCGATACCTATCCGCTATCCGCTCCGCTGTTTCAGCGTGTTAGCTATGATATACTATAGCGTTCGTAAGTAAGCGGCAGTGAACTACTATGAAGAAACCTATCGTGGCGTTGGTCGGGCGTCCTAACACCGGCAAATCCACGCTATTCAACCGTTTGATTGGGGAACGCAAGGCCGTCACCTCGGAAATCCCCGGCACGACGCGCGACCGCACTTTCGGCGATGCGGATTGGGCGGGGTCCGCGTTCATGCTATGCGATACGGGCGGCATTGAAATTTACCAGCCCAAAAACAGCCGCGATACGAATGCTCTTTCTGAAGGCAGCATCGAATTTGTGCCGCAAATCCGCGCGCAGGCCGAAATCGCAATTTCGCAAGCGGATGTGATCGTTTTCGTCGTCGATTCGACAGTCGGCATCACCGCCGCCGATGCCGAGGTCGCGGAAATGCTGCGCCGCACGTCGAAAGCCGTCGTCGTCGCGGCGAACAAAGCGGACAACTTTGAACGCCAGTTCGACGCGATAGAGTTCTACGCGCTTGGCCTCGGCGAAGACGTGTTCCCAATCAGCGCCTTGAACGGCAACGGCACGGGCGATATGTTGGATGCAGTCGTCAACGCGCTCAGGAACGCGCCGAAAGAAGACCTCGACGAAGAGGACGAGAGCCTCAAAATTGCGATTGTTGGTCGTCCGAATGTCGGCAAATCGAGCCTGCTCAACCGTCTGCTCGGCGAAGAGCGCGCGATTGTCAGCCCCATCGCCGGAACCACGCGCGACTCCATTGATACGCACCTGACCTGGGAAGGGCTGCCCATCACGCTGATCGATACGGCGGGTATCCGGCGGCGCGGCTCGATCCTGCCGGGGATCGAGCAATTCAGCGTGCTGCGTGCCTACCGTGCGCTTGAACGCGCCGATGTCGGGTTGCTCATAATCGACGGTGTGGAAGGTGTCACCGCGCAGGATACGCACATCGCGGGCATGATCAAGGACTCCTATCGGAGCGTCGTGATCGTCGTCAACAAGTGGGACGCGGTTGAAAAAGACATGAACACGATGAACGACTTCAAGAAAACGGTCGAGGATCGGTTCAACTTCATTCCCTATGCACCGATCCTGTTCATCAGCGCGAAAACCGGGCAGCGCATCCATACTGTGATGCAGACAGCGGTGCAAGTGCAGGAAGAACGCCTGACGCGCATTCCGACCAGCAAATTAAACAGCATCATCCGCGACGCGATTTTGCGCCACCCGCCGACCTATGGCTCTGGTCGCCAGCTCAAAATCCTGTTTGGGCAGCAGGTGAAAGTCGATCCGCCAACGTTTCTCTTCCACGTCAACGATACGAAGCTGGTCCACTTCACCTATCAACGCTATCTGGAAAACCAGATACGCGAGGATTACTCGTTCGTCGGCACGCCGATTCGGTTCAGCTTCCGCAACCGCCATAAAGACGATGACCGCAAGCGTTGATGTCGTGGGCGCGCTGCCTGGACGGGCGGATACAGCGATCCGTCCCTGCTTGGGGCGCTTGATAGACTGCTAAACCAGCAGTACGATTACCAAAGCAATCAGTGCAGGCAGACCTTGAATAAGCATGATCGAACGCTTAACGGTCACACCGCCATACACCGCCGCGACCAGCACACAGGTTAAAAAGAAAAGCGCAATCTGCCGTGCAAAAACAGGATCAGGGTATATTGCACCCCAGAGTAGCCCCGCCGCAAGGAAACCGTTATAAAGTCCCTGATTGGCGGCCAATGGCTTGGATGCCGCCGCAAACTCGGCGGTTGTCCCAAATGCTTTCCTGACGCCAGGCGTTGTCCACAAAAACATTTCCATGATCAGGAATCCAATATGTTCGAGTGCGACAAGCGCTACGAATACTTTTGCAATGACAGGCATTTGATCTATTCCGATCATCTGTATGTTGAGGCCAAGACACGAACCAAGCCTACTACAGTTCTACTCGCGATCCAAGTGCGGTGCTTCCATAGTTCAGGCAACTTGAAACGGACGCCTCGCGGTGATGTGTCGTGCGAATGGGTCCACGCCGATTAACGCAGATGCTCGTGTCACACGCCAAACGACGAAAGCGGCAAAGCCTTGGGCAATTGAACGCTCAACCACCCAGCCCTATGCCGCTCATATGCTGCCCATCAACCGGGTTCTGACAATCCACGGATAAGCTGATAAACGAGGAGTGTCCTACCTCACATCGGGAAGCACTGTGGGGTGTGAGTGAATTTCAACAGCACAGGAACAGCTTTCGGGATCGAGCTTGCAAGTGCAGACGACTTGATTAATACAGCGCCAGCACGGGTTCAACCCGTCCTCAATCAACGCAACGCCCAGCAACGCTGCGCCGATACGCGCCCGTTCTGGTTGCTCGAACGGAATGAGACCTAGGCTATTATCACGCTGAAATGAAAGCTGCCCCACGGCCTGGAAACCCGCCTTTTGCATTCCTGCGCCCGATGGCAGATTCTCCGGGGCATGGATAATCCAGAAGCGTTCAGCCAATTCCGCTTGCACTATCCCTTGCAATAGACGCGGATACAGACCTCTTCCTTGCCATGCTGGTGAAGTTGCAAAATCCCACAAGTAGCGACTATCTACGGCTATAGGAAAAACGAGGTTTAGCTCACCTATGGAGGCTTCGCGTGTAGCCACCCAACCATAGGTCACTGCCGTTTCGCCAATATAGCCGACATACGGAAGGTGTCCAGCGTGCCGCCGTTGCTCCACGTCCGCGACGGTGATACGGTTAATGATTGCCAGTTGTGCGTCATCTGCTGCCAGCCGCACATGAAAACCCGATAAAGGGGTTAAATCTACTAATGGATCAGAAGCCCACCACGTTGCCAGTGCCATTTGTTCACCTCATCCTCACAAGACCCAACGTTCTACAGTCGCTTACCGAAGTTGCCCAACCATCTTCAAGATCGCTGCGACTGCGGCCTCTGGCTGGTCAGTTTCGATGTTATGGCCGCTCTTGTCTGCAATTATCTGCCGACTATTAGACGATAATCGGAGCAATTCGCCCTGCATGGTCTGCCAGCCTGTCTGCTGATTTAAGGCACTTGTCAGAACGATTAGAGGCAAATCGCCAAAAGTCTTGACCGCATCAGCCTGAGCCAGACTTTCTGATAGACCCGCGCCTTCGTCCGCCCACGCCTGGACTGCGCGGGAAGTCACCGAGAAAGCTGTATAAGCAGACTGCACCCCCGGCGGTTGATTTTGGTCGACTATTTGCCTCGCGAGCAAACGCGCTAATCCGATACGCCCAAACAGGAAGGGAAGTGAAACTCCCCTGGATTGGGAGGGAGTCTGAGGCTTTACTGTGGTGGGCGGTTGCGTCATTTGTCCAGGACTCATTGATTCGATCAGCACGACCCCAGTGACTTCCATCGGATAAGCGTGAACAAAAACACGCACCGGTAAGCCACCCAGCGAGTGACCGACCATCAGATAAGGCTCCGGAATATTGGCTTGCTTAAGCAAGGTATGTAGTTCTGTAGCAAATTGCTTCGCGTTGCGTGGCAGTGGACCAGTCTCGCTGTACCCCACACCGGCTCGATCATAGGTGCAGACTTGCGTCGTCTTTGCCACTTCTCCCTGAACCGAACTCCACCCAAGCGACCAATCACCCAACCCAGCATCAATGACTACGGCGGGGCTACCCGTGCCAGTGCAGTTGATGTGCAAGCGATAGCCACCCACGTCTACCATTTGGCCGAGAGGGGGATACGCTCGTATGTCAGCAGTTTCCGACACAGACTCGTAAATGGTTCCTGCCAAAATCAATCCCAGTCCCAAAGCTACAGCCCCGCCTAGCCAGCGCAAACAGCCTCGACGTTTTGGAATAGCTGCCGCCTTGATTTGAGTTTGGTTGTTCATCGACACTCCTTTATCGCCCAATAATCACGACCTTTGCGCCCATTCGGGCAGGTTCCTGGGTTGTGCGTTTCCCGATACTGCCCGTAGCAAATCTTGGCTTGTATAGCCACCCTCGTTTCTCCCTCGTCTGGCAGTTTTCAATGCCGGATGTCGGGAGATTTTCATATGCGTGTTCAGCGATTTGTCAGGTTTAGTTGCCGTCTGACATAGTGATGACGACTTTTCCCTGGACATGTCGTTCTTCGACATATTGGAGCGCCGCCACCGTCTCCGTTAACGGATAGCACTTGTCAATGACAGGGGTGACTTCGCTGCTTTCAAGCAGTTCTTTTACAAGGCACAAATCTTTCAGGTTTGGTGCTGCCATCAGGGTCACAAACTTCTGACCCGCGCTCTTTGACATCAAAGGTCCCAGGATCATCGTTCGGAAAAGATCAGGTGTGGAACCCCCGACGAAGACATAAATTCCCGTGGGGCTTAAGATGCGCTTGTACACCGAGAACGAACGATAGGCCGCAGCATCCACAATCAAATCGTAATGCTGACCACTTCGGACGACATCCTCTTGCGTGTAATCAATGACATGATCTGCGCCAATCGAGCGCACCATATCCATTTTGTTCGTACTGCACACGCCTGTCACTTCTGCGCCGAATGACCTTGCAATCTGCACCGCGAACATTCCCACGCCACCCGACGCCCCATTAATCAGCACCTTCTGACCGGGCTTGATCTGGCCTTTATCGCGAAGACTCTGTAGAGCCGTAACCGCTGCGAGGGGTACAGCCGCTGCTTGCTCGAATGTCATATTTGTTGGTTTCAACAACAGTGCATTTTCATTCGCACACACATATTCTGCAAACGCGCCCCAACCAGATCGAGATAAGTCCCCAAAGACTTCATCACCCGGCTTAAACTGCTTGACGTCGCTGCCAACCGCTTCGACCCGTCCGGCAATGTCAGCGCCAGGGATTATCCTGGTTGGCTTTCGAAGTCCGGTACTCATTCGAGCCAAGAACGGGTCAGCCTTGATGAGGTGCAATTCAGCGGAATTGATGGAGGATGCTTGAACTTTTATCAGGACTTCACCCGCTTGAGGACTCGGCTTATCGACCTCTTTGAGCCGAAGCACATCCGCTGGAGACCCGTACTGTGTGTAGACCATTGCTTTCATGAGTGTTCCTTCCTTGTCTGCTAACTCGTCTCAAATCACTGTTCGACATCTGACGCATCGCCTTGACCGGGTTCAACACGACTGACCGAGATCAACGGCATTCCCAAGTCACGCACTTTTTTTAGTAGTCCGTGTAGCGCAGCCTGATCGACTACGGGTCCGATTAAGAGCGTGTCGCCATTCGCTTCTAGTGTGATAGCCAGTCCACCAAACCAGTCGGTCCATTGATCACCCAGATGACCCGTAATCCTGATTTGGTAGACTATGGGTTTACTGGAGTCGGTTTTTGAACTGAGTTCGTTTGACATTCCCGTGTACCGTGTGCGACTGGTCACAATAGTCTGTGCCAGTTGATTGATATGCACGAAGCATAGTCCCTATACGGTGTTGTCGAATAGACACTAAAGTGTTGTTCAGGGGTGTTGTCTTGAATAAATGGAGAGGGAATGCTCAGAAAAACTGAGATTTGTACTTATAACAAACCCAACTCGCGAGCGCGGGCTACAGCTTCCGTACGCCGTTGAACTGCCAGTTTCGCGTAAATTCTGCCGTTGTGACCCTTGATTGTGTCCAGCGCAAGGAAGAGGCGCGCGCAAATCTCACGATTCGAGAGTCCGTCGGCAATAAGTTGAAGTATTTCTAACTCACGTTCGCTCAACGGCTCGGTGAGGGGTTGCGAAGAGGCAAGGACCGGGTGAGGGGATTCACCTGCGCTCCTCTGTCGTTCCGATTGAAATGCAGCCAGGAGTTTGCCCGTATAATCCGGCATCATCCCACGCGCATCAGCCTCGGAGATTAGCCGAGCCATCGGCAATTTTTCGTCCACAAAGATACGGATGAAGCCGCCTGACTTCGCCAAAGACAGCGCATCACCAATCACTTGAAGCGCGATGTCCCTTTCGCCAGATGCGTCGTGGGCGAGCGCTTGCAGCACCATCACTTTGAGCTGCTCATCTGCCCAACCCTTTGTCTCCATCTGCTCGCGAAATGGTTCCAGGACTGCCAGTGCCGCGCATGGGTCGCCCTGTGCAAGGTGTACCCGTGCCTGACTGATGGGGAATTTGTGCGCCTGTGCCAGATGAGCGGCTGCAGTCAGATTGCATTGATGAAGCAGCGTAAGCACTTGGGCGGCAGCAACAGCAGGGACCCAGTGTATGAATTTATGCTGGCTCACGAACTGCTCAGTCTGAGCTAATACGGTGTTCGCGCTGTTCACATCGCTTTGGGCAAGTTTGAGGCGGGTGAGCAACACGCCACAGGCAGCGGGTGTGTCACTGTTTTCCATCTGTCGTGCCAGTTGAAGGCTCTGCTGCGCGTGGCGTTCGGCGGCATCCAGGTCGTTCCATTCGTAAAATATACGTGCTAAACCAAGATATGCTTCGCAGGTAGAGGTCGGTGGTGGATCACCGAACAATTGCAGGACACGGCGGTAGCTCTCCGCTCCCTGATAGAGCTGATTTTCTGACTCCTGTACTTGCCCCAGACAGGTTGTCGCCGCCAGAGTGACCATGCTATTGCCAGATGCCTGGCTGATCGATATGGCTTCGGTATAGGCTTGGCTCGCCGCCGGACGATTTCCCTGAATCTGATACGCATACCCCATCGTCCAGAGCGCACCCGTGCGGACGGCCAGGTTGTCCGGGCGCAAATACTCCAGAGCGCGGCGCGACTGGGCAATCATGGCCTCGACCTGGTGGCGAGGGACAGCTAACATGGCGCGTATGGCGGCAATATGCCCGATCAGGTTTTTGGTTTTGTCGTCTGGCTCGATGCCCGACAGCACTGCTTCGGCAGCCTGTAACTTCTGTTCTACGAGGTCGCCTTGTTGCCCGGAAAACGTCAACACTGAGGCATACATCACCCATAATGAGGGTCTGGCATCCATGACCGCCGTGGGCAGTGACTCCAGCCAGTTCAGCACAGGAGTCACTGCACCACGAAAGTACAGCGGCATCTTCTCTCCCTCAATCAGGCGCTCTGCACGCTCAACGTCATTGGCGGCAGCCGCATGGCGAAACGCTTCTAGCTCCAGCCCATTGTCTTCGTACCAGACGCTGGCACGACTATGCAATTCGGTCACATGCCCTACCGCACCCTCTGCATTGCTCTGGGGTAGCCGCTGTCGCAGCAAATCAGCGAAGAGAGGGTGATAGCGATACCAACGTCGCTCGTCGTCAAGAGGGACAAGGAACAGGTTGGCGTGTTCGATGTACTCAAGCGTTTCTTGCCCGGAAGCAGAGCGGTTGAGCAAAACGGCATCACAAAGTGGACCGCACAGGCGGTCAAGGATAGATGTCCGCAGCAAGAAAGTCTGGAGACTTTCGGACTGCTGGTATAGAACTTCTTCAAGGAGATAGTCCAGCACGAAGTGATGAGTACCCGTAAACGCTCTGATAAAGCTGGTAACGTCCTTATGTCCCTGCATTGAAAGCGCGGCCAACTGCAAACCCGCAATCCAGCCCTCAGTGCGCGTTTCCAGTGCATCGATATTCTCCGCCGAGAGGTTTAGCCCCATCACCCGGTTGAGAAATCCAGCAGTCTCCGTCGGAGTAAAACGTAAATCTGTAACGCGCAATTCGGTCAATTGCCCCCCTGCGCGTAGTCGCGCCAGAGGCAGTTGCGGGTCCTCGCGGGTAGTGATAATCAAGTGCATATGGGGTGGCATGTTTTCGACCAAAAAGGCGAGGGCATTATCAATCGGTTTGGCGTCAATCGCGTGGTAGTCGTCAAGTACGAGGACAAAATTGGCCGGGGCGGAGCTAACTTCATTTAGCAGAGCGGTCAGAGTCGTTTCGGTTGGCGGTGGCTGAGGGGATTGGAGCGCACCCAACACTCCTGCCCCGATATTCGTTATGACGGTCTGTAGTGCAGCGACAAGGTAAGTCATAAAGCGTATAGGGTCATTATCGCCTTCGTCCAAAGACAGCCAGGCGACGGGTAGCTTGCAATCGCGGATCCATTGGCTGACCAGCGTGGTTTTACCAAAGCCAGCGGGGGCAGAGATGAGGGTCAGTTTGCTGTGGAGACCCTCATTTAGCAGCGCAATCAGGCGCTCACGGAGGACAACTTTAGGCCGGGGTGAGGGAATGTAAAGCTTGGTAGCTAAAATTGTTGTAGACATAAACCCAACCATAAAATACAAAGCTTCGGCTGTTTAGGAATGATCATGATTAACTTTGTGTCTGGCAGTATAACATCTAACTATCCCTTTATGGGGTAGGAGCTGACCCATCTACGTAAGATGAGTAGATAACTGGCATAACTCGCCTTTTGAAGGATATTCCAGCATATTCCTTTTCACATGTGTGACTTGAATAATGGTATAGTTATTTAAATTGACGATGTGTATTGTATGAATGCTCCAACGTTGCTTGTCGTAGAAGACGACAGCAATCTCCTCGATGGCTTACGCGATGTTTTGGAGAACGAGGGATTCAGCGTCCTGAGCGCCTGCGATGGCCGGGACGCCTTACGCATTCTGCGTACTTCGCTGATCGTTCCACAGGTGATCGTGTCCGATGTCGGGATGCCGAATATGGACGGCTACGCGCTGCTGGATGAAGTGCGCAAGGTGCGCGAATGGGTTGAAATCCCGTTCATTTTCCTGAGCGCGCTCACCGATGAGCGCCAAATCCGGCGCGGTATGGCAGCGGGTGGCGATGATTACCTGACCAAGCCCTTTACCCCCGACACGCTGATCGCCGCGATACATGCCAAGCTGCGGAGGCAGGCACAGATTAGCCAGGCACAAAGCGCCGCGATCAAGCGCGTGAAACAGGACTTGCTCACGCTTTTCAACCACGAGTTCCGTACCCCACTCACTCCTGTCGTTGCCTATGCGGACCTGCTCAACCGGGACCTGGGTCACGTTCCGGAAGAAAAACTGCGCCAGTACGTGCAGGGTATCCGGCAGGGCGCAGAGCGGATGTGGCGGCTCATCGAAAATTTGCTGCTGCTGGTCGATTTAGAGACAGGGATGGCACTTTATGAGTATGAAACGCGGCGCATCCGCATCGACTTCGTAGAAGATTTGCTTCGCGCCGCAGCGGACCCGGTACGCCATCTCTCAGATGAAAAGGAAATTACACTGGTAAATGATCTGGACGCACAAACAATCCCTGCTTTTTTTGCGGACCCGGTTTATCTCACCGGGGCGCTGTCACGCCTCATCGAAAATGCGGTGAAATTCACGGATGCGCCGAACCGCATAGTGACCATGCACGTCCAAAACGACGCGAGTTCGATATTTTTCATTATCGAAGATGAAGGACGGGGTATCGCGCAGGATCAATTACAACATATTTTTGAGATGTTTTACCAGATCGACCGCAGGCAGTATGAAGATCAGGGTATTGGGGCGGGTCTCGCGATTGTGCGTGGCATTATGAATTTGCACGGTGGGCGCGTGATGGTCGAAAGTACGGTGGGAAAGGGCAGTCGCTTTACACTCGCGCTCCCCCGTGAGGGCTAGGTCAGCAGCGAACCCGCACCATCGATCCAGACTTCCGTGCCGCTGATGTGGCTTGCCGCCTCCGAACTCAGAAAGTAGATCAGGTCGGCAACCTGATCAGGTTTGCCCGGCTCCCCATGCGTGAGGGGAATGCTGCCTTCGGGGAACTCGATAGGCGTTTTCACCTTTTCGATGCCGCGCTTTTGCGTGCCTTCCTCGATATTGGTCGAGATAGCGCCGGGACACACGACATTCACCCGTACCTTGCTCGGTGCAAGTTCCAACGCGGCCATTTTCGCGAGCGCGACCTGGCCTGCCTTCGAGCAGGAATACGCGGTAGCACCCATGTTGCTGAACGTGCGCGTGCCATTCACAGAGGCGATAATCGTGACCGCTCCACCCTGTTTCTTGAGGTGCGGCACGCTGTATTTGAGAGTGAGGAATGTGCCTTTCAGGTTCGTGTCGATGGTCTTGTCCCATTCATCGGGTTCGATCTCGTCGATTGGGGCCCACACGCCGTTGATACCTGCACTTGCAACAACTGTCGTGAGACGCCCAAACGTATCGACGACCTGAGCAACCGCTTTTTGCATCGCTTGCGGATCGGAAATATCCGCGATGATCGCCAGCCCTTTACCGCCTGCTGCTATGATTTCGTCGGCGGTCTCGCGCGTCTTGTCTTCTTCGATGCTCAACACCGCGACCGCGAAGCCTTCCTTCGCGAGGCGCAGCGCTGTGGCCTTGCCGATGCCATTCCCCGCGCCCGTAACGAGCGCAACATACTCACTTGGCTGTACTTGCATTGTCATCTTCCCCCTTGATTATTTCGGTCACTTCCGGCGTTTTGTCACGCAGAATGATTTCGCGGAAAGGAAACTTGCCGCGAATCGCTGCATTGAAATATTTGCCTTTGGAAGGCGCGTTCAACATCTCAAGGAAAATCTCTTCCGGCACGTTGTAATATTGGTAGATACGCCCGCTCTCGAATTGAATTTCAAGCACGCGCGAATACCCGATTGCGCCAATGTCCGTAGACTCGACTTCTTGCCGCTGCATCCTGTCGCCTTTCTTCATTGCAAAAGCAGCCGCCACGTTTGTGACGGCTGCCTATTCGTTAGCTTACGTTTCGCACGAAGCCTGGTGCGAGGCGGCCTTCACGTTAATCGTGCTTTCCGCGACTTGACTCAGCTTCTTGTCAGTCATTTCTTCTTCGGTCAACGACTGCTTGAGCAGGCTCAGGTAATCCTTCTCGCCAAGCTGCTTCGCCATCGCGATAGCCGTGCCATAGGCGGAGATTTCGTAGTGTTCGACCTTCTGTGCAGCGGCGATCAGCCCCGCGTCGAGGACATCCAGGTTGCCGTCTTCCTTCATGATCTCTTCGCCTTCGGCGAGCAGACCTTCCATACCCTTGCACTTCTTACCATTGGGCGAGAAACCAAGAGCCTTTGCAATTTGCTCAAGGCGCTGCGCCTGCTCTTGCGTCTGCGCGAGGTGCATACGGAAGCCGTCTTTCAGTTCCGTGTTGTGAGCCGCTTTTTCCATCTTCGGCAACGCCTTGATGATCTGGGTCTCGGCGCTGTACAGGTCTTGCAGATGCTCGACCATCAGGTCGCGAAGGGTTTGCGTTTCCATGAGAGAATTTCCTCAGTTTGCGTTTACACTTCAGAATGTGCACAAATTGACCTAAAAATTCCTCAACCGAACCCCTGTTCAGTGTTCCGCGCGCATGAAATAGGAAGGATAGACACCCTTGAGTTGTCCATCCTTCCCGTCTGCGTCTCAACCTTCGGGCGGGAGCAACTCGTTATTCTTCTCCGCAGCGCGCTCGCCAAGTACCGTCAGGATCGATGGCGCGACCGCCGACTCGCTTTCCTCGCCATACGCACGCTGTGTACCGATGCCACCCGGACCGGGCAGGAACTGGTTGAGCAGCGCGAGCGAACGCAAAAGCAGGTTCGGGAAAAGTGCGCTGAAGCGTGCCAATACTTGCGCCTGTAGAGTCAGTGTGAGGTGCGCGTCGCCGCGTTTCATCGCGCGGATGATTGCGCCCGCAGCGGCTTCGGCGTCCATCGATATAAAAGGTAGCGTATCGAGCAGCGTGAACCACGCATACTCTTCGCGGTTATGACCCTTGAAAATCGCTTTGCCGTGTGAACCCGTCCGCATCAGGCCGGGCGCAATCGTCGTGACTTGAATGCCATCGCGCGCAAGTTCGGTATGTAGGCCATCCGAGAAGCCGATCAGCGTAAATTTGCTGGTTGAATAAGGAAGCAGATGCGGCACAGCCACCTTCCCGCCGACCGATGCGATATTGACGATGCGCCCGGTCTTGCGCCGCCGCATTGAGGGCAGCACTGCCTCGACCGTGTTGTACGGTCCCCAGAAGTGCGTATTGAGGGTGTCCTCGAAGTCGCGCCGCTCGATCTCACGCGCAGGACCAGCGATGATGATCCCGGCGTTATTGATTAGGATGTCGATAGGTCCCATTACCTCTTCAATCGTTGCAATGGTGCGGCGTACCTCGTCGGCGTTGGTCACATCACAGACAATCGGCAGCACCTGCGCGCCAATCGTATGAATTTGATTGCTCGCGAGTGCCAGTTCATCTGTACTCCGTGCGCAGATTGCCAGCTTTGCGCCCTGCCGCGCCAGTTGGCGAGCGAGGACGAGGCCGAGTCCGCGTGACGCGCCGGTAATGAAGACGACTTTATCCCGGACGTCGTAGCGCGGGAAGTGGCGCATCACCGCGCGGACTGCGACCGCCCCGCCGATGAACAACGCGACCTGCCGAATGTCTCCAATGCGATCCCGCCGCCTGTTGTGGCGGTCGAACCAGTGTTGTGGTTCCCAAATCTGCGACATGCTGCTTGCTCCACACTGTTGTTGACTGTTGTTGACTGTTATTGACTGTTGTTGCGTAGAGCATAAGGGTTTCCGGCTAAAAAAGGTCAAAACAGCGCGCGACGAATGCCGACCCCGCGCAAGCTATTTCAGCGCGTCTTGCAGCGCTTTCAGGTTGGCGCGCATCATGCCGAGGTAGGTTTCGCCGAGCGTGCCTTTCGTGCCGAGCGCATCCGTATACAATCCGGTTACGACCTTCACGCCTGCCTCGTCCGCGATCTGGGTTGCCAGCTTGTCGCTCGCGATGTTCTCCACGAAAATCGCCTTGATCTTTTGCCGCTTGAGCAGGTCGATCAGGTCAGCGACCTGTTGGGGGTCGGGGTCCGTGATCTGGCCTGCGCTGCCACCCGGCAGCACTACCCCGGCCACGCGGAAGTTGTAGCGCGCCGCGAAATAGCCAAGCGCATCGTGATTCGTGACAAGGACGCGGTTTTCTGGCGCGATGTCCTTCAGCCCGCTCTCGATGTCTGCGTTCAGCGTTTTCAATTTCTCGGTGTAATCTGCCGCGTTTTTCTG